>ERZ1034519.151-NODE-151-length-12922-cov-17.503303_pt1 | contig 12922 bp, 10 predicted proteins | sample MGYA00520655_ERZ1034519 | MGnify/ENA primary metagenome ERZ1034519 (study PRJEB33760, sample SAMEA4777702) | hypersaline lake metagenome | biome: hypersaline environment; feature: brines | place: Spain | collected 2012-08 | depth 0 m ...
AGCACTTCCTCACTCGGCTACACCTCGTTCAGGGCGCTCACGGAGGTTTCGGTGTGCACCGCCTGGATGGCGGCCGCGAATCGAGGGGCCGCGTTGCAGATCTGCAGGCGCTCGGCCGCCGCGCCCGTGAGCCGCGGCGCTACCGTGTTGGTGACGAAAAGGGCATCCAGGGGCGCCGTTTCCAGCCGCTCATCTGCCTCGCCGACGAAGAGGCCATGGGTGGCCACGGCGTAGACGGACTCCGCCCCCTCCTCGGCACACGACCGGATGGCCTGCGTCATCGTCCCCGCGGTGCTGACCATGTCGTCCACCACGATGGCCGTGCGGTCCTCCACCGACCCGACCAACGCTCCCCCCGTCACCCCGTCGTCCTTCCGCATCTTCTCGACGAACGCCGTTGGCACCTCGCAATTGAGCACCGCCCCCAGTCCCTCGGCAAATTTCCCGGCGCGCTTCACGCCGCCCTCGTCCGGGGACACCACGGCCACCTCCTCGGCCCCGACCACGTCGGTCAGCCGGTGCACGAACAGCGGATGTCCTAACAGATGCTCGGTGCGGGCCTGAAAGGCGTTCTGAAGAACCGCCAGGTTGTGCACGTCCATCGTCAGAACGCGGTCGACCCCGACGGCCTCGAACAGGCCCGCCACGTAGCGGGTGGTGACCGGCCCGCGGGGACGTGTCTTGCGGTCCTTGCGCTGGTAGCAGAGATACGGAATGACTGCCGTCACGCGCTCGGCCGAGGCGTCGCGCAGGGCCCCAAGCATGAAGAGAAGCCGGCACAGCTTGTCATTTACGCTCCACGTGTCGTCCGCATAGAGGGACTGGACGACGAAGACGTCGCGCCCTCGCACGTTCACCTCCGGGCGCACCTCGTGCTCCCCGTCCGTGAAGGTCCGTTCGTGGTGGGCATCGAGCTCCGTGTCGAGCGCCGAGGCGATGGCCTCGCCGAAGCCCCGGCTCTCGGAGAGCGCAAAGAGGCGAAGGTCGTCGGGCATGGGGGAGGTGGAAGTGCGTCGGGTACGGTGAGACGTGTTATTCTTGGTCCGCCTTCAGGGCCCGCCGGACCAGCTCGTCGGCCGACTGGATGCCGGCGTTGTCGCGCAGCACCTGACGGATGGACCGTTCGGCGTCGGCCTTGCTGAGCCCCAATTCGGTGAGGGCCTCCAGGGCGTCGGCCCGCGCCTCCGCCCGGGCGTCCGACCCGCCGCTGAGGGGCGATGTGTCTTCGAGCACGTCCAGGTCTGCGAGGCGGTCGCGGAGCTCGACGATGAGGCGGTCGGCCGTCTTCGTGCCGACCCCCGAAATCTGCGTCAGTCGGCTCTTGTCCCCCTCCATGACGTGGTCGCGCAGCTCGGTCGGGGTCATCGCCGAGAGGGCGGACAGCGCCAGCTTCGGGCCCACGCGCGAGACGCCGGTCATCGTTTCGAAGACCGTCCGCTCCGCCTTGGTGGCGAAGCCGTATAGCGACTCGTCGTCCTCCCGGAGGTAGTGGTACGTGTGCAGGGTGACCTCCTCGTCGGTGTCCGGCAGCCGCTTGTAGGTGGAGGTGGGAACGTGCACCCGGTAGCCGAGCCCGTTCACGTCCACGAGGGCCGAGTCCGTCGTCTTGTCGACGAGCGTGCCGGAGACGTAGTCGATCATGTCTGTGGTGGGGCGTTGAAGGGGCGGACGGCCACAGTCCTGTACGGCCGGCCGGGATCGCGTCCGACGGTTGATACGAGACTTGAGTCTTCCCCCCCAGCATGCCTTGACGCCCCAGCAGCGCGCCAGCGGCCGGCCCGCTCGGCGGCGGCAACGCGGCGGGGCCTACTCCGCGTCCCCCGCGGCCTTCTCCTTGCGCTTCGCCTCGATCGAGATTTCGGTGTGGGGCACGGCCTCCAGCCGCTCCTTCGCGATGGGCTTGCCCGTCACGCGGCAGACGCCATAGGTCTTGTTGTCAATCCGCTCGAGGGCGCGGTCGAGGTACCCGACGTACTTCTGCTGGCGGGCGATCATGAGGTGGAGCTTCTCCCGCTCCATCGCGTCGGTCCCGGCGTCGGCCATGTGGATGCCGTAGGCGGTGTTGTCGTCGGACTGCTCTTTGGCCTGTTCGACCTGCTTGCGCATCTGCTCGATCTCGGACTTCGCCTCCTGCCGGCGCTGGAGGATCAGCTCGCGGAAGTGCTCCAGTTCGTCGTCGGAGAAGGGCGTCGTGCGCGCCTCCCCGTCTTCGGTCGTGTCCGACTGTGCGTGAAGCGGGGCGTCGGGCGCATCCCCCTCGGGCTGTGCATCGTCGTTCGCCATGGCGTTCAGAGTGGGCCTATCAGTGGAAGTGATGCGTGGCGTGCGCTCCACGGGCCTGCGTCCGGCCCCGGGGAGGGCTCAGGCATTCAGTGCTTCGTCGGCCTCAACGCGACGGACCCCGATCGTGAGCCGCTCGTCGCCGACCTCGAAGGTCTCGACCGCCTCCCCGGTCGGCTCATTGGACGGCTGCAACTCCAGGGCCAGGGTCTCGTTCCGGATCCAGTCCGCGTACGCGGCCACGGCGTCGGCAATCTGGGCCGAGCCGTCGTAGGCCACCGCGATGCGGTCCGTGACCTCGAAGCCCGCCGCTTTGCGAAGGTCTTGAATCCGCTTAACCCCCTCGCGGGCGAGCCCTTCGGCCCGGAGCGCCGGCGTGATGTCGGTGTCGAGGGCCACGGTCACGTCCCCCTCCTGCTCCACGAGCCACCCCTCGATGCCCTCGCTCTGAATGATGAGGTCGTCGGGGCCGAGCTCGACCTCCTCCCCGTCGACCGTCAGCGTGAGCGCTCCGGTCTCCACGTACTCGTCGATCGTCTCGTCGTCGAGTTGGCGCACCTTCTGGTTCACGGCCTTCACCAGGTCGCCGAGGCGCGGGCCGAGGCGGCTGAAGTCGGGCTTGGCGGAGCGGCTCACGACCTCGCTGCTGTGCTCCACGTACTCGATGTCCTTGACGTTCACCTCGTCGAGGATCACGTCTTTCACCTGCTCCACCTCCGCCTCCGGCACGCCGGTGCCGGTGACCACCAGGAGGCGCGGCAGCGGCTGGCGCACGTTGATCTCGGCCTGGTTGCGGAGCGAGAGCGTGCTGGACGCGATGGAGCGGGCCAGCCCCATGCGGCGCTCCAGGGCCTCGTTGCGCTCCTCCTCGCGGACCTCGGGGAAGGAGGCCAGGTGCACCGAGTCGGCCTCCGTGCCGGTAACGTCGCCGAGCGTGCGGTAGAGCCACTCGCCGAAGAAGGGCGCGATGGGGCTCATCAGTTTCGCCGTGGCCGCCAGGCACTCGTGGATCGTCTGGTAGGCGGCCTCCTTCTTCGCCGCGGCGACCGTGCCGCCCTGCCCGGCCGGGCCGTTCTGCTCGCCTTTCTTCGACGCCCAGAACCGAGGCCGCGAGCGGCGCAGGTGCCAGTTCGAGAGCTCCTCCACGAAGTCCTCGACCGCCCGGGCGGCCGTGGTCGGGTCGTACTCGTCGAGCGCCGCCTCTACCGCCTGCGTCGTGGTGTGCAGGCGGCTGATGATCCACTGGTCCAGCTCCGGGCGCTCCTCGACCGGCATCCGGTCGCGCTCGTAGGCGAACCCGTCGATGTTGGCGTAGGTGGCGAAGAACCGGTAGACATTCTCCAGGGTGCCGAAGAACGTGCGGCGGAGGTCCCGCAGGCCCCGCTCGCTGAAACGGATGCTCTCCCACGGGGGCGCGTTGCTCATCATGAACCAGCGCACCACGTCGGCCCCGTAGTCGTCGATGACCTCGAACGGCTCGACGGTGTTGCCCACCGACTTCGACATCTTGTTGCCGTCCTCGTCGAGCACCAGGCCGTTGACGACCACGTTCTCGTAGGCCACATCGTCGAAGACGAGGGTGGCGATGGCGTGCAGCGAGTAGAACCAGCCGCGCGTCTGGTCGACGCCCTCGGCGATGAAGTCGGCCGGGAAGTTGGCCTCGAAGTCCTCCTCGTTCTCGAAGGGGTAGTGCCACTGCGCGTACGGCATGGCGCCGGAGTCGAACCACACGTCGATGAGGTCGGGCACGCGGCGCATGGTGCCGCCGTCGGGGCCCTCCCACGTCAGCTCGTCGACGAACGGGCGGTGCAGGTCGATCTCCTCGTCGTCCTCCGGCAGCTGGTCGCCGGCCTTCTCGCGCAGTTCTTCGACGGACCCGATCACCTCGTAGTAGTCGGAATCCTCCTTGTCGCTCTCCCACACCGGGAGCGGCGTGCCCCAGTAGCGGCGCCGGCTGAGCGCCCAGTCGACGTTGTTCTCCAGCCACTCCCCGAAGCGCCCCTCGCCGATGGCCTCGGGCTGCCAGTTGATCGTGTCGTTGAGCTCCACCATCCGGTCTTTGAGCTTCGTGGTCTCGATGAACCAGCTCTCGACCGGGTAGCTCATCAGGGGCGTGCCCTTGCGCCAGTCGTGCGGGTAGTTGTGGAGGTAGGTCTCGTGCTTGTAGAGGCGGCCGCGGGCCTTCAGGTCGTCGGTGATCGTCTTGTCCGCGTCCTTGAACCACGTGCCCGCCACGAGGGGCGCCGCGTCGGTAAACTCGCCGTCCTTGTCGATCGGGTTAAAGAGCGGCAGCCCTTCCTCCTGCGCCACCGCGTGGTCCTCCTCCCCGAAGGCCGGCGCCATGTGCACCACGCCGGTGCCCTCCTCCGTCGAGACGACGTCGGCCCCGAGCACGTACCAGGCCTCCTCCCCCGCCTCGGCCCGGTCGGTAAAGTAGTCGTAGGGCGGCTCGTAGCGCTGCCCGATCAGCTCCTCGCCGGAGAACGTCTCTTCGACCGTGTAGTCCTCGCCGATCACGTCGTCGAGCAGTGCCTCGGCCAGAATCAACTTCTCCTCGCCCTGATGCGGATCGTCGTGGTGGATTTTGACGTAGGTGAGCTCCGGCCCCACCGCGAGCGCCGTGTTGGAGATGAGCGTCCACGGCGTCGTGGTCCACGCCAGAAAGTAGGTGTTCTCTTCGCCCGCGACCGGGAACCGAATGTACACGCTCGGGTCCTGGGTCTCCTCGTAGCCGAGGCTTACCTCGTGCGACGACAGCACGGTGTGGGAGCCGGGGCTGTACCACTGAATCTTGTGCCCCTTGTAGAGCAGGTCCTCCTCCTCGATCTGCTTCAGGAGCCACCAAACGGTTTCGATGTAGTCGGTCTCGAACGTGACGTACGGGTCGTCCAGGTCCACCCAGTACCCCATCCGCTGGGTCAGGTTGTCCCAGAGGTCCTTGTACTCCAGGACGCTCTCGCGGCAGGCCGCGTTGTACTTCTCGATGCCGTACTCCTCGACCTCCGCCCGCGTCTCCAGGCCCAGCTCCTCCTCCACCTCAATCTCGACGGGCAGGCCGTGGGTGTCCCAGCCGGCCTTGCGGGCCACCTGATAGCCCTGCATCGTCTTGTAGCGGCAGAAGATGTCCTTGATGGCCCGGGCCAGCACGTGGTGGATGCCGGGGGTGCCGTTGGCCGTGGGCGGCCCTTCGTAGAACGTGAACGTCGGCTGCCCGTCCCGCTCTTCGATGCTGCGCTCAAAGATGTTCTGGTCCTGCCACCAGTCGAGGACGTCCTCTTCGAGGTCGGGGAGCGAGAGCTGATCGGGCGTGTCGAACTGCGCCATGGGGGTCGTCGGGGATGCGGAAGTGAAACGGCAACGACAAGACTCAACGCCGCGGCGCAGGCGGATGTTCGTTGGAAGCCGGTGCGATGGATTGGGACCGTCGCGCTTCCTCGTTGCCGTCCACGGGGAGCCTCCTGCGTGTCCGTTGACGGCGTTCGACGACTTGCGCCCCGCGTCCGTCTCTGGAGCCGAATGACCTCGGTCGTCAGCCCGTACTCACCTCTTCGGCAAGGCCGAGCCGGTCGCGCAGCAGGGCGTCGAGGCGGTCGTGGGTGTCGTTGTCGCGGATGTTGAAGGCCGGCAGGTCGGTAAGCTGGGTGAGCAGGTCGATGCCGCCGGCCGTATTGGTGGCGATGCCCGTTACGAGATCGGGCGCCAGCATGTCGAAGGCGGTCTCCAGGCCGAGGACGGCGTAGGGGTCCGACGCGCAGAGAACCGTCATGGCCAGGGCCTCCTGCATCTCTTCGACGGCGATGGCCCCGTTGTACGGCTCCAGGGGGGACGCCCCAATCTCCACCACGGCCACGTCGGCCGGCGGCTGGGCCATGCGGGCCAGCAGTTGGCGCACGGCGGTTCGGTACTCCTCTTCCGGGATGACGGTGGACGGCAGCCCCGCGTCCACGAAGTCGAGCCCCCAGTCGGCCCCGGCGTCCTGAATGGAGAGCACGTCGCGGTAGCGCCCGGCCCCGCTCACCTTGGCCCCGAGCACGTCCAGCCCCATCCGCTTCAGCCGGCGGGTCACGATGCGGGCGGCGGTGGTCTTGCCGGCGGACATCGACGTGCCGGCGAAGAGGATCGTGGGCGTGGTGTAGGGCTGCTCGTCGACGGGCGGCACCGCCCCCGCCATTGTCACCTTGGTGGCGTCCCGGCAGACGTGTCCGTGGTACCGGAGTTCGAGGGGCGGCTGCACCAGGGTCGACCGCGACTCGACGTGCCCGAAGAGCCCGGCTCGGGTGAGGGCGTGCATGAGCTGATCGTCGCCAATCTCACGCCACGAGCCCGTCATCTCCAACGTCGCGTGTCGCGTCCCGAAGGCCCCCACGACGGCGTCGCCCTCGGCCACCTCCATGTTTCGGCCGCTGGGCAGCTCGATTGCCCGATAGCCCGACGTGTCGGTGACGATGCCCACGACGTAATCCCCGGTGTCCCACTCCGAGGGGACGCGGGGCTCAATCTCGAAGGGCCGGGCGCTGAGGTCCGTGATGCGGGCGAGGGAGCCAAAAATGCACCGGTCGAAGATGGGGGACATCATGGGATTGGGGGCGAGTCGAGTGGGCGAGAACAGCGCGGGCCGTCCGAGGTCAGGGCGCCTGCGTGGAGGCGGGCGCGCCGAGCGTCTCGGCCGTGGGGGCCGCATCGTCCGGCGTCGTCGGCAGGGGCGGCTGGGCGAGCAGCAGGGCCAGCAGGGCACTGCGTTCCACCATCCGGTCCACGTAGCAGAACTCGTGACGGGCGTGGGCGCCGTCTCCGACCGCCCCCAGGCCGTCGAGTGTGGGGGCGTACTGGCTGATGATGTTGCCGTCCGAGACGCCGCCGGAGCGGCCTTCTTCCAGCTCAAGGCCGAGCAGGGAGCCGGCGTGGCGTGCCCGCGCCCACAGCCTCCGGGCCGCGGGGGTGGGCTCCATCGGCGGGCGCCCGATGCCGCCCTCAATGGTGAGCGACGTGCCGGGCGTGGTCGTCTCCAGGCCCCGGATGGCCGCCGCCACCTCCTCGGCCTGCTCGCGGGTCGCGACGCGCACGTCCACCTCGGCGGACCCGGCGTCGGCCACCACGTTGGGGTGCGTGCCGCCCCCAATGGTGCCCACGTTCACGGACACGCCGGCCTCCAGGTCGTTGAGGGCGTGGAGGGCCTGCACGGTGTGCGAGAGCTCCAGGATGGCGCTCGACCCGCTCTCCGGATCGAGCCCCGCGTGGGCGCTCTCTCCCTGAATCCGAATCGTAAACCGCCCGGCCCCCTTCCGGGCCGTCTTGATCTTGCCGTCGAGCCCGAGGGCCGGCTCCAGCACGAACGCCCGGCACGCACAGCGGGCGAGCCGACGCAGATGACGCTGCGACGTGGGGCTGCCCTGCTCTTCGTCGGAGTTGACGAACACGACCGGCACGACCGTCGGCTCCACGGATGCGGCCCGCAGGGCCGCCAGGGCAAACAGCATCTGCGCCAGCCCGGCCTTCATGTCGAAGACGCCCGGGCCCCGCACCTCGTTGTCGTCCACTTCGAACGGCATCTCGTCGAGGGTGCCCCGGGCCCACACGGTGTCGCTGTGGCCCACGAGGAGCTGGACGGGCCGGCCCCGCGGTCGGTCTTTGGGGCGGGCGTAGAGGTGGCCGCGCTCCTCCTCGGCCGCGGGCAGGGACCGCACGCGAAAGCCCAGCGTCCGCAGAAGACGGGCCAACATGCCCTGCGCCTCCGCCTGGGCCTCGGGCACGTCCGTCGGCGACTCGGCCCGCACCAGGGCCTCCAGCACCGCCAGCATGTGCTCGCGGTGCCCCGCGAGGTAGCGGCGGAGCGCGTGGGCCAGTTCGGACTCAGAAACAGATTCCATGGGCGAATTGGATTGCGCCGCCGAAGGACGGAGGTGCGTGCCCGCCTATTTCTCAAAGCCAGCGGGGAAGGGAAAGGCGTTGGTCTCGTCGATGGCCGCGTAGCGGTCGGGCGGCAGGTACGCGAGAAGGGGATTGTCGCGGATGACGGCGTCGTCCTCCTTCCCGGAGACGCGGAGCGCCTCTTTCTCCACGTGCACCGCCTCCACCGCCCCGATGAGCAGGCTGTTCTCCCCCAGATTGTCCACGTGCCGCTCCATCGTGCACTCTAGGAGCAGGTACGCATCGTCGAGAAACACCCCGTCCACCGCCGCCGCCGCCCGCATGGGCAACTGGTTAAGGGCCGGCTTGCGCCGCGGCCCCTCCGGCGCCCCCACACGGGGCGAGGCCGACAGGCTCGCCAACACCACCTGCGACGGCTTCGGGTAACTGACCGTAAACACGCCGGTGCGCACGGCGTTGCGGTACGTCTTGTGGCGCGGCGTGCAGACGAACCCAAAGTAGTCGTCCCACCCCATGGGCGCGGCCATGTGCTTGGGGGCCAGGTTGTAGGACTCGTCCTCGTTCTGGGTGCCCACCACGATCAGGGGCGCAACCATGTAGAAGCGTTCCCAAAACGACTGCTCGGGGTCGAGCGAGACGACAGCGTCGGGGTCCAGGGGCTCCATGGGGCCGGGAAGACTTGGGGAGGCAAATGTGTGTCTTTAATTTCGTATGTAGCAAAAGGGTTCTGCGTCCGCATGGCCCTTGTATATCCGTAGGGCCCATGACGACACTTGTGCGGGGAAAAGCCCGACGCGGGAATCGACGTCGGGCACAGGGCCCAAACCAGCCCGGATGCGCCGTCCATGGGAACTCCCGTTCCGATATGACACTTCTGATTGCCTCCGCCCTCCTCCCCCTTCTCGTTCTGCCCGGGGCCGCGCTCGTCTGGCTCACGCGCCGCAGTCCCTGCCGCCTCCTGTGGGGCCTGAAGGCCGCGGCGGTGGGCGGGTATGTGGGACTCACGTATCATCTCGGGAGCTGGTACATGCTCTCCACCCACGGCCGGTACGTGCTCCTCGGGCTCTTCGCCGTGGGGGCCGGCTACGGGGGCTGGCGCATGCGGCACCAGGTATTCTGGACGCGGCCGAGAGGTTGGCAGTGGGCCGGGCCGGGGCTCGCGGCAGTTCTGCTCCTCCTCAGCGTCGTCGGGCTGCGCCAGCGGAACCAGGCACGCGAAATCCCCGCCCCACCGGTGAACCTGACCGTTCCATTGCGTGACGGGCCCGTCTACGTGGCGAGTGGCGGCAGCCGGTCCATCACAAACCCGCACCTCAAGGTGGACGCCCCCGAGCTGCAGACGTGGCGCGGGCAGCGGTGGGGACTCGATCTCGTCCAGCTCTACCCGTCGGGCAACCGCGCGAGCGGACTCTACCCGACGGCTCTCGCGCGCTACGCCGTCTTCGGGGCGCCGGTATACGCCCCGTGCGACGGGGTCGTCGAGACGACGGCGGGCTCCCTTCCCGACCGTTCCCCGCCGGCCCGCGATACGGCCCGCAAGGCCGGAAACCACGTACTGCTCCGCTGCGCGCCGGACGCGTACGTGCTCCTCGCCCACCTGAAGCAGGGGAGCGTGCGGGTGGAACCGGGCGATTCCGTCTCCCCCGACACCCGCCTCGGGCGGGTGGGCAACAGCGGCAACAGCTGGGAACCGCACCTCCACATCAGCGCCCAAGACACGGTGGGCACGTCCGCCCTCCTGGATGCCGACCCGCGCCCGATCACCTTCGACGGCCGGTTTCCGATCCGCAACGACGTGGTGCGGACCAATGGAGCGGGACGCCGGTGAGCCGTTTCCGGCAACGCCGCCCTCGTCGTGCGCGTCTCGTGACGATCAGACACAGGGCCCTGCCGGAAGGGCCGCGCCGAGCACCCGAGACGTGGCGCCCGGCCTGCGGGGACGTGCGGCGCTGTTCTGTTTCACTACCCCACAGCGGACATGACCCCCGCCCCCCGCCGAACGGCCGCCCGCCTCTCGGTGGCCGTTGTCCTCCTGATGGCGCTGTCGTCGGGGGCCGGCCTGTTTGCCCACGACCTGTACCGGGACAACGCGCTGGTCGCGGCACGCTGGTACGGGAGCGACCTGGTGACGCTCGGCGTGGCCGCCCCGCTGCTGGGAATCGCCCTGCTGGGGGCGTGGGGCGGGTCCCGACGGGCCGTCCTCGTGTGGATGGGAATGCTGGCGTACTCGCTCCACAACGCCGCGTTCTACCTCTTCGGGGCCGCGTTCAACAGCCTGTTTCTCGTCTACGCCGCCCTGGTTGCGCTTTCCGGCATGGCGCTGGTGTTCGGCCTCCTGTCGATCGACGCAACGGCCCTGCACAGACAGGTGCAGCCGGGCCTTCCCGTTCGATGGATCGGCGGCTTTCTGGCGGGGGTGGCCGTGACACTGGGGGGACTCTACGGGGCCTTCTCGCTCCGGCATGTCGCCACCGGCCAGGGGCCCGCGCTGCTCGACGCGATGGGGCCGCGCGCCCACCTGGTTGCGGCCCTCCACCTGACGATGGTGGTGCCGGTGGGGTTGTTGGCGGCATCGTGGCTCTGGCAACAACGCCCGTGGGGCTATGTGTGGGCCACGCTCTGGGCCGTGGCGGGCGCCGCCTGCATGCTGTCCCTCTCCGCCGCCACCGTCGCAGCCGTGGTGGTCGGCCCGTCAACCACCTGGATGCCGCTTCTCCTCTGGGCTCCCATCGGGGTCGGCTGCGTCCTTGTCGGCGGCGTGCTGCTGCGGGCGCTGCGCCCCGATTCGCGGACCCGATGAGCACGGACGCCCGCCCCACGGCCCGAACGGAACCGTCACGCCGGCCCGGACGGTCGCTCGCTACTCCGCCGGCTCCAGCCGGTAGAGCGCCCCCTCCGGCGCGTCGGTGAGGAGGTAGAGGGATCCGTCCGGCCCCGTCGCCACGTCCCGGATGCGCCCCAGCTCGGCGCGCAGCAGTTCCTCCTGGTCCGACACGTCCTCGCCATCGAGCTCCACGCGCATCGCCTTCTGGTGGGCGAGCGCCCCCATGAAGAGGTCGCCCTGCCAGTTCGGGAACGTGTCGCCCGTGTAGAACGCCATGCCCGAGAGGGCCGGCGAGGGGTCCCAGTACTCGACCGGGTCGGTCACGCCGGGCGCCGTCGTGCCGCCGATGGGCGACTGGTCGGTATAGCTGTCGCCGTACGAGACCGCCGGCCACCCGTAGTTGTTGCCGGCCTCCACGAGGTTGAGCTCATCCCCGCCGTGCGGCCCGTGCTCGTGCTGCCAGATCGCGCCCGTCTCGGGGTGGATCGCCATCCCCTGCTGGTTGCGGTGGCCGTAGGCGTAGACCTCGTCGAGGCCCTCGTCGCTCCCCACGAACGGATTATCCTCCGGCACCGACCCGTCCATGTTGAGGCGGACCGTCGTGCCCACCGACGTGGTCGGCGTGGGGATGTCGACGGTGCGCTCGCGGCGCTGCCCCCGCTCGCCCATCGTCACGACGAGCGTGCCGTCTCCGGGGAACGCGATGCGGGAGCCGAAGTGGTAGTCCGGCGCCAGGAAGGGCGTCTGCCGGTACAGCTCTTCGACGTCGGTCAGCGCGGTGCCGTCGAGGCGGGCCCGCGACAGCACCGTCCCGCCCGTGTCGCCGTCTTTCAGGGAGTGCGTAAAGTAGATCCAGCCGCTCTCCTCGTAGTTCGGTGCGACGCGCACGTCGAGCAGACCGCCCTGGTTTTTGGCCCACACCTCCGGGACGTTGGCGAGTTGGGTGGGGCCGTCGCCGTCGACGAGAAGCATGCGGCCGGGCCGCTCGGTGACGAGCATCCGCCCGTCGGGGAGCCAGTCGACCGCCCACGCGTGCTCCAGGTCCTCAACCATTTCTACGACCTGAAACGTCTCCTCCTCCGACTCGACGCGCTCCAGGACGACCTCCTTGTCTGGAGATGACGAACGGGCTTCGGGCGCCTCCGACCCGTTCCCGGGGGTACAGGCGCAAAGAACGAGCGCGAGGAGGCCGATGAGGGTACGCATCGGAATGGCAGGGGGGCTAGACATGGGGGGGCGTGAGGAACGCACTTGTTGTGAGGGATTCTTCACGCTCCCCCCCTTCCGCCGTTCCCGCCCGTAACGTGAAGGGCACATGGGTTACGCGGATATCATTTCTGGACAGACGAGCAGGCATCAATCGCTTCCGCGTGGCATACAAGTCTTGTTGCCACTACGTTCAACCGTTCCCTAATCTCCCCAGGCACCGCGCTACTGGACCGCATCTCGCCTCGCAGGCCTCCCCGACAGACGCCCACACGCCCCACCCGCAATGCCCACCACCGAACGCCTCCCCACACAGGACCCCGTCATCGCCAACGCGTCGGTCACCGCCCGCGAGTCGGCGCAGGACCACATCGTGATCCGCGGGGCGCGGCAGCACAACCTGAAGGACATCGACCTCGACCTGCCGCGCAACGAGCTCATCGTCTTCACCGGCCCGTCCGGCTCCGGCAAGTCGAGCCTCTGCTTCGACACGATCTACGCGGAGGGCCAGCGCCGCTACGTGGAGAGCCTGAGCGCCTACGCCCGCCAGTTCCTAGAGCGGATGGACAAGCCGGAGGCGGACCTCATCACGGGCCTCGCCCCGGCCATCGCCATCGAGCAGAAGACCTCGGGCAAGAACCCGCGCTCGACGGTCGCCACGCAGACGGAGATCTACGACCACCTGCGCCTCCTCTTCGCCCGCATCGGCACCACCTACTCGCCGGTGAGCGGCGAGCCGGTGAG
>ERZ1034519.154-NODE-154-length-12674-cov-16.906966_pt1 | contig 12674 bp, 7 predicted proteins | sample MGYA00520655_ERZ1034519 | MGnify/ENA primary metagenome ERZ1034519 (study PRJEB33760, sample SAMEA4777702) | hypersaline lake metagenome | biome: hypersaline environment; feature: brines | place: Spain | collected 2012-08 | depth 0 m ...
GGAAGTCCTCGATGATTTCCCGGTAGTCCGGGTCCCGCTTCAGGGCCACGTCGGTCGTGAGCATCATGGGGTCTACCGTCTCCGACGCGTCGTGGGCGTCCGGCACGACCCCCTTCAGCTCATCGCTCTTCGGGCGCCACTGCCACGCGCCGCCGGGGCCCTTGTGGACCTCCCACTCGTAGTCGAGCAGGAAGTCGAGGTAGCCCATGTCCCACTCGGTCGGGGCGTCGGTCCAGGGGCCCTCGATGCCACTGGTAATCGTGTCGCCGCCCTTGCCGGAGCCGTGCTCGTTGTGCCAGCCGAGGCCCTGCTGTTCGATGGGAGCGGCCTCGGGCTCGGCCTGGAGGTGCTCGTCGGTGTCGGCGCCGTGGACCTTCCCGAATGTGTGCCCGCCGGCGATGAGGGCGGCCGTCTCCCGGTCGTTCATCGCCATCCGGCCGAAGGATTTACGGATCCGCTGGGCCGACCACTCCGGATCCGGGGTGCTCTCCGGTCCCTCCGGATTTACGTAGATGAGGCCCATCACGGTTGCACCGAGCGGGTTGTCGAGTTCGTCTTCTTCGTTGAACCGCCCCCAGGTCTCCATCTCGTCTTCGGGCCCCCAGTCGATGGACTCGTCGGGCTTGAAGTCGTCCTCCCGGCCGCCGGCAAAGCCAAACGTCTCAAACCCCATCGATTCCATGGCGACGTTGCCGGCCAGCACCAGCAGGTCCGCCCAGGAGATCTTCCGCCCGTACTTCTGCTTGACGGGCCAGAGCAGCCGCCGGGCCTTGTCGAGGTTCGCGTTGTCGGGCCAGCTGTTGAGGGGGGCCAGGCGCTGACGGCCGCCGGACGAGCCCCCGCGCCCGTCGGTCGTGCGGTACGTGCCCGCGGCGTGCCACGACATCCGAATGAAGAGCGGCCCGTAGTGGCCGTAGTCGGCCGGCCACCAGTCCTTCGAGGTCGTCATGACCTCCTCGATGTCTTCCTTCAGGGCCTCGTAGTCGAGCTCCTGAAAGGCCTCTGCGTAGTCGAAGTCCCCATTCCAGGGACCGACGTCTTGTGCGTTCTGGTCGAGAATCTCAACGTCCAGGCTGCCGGGCCACCACTCGCGGCTCGTCTCGGGCATGCTGTCCCGCTGCTCCACCGAACCGTTGGACCCGTTGTGCATCACCGGGCACCCGTTGGTCCCGTTCGTGCTTTCGGTAGCGTGTTCTTCTGACATAGATCGACATGAGGGCGTTGCTGGGGGAATAGCGCGTCGTTACAGAAGGTACGCATCCGGAGTTGATTATTCAAATCGATCACCTCTATATTCTTGATAGCTTTCCTCTATCAAAGAGCCGGCCCTCCGTTCGATGACGCTCGCGCAGCTGCAGTATCTCGTGGCCCTCGATACGCACCGCCACTTTGGCGACGCGGCCGCGGCGTGCGACGTGACCCAACCCACCCTCAGCGGGCAACTGCAGCGGCTGGAGGAGGAGTTGGGGGTGGAGCTGATCGACCGGAGCCACCAGCCGGTGGTGCCCACGGCCGCCGGCGAGCCCATCGTGGAGGAGGCCCGGGCGGTGCTCGCCGCCCGGGACCGGCTTGCAACCACCGCGACGGAGGTGAAGGACCGCGTGACGGGCACCCTTCGCCTCGGCATGCTTCCCACGCTGTCGCCCTACCTCCTTCCCCTTCTTCTGCCCGCCCTGGACACGGCATTTCCCGAGGTCTCCCTCGTGCTGCGCGAGTGGCCCACGACCGAGATTCTCGATGCCCTCCGCACCGATGCCCTCGACGCCGCCCTGATCGCCACCAATCAGGCGGGCCCGGACCTCCACGACCGTGTGCTCTTCACGGAGCCCTTCGTGGGCTACGTTGCTCCGTCCCACCGCCTCGCCGACCGCGACGCGCTGGCGCCCGCGGCCCTCTCCATCGAAGACCTGTGGCTGCTGAGCGAGGGGCACTGCTTTCGCGACCAGGTGCTCCAGGTGTGCGGCCGCGCCCCGTCCGCCCCCCAGGCCGCCACCCAGTTCGAGAGCGGCTCCCTGGAGACGCTGGTCCGTCTGGTCCGGAACAGCGGCGGGATGACGCTCCTCCCCCGGCTCGCCACGCACCAGATGCCGGAGGCGGAGCGGTCCACGTTCGTCGTTCCCTTCGCCGACCCGGCGCCCACCCGAAACGTGCGGCTCGTCACCCGGCGGCGGCACAAGCAGCGCCTCGTCGACGCCGTCGTCAGCACGCTGTACGACGCCCTCCCGGACACCGTCACGCGCCGCTGACCGCCCCTCTCAGCCCTCCAGTACGTCGGCCGCCTCGTCGGCGAGGCCCGTCGCCTCCGCCACCTCGTACGTCGACGGGTCCTCCATGCGCGGCCGGATGATCATCTCGCCCAGCAGGCCCGTGGTGAACATCTGCGACCCGAACAGGATGAGCAGCACCCCGAACAGCAGCAGCGGGCGGTCCCCGATCGGGTGCCCCAGCACGAGCTTGTCGAACGACAGCCACAGGCTCACCAGAAAGCCGAGCGCAAACGCCACGGTGCCCATCGACCCGAAGAAGTGCATGGGCCGCACGGCGTAGCGGGTGAGAAAGACGACCGTGATGAGGTCGAGGAAGCCCTGGATGAAGCGCTCGACCCCGAACTTGGTGGTGCCGTACTTGCGGGGGTGGTGTTGCACCTCCTTCTCGGCGACGCGGTCGTACCCCTCCCACTTGGCGAGGAGCGGGATGTAGCGGTGCAGCTCGCCGTAGACGTCGATGCTCTTCACGACCGGGCGGCGGTAGACCTTCAGGCCGCAGTTGAAGTCGTGCAGGGGGAGGCCGGAGAAGAGGCGCGTGACCCAGTTGAAAAAGCGGCTGGGCAGGGTTTTGCGGAGCGGGTCCTTGCGGTCTTTCTTCCATCCGCTGACGAGGTCGTGCCCCCCCTCCTCCAGCTTGTCGATCAGGGCCGGAATTTCGTCGGGGTCGTCCTGCAGGTCCGCGTCCATGGTCGCGACGTAGCGCCCCTGCACCCGGTCGAACCCCACGGCCAGCGCCGCGGACTTGCCGTAGTTACGGCGAAAGCGCACGCCGGCGACTCGCGGGTCGTCTTCGCAAAGCCCCCGCACCACCTCCCAGGTTTCGTCCCGCGACCCATCGTCGATGATCCACAGTCGGAACGAGAGCCCCGCTTCTTCACACGCCGCCCGCACCCCGTCGGCGAGCTCGGGGAGCGACTGGGCCTCCTCGTACGCCGGCACGACGATGGACAAGTCCGGGGTCCGAGAATCGGGCGGAGAATGTTGGGGAGCGGGTGCTTCCACGACCAGTGGGCACTATCCAGAGAAGTGGGGGCTTCGCGGTGCGCGTCGCGTGCGGCCGCCCCTCTGCCCCCTGCGCAACGCGCACCACGCGACGCGCCCTACGCGTCGATCGTCGCGTACTTGGCGTTGCGCTCGATAAACTCGCGCCGGGGCTCCACCGAGTCGCCCATGAGGGTCGAAAACAGCCGGTCGGCCGCGGCGGCGTCCTGGATGGTCACCTGCTGAATCTTGCGCGTCTCCGGGTTCATGGTGGTGGTCCAGAGCTGCTCCGGGTTCATCTCGCCGAGGCCCTTGTAGCGCTGCATGCTGGGGCTGTTGCCGTCGGCCCGCAGCTCGGCCATGCGCGTCTGCATCTCCTCGTCGGACCAGCAGTAGATCTCCTGGCTGCCGTTCTGAATTCGGTAGAGCGGCGGCAGGGCGATGTAGATGTTGCCCTTCTCGATGAGGGGCCGCAGCTGGCGGTAGAAGAAGGTGAGGAGCAGCGCCCGGATGTGGGCCCCGTCCACGTCCGCGTCGGTCATCATCACGATCTTGTGGTACCGCATCTCGTTCATGTTGAACTCCTCCTCGGTGGACGTGAGGCCGGTCCCGAGGGCCGTGACGATGTTCTGGATCTGATCGTGCTCCAGGATGCGGTCGAGACGGGCCTTCTCCACGTTCAGGATCTTGCCGCGCAGGGGCAGGATGGCCTGGAAGTGGCGGTCGCGCGCCTGCTTGGCCGAGCCGCCCGCCGAGTCGCCCTCCACGAGGTAGAGCTCCCCTTCTTCCGGATCGCGCGAGGAGCAGTCGGCCAGCTTGCCGGGCAGACTGCCCCCCGAAAACGCGTCCTTGCGCTGCACCAGTTCGCGCGCCTTGCGGGCCGCCGCCCGTGCCTCCGCCGCCTGGATCACCTTCTCGATGATGCGCTCCGCCTGGTCGGGGTGGTCCTCCAGCCAGCGGCCCAGCTCGGTGTTGATGAGCGACTCGACGATGCCCTGCACGTCCGAGTTGCCGAGCTTCGTCTTCGTCTGGCCCTCGAACTGCGGCTCCGACACCTTCACCGAGAGCACCGCCGTGAGCCCCTCCCGAAAGTCGTCGCCCGACAGGTCGAACTTGAGGTCGCTCAGCATGTCGTTCTTCTGGGCGTAGCGCTTCAGCGTCCGCGTCAGGGCGCGCCGGAAGCCCGTGACGTGCGTGCCCCCCTCGTGCGTGTTGATGTTGTTGACGAAGGAGAGGACGTTCTTGTTGTACTCGTCGTTGTACTGCATGGCCAGCTCCACCGGCACCTCCCCGTCCGTCTCGGCGATGTAGATCGTCTCGTCGAGAATGGAGTCGCGCGCCTCGTCGAGGTAGTCCACGAACCCGATGATCCCCTCCTCCGAGTGGTACGTCTCGCGGGCCAGGCCCTCGTCCTCCTCGCGGTGGTCCTCGACGCGGATGCGCACCCCCGCGTTCAGGAAGGCCAGCTCGCGCAGGCGGTCCGAAAGCGTCTCGAACCGAAACTCCGTCGTCTTGAAGATGTCCCCGTCCGGCCAGAATCGGATGCGCGTGCCGGTCTCCTCCCCCGCCTCCATCGGGCGCACCCTGCGCACCGGGTCCTCCGGCACCCCGCACAGGTAGTTCTGCTCCCAGACCGACCCGTCGCGCCAGACGGTCACCTCAAACCGGGAGGCCAGCGCGTTCACGACCGACACCCCCACGCCGTGCAGCCCGCCGGACACCTGGTAGCTGTCCTTGTCGAACTTGCCCCCGGCGTGGAGCACGGTCATCACCACCTCCAGGGCCGAGCGGTCCTCCGCCGGGTGCTGGTCGACGGGAATGCCGCGCCCGTTGTCCTCGATCGACACCGAGCCGTCCTCGTAGATCTCGACCCCAATCTCGTCGCAGTGGCCGGCCATCGCCTCGTCGATCGAGTTGTCGAGCACCTCGTAGACGAGGTGGTGCAGCCCCCGCAGGCCTACGTCGCCGATGTACATGGAGGGGCGCTTGCGCACGGCCTCCAGGCCCTCTAGCACCTGGATGTTGGACGCCGCGTAGTCGCTGATTGCGCGATCCGGAAGGTCGGTGGTCTCGCTCATGAAAAACAGACAGCCAGTCGAAAGGGTGTGAAGGCGCTCGTGGGGCTTTTCTCGGCTTCTCAGCCAGTCTAGATGTAACGGAACGATTGATTGATGGTTCGCCCTGCGTGCCGCCCGCGCAGCGCCGGTGTGCCCCACGGCCGAACACGGCCCCGTCGCGTGGAGTCGTCCTCAATTCGTTAGGGGCCGGTGGACACCGCTCGGGCAGGGCCCTACGTTGTGGGCCGCCGTGGTCACGTCGAATGAGTGGTGGCCGCCCGTGCTTTTTCCACAACTGAGATCTCCCCCATGCGACGCCTCCTCGCCGCCGTCCTGCTCCTGCTCGCCTGCCCCGCCCTCGTTCTGGCACAGGCGCCCGAGATCGACCGCATCGACCCGCCCTTCTGGTGGGTCGACATGGAGCGGCCGACCGTCGAGCTGATGGTCTACGGCGAGAACCTCGCCACGACGCGAGTGGAGATTGGGACTCACCCCGGCGTGACGCTGGACCGGGTGACGGAGGTCGAGAACCCCAACTATCTTTTCGTTCGCCTCCGCATCGGCGACGCGGCCACGCCCGGCACGATCCCGCTCCACTTCCGCCACGACGCCGGGACGCTCACCCGCAGCTTTGAACTCCGCCCGCGCCGCACCGGCACGTACGCCCAGGGCTTCTCCAGTGAGGACGTGATCTACCTCCTCATGCCGGACCGGTTCGCAAACGGCGCCCCCGAAAACGACTCGATCCCCGGCTTTTTGGAGGGGGTCGACCGCTCCGACCCCGACGCGCGCCACGGCGGGGACTTCGCCGGCGTCCGCGAGCACCTCGACTACATCGACGACCTGGGCATGACGGCCCTCTGGATGACGCCCATTTTCGAGAACGACATGCCCCCCGAATACGGCGCCTACCACGGCTACGCGGCCACCGACATGTATCGGGTGGACCCGCGCTTCGGGAGCAACGACACGTTCCGGCGGCTCGTGGAAAGCGCCCACGAGCGGGACCTGAAGGTGATCATGGACATGATCCACAACCACATCGGCGACCGGCACTGGTGGATGGACGACCCGCCGACCGGCGACTGGGTCCACGACTTCGACAAATACGGCACCACCAACTACGAGGGCGCCGCCGTCATCGACCCGTACGCCGCCGAGCACGACCGCGAGCAGCTGACGGACGCCTGGTTTGTCCCCTCCATGCCCGACCTCAACCAGGACAACGAGCTGCTCGCCACCTACCTGATTCAGAACACGCTCTGGTGGATCGAGTCGACCGGCATCGACGGCATCCGGATGGACACCTACTTCTACGCCGACAAGGACTACATGACGCGCTGGACGTCGGCCGTGCTGGAGGAGTACCCCGACTTCAACATCGTGGGCGAGAGCTGGGTGCCCACCGTGCCCCACGAGGCCTACTGGCAGGACGACTTCCAGGCCCACCCCGACGACTACGACTCGGACCTGCCGAGCGTCACCGACTTCCCGCTCAGCTTTGCGATGCAGGACGCCTTCGCCCCCGACGGCGGGGGCGTCTACGACCTCTACCGGACGCTCGCCCAGGACCACGTCTACCCCGCGCCCAACAAGCTCGTGACCTTCCTCGACAACCACGACCTCACCCGGTTTTTCTCCGTCGTGGACGAGGACGAGGACGCCTTCAAGCTGGCGTATGCATTTCTCATGACCACGCGCGGCATCCCGCAGGTCTACTACGCCACCGAGCTGATGCAGCCGATGCTGGACGTGGAGGGCGACGGCGCGAAGCGGCCCGACATGCCCGGCGGCTGGCCCGGCGACGCGCGGAGCGTGTTCACCGAGGAGGGCCGCACGGCCCGCGAGAACCGGGCGCACGACTTCGTGACCACCCTGACGACGTGGCGCGAGGACGCCGACGTGGTTCATCACGGCGGCCTCACCCACTACATCCCGCAGGACGATACCTACGTCTACTTCCGCCACGACGCCGACGACACGGTGATGGTCGTCCTCAACAACGCAGAGGAGTCGCGCACCCTCGCCCTCGATCGCTTCGAGGAGCGCATCCAGGGCCACACGGCGGGCCGCGACGTGATCAGCGGGGCGACCGTGGCGCTCGGGGACTCCCTCACGGTGCCCGCACGGACCCCGATGGTGCTGGAGCTTCGGAAGTGACGCATCCCTCCCCAGGCGGCCTCACACCTCGTGCCGCATCCACACGATGAGGCTCATGCCCCGCTCCAGCACGTCCGACAGGTGGGGGCCCTCCCCGGCATCGTCGGCCGGGGCATCGGCCAGGAACTGCTCGATCTCGTCGTGCGTCCGGCGCGCCTCCTCCACCAGCTCCTCCGAGACCTCCGGGTAGAGGCTAAGCAGGTGCTGGTGCATGGCCTGCGTACGGCGCTCGGCGCGACGCATCTTCATAAGGAGGTCGAAGTGGCGCACGACGTGCGGCAGCGGCTCCTCGTCGCGCTGCTCCAGCGGCACGCGGCTCAGGGCCATCTGCATGAGCAGCTCCATGAGCGTCTGCCCCGCGTTCTGGAGGCGGGCGGCGGCCTGGTCGGGGGGCGCCTGCGCCGACGGGTCGCGGCCGGCGCGGCGCTGGGCCACCGACTCGCGGAGCGTCGCGGCGGTCGACAGGGTGGCCAGCAGCGTCATGGACTCCAGCACGGCGGCGGGGTCGGGCTGGGGGTCGGAGGGGCTCTCGCTACTCATGGGGAACGGGCTTCAACAGAAGAGGGACGGGAAACAGCACACGCCCGAGGAGACCGGTGCGCGAGGACGTGAAGCGTGAGCGATGTCCGTCACGCATCACGGGGGACGCGTCACAAATCACGCATCGCGGCCCTACACCTCCAGGTACCGCACGAACTCGTCGACCAGCTCCTCCAGCTCCTCGCCTTCCTCCCCGAAGGCCGCCACGACGTGGTAGTCGTTGTGCTCCAGGACGTGCCGGACGCGGGAGGTGTCCTTCACGTTAAGCTTGAGCGTGACGCGGATGTCGTCCGTCGAGGTCTCCGGCAGCTCCGAGGCGACGGCCAGCACCTTCGCCTCGTTCTGTTCGATGACGTGGATGAGCTTCGACAGGGCGTAGTCGCGCGGGTCGACCTCCAGGGCCAGGATGGCCCCCCGTTCGCGGGTCGACAGCATCTGCGCAAACTGGTCGAAGATGTCGTGCCGGCGGAGAAGCCCGTGGTACTGCCCCTCCGAACCGGCCACCGGCACGGTGCTGAGGTCGTGCTTGACCATCATGCGCGCCGCGTCGAAGATGTGCGCGTCCGGCGGCACACTCACGGGCCGCCCGACCAGCAACGCCCCGATGGATGAGGCGGGCCCGTCGGCGTCCATCAGTCGCTCCTCGGCAATGATGCCGGCCAGCCGTCCGTCCTCGTTCACGACCGGCAGGTGACGCACGTGATGCTCCATGAGCAGCCCCAGGGCCTTTTCCACCGAGTCGGAGCTCTGGAGGGCGGGAGTGGCGGAATGGATGGCCTCTCGTACTTTCATGGGATCGGGGGCTTGAGGAAAAGGACACGCAGCGGAAGGCGTGGGCACGGGATCGTCGGTGCATTTCCCTACAATCGCCGTGCCGAAAGCGTCCCCTGCCAGAATCGCAGGGCATCTCGACTCGAATTCATCTCGGCCGGTCAGGCATTCAGGACCGGCTCTTCGGTCTCGGCCGGCCGGAGCGCCCCGCGGGGATCCAGGGCCTCCTGGAGGCGGGCGTCGTTGCGCGGGGCGGCACGGAAGTGGATGCGCGCCACGGCCTGGGCCCCCTCCACCTCTCCGTTCAACGATTCCAGCCCCCCATTCTCGGCGTACTCGTAGCTCTCCTCGATGACATCGCCGAGCCGGTGCACCTGCGCGATGACCTCCGGCTCGCTCACCGGAATGTACGCCACCCGCTCCACGTAGTCCTGCTCGATGAGGTCGAGGAGGTCTTCTTTCAACGTTTCCAGGCCGATGCCGCGAAGGGCGGACGCGAACACCGCGTCCGGGTGGTTGCGCCGGAGGCGGCGGAGCAACGTCCGGTCCTCCATCGCGTCGATCTTGTTGAACACCACGAGGGTCGGCTTGTCGCGGGCCTCCAGCTCGCCCAGGGTCTCGGCCACCACCCGCATCTGCTCCTCGTAGTTCGGGTGCGTCACGTCCACCACGTGGATGAGCACGTCGCTCTCGCGCACCTCGTCGAGGGTGCTTCTGAAGCTCTCGATGAGGCGGTGGGGCAGCTTCCGGATGAACCCGACGGTGTCGGACATCAGGACCTCCTTGTTCGAGTCCAGCTCCACGGTGCGGGTGGTCGCGTCGAGCGTGGCGAAGAGGCGGTCTTCGGCCTCGAGGTCCTCGTCGGCCAGGGCGTTGAGAAGGGTGGACTTGCCCGCGTTCGTGTAGCCGACGAGCGAGGCGGTGGTGTATCCCTCGCGGCCCTTGCGCTGGGTCGTGCGCTGCCGATCGATCTCGTCGAGCTTCTCGCGCAGCTTCGCCATGCGCTTGTCGATGATGCGGCGGTCCATCTCAATCTGCTTCTCGCCGGGCCCCTTCGTGCCGATCCCGCCTTCCTGCCGCGAGAGGTGGGTCCAGCGTCGCGTGAGGCGGGAGCGGAGGTAGCCGAGCTGCGCGAGCTCCACCTGCGTCTTGGCCGCTCGCGTCTGCGCCCGACTGGCAAAAATGTCGAGGATAAGCCCCGTCCGGTCGAGCAGCTTGCAGTCAATCTTCTTTTCGATGTTCTTAACCTGGACGGGCGACAGCTCGTCGTCGAAGATGACGAGGTCCGAGTCCCGCTCTTTCGTGAGGCGCGCCAGTTCCTTCACCTTTCCGGAGCCGATGAAGGTGGCCGGGCTCGGGCTGTTGAGCGACTGCGTCAGCCGGTCGGTGACGTCGGCCCCGGCCGTGCGGGCGAGGTGCTCCAACTCGTTGAGGTGATCGCGCACTTCCCAGCGCGACTCCTGGGGCGTGATGACCCCGACGATGATGGCCGTTTCGGCGTCTTCGGTCTTGTGCTCAGGGGTAAACAACGCGGCGGAAGCGGCTTTTTCGAGGGAAGAACGTGCGAGTGGAGGGGGCGACGGCCAAGCGTTCGGGCCGTTGGTTCAACCAAATTCCATACGGTTGTACCTGTCCGTGCGCCCGCTTGTTGCACACAGCCCACAGGGAGAACACAATTTTCTTGACCCGCCGGCGGTGCGCCGGAGCCAGGATTACGTCGTCTCCGGGGCCCACTGGCTGGCGACGAGCATCTCCGCCGCGAGGAAGACGAGTGCCAGGAGCAAAAACACGTTCCAGAGCTCCGTGCCCGCCCGCCGGGTGCGGAGGGTCTCTTTGAGGTCCTCGGTCTCCGCCGCGGCCACCGCCCGCACCGGCGCCCCCGTCGCGGTCCCCAGCCGTTCCGAGGCCTCTTCCGGGGCCGCCGCCTGGAGGTTCGATTCGGCCGGGTGGACGTTCACCGCCACCCGCCGGACCCGCGTCGAGCCGGCCTGCACGTCGTAGAGGCCGGGCGTGGTCAGCGTGCCCCCCACCTGCACGAGGGTCGCCCCGAAGAGGGTGCGCTGCTCGGGCGCAACCTCGATGCCGTCGGGGCCGTGGAGGCGGACCGATGCCTCCGGGGGGACGCCGGTCACGCGCAGCTCGGCCGGCCGCCCGGCCACCAGCTGCTCCCCCGCCACGGACGTGGTGGCGGAGAGGTAGTAGACCGACCGGTAGAGAAGCGGCACGAAGAGGCCGCGGACGGGCAGGTCGCTCCACGCCTGGGTGGGCGCCACGGCCGACAGCAGCAACCGCCCGCTTCCGTGACGTACCTCGTGCAAAAATGGACGGCCGTTGGACAGCTCAATGAGGGTCTGCCCCGCCTGGCCCGACGGGCGAAAGTTCATGACGTAGTAGAGGTCCGGCTGCTCCACGGACGCCTCCTCCCGGCGCCGCTCCTGAAAGACGCCCTCAAAAAGCGGATGCTGCAGGTCCACCCGACCAAACGAGGCGACCGTCTGCTCGCCCGACAAGGCGCCGCTAAAGCCCCGCAACGATCCGGCATCGAGCGCCCCGAACAGGGCGTTGTAGTCGTCCGGGCGGGCCTGGGCGGTGGGAAAGAGGAGCAGGCCGCCCCCGCGGTCGACGAAGCGGGCGAGGGCGTCGACCTCTCCGCTCGACAGGGACCGGGGCCCCGCGAGGAGCACCGCGTCGTAGCGGCCGAGCTCGGCGGAGGCCAGGTCGCGCTCGTCGATGGCGGTGGTGCGGAAGGCAATTCGGTCCGCCACCATCTCGGACGAGAGGGCGAGGTCGAGGTAGCGCGTGTCCTGTCCCTCCCCCCGCACCAGTAGCACGCGCCGTTCCTCCGGCACGTGCAGCGCAAAGTGGTGCCGGTCGTCGACCGGGAGGTCGTCGTCCTCCGTCACCACCGCCCCGTCCAGCCAGCCCCGTGTCTGGGGCGTGACCGTAAACGAGACCGTCTTTTCCAGGCCCGGCTCCAGCGTCGTCGTGGCCTGGGCCACCCGGTCGCCCGCCAGGTAGACGCTCGCCACATAGTCGGAGAGCGGGTCCGGCCCGTGGTTGGTGAGGGTCGCCTCCAGCTGCACCGGCTGGTCGACCTCGGCGATGCGACTCGTGACGGTCACGTCCGAGACGCCGACGTTGGACTGCGCCCGCGTCTCGACGGGGAGCAGCTGCACCTGGACGCCGTCGGGCACGTTCGTCGCAACCGAGTCGCCGAGGGTGCTGGCCTGCAGGTCGCTGGCCACGTAGACGACGGCCTGCGGCGCGTCCGCCTCGTCGGCCGCCTCGGCCGCCCGGCCCACTGCCTGCGCGAGCGGCCGCGCTCCGGCCTGCGGCGCCAGCTCCGCGAGCGACTGCCGCGCCACGCCCGTGTTCGCCATGGGCTCTGGGGGCCGCGCGCCGCTCCGGGCCGTCGGCCAGAGGAGGACCTCGTCGTCCTCCTCCACCGTCCCCAGCACGCCCTGGGCCTTCTGGACGGCCTGGTCGAAGTACGCCCCGCCCGGCCCGTCCGCCGCCATCGAGAGCGAGTTGTCGACGACGACCGCGTGGGCGGTGGGCGCCGACGCCCCCATGCCCCCAATCGTGCTCGTGAGCGTGGGCTGGGCAAACGCCATCACGAGGGACGCGATGGCCAGCATGCGGAGGGCCAGCAGCAGCCACTCCTTGATGCGGACCCGCTGCACCGCCGACTCCTTCAGCTCCTTCACGAACGCCAGCGAGCTAAACTCGACGGTGCGCGGCTGGCGCAGGTTGAAGAAGTGCAGGAACAGCGGCACCGCCACCGCCGCCATCGCCAGGAGCGCAAAGGGGTTGAGGAACGACACGGGCAGGGACCGTTGGGCACGAGCAACGACGCGGCTGGGGCCGGCTGCTACCGCCCATCTGGGCCCGGCGTTCC
>ERZ1034519.160-NODE-160-length-12456-cov-14.813563_pt1 | contig 12456 bp, 11 predicted proteins | sample MGYA00520655_ERZ1034519 | MGnify/ENA primary metagenome ERZ1034519 (study PRJEB33760, sample SAMEA4777702) | hypersaline lake metagenome | biome: hypersaline environment; feature: brines | place: Spain | collected 2012-08 | depth 0 m ...
CCATCTCTACGATCTGGGAGAGCACCGTCTCCTCCCCCACCCGCGTGGCGCGGAAGGTGAAGCTGCCCGTCTTGTTGATGGTACCCCCCACGACCTCGTCGCCCTCCCCCTTGCTCACCGGGTCGGGCTCGCCGGTCACCATCGACTCGTCGACATACGAGGAGCCATCCACCACTTCGCCGTCCACCGGCACCTTTTCGCCGGGCCGCACCCGAACCACGTCGCCCGGCCCCACGTCGCGCACGTCCACCTCGACCGCCTCCCCGTCGCGAATGATCCGCGCGGTGGTGGCCTGCAGGTCCAACAGCGAGCGGATCGCGTCGCTGGCGCGCCCCTTGGCGAGCGCCTCCATGTAATTGCCTGCCAGAATCAGAGTGATGATCGTCGCGGCGGCCTCGTAGTAGACGTGAACGGTTCCCTCCGGCAGCACGGTCGGGAGAAAGGTCGCCACCACCGAGTAGCCGTACGCCGCCGAGGTGCCCATCATCACGAGTGTGTTCATGTCGGGGGCGCCGCTCTTGAGCGCAGGCCAGCCGTGCTTGTAAAAGTAGCGCCCCGGCCCAAACTGCACCACCGACGTCAGGGCAAACAGCACGTAGTACAGCGTCTGGGTGGACACCTGATCGGTGATCCAGGCCTCCATCGCCGGGATGTGCATGAAGCCCATCTCCAACACGAATACCGGAAGCGCGAAGGCCAGCGCCCAGAGGAACCGACGCCTCATCGACCGCTGCTCGTCTTCTCGGGCCTGGTTCTCCACGTCGGCACGGTCGCCCCCGTCTTCCGTCCCGCCCCCCTCGTAGCCGGCGTCGCGAATGGCCTGCGTGAGGTCCGTGCGCTCGGTTGCACCCGGCACGTAGCGCACCGTGGCGCGGTCGGTGGCGAGATTCACAGTCACCTCCAGCACCCCCTCCACCGCGCCCAAGGCGTCTTCGACGCGGGAGACGCACGAGGCGCAGGTCATCCCCTGCACCGTGAGGGCCGTTTCGGCGGTGCGCACCTCGTAGCCGCTGTCGGCGACGGCCTGCGCCAGTTTCCCGACCGGCACCTGTCGCCCCTTTTGGAGCCCCACTCGAGCCCGCTCGGTTGCAAAGTTGACACGGGCCTCCGCCACCCCGTCAACACCCGCGAGCGCCCCCTCCACGCTCTTCGCGCAGGAGGCGCACGACATGCCCTTTATGGGCAGCGTCAGGCGCTCTCCTCGCTCCCCGGAGGAATGGCCCTCCCGACGTTCGGAAGGGACCGGCTCGACCGCACAGGCGTCCCCCTCGGCGGACGGGGCGTGGGAGGGAGCGTCTGGTGGCGACGTCTCAGTCTCGGGAGAAGGGCGGCTCATGGATTAGACCGGGGCCCATTTATCAGCGTGTGAGGCGTTTCTGCATAGGGTACCCCCCTATACTACAAGCAGACCGGCCAGGTTTCAATTGCCCCCGAGTTCCGCGGGCCGCGTCCTCGGGGCGTGCCAAGAACCCGTACAGTCCGGAACCCCGCCGCAGGAGCGCCAATAGAGCATCCCGTCGTCACGCTTGGGCCCTCCGGCGCCCATGGTCGACGTCCCCCCGATCGGTTTCTTCTCGCCCATCTGTCCGTCGTCATGATTGAAGTCACAATTCTCAACGCCCAAGAGCTCGCTCGCCGCCAGATGGGAGCCCGTGCCGCTCAAGCCTCCGGGGCCGGGGTCGACATCGAATCGGCCGTCCGGAACCAGATGGCCGACCACCTGGAGGAGGGATTTCAGAGCCGCGGCATCGAGGCCTACGTCGACACGAAGGGGGCCCGGAAATTGGAGATCACCGTTGAGGACGCCACGGAAGCCGCGTGGCAGCAGGGATACCTTGCCTGGTTGGTCGCCAAGTTCGTCCCGAGCACCGTCGAGCAGAACCTTGCCCCGGAGGTCCGCGACCGCCTCAACGACCAGGGCATCGAGGCGGAGGTCGAGGTGGAATAGGCCGCCGGTTCCCAACTGTGCCGCGAAATCCCGTCGACAGACCACGCGATTCCCTCTCGGTGGCCGTTCCGCTCCTTCCGGACCTCTCATCTCGCCTGGAAACCGAGGAGTGGATGGATGATTTTTCGATCGCGGACGCTCGTCTCACGCGGGCCCTCCGCGACCTCCGACGCATCAACCGGTTGCTCGGAGGGTACCGGGCCACGGATCGCGCCCTCGACCCGGCGCTCAGGCACCACGATCGCCTCCGTCTGCTGGACGTGGGGTGCGGGAGCGGAGACCACTTGGTCCACCTGGCCCGGCGAGGCGAGCGCTTCGGGTGCACCCTGGACCTCATCGGCGTTGACGCCAACCCCGTCACGGTGGGCCATGCCCGGGCCCATCTCGACCAACACCTGCCCCCCCGTCTTCGGAACCGGGTCCGTGTCGAGATCGGGGACGCCCAAGCCCTTTCCCACGATGCCGGGGCCGTCGACATCGCCCACGCGGCCCTGTTTCTGCATCACTTTCACGGCCCCTCGGCGGTCCGGGTGCTTTCGGAGATGCAGCGGGTGGCCCGGCACGGCCTTCTCGTGAACGACCTCCACCGGCACCTCCTCGCCTATGTGGGGATCTGGGGCCTCAGCCGCGCCCTCGGGCTCGCCCCGATGGTGCAGCACGACGGGCCCGTGTCCGTCCGGCGCGGGTTTCGTCGGGCGGACCTCCACACCCTCGCCCGGGGCGCCCGGCTGCCCGCCCCAACCGTCCGGTGGCATTGGGCCTTCCGGTGGACCCTGTCGACGCTCGACCTCGATGCGTGACGGACCCGCGCCGAAAGACGTTTCCATTCTGTGACGGACGGGTCCGCGACCGTCGGGAGCCAACCGGCCGGTTGCCAGTTGCTTGAGCCCATTGCCATTCGCAACCAACGTCCCTTCATGCCCTACGATGCACTCGTAATTGGCGGTGGCCTGTCGGGGTGTAGCACCGCACTCCAACTGGCCCGCGAGGGCCACGACGTGCTCCTGGCCGAGCAGTCAACCTACCCGCGCCAGAAGCTGTGTGGGGAGTTCTTGTCGCCGGAGGCGCAGTCCTCGTTTCGACGCCTCGGCGTGCTCGACGACGTTCGCGCCGCGGGGGCAGAACCCATCGGCCGGACGTGCCTGACCACCTCCAGCGGCGCCACAACGTCCCACTCTCTTCCCGATGCGGCCCTTGGCTTTAGCCGCTACCGGCTCGATCAACTGCTCTTCCAAAAGGCCTGCACGATGGGGGTCGAAGGCCGCTCCGGGACCCGGGTTACAAACATCCGTGGTGGTCTCCGGGACGGGTTCGTAGCAAGCGTCGGTGGCGATTCTGTGGAGGCCCGTCTCGTCCTCGGGGCGCACGGCCGCAGGAGTCGACTGGACCGGTCGTTGGAACGGCCCTTTTTGTCGGAAACCACGCCGTACGTGGCCTTCAAGGCCCACTACGCCGGCCCCGCCGCGGCGGCCCTGGAGAACACGATTGAACTCCACAGCGCCCCGGGCGCGTACTGCGGGCTGTCTCCGGTCGAGGGGAACCGCATCAACGTCTGTTGGATCGGACGCACCGACGCCCTCAAGGACGCCGGCGGGTCGCCCGAGGGCATGCTCAACACCACCCTCCGCCAGAACCCGGCCTTCGACGAGCGGCTCAGCGGACTCACGCGTGTCAGCGACCGCTTCGAGGCGGTGAGCCAGGTCCCCCTCATGCCGAAATCCCGGTTCGCGGATGACGTGTGCATGATCGGGGACGCCGCGGGCATGATTGCCCCGCTCTGCGGCGACGGGATGGCGATGGCGCTCCGGACCGCGGATCTGGTGAGTCCGCTGGCGTCCGACTTTCTCAACGGACGGCATCCGGCCCACGCGTTCCGGACGAGCTACGAAACCGCCTGGACCGACACGTTCGGCCAACGCATGCGGTTGGGGCGGTGGATCCACGCGGCGGCGTTTCGTCCGGGGGCCGCCTGGACCCTGGTCCAGAGCTGTCGGCTGCTTCCGCCGCTCGCGCAGTGGATCATCCGTAGCACCCGGGGGCGGCAGGGGGCCCTCGCCGGTGCAGGGGCTCCGTGATGAACCCGTTGCTCCGAGTGAAATGAATGTCGCGCACAGGCCCGAACGTTCTACCGGGCCGCCGCACGACGAAGGCGGTCGTTGAGCGCCCGCCCCAGTCCGTTGGGCGGTACGGTCTGGGCATAGATGACCTCAACCTCGTTCTCGTCGCAGGTCCGAAAGATATGGAAGAGGTCGTGGGCGTAGGCTTTCACGCTCTCCTCGACATACACGGCCCCGAGGGCGTCCGGATGGGGGGGCACATCGAGCCCAACGTACGCGTGGCGGTCCCCGGAGACGGCCTCCGAGGGATCTTCGACGAGCCGCACCTGAGCGGACGGCGCGTAGTGCCGGTGACGCGTGCCCGGGCTCCGCGGGGCCTCATCCGCGTCCGAGGAGGGCACCTGCACTGCACCCAGGGCGCGACGAAGGGACTCGACCGACACGGCCCCGGGACGAAGCACCGTGGCGGGGTCTGTGGTGCAGTCCACGACCGTCGACTCAACCCCGGCGTCCGTGCGCCCGCCCTGTAGGATGCAGTCGATGCGCCCCGCCAGGTCGTGCTCTACGGCCTCCCAGCTCGTCGGGCTCGGCCGGCCCGACCGGTTGGCCGACGGCGCCGGCACCGGCGTGTCGCACGCCTCCAGAAAAGACTGCGTCAGCGGCAGACGCGGGACGCGAACGCCCACCGTCTCCAGCCCCGCCGTGACGACCGAGGGGAGGTCTTCGTGCTTGGGCAGAATGAGGGTCAGGGGGCCCGGGGCGAAGGCATCCAGGAGATGCTGCGCGACAGAGGGGACGCGGGCCGCCACCTGCCCAATCTGGTCCCGGCGTCGGAGGTGGACGATCAGCGGATTGTCGGCCGGACGGCCCTTGGCCTCAAAGATGCGCCGCACGGCGTCCGGCTGGAAGGCGTCCGCCCCGAGCCCGTAGACCGTTTCGGTGGGAAAGGCGACCAGCTCGCCGCGGCGAAGGCGATCGGCCGCCTCCGTGGGAGAAGTCGTGCGTGTGGTTGCCACAGGAAAAACCAACAGCGAGTTCGAGACGACTGCCCGGGCGGGCACTACCGATGCGGTTGACTTTCCTCCCCATCTTCTCTTAGCATCGAAGGGACGCGTCTTTCCGACCCGGCCCTCGTTCCCATGCCTTCCGACACGACCCCTCGTGGTGAGCAAACGTCTACGCCAGAGCTTGCCTTGGGCCCAGCGCCGAGCCGTTCGGAGGTGACGAGCACCCTCATCGAGGCCGCCCGTCGGGTTTTGCGGCGCCGGTTTCGGGTGGTGCTGCTCATCCGGGATGCCTATGCCCACCTAGAGGCCAACACCGACGCCCTCACGGCCGTGTGGACGGACCTGCGGGCCGCCCTCCGCCTTCTGGTGGCCTGGACGCGCCGGTCGTACCGAAAGGTTTCCACGACGTCCCTGGTGCTTCTGGTGGCCGCCCTCTTGTACTTCGTCACCCCAATCGATGCCATTCCCGACCCCCTCGGGGCCCTCGGGTTCGTCGACGACCTTGCCGTCGTTCAGACGGCCGTGGAGACGGTGCGCGACGAGCTGGATCAGTTCCGCAGCTGGGAGGAGAGACAGCGCCTTCCGGCATCATCGTAGCCCCCGCGCCCTTCTCCATCCGAGCCCACGGCCGTTTATGTTTACCTACATCCTCCTCGCCCTGATCGCCGGGCTTCTCACCGGCATGTTGATCGCCTGGTACCGTCGCAACAACTAGCCTCCTCGCGCTAGGGGACGATCCGCTCCCCCTCCTCGTCCTCTACGATTAGTGCATCCACCGGACACAGGGCCGCTGCTTCCTCCAAGCGTCCCTGTTCAATGTCGGGCGTTTCGTCCTGAAAGTCGACGATGTTGTCTTCCCGAATCACGTAAATCTCGGGCGCGATGTTCGTGCAGTTGCCCGATCCAATGCAGAGGGTCCGATCGATGCGAACCGTCTGGCCGCTGATTTCTCGTTCGCGGGTGTCAGCCATGCTTCTAGGGGTGGGTATCAAGATGCTAGAACAGAGTGGGTTTCCTGTCTCAGTGCCACGGGCGGCGCCCCCGCACGTTCCCCTTTTGCCGCGTTTCGTCGCGCGTCTCACGAGGGGCTAGGGGGCTTTGCGGAGGAATCCGTCCGCCCCTCACGGGTTAGGAGCTCGCGTCCACGCCCTCCGAGTCCGACGAGGCGGCACTGGCCTCTGCGTCCCCGTCCAGGCCGAGCGTCTCGTCGAGGATGTTGCCCGCAATCTGAATGAAGTCCTGCTCGGTAATGATGCCGACCAGTCGGTTCTCGCGCACCACGGGCAGGGCCCCGATTTCGTGCTCGCGCATGAGCTCCACGGCCTCCAGGGTCGGGCGGTCCGGGGACACCGAGATGGGATCCTCGACCATAATCTCTCCCACCGGCACGCCGCCCTCCGGCTGCTCGGTCCGTTCGGCCATGTGGCGGAGAAGGGTGCGGTGGCTTACGAGTCCCACCAGCCGGTGCTCTTCGTCCTCCACGAGGACGTGGCGGATCTTTTGCCAGTCCATCAGCCGTGCCACAAACTCGATCGATTCCTTCTCGTGGACGGTGAAGGGATCGGTGGTCATGTAGGCCTCCACGTTCGTTTCCTGCATGCCGGTCGGGGTATACCCCTCCTCCAGGGTCGCCAGGGACCACTCGTGGACCGGGTGCCCCTCCTTCTGACGCTCCACCATCCCTCGCGTGAGCGCCCCGAGGCGCTCGGCCCGCGACCCGACCTCCTCCATGCGGGCCAGGGAGTCGAGTTGCCACTGCGCTCCGGTCTGCTGGGTTTCTACGCGTTTCTGGATGACCCCGAGGTACCGATCAATGTCCGACGATGCAATATCGGAGGTTCGGAGGCCCTCCTCCGCCAGCGGGATGAGGGTGTCGAGAATCAGCTCGTGGGCCGGGCGGTTGCTGCCGTCCAGCCACGTAAACTGGGAGGCCAGGCCGCTCCGGGCGGCCGCGTTGAAGTTGTATCGGGCCTCGTAGAAGTCGATGTGCTCGGACACGTCGCGGTACTCGTGGGCCAGCCCCGCCACGAGCCCGTACCAGAAGACCGCGTTTGCGATCTCGTCGATGACGGTGGGCCCGGACGGCAACACCCGATTCTCGATCCGTAGGTGGGGCTTCCCGTCGGTGATGCCGTAGCAGGCGCGGTTCCAGCGATACACGGTGCCGTTGTGGAGCTGCAGGGCCTTGAGATTAGGCACCCCCCCTGCCTCCAGCGTCTCCAGCGAGTCCTCGCCCAGCTCCGTCGTCAGGAGCACCCGGAAGCGGGAGATGTCCTCCTTGAAGATCTCCATCACCGACTCGTCCACCCAGTCCGTGCCGAAGTGCACGCGAGGGCTCATCTCTCGCAGGTACAAGTTGGTCGACCGCGTATCGACGGCCTGCTGGAAGAGGGCAATCCGGGTCTCGCGCCAGAGCCGCTTGCCGAAGAGAAGCGGCGAGTTGGTGGCCGCGGCGAGGCATGGGGCCGCCACCACCTGGGCAATGTTGTAGTAGCGCGGAAACTCCTCCGGCGACACCTGGAAGTGCGTCTGAAAGCTCGTGTTGCACCCCTCCAGCATGATGGAGTCGTGCTTCACGAACAGCTCGTCGATGCCGCGGATCTGATACTGCCCCGCCCCGCCCCGCAACCGGGAGATGGCGTCGTTGAGGGCGTAGTAGCGCGGCCGAGGGGTCATGTAGTCCATTGCGAAGTCCGACAGGTGGGCCGTGGGCAGGATGCCCGTAAGGGCAATCTCGCTGTCCACCTGTTGCGTAAGGCCCCGCACTGTCTCGACCAGCTCGGACGTCGACGCCTCCATCTGCTGGAAGCAGTCCCCCCCAAACCGAAGCGGGTCCATGTTGAACTCCACGTTGTACCGCGTCAGCTCCGTGACGATGCGCTCGTCGCTGTTTCGCTCGAGGACCTCTTCGATGACGGGCGCCGGGTCGCCCCGCTCGTCTACCATGAAGAGCTCCTGCTCGGCCCCAATGCGGCGCGTTCCGCTCTCAAACATGTCCTCGTGGAGCATGAGCTCCAGCGCCCGGACATCCCGCATCAGGTGATTTGTAAACTTGCGGAGCTTGGAGGGCTCCGCGTCCCGGCGTACGTTGTGTTCACCCATGAGTGAGTATGAGGTCTTGTTGGCTACAAAACGACGCACCCCACCGGACTCGTCGGCCGGAAGGAGTTCCCAAATTTGGCGCAGGGCGTTCGGACACTGGCTGCAAGGTAGAAACGGTTCCTCGTCATTATCAAATCAAAATGAACCACGTCCGTGCCGCGTCCGTCGAAATGCAGGGTCCCATGGCCCCCCGGTCTGTATCCCGTTCGCATTGGCCCTCCCTCCACGCATGGACGTTCGCTTGCCCTCCCGGTTGGCCCCGCCCCTGGGCGCAGTGCTCCTGTGTACACTCCTGATGGGCGGGCCGCCGCCCACCGTTGCGTCTCCGGCTGTGCTCTCCCCGTCCGCCGACACCACGTCCCCCCGGGCTCGGCGGCTGCTCATTCAGGGCACCACCGAGGCGCAGTTGGGGGACTACGAGGAGGCCATTTCCCACTTTGAGGCGGCGCTGGAGCAGGTGCCAGAAGCTCCGGTCCTGCTCCTAGCCCTCGCCGACGCGCATGAGGCCCAGGGCGCCCTCTCCACCGCCCTCTTCTATGCGCGGCGGGCCCAGACGCAAGGATCGCCTCGCCCGTCGCCCTACCGGCGCCTCGCCGAAATGCAGCGGGCTGCTGGGGACCCGGCCGCAGCCCTCCGCACCTACCAGCAGCTTCTCGACCACGTCCCCAACGCCAACGACGCGCACCGGGCCCGGGCGGCAATTCAGGCGGACCTAGGGCGGACGAAGGGCGCCATTCAGTCCTACGAAATATACCTCCAGCGCGCCGATTCGCCACCGATCGACGTGTATCGTCGGCTGCTTTCCCTCTACCGCAAAACGGGCGACAAAGACGGGGTTGAGACCACCCTTCGAACCCTGGTAGAGCGGCGGCCCACTGTTCGTTCGTACCAGCGTCGCCTCGGGGAATACTACGCAGACGAGGGGCGGCCCCGGAAGGCGCTTGCCCTGCTGGCTCCGTTGGGGCGGCAGTTCCCCAACGACGAAGCCCTTCGGCGGCAGGTCCAACGGCTCGCCCGCCAGACCGGGCAATCAATTGCCTCCCCCACTCAGCGGGCGCAGTCGGACTCGACCCGCTCTCAGAGCGCATCCCCGGATGCGCCCCTGCGCCGTGCCCGGTCGATGTACGACGCAGCGACAGCCTCGTCCCCGCCCGACACCGCACAGCTGCGCGCCGCGGCGGGGGTGTTGCGGGATGTCTTGCATCAATCCCCCGACACTGAAGCGGCCCTTTCCCTCCAGGCCGAGCTCTACCAGGCATGGGGCCGCCCCGAGGAGGCAGGGCGGGCGATGGAGCGGCTTTTGGATCTCACCCCCCGGGCCCCAGGCCGATGGGTGCGGACCGCACAGACGTACCAGCGGGCGCACCTGTACGCTCGTGCCGCCGGGGTGGCCGAAGAAGGATTCCTGCTCTTCCCCGGACACATGCCCCTGGCCCGCACCGCCGCGTTCGCACGTCTTCGCACAGGCGACCCCGCCAAGGCCCGACGCCACTTTCAGGATGCCCTGTCTCTCCTCGGCGACTCCACCGGCGCCGCGGCAGAAGCCGTCTTGCACGCCGGCCTCGGGCTCGCCAAGAGCCGGCTCGGGCGGCCCCGGGAGGCCGACGACGCCCTGAAGAACGCTCGCGCCCTCGCCCCCCAGCATCCACAGGTGGTTCGCCTGTATGCCCGAAGCCTCGCCCGGCAGGACGACCGGCTGGACCAGGCCCTCGACCTCGCAGAGCAGGCAGTGGAGAATGCCCCGGATTCGCCGTCGGCCCACCGCGCGCTGGGACAGGTGCAGTTTCGGCGCGACGAGCTGGAGGCCGCGCGGCGTCACCTGCGCATCGCCCTGGACGCCGGCGGCCCCTCTGCCACGCTCTTGGAGCGGCTGGGCGACGTGGAGGCGGCGCTGGGCAACGACACGGCAGCCCAAACGTATTGGCAACGCGCGCTGGACCGCAATCCCGATCGCTCGTCCCTGCGCGAGAAGCTTGCCGTGCCCGCGAACTCGTAGCCGTCTTCCTGTTCTCTCCTGAGCGGCACTCGTAGTCTCTTGATCTCAAGGTTCCATCTCGATCTTGACGTCCTCCCCGGTCCCTTCCGCCTCCCGTGCGCTCCTGCTCACACTGACGTGTGCTCTTTTTCTCATCGGATGCGGCAGTTCGTCGCCGAACACCGCCCCGCGCCTCCCCGACGCCTTTCCCGACCACTCGGTCGATCAGATCCGGACCCAGATTACGAGGGGGACCGACACGATTCGGGGCTACACCGCGAAAGCGCGGGTCCGCGTCCAGACCCCCAACCAGACCCAATCGTTCAACGCCGTCATTCATCACCGGCGGGCCGACTCCCTGTTCATGCGCCTCAGCCTGTTCGGGATCGAAGGGGGACGCCTCCTCCTGACGCCCGACAGCGTGTTTTTCTACGACACGCGCAACACCGTATTGCGCGTGGGGCCGGTGGAGGCCGTCCAGAAGCTCTTCCCCGCCCCGGTGTCGTCGGACCAGTTCTTCGACAACATGCTCGGGGTGCTCGCCCCGGCCGCCCGCCCCGCATGGTCGCTACAGTCCGACAGCACCCTGTACTACCTGTCGGACGCCACGGACCGGGAGCGCTACACGGTCGACCCGGCCCACTGGCGCGTCGTCCGGTACGAAGAGCGCTCGGCCACCGGAACCGTCCGTCAGAAACGGCTGTTTTCGCAATTCCGACGGGTGGAGGACGTGTTGTTGCCCGCCCGCCTGATCTTTCAACAGCCGTCCGACGACCTCCGGGCCGTGGTGAACTACGAGGAGATGACCCTCAACCCGTCGGGGCTTTCCTTCTCCCTCGACGTGCCCGAGCAGGTGCCCCGTCGGAGATTTCAGTAGCGGGATAACGACCCGGGTTCGCTCCCGCCATCAACCGCCGACCGATCGCTCATCCACGGATGCGTTCTCCCTGGCCGCCACGACAAATCGCCCAGTGGGCAGTGCGGGCCGGCCTCGTCGTGCTTCTCGCCCTCGCGGGGCCCGTCGCGCCTCCGGCCGCGCACGGACAGGACGCTTCATCCCGACGCGAGACCACGGAGCAACGCCTCGACCAACTCCAGCAGCAGATCCAGCAGGAGCAGCAGCGCCTCCAGAAAACAGAAAAGGAGGCGGAGTCGACCCAGGAGCAGCTCGAATCGCTGCAACGCGAGATTGCCCTCCGCGAAAAGCTGGTGTCGACCTACCAGGCCCGTCTCGACGAGCTGGGCCGGGAGCGCTCGCGCCTCCGCGACACGCTGTCGACCCTGCAGACGCGCCTCGAAACGCTTCGGAAGGACTACCGGGACCAGCTCGTCCACGCCTACAAATACGGGCGCCTGCACGACCTGGCCCTGCTGCTCGCCTCCCGGTCCATCAACCAGATGCTCATCCGTGCGCGGTACCTGCGGCGGTTCGCCACCGACCGTCGCCGGCAGCGGAGTGCCATCCAGACGGCCGCGGGCGAGGTCCGCTCCTCGCGCGAACAGCTGGCCGAAAAGCGGGCCGAGACCCGGGACCTCCTCGCCGAGGCGCGCACCGAGCGCACAAACCTGCGGGCCCTCGAACGGGAGCGGCGACAGGTCATTGACGAGCTGCGGGCCCGGCGCTCCGAGCTCGAACAGCAAATCGAGCAGAAGCAGCGGCAGGCCCAGCAACTCGAACAGCGCATCCAGAAGCTCGTGGCCCGGGCCAAGCGCGAGCAGGCCGACTCGGGCATGGAGGCCGAGGTTGCCGCCAACCTCTCCGCCTCGTTTCAGGCAAACCGCGGGGCCCTGCCCTGGCCCGTAGAGGGGGCCGTCACGACCGACTTTGGCAATCAGGTGGACCCCGTCCATGAAACGACGACGTACCACCCCGGCATCCTCATCGCGACCTCTCCCCGCAGTCCGGTCCGGGCCATCTTCGACGGCACGGTGACCGGAATCGACTTCGTGCCCGGGTACGGCACGTACGTCGTCATCCAGCACGGCGAGTACCTCTCGGTCTACAGCAACTTCTCCACCCTGTCGATCGCCGAGGGCAACCAGATCGAGGCGGGGCAGGTCATCGGCCAGTCCGGCACCGAAAGCGAGCCGCGGGGCGCCAGCCTCTTCTTCGGCCTCGTAAACCGATCGTCGAGCGAGTTTGTGGATCCGTCCGGATGGCTCTCGGTCCGTTAATTCCGCGAATGCCGTCCCATCGGATTCACGAAAACCTTTTCCCCCACAGGAAGCGGCCATTTGGGATTGCTGAAGGGCGGGGCGTATCTTGCCAAGCACCTTATTCGCCTACACATGCGACCAACTTTTTCTCGCCCCTATGGCTACGGACTACGATTGCGTGATTGTCGGCAGCGGCCCCGGCGGCTACGA
>ERZ1034519.162-NODE-162-length-12311-cov-9.217118_pt1 | contig 12311 bp, 12 predicted proteins | sample MGYA00520655_ERZ1034519 | MGnify/ENA primary metagenome ERZ1034519 (study PRJEB33760, sample SAMEA4777702) | hypersaline lake metagenome | biome: hypersaline environment; feature: brines | place: Spain | collected 2012-08 | depth 0 m ...
TGGTGCGCGGCCTGCGACAAGTGAGTGACTTCGATGCTGAGTTCCGAATGGCCTTTGCAAACCGCAAACTCGCCCCAGAACTGGAAACAGTCTTCTTCATGACGTCCGAGGAGTACGCCCTCATCAGTTCGTCGATGGTGCGGGACGCGCACCGGTGGGACGGCGACGTATCAAAATTCGTGCCGCCCCCCGTCGTGACCGCCCTCCGAGAAAAGGAGGAGGCGGCACGGTCGTAGTGCCCTGCAGGCCCGCCCTTTTGATTCGCCGGGCCGTCTCGTACCTTCACGCATGCACACTTTTCCAACCACCCCATCCCCCAACGAATGGATACGCCCGACGATCTGTATTACACCGAAGACCACGAGTGGCTCCGTGTTGAGAACGGCACCGCTACCGTGGGCATCACCGATTTTGCGCAGAGCGAGCTTGGCGACATCGTGTTCGTGGAGCTGGAGCCCGAAGGCACTGAGCTCGGCAAGGACGACATTTTTGGCACCGTGGAGGCCGTAAAAACGGTGTCGGAGCTGTACATGCCCGTCAGCGGCACCATCACCGCCTTCAACGACGAGCTCGAGCTGTCTCCAGAGGTCGTCAACGATGATCCGTACGGCGACGGATGGATGATTGAAATCGAAATTGAGACCCCCGACGAGATCGAGGACCTGATGAAGGCCGACGCCTACGCGGAGGTGACGTAACGGCGGGCCGGAACCGCGGCTGAGAGCTCCAAGTGCAGCGTATTGCCTGGCGCCTATCGCGTAGCGCCCATCGCGTAGCGCCTATCGCGTAGCGCCCATCGCGTAGCGCCCATCGCATGGTGCGTATTGCGTACGGGCTCGCCGGAACCAGTTCACATGCAGTGCGAAACGCGCAATACAACACAGGCCAAGATGCACGAAAAGATCGTTATTCTGGACTTTGGGTCCCAGTACACCCAACTCATTGCGCGGCGGGTGCGCGAGACCGGGGTGTACTCCGAAATCCATCCGTGCACGGTGGACACGGCGGAAGTCGCGGCCCTCGATCCCCACGGCGTCATCCTCTCGGGCGGGCCCTGCTCGGTCTACGACGACGAAGGGCCGGCGCTCGACCCGGCGCTCTTTGAGCTCCACCGCCCCGACGGCACGCCGGTGCCGGTGCTGGGCATCTGCTACGGGCTGCAGGCCATGGCGCACCAGTTTGGGGGCGAGGTGGAACGGGCGCAGCGGCGCGAGTTTGGGCGGGCGCAGATTGATGTGCAGCCCAACGGCGGCAAGAGGTCGCAGCTCTTCGCGGACGTGCCCAGCGGCTCGACGGTCTGGATGAGCCACAGCGACCACCTCACGGCCCTTCCCGACGGGTACGAGGTTATCGCGCACACGGACAACGCCCCGGTGGCCGCCGTGCGCGACACCGACGGGCCCTACTACGGCGTGCAGTTTCACCCGGAGGTGGTGCACACGGATTTTGGGCATCAGATCCTGGAGAATTTCGCCTACGAGATCTGCGGCTGCAACGGCGACTGGACCCCCGCCTCGTTCGTGGAGGAGCAGGTCCGCGACATTCGGGAGCGTGTGGGCGACCGCCACGTCATCCTCGGCCTCTCCGGTGGCGTGGACTCCTCGGTGGCCGCGGCCCTGCTGCAGCGCGCCCTCGGCGACCAACTGCACTGTATCTTCGTGAACAACGGCCTGCTGCGGAAGGGCGAGTGGGCCCAGGTGCAAGACACCTTCCGCGGGCACTTCGACATGGACCTGCGCACCACCGACGCCACGGACCGCTTCCTGGCGCGCCTCGACGGGGTGACGGACCCGGAAGAGAAGCGCACGATCGTGGGCAACACGTTCATCGAGGTGTTCGAGGAACAGACCGAGGAGATCGCTGCCGATTTGGGGCACCGCCCCACGTTTCTTGCACAGGGCACCCTCTACCCCGACCTCATCGAGAGCGTCTCGTTCAAGGGGCCCTCGGCCACCATCAAAACCCACCACAACGTGGGCGGGCTGCCCGAGGAACTGGATTTCGAGCTCATTGAGCCGTTCCGGGAGCTGTTTAAGGACGAGGTGCGCGAGATTGGCCGCCTGCTCGACGTGCCCGCCCCCATCGTAGACCGCCATCCGTTTCCCGGCCCGGGCCTCGCTATCCGCATCCTTGATGCGGTCACGCCCGAGCGGTTGGCCCTGCTCCGCGAGGCCGACGCCATCTTTATCGACGAGCTGCGCGCGAACGATCTCTACGACGAGGTGTGGCAGGCCTTTGCCGTGTTGCTGCCCGTACAGACCGTGGGCGTGATGGGCGACGAGCGCACCTACGAAAACGTGTGTGCCCTCCGCGCCGTGACGAGCGTCGACGGCATGACGGCCGATTGGGCCCACCTCCCGCACGCGTTCCTGGGCCGCGTCTCCAACCGCATCGTCAACGAGGTGCCCGGCATCAACCGCACGGTGTACGACGTGAGCTCCAAGCCGCCCGCCACCATCGAGTGGGAGTAGCAGGTACCCCCTTCCGCGCTCTTCCACACTGCATCCATCGTCTCCATGATGCCCCGTACCCTGGCCTGGAGTCTCGTTGTCGCTGCGGCCCTTTTCGTGGGGGCGAGGGCCCTTCCCGGTCATGCCCAGCAGCCGACGTCTATCCCCGAGCGCCCGAACGCAGAACTGCTGTTCGACGAGGGCGTGGCGGCGTTTGAGGCGGGGCGCTACGAGGCCGCTGCGGAGCGCTTTCGCCTTGCCACGGAATACCCGCTCCACCGCAAAACCACAGCTGCGCTGGTGATGAGCGGGAAGGCGCTGCTCCAGCTGCAGCGGCCCGCAGAGGCCATCGACCGCCTCTCTTCGCTCTTGGCAGCGTACCCCGAGACCCGCTACCGTGCACAGGCCGAGGCACTTCTGGAGCAGGCGCGGCTGCAGCAGGACGCTGCCGCGCAGGCTCAAGACACTCTCCGGCTTGGTGTGACGCTTCCCATGGGCGGCGCCCAGGCCCCGCTGTCGCAGGCGCTGTTCAACGGACTCCGCCTTGCGGTGGATGCGCACAACGGCCTGCGTCGGCGCTACGTCCCGCCTCGCGGCCTTGCGCCCGCGGACACCTTCCGCGTCTACGATACGGCCGCGGCGCATAGCGACAGCCTTGCGGACACCGACGGCCCCACCACCGTCGCCACGCCCACCGACACGGTCCGCGTCGATTCACTTCGGGTTGTCACCGAGAAGACGCGCCGCCCGTCCTGGGTTGCCAAGATGTATTTCCGGGCGACCGGTGCCACACCCCAAAGCGCCGCGGCGGCTGTGGACTCCCTCGTGCGCCTCGACAGGGTGGACGTGATTGTGGGGCCGATCCGGAGCGCCGCGGCCCAGCCGGCGGGGCGCCGGGCCGAGGCGGCGGGCGTGCCCCTCCTCGCGCCCATCGCCACCGACCCCAGCGTCTCGAAGGGGCGCACCCACGTCTTCCAGGCCAACCCCACGATTCCCGATCGGGGGCGCATCATGGCACGCACGGCGGCGCAGGGCCTGCTGCTGGACCGCGTGGGGGTCGTCTTTGAGCGCGGCAGCCGCCTCAGCGCCCAGATGGCACGAGGCTTCCGGGAGGCGGCGCGGCAATACGGTCTGGAGGTCCCCGTTGCCCTTCCTCTCCGCGGCGCACGCGACTGGTCGCGGCTGCCCACCCTCATCGAGGAAGACTCCACACTGACCGATTCTCTGCTCTCGCGGGCCGAAGCGTTTTACCTGCCGGTATCGGGCCGCGGGGCGGCGGGCAAAATTCAGGGCGCCCTCACGGGCCTTCGGCAGGTAGTGCCGGGCACGCGTGTGCTCGGCAATGCGGAATGGCACAACCTGCCCTTCGTGGAGGCCGCAAGTGCGGCGACGGCGACGTACACCAACGGCTTCCACGTGCCCATGCGCCGCCCCGCCACCCGCCGGTTTGTGCGCCGGTACCGGCTGTTAACCGGCAGCCCGCCCGGTGAGCTCTCTCCGGACGGGCGGCGCCTGGCGTACACCGGGTACGACGTCGCCCGCTTTCTGCTCCGCACTGCCGGTGGCTCTGCTCAGGTGACGTCCCGCGCCCTCCGCACGGCGCCTCCCTACGAGGGGGTGGGCATGCGCATCGGGTTTGACGGAAAAAACGCGAACCAGTCGCTGTTCGTGCACCGCTACCGCGACCAGCAGGTCGAGCGCCTGCGGTGAAGGGGAAGGGGCGGAGGGAGCGCGTCCGGTGTGCACGATCCATCGTTGCTTAAAGCCGCGCGGAGGAACAGACTCGTTTCTCCTGCCGTTTCGGCTCCGCGTTGATTTCCCTCTGGCCCTGCCCCTGCCGCCCTCGCGCTCGGCAGTGCCCCGGGCGTCCCTTCCACTGGCTGTGTCTTGGTTCCGGCCCCCCATGCGACCCTTCGCCCTTCTACTTGCTCTCGCCCTCGCCCTGTCCGGCGTCCTTGTTGGGTGCTCGGGGAGCGGGCGCCTGAGCTACAGCGGCCCGCAGGATGCCTACCAGAAGGGCATCGCTGAGATGGAAGAAGAAGACTACCAGCAGGCCATCCAGCTTTTCCGAGCGGTCTTTGAGTACGGGCGGGGCAACGAGTGGGCACCCCAGGCTCGGTTTAAGCTTGCGATGGCGCAGCGCCGCCTGAACAAGCATCTGGTGGCTGCGAACGAGTTCAAGCGGTTCACGCAGCTGTATCGCCGGCACGAACTGTTGCCGCGGGCCGAGTTTGAACGGGCCAACTCGTACTACCTGCGCTCTCCCATGTACCGGCTCGGCCAGTCGGACTCTCGCGAAGCCATCTCCCTCTTCCGCCTCTTCATCGACCGGCATCCCAACCACAAGCGGGTGGCGGAGGCAAAAGGAAAGGTGGAGGAACTCCGCGGCAAGCTGGCTCACAAGAAGTACGCCGCCGGCGAGCTCTACGAACGGCGCGACATGTGGAAGGCGGCCACGACGGTCTACGAAGACGCGTTCAACCAGTATCCCGATACTCCCTGGGCGGACGACGCCTTGTTTGGCGCGGTGCGGGCCTACATCCGGTACGCGGACCGAAGCATCCAGAAAAAGCAGGCTGAGCGGTACCGAAGGGCGATCGAGAATTACACCCGGCTCACGCAGCTCTTTCCGGAAAGCGACCTCCTGCCCCGAGCCGAAGAGCTCTACAGCGAAGCGCAGCAAAAACTCAACGCTGTACAGGACCGCGACCCACAGCAATCGCTGGCCCAGGAAAATCCGTCCCGCGGTTCCAACTAAGCGGAGGGGGCCACGCCGGCCCGAGCTATCATGGACATTGGACTCTTCGGCGGTTCCTTCAATCCGCCGCACATTGCCCACCTCGTTGTCGCTGAGGTAGTGCGCGACCAGTTCGACTTCTCAGAGGTCTGGTGGATTCCGAACGCAACTCCGCCCCACAAACCCAACGGCGAACTGGCCTCTGTGGAGCATCGCCTCGCGATGACGCGCCGGGCTGTGGCGTCCAATCCCGCCTTTCGCGTGTGCGACCTGGAGGTGCAGCGAGAAGGCGTCTCGTACACGGTGGAGACGCTGCGCATCTTGCAGGAGCAGTACCCGGAGACGGAGTTTGGCCTCATTATTGGCAGTGACAGCCTCGACCATTTCGGGGAGTGGCACCGGCCCGATGAAATTGCTGCGCGGGTGACGCTCATTGTGTATAAGCGCCCGGGAACCCTGGAGGCTGTAGCAGTGCCGCGCTTTGCGAACCAGGTCCGCTACGTGGCGGCGCCTGTCATGGAGGTCTCGGGCACGGAGGTGCGGGCACGCCGTCGGGCAGGACGGTCCATTCGCTACCTGGTGCCGGGGGCCGTGCGTACGTATATCACGGACCACGGTCTCTACCGAGGGGCTGCGTGAAGGCGGCAAGAAGCCGCCCGTTCCGCAACGAGGCGGTGGGGCTTCTTCCATGCGCCTGTCGGCATCGTTGCGTTGCGGACGAACCTCCCCGCGTGCGTCGTCGTTTTTGGTTCGTCGTACTGCTCCTGAAGTTGTCCCTGTCCTGAAGTTGTCCCTATCGCACCAAGCCCCCGCACGCCATGGCCGTCACCGAGTCGACAATGCTGGAACTGGGGCACGCAGCCCCCGCCTTTACCTTGCCCGCTGCCAACCCCGAGGTGGATGATTGCGGCGAAGAGCACCGCGCGCTCGCCGATTACGACGACGCGGAGGCGCTCGTGATTGTCTTCATGTGCAACCACTGCCCGTACGTGAAGCACATCGAGGCGGCGCTTCTCGATGTGGCGCGCACGTACCAGCCGCGGGGTGTGCAGTTCATCGGCATCAACGCAAACGATACAGAGCGCTACCCGGACGACTCGTTTGAGCGTATGGCCGAGCGGACGGACGAAAAGGACTATCCGTTTCCGTATCTCTACGACGCGTCGCAGGAGGTGGCTGCGGCCTACCGGGCCGCCTGCACGCCCGACTTCTACGTCTTCGACGCAGACCGCGCACTGGTCTACCGGGGCCGCTTTGATGAGACCCGCCCGGAGGGAGGCGAGGCGCACGGCGGCGACCTCACACAAGCGCTCGATGAGCTGCTGGAGACGGGCAAGGTCACCACGGAGCAGCACCCGTCCATGGGTTGCAACATCAAGTGGATCCCCGAAAATACTCCCCCGCACGCCTCGTAGCGGCACGCCTCGTAGCGGCATTGCGGCGCCCTGCACTGCCCAGCGGCACTGCCCGAGCCGCGGCCGCGCCTTCCTTGCCTTTTGCCCGCGCCATGTTCGACGGCCGCGCCTTCCAAAGCTGGACGCTTGTCGTTGCCGGGGCCTCTGGCCTCGCCGTGGTCTTCCTGGGCATTATGATTATGGCCGAAGCCGTGATCGGGGACGGGGCGCGCGTCACTCGGGCGGGCCTCACCCTCAGCGTGGCGGCGTTCCTGGGATACGTGGCAGTTGCCTGGGCCATCCGCACCCACCGCGCTCCGTCTCCGTAGCGGACCGTCCCTGTAGCGGACTGTAGCGGACCGTCCCCGCGCAGGAGACTCCACTTCGCGCTTCTCCACTCGGTGCTTCTCCACTCGGTGCTTCTCCACTCTGTGGCTCTCCACAACGCACCCGGCACATCTTCGTGTTCATTTTGTAAGCGCTTCCAAAAGGAAGATCCATTCCGACGATCCGCTTCATCTTTTCCTTTCATCTTTCCCTGAGGCCTCCCCATGAATCCCAGCGAACCCGACTCCTCCCGTCCCCAAGCCGAGCGGTCCGCCTTCGAAAAAGCGCAGGATGAGCACGAGGACGTAGATCCCCGTACCATCCCGCAAGAGCTGGACGCGGATCCGCCGATTGGGGACGACATCGACTATCCGGACTACCCGGCGTCCGATCACGAAACGTGGCGCCTCCTTGTGGAGCGTCAGATGGAGCAGCTTCCGGGCCGGGCCTGCAACGCGTACATGGCGGGGCAGGAGACGCTCCAGATTGAGCCCGATCGGATTCCGGACCTGGCGACCCTCAGCCGGCGGCTCGAGGACCAGACCGGCTGGACGGTGGCCAACGTGCCGGGCCTCATCCACGAGAAAGACTTCTTCACGCTGCTGTCGGAGCGCAAATTCCCCTCGACCAACTACGTTCGCGGTCGGGACGAGCTGGACTACACGCCCGCTCCGGACTGTTTCCACGACATGTTCGGGCACATGCCAATGCTCACGCAGCCGGACTTTGCGGACTTCTACCAGCTGTTTGGGCAGGCTGCGCTCACCGCCGAGGGCGCCGACCGGCCCCGGCTGGAGCGGTTTCACTGGTTTACAGTGGAGTTTGGGCTCATTCGCGAACAGGGCGAGAGGCGCATCTTCGGCGCCGGCATTGTGTCCTCGAACGAGGAGGTGACGCATGCCCTCTCCGACGAGGTGACCCTGCACGCCTTCGATCCCGAGCACATTGTGGAGAAGGACGACTACGAGGTGTACAATCTCCAAGACGAACTCTTTGTGCTCGACTCCTTCGAGCAGCTTGTGGACGGCTTCCGGGCGTGGACTACGCGTCAGGGGCTTCTGTAGCGCCGCGGAAACCATTCCGGGCGTTGCCGTTCGTGTACCGCCGTTCACAACCACAAACAAATCCTCCTGGAACCGCGCATGGAACCGGAAACGCAGGATCGTTTGTCCGCCCGCATTACGGGCCGCGTACAGGGCGTTGGGTTCCGTAACTTCACGCGGACGCAGGCCCGGCGCTTCGACGTGACGGGCTGGGTGCGCAACGAGCATGACGGGTCGGTGCGGATGGAGGCGGAGGGCGCGCGCGAGGCGCTCGAATCGCTTGTAGAGGCCGTGCAAGATGGGCCGCGCCGGGCACAGGTGCAGGCGGTGGAGGCCGAGTGGGCCGATGCGACCGGCGAGTTTGACGCCTTTCGGGTGCGTCGGTAGCGACGGTGTGTCCATCGTGCTGGTTTGTATCCCAGCTTCATGTACCTGCGTCCAGTTTCTCTCCGTCCCATGTCCGCCCAGTCCTCGTCCGAAGACGGCGCTTCGGCCGTGCCCACCCCCACGGTTCTTTCCATGCTCGAGCACGGGACAGAGCGCCTGGAAGCCGCCGACTGCGCCCCTGCACGGCGTACGGCAGAATGGATCCTGGCCGAGGTGCTGGAGGCGTCCCGCGCCGCGCTGTACGCTCGCCCGAATCGGCCCGTATCCCCCGCGGCAGCGCAGCAGTACGAGGCCCTCGTCGAGCGGCGCGCACAGGGCGAACCGTTGCAGCACGTCCTGGGGCACACCTCGTTCTACGGGCTCCGCATTCAAGTATCGCCGGCTGCGCTCGTGCCTCGTCCCGAAACGGAGACGGTGGTGGCGCAGGCGCTGGACGCGCTCAGTGACGTGGAGGCGCCCCGCATTCTCGACGTGGGCACAGGCAGCGGGTGCATCGCCCTCGCCCTCAAACAGGAGCGCCCCGATGCCCTCGTCTACGCCTGCGACGTAAGCCCTGACGCCCTCGCCCTCGCTCGCACAAACCGCGAAGCCCTCGGGCTCGATGTTCAACTGCTGGAGGCCGACCTCCGCGCCGAGGGCGTTCCGGCGGCCCTGCCGAGGGCCCTGGACCTGCTCGTGTCCAACCCGCCGTACATCCCCGACGCCGAGGCCGACGCCCTGCCGTCCACGGTGCGGGAGTACGACCCCGCCCTGTCGCTCTTTGCGGGCAAAGATCCCTTGCGCTACTACCGGCCGCTGGTGCGCTGGGGCACAGCCCTGTGCCGACCGGGCGGGGCGGTGGTGTGCGAGGTGCACGCGGAGTATGCCGACGCGGTGGCTGCACTGTTCCGCCGGGGCGGCCGCCGGGGCGGTCTTGCCGCGGTAACGGTGGAGGCAGACCTGAGCGGGCGGCCGCGGGTGGTGCAGGGACGGCGGGCGCGGACTCGCTAGTCGCGGCGCGCGGCCGCAGCCGTCCCAAAGACCCGGGCCGCCTCCCGGTACATCACCGCGTGGAGGTCCGCCGTCTTTTGAGGTGTTGCAGCGTAGCCGCCCGAGAGCAAGAGGACGACCGGGAGGGAGCGGTCGCGAAGTTGCTGCAGCACGTATCGGTCGCGCGCATGGAGCCCGTCCCGCGTCAGCGAGATGCGCCCGAACCGGTCGTCCGTCGCCACGTCAATGCCACCGAGGTAGAACACCAGGTCGGGCCGTGCGGCCTCCAGCGCACGAGGAAGGTGAGCCTTGAGCGTGCGCAGATAGGCCCGGTCGCCCGTTCCGTCCTCGAGGGGTACGTCGTGCGAGGAGGGAGGCTTCTTGAAGGGATAGTTTTTTGCGCCGTGCATAGAAAAGGTGAACACGGACGCATCTTCCGCAAAAAAGGCCGCATTGCCATTGCCCTGGTGCACATCGAGGTCAATGATGAGCACGCGGCGGGCCCAGCAGGCCGTTTGGAGCATCCGGATGGCCACGGCCACATCGTTGAGCACGCAAAAGCCCTCTCCGTGCCCCGGAAATGCATGGTGCGTGCCGCCCGCCAGGTTGCCCGCGAGGCCATCGGTGAGGGCCATGAAGGCAGCGTTGATGGTGCCCTGCACGGCCAGACGGGAGCGGTACACAAGCCGCTTGGACCACGGCAGGCCCATGCGTCGCTCGGCGTGGTCGGAGAGCGCCCCTTCCGCCAGGGCAGAAAGGTACTCGGGCGTATGGACGCGGCGCAGCGCGGCCCAGTCGGCCTGGCGCGGGGTCACCACATCGTCTGCGCGAAGCAGGCCCTCCTCGCGCAGAAGCCGGTGCAGGGCCGGAAACTTGGCCATCGGAAACGGGTGGTCCTCGGGAAGAGGAACGTAGTATCCGTCGCAGTAACTGGCACGCATGCAGCCGTTGTGCAGGGTGGGGGACGCAAAGAATACAGGCATGATACGCCCTACGGCAGCGCATGAAGCGAGGGTCCGGCACGCTCGGCGACACGGCTCCCGTTTGGGCGATTCGGCGGCCGACGAGCCGTGGATGTGTCAGTGCTTTCACGCTGTACGGGCGCAGAGCCCCGGCGCTGTGCCCGTCTGGCCGTCCACAACCGAAACAATTGCGGGGGCTTGGGGTGAAGGCTGAACCGCTTCTCTTTTCTTGCAGGGCTCCTTTGCAATGGCGCTGTCGAGCCGGACCGCACAACTGCTTGCTGGGATTGGCCTGGTGCTGGTGGGCCTACTAGCGGGCATTTTGACGATGCTGGCGGTGGACGATGCCTCCAGCGGGCCCGCCTCTGTCACGCGCATCGTGCAGCGCGTAGAGGGCGGGTCGCGCCCCGGCACCACCCGCACAGCCGCTCTGCCCCGGGCGTGGCAGGAGGACGGCCCGCCGCCTGCGGCCCTCAACCGGCTGTTCCGGCGGGCTGCGTCTAACGTCACGGCGGGGGTGGTCACCATTCGGGTAGAGGCAGAGGCGAGCGGTGGCGACGAGGCCACGCCCTTCGGCCGCCCCGCGCAGAGCCTCGGCAGTGGCGTCTTCATCAGTCCGGACGGCCACATTGTGACGAACAGCCACGTGGTGGAGGGGGCGGAGCGGGTGCAGGTGCGCCTCGCCGACAAGCGCGAGTTCAGGGCGCGCGTCTTGGGCACGGACACAGCCACCGATCTTGCGGTGCTCAAGGTCGACGGCGACGAGCCTTTTCCGGCCCTTCCCTTCGGCAACTCCGACACCGTGCAGGTGGGCGATTGGGTGGTGGCGGTCGGCAATCCGCTGCAGCTCACCTCCACCGTCACGGCCGGCATCGTCAGCGCACTCGGGCGCCAAATCAACATCATCGAAGACCAGTTCCGAATCGAAAACTTCATCCAGACCGACGCCGCGATCAACCCCGGCAACTCGGGCGGGCCGTTGGTGAACCTGCAGGGGGAACTGATCGGTGTCAACACAGCCATTGCCAGCCGCACCCGCCGAACGGAGGGCTACGGCTTTGCCATCCCCGCGGCGCTGGTGCGTCGCGTGACCACGGACCTGATTGCCTACGGGGACGTGCGACGCGGCTTTCTGGGGGTGAGCATCCGCCCGGTGGATGCTGACCGGGCCGCGGACCTCGGCCTTCGCGACATCCGCGGGGTGTACATCGAACGTGTACAGCGCGGCAGCGCGGCGGACCGGGCGGGGCTGCGCGAGGGCGATGTGGTAACCTCCGTGGCCGGCGAGACGGTCAGTGCCCCCAACGATCTCCAAAGCCTCATTGCGCTCCGACGGCCCGGCGATACCGTGACGGTAGGCGTGTGGCGGCGCGGCGCGGAGCGCGTGCTGGATGTGTCACTGATGGGGAAAGACGCGCCGGTCTACCAGGACTGGCTGAGTGACTTGCAGTCCGGGGGAGCGCCGGATGTACCGCAGATGCAGCCCCCTGAGAATCGTGAGAATGAGGCCGTCACCGAGATCGAGGACTGGGGCCTTGGGCTTCGGGCCCTCTCGGGCGAAGAGGCTGCTGCCTTTGGGAGGGAGGCGGGCGCGTACGTGGCGTACGTGGAGAAGGGAGGAAAAGCCGGCGCCGCCGGCCTCCCTCGGGACGTAGTCATTACGCACCTCGATGATGCGCCGGTGGCAACGCCCGCGGAGGTGGTGGCGCATCGCGCCGGTGCCTCGGGGGCCGTGCTGGTGCAAGTGCAGCGCCGCGACGGCACCCCCGCCTTCTACGAAATCGAATAGACGCGCTGGAACGTTGAACGTTGGACAGTTGAAGGTTCATCGTTCTGGTACGGGTGCATGCACTCAGCAGCCCAGGGTCCACAACATTTAACCTTCAACCTGCCAACCAGTACTTCCCATATGCTTCGATACCTCACTGCCGGCGAGTCGCACGGCGAAGCCATCATCGGCATTCTTGAAGGTGCCCCGGCCCACCTACCCCTGGCGCCCGACGACATCAACGAGCACCTGGCCCGGCGCTGGCTCGGCTACG
>ERZ1034519.166-NODE-166-length-12148-cov-3.996362_pt1 | contig 12148 bp, 9 predicted proteins | sample MGYA00520655_ERZ1034519 | MGnify/ENA primary metagenome ERZ1034519 (study PRJEB33760, sample SAMEA4777702) | hypersaline lake metagenome | biome: hypersaline environment; feature: brines | place: Spain | collected 2012-08 | depth 0 m ...
TGTTGATCACCATCTTCGGGTCGCTGACCGGGCCGGTGATCTCGACGCGGCGCTGGAGGAGGTCGTCGGGGAGGGGGGCGACCTGCCAGTCGCCGTGGGCCTCCGGGTGCTCGTCTTTGGGGAGGTAGCCCGGCAGGTCACCGGCGTCGTAGGCGGCCTGGCGCGTGCGCCGATCGGCGAGTAGGTCCTCGCGCATCGGCTGCAACTCGCGGTGCAGGTCCGCAATCAGGCGGATCAGGTCGTCGGAGAAGACGCGGCGGGCCTGTTCGGTCCAGGCGTTCTCGTTGAGGGTGACGCCATGGCCGAGATCGGCCCACGTGAGCGTGCTGGGGGAAGACGTTGCGGGGCGAGGAGAAGGAGGCATGGGGAATCGGGGGGTAAGAAGAGGAAACGAGGTGCGGTGTGGCTTTTGGAACCGCTTCCAAAAACACAAGAGCTAAACGAGACGAGATTAACTGCAATTACATAGTATACGCGGCGAAAAGTGTTTTCAAGCGAAATTTCGCTGACAGTAGATTTATTTTCTCCGAGAATGTTTTCTTAACCATTACTTCACGAACTGGGGCGGAGCCGATCGATTCCAGCGGCGGGGTTTTCCCGCTGAAGAGTTTGCGCTCTCCCCTTTTGTCTCGCGACCTACGCCTTTCGCCCCCATGTCCGTGAGCAGTGACAACCTGCGGTTCATCCTCGGGCTTAAACTCCGCACCCTTCGCCGGGAGCGCGGGGACTCGTTGAAGGCCGTGGCCGAACGGTCGGGGTTGTCGGTGTCCTACCTCAGCGAGATCGAGAAGGGAAAGAAGTACCCGAAGCCCGACAAGCTGATCGACCTGGCCGACGCGCTGGAGGTGCCCTACGACGAGCTCGTAAGCCTGTCGGTGAAAGACGATCTCGGCCCGCTCAAGGACGTGTTCTCCTCCGCGTTCGTCGAAGAGTTTCCGTTTGAGGTGTTCGGTCTGGAGTCGCAGGACGTGTTCTCGCTGGTGTCCGACCAGCCGGCGCGGGCGGGGGCGCTCATTCGCACCTTCCTGGAGGTGGGGCGCAACTACGACATGCAGGTGGAGCACTTCCTGCTTGCGGCCCTGCGCTCCTATCAGCAGATGCACGGCAACTACTTTGAGGAGCTGGAAGAGGCGGCGAAGGCGTTTCGGGAGCGGCAGGGATGGACCGACGGGCAGCCGCCCTCCCACGAGACGCTGCGGGACCTGCTCGTGACCGAATACGGGTACGACGTGAACCTGGATGCGCTGGCCGATCATCCCGAGCTCAGCGAGTTTCGGTCGGTGTACGTGGACGGCGCGCGGCCGACGCTCGTTGTGAACAGCGACCTTCTGCCCATCCAGCAGGCGTTTCTCTTTGCCCGGGAGATCGGCCACTGTGAGCTCGGGGTGGACGAGCGGGCCCGCACCTCCTCCTGGCTCCGGATCGAGTCGTTCGATCAGCTCCTCAACAACTTCCGGGCCTCTTACTTCGCCGGCGCCATCATCATGGATCGGGCGGCGCTGCTGCGGGACCTGGAGGGGCTTTTTGCAGAGGAGGCCTGGGACCCGGCACGGGTGCAGGCGTGCATGGATCGCTACAACGCGACGCCCGAGATGCTGCTGTACCGCCTCACGGAGCTGGTCCCCAACCACTTCGACATCGACGACTTCTTTTTCCTCCGGTTCTACCACGAGCCGGGCACGTCGGATTTTCAGCTCAACAAGATTCTGAACATGTCGGACGTGCCGGTGCCCCACGGCGTGGGGCTCAGCGAGCACTACTGCCACCGGTGGCCGGCCATCACGCTGTTGCAGGAACTGGAGCGGGCGCAGGTGGAGGGGCCGCTTACGAAGCAGCCGTCGGAGGAGCCGCGCATCCGGGCCCAGCGGTCGTACTTTCTCAAGGAAGAGGCCGAGTACTTTGTGCTGTCGGTGGCCCGGCCCTTGGCGCTGCAGCCGGAGACGAACTCGTGCGTGTCCATCGGCTTCCTGATGAACGACGCGTTCAAGCGCCGCGTCTCGTGCTGGCGCGACGACGCCATTCCGCAGGTGGACGTGAACCTGACGTGCGAGCGGTGCCCGCTGCCCCGGGCGGACTGCACCGACCGGGTGGCGCCGCCAACGGTCTACGAGGAGGAGCAGGCCCAGCAGCGGAAGGTGGAGGCGGTGGAAGAGCTGCAGGCCGCGATTCGGGACAGTTGAAGGTCCAGGCCCCGTTTGGCGGACTGCCTGTGACGGACTGCCTTCTATGGTCCCCCGGCGAGAACCCGGTCGCTCCAGTCCCCGTGCAGAACGGGCTTGGCGTGCGGCCCCGGACAGCTCGCTGGCAATTCGCGGCGTCTGCGGGAAGGTTCTGGGGGCCAGGGCGCTCTCTTTCATTTCTCACCATCCGGACCCCACCCGATGAACACCGTTGCGGCACGACTCTCCGACGGCCCCACGCTGCTGGACGGCGGCCTGGGCCAGGAACTGCTCCACCGGGGCATGCCCGGCGCCGAGCCCTCGCTCTGGTCCGCCAACGCTCTTACCGAGGCCCCCGACCTGGTGCAGGAGGTGCACGAGGAGTTCTTGCGCGCGGGAGCGGACATCATCACCACCAATACCTACGCCACGCCCCCGGAGCGCCTTGCGGAGGCGGGCCTGGAAGGGCGGGGGGAGGAGCTCAACCACAAGGCCGGCCGCCTGGCCGAGCGCGCCCGGAAGACGGTCGGCCGAGACGCCCTCATTGCGGGGTCGTTGCCTCCCATTCGGGGAAGCTACCGGCCCGACTTGGTGGGCGAGGCCGACACGATCGAGCCGCAGTACCGTGAGCAGGCCGGCTTTCTGGCCCCGCACGTCGATCTCTTCCTCTGCGAAACGATGTCGACCCCCAACGAAGCGCGTGCGGCGGCCAAGGGGGCCGCGTCGACCGGTCTTCCGGTGCTGGTGGCCTACACGATCGCCGACCCGTCGTCCCCGGAAGACGTGGAACCGCGCCTGCGCAACGGCCAGCCCCTTGCGGAGGCGGTCGAGGCGCTGTCGGGCCTTCCGGTGGAGGGGCTCCTGCTGAACTGCTCGCACCCGGAAAGCATCTCGGCGGCTGTGCCGGTTCTTCGGGAACGGACCGACCGACTCGTCGGCGCCTACGCCAACGCTTTCACTCACATCCCGGAGGGCTTCGACGAGCGCGCCGATGCCCTGGACGCAGACGCCAGTCCCGATCCGCGTGAGGACCTCCCTCCCGAGGCCTACGGAGACCACGTCGAGAACTGGCTGGGGGCCGGGGCCGACATCGTGGGAGGGTGCTGCGAGGTGGGGCCCAACCACATTGCTCACCTGCGCGCCGTGGTCGACAGGGAGGCCACAGTGGAGGACCGTCGCTGAGGGCACCGGCCACTTCGCCGGCGCCTTCGCCTTGAGCGACCCATCCGCGGCGAGACGAGGGACAGGTCTGCAGGAGGGCCCGACCGTGCGGGCACTCCCGCCTCGCAGAGATAGATTGAACGGAGGGCTTTTCTTTACGCACGAGCCCACCCTGGGTGTCCGGACGCGCGTCGGGGCCGGCGACGGCCGTGCCTACAACCGCACGGTCATGTCACGGTCGACGGTGACGAGGCAGGAGAGCCGGCCCACGCCCATCCCGCTGAGCGTGCGGTCCAGGGCCTGCGTGGGCGGGGGCGCTCCCGTTAAGATTTCGACCGTGCAAAGGCCGCAGTGACCGCGTCCCCCGCAGTTGGCGATATCGGTAACGGCATTGTGCGGAGAGTGGCCGTGACGGCGCAGGGCCTGTCGCAGCGAGATGCCCGATTCAGCTTCGAACTCGCGGCCGCCCCCCTCGGTCTGTACGGTAATCGTGTGCGTCGGGGACGCGGAATCGGCTCCGCTCGCATCGGGAATGTTCGCATCGGGGGGGCTCGTATCGGGTACGCTCATGAGACTGTGGTGGTGGGACTTTGGTAGAGAGACCAGTGTAGTGAGGAAGGCGAGCGAGAACCGGAATGCTGTCCGGAGGGCACTTGGCCAGAGGGGGCTCGCTCGCCACGGTCACAGCTGACGAAGGCCATCGAGCGTGGAGCGACGCGGGCAGGGCGTTCCTTTGGAAGCGGCAGTCTTCCGGAGCCGCACACATACCGTACGCCATAGCACCATCCGCATTTAGGGGACGGTCGCATTAGGAGACCGTCTCGTTGGGCGAGTCGGACAGCTGTTGCTGGACGCGGCGATAGAGCAGGGCGGCGGCGGTGCCCCACAGGGCCACGCCGAGGGGGGCAGCCCCCCACCACGGCAGGCCGGTGAGAATGTGCACGGCGTCGGCGACTCCCCCGGCCACAAACAAGAGCGCCACAGCGAAAATGATGGAGTCGCGGACGATAATCTGGTCGGGATCCATGAGCGTACGGATGACTAATCGAAAGCGGTTGAGAATGCGTCGGGCGATGTCGAGCGTCCCACAGGCCTTGCCTGTGATCTCCCACCGGGGGCATCTGCAGTCGCCCGGCGGAGAAAACTGTTCGCGGAAGAACCCGCGTTCTGCGAGAGGACAGTCTCCCGCCTACGGTTCATCCAGAGGACCTCTCTCGTCGGGGACGTCGTTCGGGCTTCGGGGAGCGTTGGGTCGCGGAGGCCGCACGGGCCGCCTGGAGCGAGCGCCGTGCCCGTGATAATGACGGCGATGGTGCCTGTAGCGAACGGAAGACCCGCGACGGGGAGGCCCGTGATGGACGGAGGAGTGGCCTGACCAGTGAGGGCCTGACCAAGGGGGGGCTAACCGGTGGTGGCCTGATCGGGAGCGGCCCAACCCACGGTGCGGGCCGACGCGCCCTCCGAGCATACTGTCGCACGGTGGGGGGCGGCCCAACGAGCCGCTGCGTCTGTTCGATGCACAGGGCCCGTTCGGAACGAAGTTGTGCAGGGAATACGTGCTATCTCCTACACTGACACGGACAGCACCGTAATCATTCCGGGAACGGTTGCGGACGGCACGAGCCGCAATTCGGTCTCCCTCAGTTATGTTGTCCCACAGATTTTCCGGCACGTGCGGGCCCATCCAAAGGGTTAATGTTTTGGCGCCAGTGTCAAGACGCAGGTAGGCCCCGGTGCGTCTCCCAGCATCGGTGGGTCCGCTCTGCCCGATGGCCGTCACCGTGCCGACCAGGGACGTGAATACAGGGCGCGCTCCAGCGATGCCGTCGGGGTCCGGTGCTCTGCGTTGCGCAAGGACCGGCAGGAGGAACGAAGCAAGGGGCATAAGCAGCAGAACGGCGACCCCGACTCTTCTGGCGGACTGTCCGGGACCTGACAAGGCTCGAAGCATAAGGGCTCGAAGACGAGTCTGGGAGCCAACGAGGCAGAAAATTCTGAAGACAAGGCCCGCAAACTGGGATGAGTTTTTTGGAGAGACCCCGAGGAGAGTTCTCTGAAATAGTCAATAAAAGACCCTTTTATCATTTTTATTACGCTACTCGGTGGCGTGTCAAGAGGCCCTTTCCGTCCGGGTTGGACGAGCCCGCGCAAATTTCAGGGCGCGGGCGCACACATTACAGCACTGTGGATCTGACGAGCAAACCGTCGGAGATGCGTCCTTGTGTAAAGGAAAAATCGTATAGACACCGTGCCAATTCCGAGGCACGACGCCAGCATTCGTACGTCCAATGTTGGTCTTCAATGGTAGTCGTTTCCACATCAGCGTCTTCGTAGCTGCCTGCCTCTGCCCCCCTTCGGCAGCGGCAGAATCCTCTGCAATGGGCGGTCCGGCCTGGCGAGCGTCCCGGCGAATGCCGCACTCGGGCGCGCCTTCCGTGCCGTTGGCCCGCCTCCACGCAGGGTGTTCGCTCGTGCGTTTTTTCGCTCACACTTTCGCTCGTGCGCGCACCGCCATTCACGCGTCCACTCCCCTTGCCAGCATTCCTCCCGCCAGCATAGACGTGCACACCGACTTCGGCCCAACTCTCACCGGCTTCTGCGTACTTCTTCTCGCGCTTGCGGGCCTTGCCCCCGTGTCCGCTCAGGAAGGCGCATCGTTGAGCGGCTACGTGCGGGACGCCGAGACGGGGGAGACGCTGATTCAGGCGAGCGTCCTCGTCAAGGGCACCAGCCGCGGGGCAGCCACCAACAGTGAGGGCTACTACACGATCGAAGGCCTCCCCGCCGGGACGCACACGATTGTGTTCTCGTACATCGGCTACCAAAATCGTTCGGAGACGATCACGCTGTCGGCCGGGGAGACGCGCCGCCTTAACGTTGCGCTCCCGCCAGAAGGCATTGCGGGGGAGGAGGTGGTCGTCACGGGCGAGGCGACCGACGCGGAGCGGTCCCTGAGCATGGATCAGGTGGAAACGGCCTTGATCAAAGAGCTCCCCACTGCGTTTCAGCCCGATGTGTTTCGCACGCTCAAGCTCCTGCCCGGCGTCAAGACCGCGTCGGACTACTCCAGCAACCTATACATCCGCGGGGGGAGTCCGGGCCAAAATCTGATTCTGCTCGACGGGACGACGGTGTACAATCCGACCCACTTTTTTGGATTCTTTTCTACGTTCAACCCCGATGCCGTCAAGGACGTGCAGCTGTACAAGGGAGCCTACCCGGTCGGGTATGGCGGGCGGTTGGGAGGCGTTGTCGACATTCGCAGTAAGGACGGGAATCGCCGCGAAGTTGGGGGCGGGGTGAGCGTGGGACTGCTCGCCTCTCGCGCCTACATCGAAGGCCCGTACGGAGGGACCGGAGACTCGGCGAGCGGTTCGTACATGGTCGCCGTGCGGCGCTCGACCCTTGAGCCTGTGCTGGCGGGGCTGCGGAGCACGGACACGGACGGCATCCCCGATGCGTTCGCGTTCTACGACATAAATGCAAAACTGAACTACGACGCCGGCCCCGACGACAAGCTTTCTCTCGCCCTGTACGGAGGGCAGGATCGGCTCGATCTTCAGTTTCAGAATGCCGGCCGGTTCGACATCGACTACGGAAATCAGACCGTCAGTGCCGACTGGACCCACCTTTTTGGAAGCCAGGCCTTCTCGACCCTTCAGGTCACCGGTTCGCGCTACCGAAGCACGCCAACGGCCAACGTTGCCAACACCCAGTTTGAGCAGGAAAACGGCGTCGACGACGTATCGGTCAACGCGGATCTGGAGTACACGGCCAGTTCCGAGCACACCCTGAAGGGGGGCGTCCGGTGGAGCTGGCTCTCGTTCCAGCTGCGGGAGTCTTTCGACGGCTCCGTCAACTTCGATCAGGACCTTCGGAGTCAGCAGGCGGCCCTGTACCTGAAAGACACCTACGAGCCGACCGAGGATTGGACCCTGGAGGCAGGCCTCCGGGGCTCTTATTTCCAGAACGGGAGTTTTTGGCGGCTCTCGCCTCGCCTGTCGGTCGAGTATGCGCTCTCCCCCTCGGTGCGGCTACAGGCGGCCTACGGGCGCTACCACCAGTACCTGACGCTGGAGACGAGCCAGCTCTTTACGGGGTTCGACACGTGGCTGATGGCCGACCGAGGCGTGCCCCCGGCCTCCAGCGACCAGTTGGCGCTGGGGCTGACGACGGAGTTTGGGGACGGCTGGCGGGCGGAGATTGAGGGCTACGGCCGCACCATGCCCGGCCTGTTTCGGGAAGATCCGTTTTCGTCGGGCACGGCAGGCGTGCCGTACGCCGAGCGGTTCCAGAGTGGCGACGGGCGCGCCTACGGGTTGGAGGTGCTGCTGCGCCGAAAGGCCGGAGAGTTTACGGGCTTTCTTAGCTATACGCTGGGGCGCACCGAGCGCCGATTCCCAAACGTAAACGAGACGGCCGGAGGGGCGCAATACTACACGCCAAAGTACGACCGAACGCACGACCTGACGCTTGTGGCCAACTACCGCCTCACCGAGGGCTGGCGCCTTACCGGCACGTTCAGCTACAGCACAGGACAGCCGTACACCCGTCCGGAGCGACAGTTCAGCACTGTGGACAGTCCTTTCCAGTCCGCCACAGAAGAGCGAACGGTGCTCATCAGTCCGTTCAATAACGACCGGCTGCCCCCGTACCATCGCCTCGACGTAGGGGCCACTCGCAGTGGGGACGTCTTCGGCGTTGCCGACTACGAACTCAAGGTGCAGCTTATAAACGCGTATTCCCGGCGGAATATCTGGTTCTATCAGTACGAGCGCGAAGACGACGGGAGCCTGGACCGCACCGAGATTCCTCAAATTCCAGTTCCCATTCCCAACCTGTCGTTCACGCTCACCTTCTGAGCACGCTCACCGTCTGCCCCCATTCCCCGTTCGTCCCTGGCGTCCCGCGCGTCCTCCAGGCGCCGTCACCGACCTACGCACCCCAACCCCCCTGCTCCTTTCGCATGCGACGTCTTCTGTTCCTCGGCCTGACCGGCCTCGTCGTCCTGATCGGCTGCGACACAGCGGCCCTGGAGCCCGAGTCCCAAGTTGTCGTCGAAGCCTACCTGCAGGCCGGGGCGCCGCTGGATTCCGTGCGGGTGACGCGCACGGCGAAGGCGACTGCGGAGTACACCCCTAAGCGGACGGCCATCCAGGGGGCGGAGGTGAGCGTGCAGCGCCTGGACGAGGGCGGAGGCGTTTCGGACGTCATTCCGTACGCGGAAGCAGACAGCACGGACGGGCTCTACGCCCCGGAGACACCGACCCCTGTCGCGCCGCAGGCCACCTACCGGCTGCGGGTTGCCACGCCGGAGGGCACCGTTGTCACCGCTACAACCACCGTGCCGGCGCCCGTCGAGGCCGTGCGGACTGAAAACGACACCACAACGTATCCGGCCGAGGAAGATGACGATCCGCCCCAGTTCGAACTCACGATCCGCCCCGAACCGTCCGCCCTGGACCGGCAGAACGTGTACGTCCTGACCTCACGGTCTCTGCTCGACTTCCAGTCCATCCCGGCCAGCCCCCCCGACAGCGTTGCCGGGCGTCTCCTCACGCCCTTCTACCTCGACCGATACGACGCCGACAGTGATACCCTTGCATCGTTCCGCGTAAACTCGTCGGGCCTGCTCAACGAGGCGAACTTTACGCGCAACGACGACGGCACTGTTCGCATCACGCTCCCTTGGCTTGCCGTGGCGTTCTACGGGCCGAACGAGGTCCGCGCCAGCGTGGTGGACAACAACCTCTACGATTTTCTGCGGACGCAGTCGGCCCAGCGACGAAGCCTGGCTCCCGGCGAAATTCCAAACATCGAGGAAGACATCGAGAACGGAACTGGCATATTCGGCAGCTACGCCGAGGCCAGCGCCAAGACGTTCATCCGTCCGCCAAACATAGACGTCGGCGACGTCGAGGCCCGCGACACAGAGGCCGGCGCCCCCCTGTGGCCACGCCGCTAGCTTCGTTTTACGCGCCGGCGGGGCCGAATCGGGGATGCGGGGCCTGATGGACGGGCGGCGCGCCCCCGCACGAAGCTGCCTTCTCACTCTGTTTCCATTTTCTGGCTCCCGCTTCGATGTCGCTTCGCCTTCGCGCGTCACTGCGGCCCCTCTCGATTCTGGCCACGGTGGCGCTGCTGTCCGCGGCGGTCCTGCTGGGCGGCAGTACGTCTTCGGTTCCCGTTGACGCCGCTGTGGAGAAGGCCCATGCCGAACGGCTGAAAGGGCTGGCCAGCAGGTACGAGCACCGCCTCGCGGAGGGCCTGCGGAAGGGGCTGCCCGTCCGGGCAGATGGCTTTGCGTACGCCATTGACCTGGGCAACGTTATGAGCGCGGCCGTGGCCCTGGACAACCGCCCGTTGTTTGACCGAGCGTACGGCATGATCCGGGAGCACTTCCTCCGCACCGACACAAAGGATGCCCAAGCACGGCACACCGTCGTGTGGCGCTACGAGCCCCGCACCGCCCCCGATGCCTCGGGCGCGAAAGAGACGGGAGTTCTTGCCGACGCCCTCTGGGAGGCCTACGAGCGATGGGGGCATCCCCCGCACCGCGAGATGGCCAAAACGGTGCTCGATGCGTACCTCCGGCACGGATACTGGGAGACCGACCGGCGCTTTGTCGTCAAAAACTACTACAACTACGGCACGCAGGCGCTCTCCGAGAGCACGTGGGTGCTAAACCAGATGCCGCACGCTGTCCGCAAAATTGCCTGTGGGACCCGAGACTCCTCGCTTTTCCGCCACGCCAGAGGCATGGCCCAGTTCGCAACACGGGCGTACCTGAAAAAGGGCTTCTCGCGGGAGATGTACGACCGGGGAATCGAGACCGTCTTTGACGGGGCCGATGGGTACTACTCCCCCAACGGCCTCCTCAAGCTGCAATCGTCGCTGGAGATTGCTCGGTCGGTGCTCCCGTTCGACCCGACACCCGCACGGAAGATTGTGGAGTTTATCGGCGAAAGGGCCCCGGACGTGTATTCCTCCTACTACTACAACCCCCGTTCTGAGACGATTGCCCCACTGGCCGAGACCTCCGAGCAGGCCTACGCGCTGAGCGAGCGAGCGCTCGCGCTTTCGCTTGCGACCCGGGTTCGCGGTTCGCTCGGGGAAGACGGCCTGCGCGACTTTGTGAGTCGGGAAATCGTGCCGGTACTGAAAAAGCGCAGCGACAAAACCTTCAGCACGTTCTACTTCGAGGTTCCTCTCGTGCTGAAAGCAATTCAGCGCTACCTACAACCACAAGACCCCCCCGGCTCCGCCGGTGAGAGCGGGTGCGACGTGTGAGGAAGGCCGCCCCCCCGGCCGCCCGGGTGCGGGAAGACAGAGCGCTCGACAGTGCTGGTCACCACGGAGCCGGTCACCACGGAGCCGGTCACTACGGAGCCGGTCACTACGAGGCTCGTCACTGCGGGCCGGGGGAGGCGCGGAGCGGGCATCGTCTCCTGCCGGTGGAGGAGAAGCCGGCTCAAGCCCACCGGTTGTAGGGCGGTCTGAGAACGGCCTGTGCTATTGTGTAAGGCATGTGCGCACCACTGGAAGACTGCTTCCTCCGGGCGAAACCCCCCATCCCTCGCTCCAAACTCGATTTGGAGCCCATCTACCGACTGCAGAGGCCTCCCCGTCCAGTCGGGTGGGTCCCATACGAGCGAAGCGACTGATGCAATAAATCAAGTTTGGGACGACATCCAAGCTCATTTCTGACGTTTGGAGACGGGCACACATATCGTCGACACATAGCACAATCCGTTCTGAGAGGGCGCCGTGGGGCGCGACTATCCTTCCGAGCCTTCCGCTTCGGACCCGCAGCGCGCCTACAGGCCCATCTCGTCGCGGAACGTGCGCGAGCGGCGGTGGGAGAACTCCACGGTTTTCTCGTCTGGGAGGTGCGCCAGCAGCTTCCCGTTTGGGCGATGGCTCATGTCGTCGACCCATTCGAGGTTGAGAATGTGCTGGCGGCTGGCACGAAAAAACCGCTCCGGGGTGAGCCGTTCTTCGAGGGAGTTCAGCGAGCGGTGCACCAGCGGCTCTTCGGTGCCGAAGTACAGCCGCGTGTAGTTGCCCGCGGCCTCAAACAGGCGCACCTCGCCCAGGCGGACAAACCAGCAGCGGCGCCCGTCCTTCACAAACACCTGATCGTCGGCGGTGAGCGTGTCGGGCTCCTCGCCCTCGTCGGGGTCCGGCTGGGGCGCCGGGCCCATCGCCTCGTCCGACAGGGCGGCCTGCTCCTGAACGGTCTCCAGGGCCTCGACGAGGCGCTCTTCTTCGACCGGCTTGACGAGATAGTCCAACGCGTTGACCTCAAAGGCGCGGATCGCGTACTCGTCGTAGGCGGTTACGAAGACCACGTGCGGCACGTCGTCCAGGCGTTCGAGGAGGTCGAACCCGCTTGCGCCCGGCATCTGTACGTCGAGCAGGAGCAGGTCCGGATCGAGGTCCTCGACGGCCGCCTCGGCTTCGGTGGCGTCGGCCGCCTCCCCGACCACACTGACCGGGTCGTGGGGCTCCAGCATGCGACGGAGTTCGCTGCGCACGAGGCGCTCGTCGTCGACAATGAGGGTGTCGAGCGTGGGCATTGCGGAGGGGATAGAGGTCTGCACGTGAGGGAACGGGGAGGAGGGAATTTTCGGGGCGAGAAGTAGCGATAGGATGCTCCGCTAGACGCTGCCGGCCCCGACGGGAACCCCGCCGCGAGGCATTGACGTGGAGGCTTGGCGTTCGTCTGGGCCCTCGGTGAGCCGATCCTCCAGGGCCGACGGGCGTGGAATCAGGGCGGTGGCCGTAACCGTCTCCGGCCCGCTCTGCTCCAGGGTCAGCGAGGCCTC
>ERZ1034519.168-NODE-168-length-12069-cov-14.434743_pt1 | contig 12069 bp, 9 predicted proteins | sample MGYA00520655_ERZ1034519 | MGnify/ENA primary metagenome ERZ1034519 (study PRJEB33760, sample SAMEA4777702) | hypersaline lake metagenome | biome: hypersaline environment; feature: brines | place: Spain | collected 2012-08 | depth 0 m ...
GCTTGCGAACGCGCCCGGCACCTCGCTGGCGTTGAGCGCGAGAATAACGAGCCCGGCGAGGACGTAAATGGCGGCCATTACCGGAGCGATAATGCTCGTCACGCGCCCGATCCGCGTCACGCCGCCGATGATGACGAGGCCGACGATGCCGGCGACGAAGGCCGCAACGATCAGCTTCACCGCAAAGGGCTCCAGCCCCACGAGGCCGCTGTACCCCGCCAGCGTATCGGTGATCGAGTTGGCCTGGTTCGCATTTCCAGTCAGGAACGACGTGATGCCGAGCAGCGTGGCCGACAAGACTGCCATCCAGGTCCAGTTGGAGCCGAGCCCCTTTTCGATGTAGTACATGGGCCCCCCGGAGACCGTCCCCAGCCATCGGGACTCTTCCCCTGCTCCCGTGATGTCGACGTCGCGGTAGTGCTGCGCCAGCGTGACTTCGCTGAACTTAGTCGCCATCCCCAGAACGGCCGTCACCCACATCCACAGCAGGGCGCCAGGACCGCCGTAGTGAATGGCCAACGCCACCCCTACGATGTTACCGGTCCCCACCGTCGCCGAGAGGGCCGTGGTGAGCGCCTGGAAGTGAGAGATGTCGCCGGGCTCGTCGGGGTCGTCGTACATGCCCGTCATAACCTCAAATCCGTGCTTGAGCCGCCGGAACTGCACAACTCCCAGTTGCAACGTCAGGTACAGGCCGGCCCCCAGAAGCAAGATGACGACAATGGGAATGTCGTTCCCAGTTCCTGTGGGAATGCCAAACCCCCACACAAAGTCCACCAGGAAGTCAACGCCATCGGCAAGAATCTCCAGGAAGGACATAGAAGCAGAAATCTGTCAGAGAAGATCACGCTCGTTCTCTCCCACCCGTTGGTACGCCTCGGAGACGCGGCCAACTAACGCGTGGAGTGGGTTCGGTTCCGGAGTGGGGACCCGTCCTTTCATTCGAGCGAGGCCCCCATCGGTGCGGACCAGAGAAGAACCGCCTCTTGTGAGCATTGCGCAGGTCTTCCGAAGGTACGGTCAAGATCGAAAGCGCGAGCGATCCTCAGGGGAGTCCATCGCTCAGGGAAGAGCGTTCGCCAATGAGCAATGGCCTCAAGCGCACTGGGACGCTAGGAATATAGCAGGCGGAAGGGATCTGCGCAAACGGACGCTGTTTTCCGCTTTGGAATGCGGAATGAAGCCGCTGAGGACCGAATCTCCTCCCCCTGCAGGCGTTTCCCGGCGAGGCAGAACCTGATCCCGCCGCTCCACGACGCCCTCCAGCCCGCAGCCCCCCAAGCCCCATGTGGCACTCAGTCAGCCGCCGGCCCCCTCCCCGACACGATTTGAGCCGGCCACATGGCACGGCGGTCCTCCTGAATCTGCTGGGCCCCGCAAGGACCGTCGGCACGGCACAGACAGGCGGCCAGACGGGGCCACCGATTCCGGAAAATCTTGTAATCGATCCGCACAAACGAACACACACCGGGGGCGTTACTGGACACGAGCATATTCGACGGCAAGATTTGGGAGCCGACCGCGTTGCTTCCGGCGTCAATCTTTTGCGTGTGGCGGTGTGTGACATACACTTTCTCGTCCTTCCCCCAGACTTTTCCAGCCTGACCGCTCATGGAAATCCGATGCAGGGGCTGTTTCGGCGGACGCCGATGGTGAATTTGACCCTCGCCCGCGGGCTGCAGGGCTGACTGGACCCGACCGGGGTGTCGCAGTGCTCCTATCAAGGTGTGGGAAAGAGGGACCCGTGGGGGCGTTTGTGTGTCCGGTCTGCCCGATCTGCCCCTGCCCGGTCCTAGAACCACTGTTTTCGTCTTTCAGCTACTTCGTTATGGCCCCTTCGTACACCCCAGAAACACGCCAGGACCGCATCACCAACCGGTGGGTCGCCTTCGCGCCCTCTCGAAGCGACCGCCCCAAACACACGGAAGCGGAATCGGCCTCGTCGCCCCCTTCGGAAGATCCCCCCGTGGAGGGATGCCCTTTTTGCCCGGGACACGAGGCGATGCTGCCCTCGGTGATCTGGGAAAAGCCGCAGGAGGCCCCTCCCGGATGGACGACACGGGTGGTTCCCAACAAGTATGCCGCCCTGGCCCCGGACCAGAATGGGGCTCCTCGCTCAGGTACATTGTACCGCACCCGCGCCAGTCGGGGGCGCCAGGAGGTGATCATCGATACCCCTCGCCACCACCAGCCCCTGGCCCACATGTCCGTGGCCCAGGTCGACGCCGTCCTTGAGACCTATCTGCAGCGCTACCACGCAATCCGTTCGGCCGACGAGGAGCTCATTCCGGCCCTTTTTCGCAACCATGGCGCGCGAGCCGGCGCCTCTATTCCACACCCCCACAGTCAACTCATTGCCCCGAATTTTCGCCCGCCCCAGATTGAACGCGAGGAGCGAGCGGCCCGGGCCCGATACGAGGAGCTGGGTGCGTGTCCGTACTGCGTCATGATTGAGAACGAGCTCGACACGGAGGATCGGCTCGTGTGGACGAACGAGGCGTTTGTGGTATTCGTCCCGTTTGCCGCCGAAGTCCCCTACGAGATGTGGATTCTTCCCCGTACGCACGACCCGGAGTTCGGGCGGCTCGCGGCCGAGGACCGTACTGCCCTCGCCCAAGCCCTACGGGCCGTCTTGCAGCGCCTCCACCAGTGCCTGAACGACCCCGACTACAATTTCTTCGTCCGGACGGCACTGGACTACGACACCAGCCAGGCCCACCTGCATTGGAGCCTTCGAATACGGCCCCGTACCACGGTGCAGGCCGGCTACGAGGTGGGCACCGGTCAGCGCATCAACCCCTCCATCCCCGAACGGGACGCGGCCGTGCTTCGACGTCCCGACGGCGGCACCGACGACAATCCGGCGTAGATGCGCAGTCCGACAACAAAGACAATAAAAAAGCCCCGGGGCACAGACGGCCCTGGGGCTTCTCCTGGTGGGGGAAACAACCTGCTACTGGGTCCCACCCAGACAGACAGCTTTTGTTTCTAATTTTCCGAACACACCGAGGGGTGCCGTCCGAAAGCGCCAGCAAGAGGGCGAGAACGGTACGTCTGGCCCGCCGTCCACGCTAGGAAATGGGGTCGTCTTCGGGCGCAGGCGGTACGGACCGGGCCCGTGTATCATCCGCACCAGGAGCTCCTTCCTGATCGAGAGGCTCTCAGGGAACCTGATCGCCTGCATCTGCCGACCGAAGTCGGTGTGGACGCAAGCGTTGCGGGACCCAGGACGAGCACGCCCCCTCCGAAGCCTCGTCGCCACCCCTCTGTATTCGGGCACGCGTCGGAACGTGCCGTCAAGGCCGGTGCCGTTGTCCGCCCCGGACCCACGGACGATGGGGCCGAGAAGGACTCCGGCAGGGCGGCGTGTGGAGGGCTTCGTGGGGCTGTCTGGCCGGAAATGAGTCGGACGCACAACCATCTTCGGAAGCGCCTGGCAGAGGGGACGGGCCGACCGTCCCCGTCGGCCCACTCCGGTCCCCTCCGTCAGACCCGTCGCGTCAACTACCCAATCTGGTAGAACTTCTCATTGGTAATCTGGCCGTCATCGTTCCAGGTGCGGACCGCCACCTGCTTCTGGTCCACGCGGCCCACTCCTTCCAGGGTCATTTCGTTGTGCCACTCGGAAAAGGTGACGCTGTTCTCCTCGTCAATGGCACGGGCCTTGATCTCCGCGGAGTGGAACTGCTCCAGGGAGCCGACAAACTGCTCCTCGTATTCTCGGTTCTCTTCCTTGCCCACGCGCCGGTCGTCTCCTTCTTCCATCACGACGTCGTCGGCGTAAAACTTGTCGAAGGCCTCCAGAATCTCGCCCTGGAGGATCATCTCGTTCAGCTCTTGGTCGAGGGCGTTCAGGTCACTCATGGTTCGGTTGGGGTTGAATGCACGTACGATCGAATGGCTCGCGGAGTCGGACTGGCCACTTCGGATCAGTCCACTGTTGCAACATTGTACGTTGCAACATGTTTCGGGCGATGATTAGCCGTCGTCCTGAAAGCCGGTGTAGATCCCTTCGCAGATTCTCGAGAGGTGCTGGAGATCCCGATCCGCAACCCGCTCGTCGAACCACCGCTGCACCTCGCGGATTTCGGGGCCCATTCGTTCCAGGAGGTCCAGTCCGTCGGCGGTGATCGTGTGAATGGTCATTCGACGGTCTTCGTCGCTGGTGGTGCGTCGGACGAGCCCGCGGTCCACCAATTTGTCGATGAGACGCGTTACGTCCGGGGACGGATCGAGCATCCGCTCGATGATTTCGCACCGGGGATGGCCCTCCGGGTGCACGCCCCGAAGGATCCGGAGCACGTTGTGGTGGCTGAACTGAAGATCGTGCTTTTCACACACCTGCTCCACGCGCCGTCGCACCTCGGCCGCGGCCACGAAGAGATTCAACATCGCCTCCTGGGCCGCGTCTTCGAACGGCTCGGTCTGTTTGATGTGGTCGCGCAAAATGTGTCCCATGTTGCGGAAACCAGTTGCGAGTTTCAGTTTCTATGTTACAACACGTAAATGTCAGTACGAGAGTTCCTTGACAACGTCCTGTGGTGGACCGCACGGACTGAAGCTACTCGACCACCTGTGGGACGAGGAAGTGTTCGTTGTCGGCGTCCGGGGCCGGCTCCAGGGCCTGCCCCCGATCAATCCGCTCCTCAATCTCGTCGCTCCGAAAGACGTTGGTGACGTCCAGGACGTGGGACATGGGCGGCACCCCGGCGGTGTCGAGCTCATCGAGTTTTTCCACGTACCCGAGGATCTCGCTCAGCTCCTCCGCCATCCGGGCCTCTTCCTCCTCCGAAAAATCGAGCCGGGCAAGCTGTGCAACGTGCCGAACGTCGTCGCGGGTTACAGACATCTGAGCGCAGGGACTTGGGCGATTGAGAGGCGGAAAGGCAATATACCAACAGGGCCGAAACGGCAGGCGATCAACACGAGTTTCCCCGCCGGCCGCCCGCTGCCCTCAGTCCGAAGGGGCCGCGGCCCGGACCGTCCGGATCATTCGAATGAGGGTGGTGGCCGACCGCAGGCCGTGCTTCGGACGGGGCTCCAGAAACATTTCCAGGCTGATCGGCCCCTGGAAGCCCTGCGCGGACAACTGCTCCAGCTGCTCAGCCCAGCCCACCGCCCCATCCCCCAGGGGCGTGTCCACCCACCGCCCGCCCTCCACGCGCCCGTCGCTGCACCGGACGAGCGTGACGAGTCCCGCGAGGGCCGTGAGCCCCGTGGCCGGGTCCTCCCCCGCCCGCAGCGCCCCGACCGGGTTCCACGCCGCCCGGACATTCGGCGCGTCCACGCGGGACAACAGCTCGGCGAGGGCCTGCCCGGTCGGACACGCGGTCTCGGGGCCGTTCCGCACCGCGACCAGAAAGTCGTACTCGGCGGCCTTCTCCCCGGCCTGCTGCAGGGCCTCCGCCATCGGCTCCAGGGACGCCCCCGGCTCCGCGGCGAACGGGCTGATCGTGACTCGCGGACACCCCACCCGACGGCACAGCTCGAGGGTGTCCTCAAACTGCAGGAGATCATTCATCCAGGCCGCCCGGTCACTCACCGGTCCCTCAAACATGCTCGGCACCACGCTCGACAGCAGAAGATCGGTGCCCTCCAGTTGCTCCCGGATCTGCTTTTCGTTGACGAACGGAATGCGGTCGTCGGGCCCCCCTACGGTCCGCAGCTCCATGCCGTGCAGGCCCCAGAGCTGGGTGTAGTGGAGGGCCCGGTTCAGGTCGCTCGTGACGGTGTCGGTTAGCCAGACGGGAACCATGCGGCGGATCGGAGGGCATACGCTTCGCAACGACGTGCCCCTCCGTATCAACCACCCCAAGGGGTGTTCCACTTGCCTCTCGGGGGCGGCGCGCCCCGCGAACAGGCGGAGACGTCCGACTAGCGCTCCGGGTTCGATCCCTTCTCTGTGCTCTGCGCCTCCGTTTCGGGAGCAGGAAACTCCGCGTCCTCGGCGTACCGTTCGCCGAGCCGACGGAGGGCCTTCTGTGCGTTCCGGCGCCGCTGGTCGATGAGCTCCTGATTGCCCTCTTGCTTCGCCCGGGCCCGAAGCGGATCCACGATCTCGGCCCGGAGCACGATGAGAAGCTCCTGCTTCGTCACGTTGGTGGTTTCCGAGCCGAAGATGTACCGAAGCCCGAAGACCCAGCCCGGCAGGTCCTTCAAGATGGGGACCCCACTGCGCCTCGTGGTTTTCTGGGTGGAGATGAGCCCCCCAATGGCGGTGGCTTCGTTGTCGAGGAGGAGGATTTGGGTGCTGGCCTGATTGCGGTTAATGATCGGTCCGGAGCCGGAGGGCTGGCTGTTTGAATCCTCGACGTCCACGTTCAGGTGAATAAAGTCCAGCACGGGCGCCCCGGAGGTATCGGCCACCGGCTGGCTGAGCAGCGTGGGCGTGACGTCGATAATGATGCCGGTCGAGAAGAACTCCGTGACGGTGTTCCCCGCAAAGTCGGTGGTCTGGATCGGCACGTCCTGCCCGATCTGAATCTCGCCTTGCTCCCCGCTCTGGACGGTCACCTGCGGGTTTGCGACGGTGCGCCCCACGTTGTCCTGCTCCACGAGATTGAGGAACCGGCGGAACTGAGAAAGAGAGATCTGATCGGGGGCCTGGAGAATGTTGTCGACGCTCTCGAACAAGTTCTCCGTCTGAATGGCATAGTTCTGTCTCTGGCCGCCCGTTCCCCCGGCACCGCCCGTTCCGCCCCCTCCAGTGCCGCCCCCGACGCCGCCGCCTTGCCCCCCGCCCTGTCCGCCGCCCTGCGTGGAGCCGAGGATCTCGTCCCACCGGAGCCCGCGGTTGCGGACCTTCGTGAGATTGAGGTTGAAGAGAATGGCGTTGATCCGGATCTCGCGGGTGTCTACGGTGGCGGGCGGCCCTCCCCCTTCCCCGCCAGACTCGGCCGGGGCCTCCGTCTGGTCGACCCTCTCCTCCGGCTCGGCCTCCTGCACCAGGAAGACGTCGTCGGTTTCCCGGTACGTCAGTCCGTTGGCCTCCAGGGCCCGCTGGAAGGCATCGAAGTAGTACATCCCCGAGATCGAAACGCCAATCGACGCCGCCCGGTCCTCCGGATCGACGACCCGCTTGCCCAACTCCCGTTCAAAAATCGGGTTGATGATCTCAATGAACTGGCTCAGCGAGGTCTCCTGGCCGAAGGACACCAGCAGCTCGGGGGAAATGTCGGTGCGGGTGTTGCGGCGCTCCGGTCGTTCCTGGGCCTCGGCCGGCAGGCCCAGTCCTCCCCCCCACACCACAACGACGAGGACCGACAGCACGTACCGGAGGCGAGAAGAGCGAATCATGAAGGAAAAACGTCGGCGGTGCGAGAGAGCAAACGGGAGACGTGCAGGTCGTGCCGTACTGTGCGGCGTATCGGACGGTGGGGCGACATGCTACTGGAAATGGGCGCAAGGACCGTTCCTACGGGCTCGTGGAAGGCGCAGCGTCTGTGCCGCGGACCCGGAGGGGACTCTCGGTGCCCAGCGTCCGCTCCACGCGGTCCACGATCCCGCCTCGGTTCAACCGCGCGACGACCCGGCCCTCCGACGGGCTTACCTCTTCGATGCGCCCGAGGTACACCCGGTCGCCCTCCCCAACCTGTTGAAGCCCCTCATCGGTCTGGAAGACCGCCTTCCCGTCCACGATGGAGAGCAGCTGTGCGGACTCGACGTTCAGGCGATCGTACTGGTTGGGCGGCACCTTTTCGAAGACGAGGGGGTAGAACGGATTGATTTCGGGCGCGGGGTTGGGCACGACCGAGGACGGGAGGGGCGGGCTGGCCTCCATTTTCGCCACGGGCAGCCGTTCGGTCCCTTCTCCCTCGTCGGGAGATGTGGGGGCGGGCAGATCCGTAGCGGCGCCGTAGATGGCTTCCACCTCCATGTCGAACGAGACGAGGACGTCCATCGTCGTGCGTCCACTCTCCTCGTCGGTCTCGCGTTCTTCGAGGTAGCTTAGACTCAAGCCGCGGATGCGGTAAAACGGCCGGTTGTTTTCGATCGTCCAGACAAACCGGTAGAGATTCGTAAAGTAGGCCTGTCCCGTCGCGGCGAAGGTGTGGACGCTGTACCCGTCCCGCTCTTCGGATCCGGCCGAGGTGACGTCGAACTGCTGAAACCCCGTCTCCGTCAGCTCGGTGAGGTAGGACACGATGTCCGGAGACGAGATGGTCGCGGGAACCACCTTGTACCGGGTTCGCCACCGGCGGCGAACCGTTCGGAGGCGCGATTCGGCGTTGGCCCGATCCGCCCGGAGCGACCGAATTTCTTCCTGATCCTGCTTCTTCGCCTCAATCTTTTGCTCCAGCGACGCAATCGTGTCCTGCTGGTGGAAATACGTGAGGTACGTGCCCGCCCCGCACACGAGGACCAGGCAGGTGAGGAGCAAAATCTGATTGGAGTCGGGCCAGAACATGCGTCGTCCACGTGAGCAAAGAGAGAGTGCGTGCGGTCGGGGGGTCCGTCAGACGGAGCGTTCCGCGTCCGGTTGGTCGGACGAGGTCGACGCGGCGGCCCCGGCGGAGGCGGGATCGGCGTCCTCCCCCGTCATTTTGAGCAGCCACGCCCCCTCCGGGAGGGTGCCGCTCATGTCCTGCAGCATTGCGAGGGCATTTTGGACCGAGACGAACCGCCCGATGCCGACCCGGTACCGACCGTTTTCCGGGCTGTGTCGCACCTGCACCGGATGGCTCCCCCCGTCGAGTCGTTCGCGGAACCGCCGCGCCGTCTCCTCGGCCGCCGCACTTTCCAGCACCGAGGCCACGACGACCGTCCAGACCGACGACGCGTCGAGTGTGTCGCGGCGGGCCTGCGCATCGCCGGTCGACTCCGCCTCCGGCGGGGCGGCAGGCGCCCCCGTGCCGGGGCTCGCCTGGGCCGTGGTGGACGGCCCGGTCGTCGTCGATGAATCCGGCGCGGGGGCGTCCGGCCCCACGTCCACCGCCTCCGTCCCGGCGGCCAGCTGCTCGCCCCGCTGCTCCCGCCAGTACTCGATGGCCTCCGGCTTGGTCGTATCCAGGGGGACCGTGAGCTCAAAGTCGTACAGCGACACGTCCCGCGTTTCCGTAAAGGTGAGCCCCAGGATGCGGCCGTCCAGTCGCTGTGCCAGTTCGACCACCTTCGACCGGTCGTTGGACCGCCCAAGGATCGTCACTTCCGTTCCGGACTGCGGGCTCCACTGGTTGATGGTGAGGCCGCGGAGGTCATTCATCTGCCCCGTAACGGTGGCGAGCCCGCTGCTCCACTTGTTGCTCCCCTGCAGGAGCCCGCCAATCGTTTTGTTCGCCGCGGCGTATTCGGTCGTCATGGCCTTCATGCTGTCGATGCGTCGCTGGAGCGCCTCCTGGTCCACCTGGTTCACCTTCTGCTCGAGGGCCCGAAGCGCGGTGCGCTTCTCGCTGATGGTGCTCGCGTTCACGAAGTAGAGCCACACGAACCCGAGCGTCGCGATGGCGAGGAGCGTCAGCATCGCAGGCACGGGCCACCCCACCGGGAGCCGCAGGCGGCTCGGGACGTACTCCTTTGCGAGCAGGTTGACCGGCTGAAAATGCGGCGCAAACGCGGCGTCGTCGAGCAGCCGAAGCGCCGCGCCGGTGGCCCCAACGTACGCCTCGGCGTCGGTGTCGTCCCCGCCGGGCAGATGCGACCGGAGCACGTGGAGCTCCGCCGTGGAGAAGTACGACTTGAACGCGCTGGCGAGCACCTCCTCGTCCTCCTCCGCGACGAGCATGAGGTGCTGCACCTGCCCCATTCCGTACTCGTCCTGCAGCAGAAGCACGCGGCTGCAGATGGTCTCGGCGGAGTCCTCCGCCGTCAGCTCGGGGAGGTGCTCCGACTGGCGCAGCGTGTTGCCCTCAATGAAGAGAACGAGCGTGTCGTCGGTGCCGGACCGCACGAAGATGGTCTTTTCGGGCGTGCCGGGCGGCAGCTGGAGCACCGAGCGGGCCAGCCCGAGGTAGAGGGACACCTCGGCGTCCAGCAGGCGTGTCTGCGGGGAGCGGGACAGGGTCTGGTCCTGCATCGAATCGAGGGTCGACAGGACCGGACCGCCCGGCCGCGCGATGAGGGCCAGGACGCGCTGGTATCCGTCGCCCGTGCGATGCATCGGCACGAAGCCCACGCGCTCGCCGTCTGCCTCCCCCTCGTACTGCTCCTCCAGCATGTCCAGGAGCGTGGAGCGGGAGGCCGGCAGGGGAAGTCCGTGCTCGGTCTCCTCGGCCTCCTCCGCGTCGGTCTCGTCCGGCGGGAGCCGGAGCTCCACGTCGTCGATCTGAGAGGTGGAGCTACAAAAGGCGATCTCGGGGTCTTCGTACCCCCGCTCGGCACATTCGTCGAGCAGGTTGTCGAGCTCCACCTGAAAGTTCCACGCCTCGCCCCCCTCGTCCCCGCCAAGGGCCTCGCTGCCCCCATCGATGTCGTCAAATTCCGACCCCATGAACATGTCGTCGCTTCCCCCGCCGCCGTCGTCCCCGAACTGAATGGTAACGTCGTCGGACTCCTCCTCCACGTCGGGCGTCATGTCGCCGGGCTCCTCGAAGGGGAGGTCCCCCCCGCGTGCGTCCGACGAACCCGACGACCACCGGAACTGGACGCTCGTCTCCTCGTCCGTGCGTTCCAGGAGGACGGCGTGAAGGGCGTCCGCCGACACCATGATGCCAAGGGCGTGTGCGCTCATCGGCTCAGAAAAATCAACAGTTCGGAGGAAGAAGAAATCCCTCGAGGGGGCGCAGGGCCTGCGGCTCTAAAACAGGCGACGGAGGCGCTTCTTGTTGTTCGCGTAGTCCATCGCGTGCTCGGGCTTGATTTTTTTCTTCCGGACGAGGCGGTACAGGTCCTGCTCCAGGGTGGTTTGCCCCTGGTTTCCGCCCTCCCACATCATCTGGTAGACCTCGCCCACGTTGTCATTCTTGATCGCCGCGCGGGCGGAGGAGTCCACCCAGAGCACCTCTTTCGCCATCTGACGGCCGCCGCCAATCTTGGGGAGCAGCTGCTGCGAGATGACGCACCGCAGCACGTCGGCGAGGCGGTGCCGCACGCGCTGCTGCTCCTCGGGGGGCACCTCCGCCACGATGCGGTCGATGGTCTCCATGGCCGACGAGGTGTGGAGCGTGGAGAAGACCTTGTGGCCCGAGTCGGTGATTTCGAGGGCCGCCTGGATCGTCGCCGGGTCCCGCATCTCCCCGATCACCACAATGTCGGGGTCCTGACGCAGGGCCTGCGTGATGCCGGTCTTGAAGGTCGCCACGTCCTTGCCCACCTCGCGGTGGCGCACGATGCACTGCTTCGGCTTGTGCATGTACTCCACCGGCTGGGCAATCACGACGACGTGGCCCGGAAAGTCCTCGTTGTTCGCGTCGATGATGGCGTCGAGCGTGGTGCTTTTCCCCGACCCCGTGACGCCCGTAATCAGGGTCAGCCCGTCCCGGACGTGCCGAAACATCATGCCCTGCTGAATCTTCTCGTGGAAGCCCAGGTCCTCCAGCGCAAACACCTCGTCGGTGATGGCGCGCATGTTGAGGGCCGCGTGGTCGTAGTCCGAGTACGCCGTGGCCCGGAACCGGCGCGGCCGGCCGTCCTCGCCCGTGACGTCTTCCAGCCGGTACGAAAAGTCCGTCGCCCCCGCCTCCAGAAGCTGCTGGGTCTGCTGCTCGTTGAGGAGGTTGAGAACGAGGATGTCGGTTTCCAGCGGGTCGTACGCCCCGAACTCGTCTTCGCGTCGCTTCTCCCCGTCGACCCGGTACCACACGTTGCCGTCACAGGCCCGGCCCCCGAGGTCCATGTCACTAGCGTCCAGTTCCAGCGTCCGCCGGACGAACTGGTTGACGTGGTCTCGGAGGGCCCGTTCGCGTTTGGGCGAGAGCTTGGCCGTCTGCTCCGCCAGGTATCGGAGCCGCCGTTGCCCCCGGTGCGACTCCGGGATGGAGGTGATGATTTGCTCACAGACGTCCGGCAGGGCGGGGCGGGGATCGGTTTCCGAGCGACCGTTCTGCTCGTCTCCAGCGTCCAGGGACGCCGAAATAAATTCCGGGGGGTCTTGAGCCACGGGACGAGTCGGGCGGATTCTGAAGGATTCGGGAC
>ERZ1034519.169-NODE-169-length-12041-cov-15.725096_pt1 | contig 12041 bp, 13 predicted proteins | sample MGYA00520655_ERZ1034519 | MGnify/ENA primary metagenome ERZ1034519 (study PRJEB33760, sample SAMEA4777702) | hypersaline lake metagenome | biome: hypersaline environment; feature: brines | place: Spain | collected 2012-08 | depth 0 m ...
CGGGACAAACTGTCTCCCGAGTGCACGTGGCCGAGACCGCCGGTTACGTCGTATGATGGGGGCATCCATCACACGTCCGTGCCTCCAGTCCCGTCTGCCCCGGCGACTGCCCCGGCATGGGCCACCAGGACAAAGAGCGTGAGGGGGACGCAATCGGTGCGAACGACAACCCGGGCCTTGTTCCACTCAAGCCGGCGGACGCGGACGCTCTGGGCCGATCATCAACGGCGATCGAGGAGACGCTCCCCGCAGAGCAGGGCCCCCGTGTATCGACTCGGCGCGTTATCCCGACGGCCCACCGCGCTGGGGGCCCGGTTGGTCTCAGGCCCCGAACCCGTAGGTCGACCAGTCGATCTGAACCGACGCTCCGACGGGAGACAGCTCAACGAAAGGGCTCTCGGGGGGCGCCTGTTTGGGAGGCTTCTCTGAGCCACGGTTTCTTTCGAATGTGTAGACCGGTGCAGCCATGCGTTCTTTCGGTTTGGGTGCAGATGGACTCTGCACAAGTGCTCGCGTCTCCACGATGCATCCCGCCCTGCTTCTGGCGGTCGGCCTGGCGCTTCTGACGGGAGGGGCCCGCCCGGCTTCCGCCCAGTCACAGGATACAATTCGGGTGGCCGGGACCGTGCTTGCCCCCGACGAGGCGGCACAGGCACGGCGGCTTCTGCGGGCGGAGCTCGGCCCGACCTCTCGCCACTGGACGCGGCTCCAGGACTCAACCAAACGCTTCGCAGCGGCCAAGACCGCCTTTCAGATTGGCCGCGTGGCCTACCCCCGCGCCTGGTCCGACTCGGTGCTGACGTTTCTCCGCGAGGCGGGCACCCGGCACCCAGACCCAGCGGTGCGGGCGGAGTTTCTCTTCGGGGGGCTTCAGGTCGCCTCCGCCGCCGAGCGCGGAGAGACACAAGACCAGTTCTACAGGCGCCTCACCGACGGCCACGAGGGCACCCACTACGCCACGAAGGCCCGGCGCCTTTTTGATCCTGACAGTCAGATCCAGGCCGGAAAGCCGCTCCCGGACTTCGAGATTCCGGCCCTCTCAGACCCGACGGCCACCTATACGAAGCGCGATTTCGAAGGCCAGACCGTCCTGATCGATATCTGGGGCACGTGGTGCGGGCCTTGCATCCGGGCAATGCCACACCTTCACGAGGCCTACCGGACGCACGGCGGAGAGGACTTCACCATCCTCAGCGTTGCATTGCGGGACACCCGGGAGGCCGTGAAGCAATTCCGGGCTCACAAGTGGGAGATGCCCTGGGACCACGCCTTCGTGCCGAAGGGAAGCGACCTGCAGAAGAAACTGCGGGGCCGGTTCGACATCCAGGGACTCCCGGCCACCATTTTGGTCGGGCCCGACGGCCAAATTCTGCGCGTGCACCGCGGGGTCGGGAGCGGAAAGAAAATGGCCCGGGCAATCTCGGAGGTCCTGGCCCAGGATCTTGACTCGGAAAACGCCCCTTCGGAAGGCGCCAATTCAGAAGACGTCAGCGGACAGGAATCGAACGCATCCCTGTAGACCGGCCGTCCAGGGCCCCGAGGGCTTGCTTGACGCGGACGTGGCACGTGCCGGGCACGCCCGTGGTGCCCCTGGCATGTCCTCTCTCACCGGTTTCTGCACCGGACGCCGAGCAAACACCTTTCACGCACTCTCCTCTTCTCCCCGACTCGCCATGAGCCGACTGCTCTTCCGATGTGTTCTTGCGCTTTTCTTCGCGGCCTTCCTTTCCGCGGCGGCGACCGTCCCGGCGGCGGCCCAGGGGCCGGACGGACCGTCGGGCGATACGGACGGATTCGAGAAAATCGACGGCACGAAGCTGGCGCCCGCGACGCTCTCCTACGACGCCACGATGAAAATAGACGGCCGGCCCCGAGATCTCTCCTCGACGCAGACCTTCGCCCGGACCGCCACCGGCGGGGCCGACACCTGGACGCTCGTAAACACGATTGAGACCCCTGGGGGACTCCGCACCGACTCCCTAATCGTGGACCGCTCCTCACTGCTTCCCATCTCGCGACACCTCCGCGGGCGTGTTGTGATGGACCTCACCTACACCGGCCCTTCCACGGCGGGTGGGATGGCGGCCTCCGGCACCATGAAGCGCCGGGGCCAGTCGAAACCGATCAGCAAGGACCTGGACGGCCCAACCCTTGCGGGAGGCGTTCACGACGTCGTTGCCTTCGGCGCGATGCCGCTGGAGCCGGGCTTTCGGGCGGCGCTCCGGGTCTTCTCTCCGCAGGACCAGTCGGTGAAGCGGGCCGAATTCGAAGTGACCGGCACGGAGACGGTCGAGACGCCGGCCGGCACGTTTGAGACCTACGTGGTCGACCTGAACGTCGGCGGCGGATACATCACCGGCACCGTCCACCTCCGCAAGACGGCGCCCCGTTACTACGTCAAGTGGGCGACGGAGGTGGCCACGGGCCAGGGCACCCGCACAATCCGTCAAACCCTGTCGTCAATGGAGATGCAAGCGTCCCCGGATGCCAAGTAGGACGGTCGCTACACCACGCCCAACCGCATGCCCCCCACCTACGGCCCCCGATCCGGCTTGAAGGCCTCCGCCGCCGCTGCATCGTCCGGCCCCACCGTGCCGCGGGCCGCCTCCCGGAGGGCCGCCGCCCGGTGCAGGTCGCCGCGCACCATCACCCACTCGACGTTGCGGGTATTTCGGATGTCTGCCAGCGGATTTCCGCGCACGACGAACAGGTCCGCCCACTTGCCCACCGTCAGGGTGCCGAGCCGGTCGCCCCTCCCGACGGCCCGCGCCCCGTTGATCGTGGCGATGCGGAGCGCCGCGGCCTCCGGGATGCCCGCCCGCACGAAGGCCTGCAGTTCCCGGTGCACGCCGAAGGGCGCCAGGTACTCGCCCCAGCTCGGGTGGTCGGTGCCCAGCGTGATGAGGCCGCCGCCCCCGGCCTCGTAGAAGGCCTTGATGCGGTCGAGCTTCAGCTCAAAGATGCGCTGGAAGCGCGGAACGGGCGCCTGGTAGTCCTCTTCCGCGAGCACAGACCGCAGGTACGGCGTGAAATACTGCTGGGCGTCCGGCCAGTCGGCGTAGACGTCGGACTCGCGCGTGCCGTAGTAGCCGTACGCCGAGATGGTGGCGTCGAAGTAGACGTTGTGCTCCCGGAAGTGCCGCGCGATCCGGTCGAAGGCCGGCTCGTCGGGGGTGGCGGTGGGCAGCGCGTCGTAGGCCCCGGCGGTGTCGGGCAACTGGGCCCCGCCCAGGAAGTGCTCGATGCGGTCGATGCCCATGTCGATGGCGGTGCGCGGATTCACGCTCTGGCCGGAGCCGGACCCGAGGTGACCCGTCACGGTGGCGCCGTGCCGGTGCGCCTGATCGATGAGGGCACGGAGAAGCTCGGCCTGGAGCCGCTTCGCCTTGAAGTGCTCCACCCCGCGGGCCGCCCACCGGTCCACCTCCCGGCGAATGCTGGCGGGCGTGCGGGTCGTGTCCCAGCCGGGACGCGCCTTGCCAAAGTAGGGGCCGGACGTGAGCATGCGCGGCCCGATCCGGTCGCCGCGCGCAATGGCCCGCCGGACGCGGCGCATCTTGTCCGGCTGCATCTCCCCCGCGGTGAACGTGGTGGTGGCGCCGTTGGCGAGGTACAGCAGCGGGTAGCCCTCCGTCTCCTCCACGCGCCCCGCCCCAAAGAAGTCGACCGCGTAGTGCGCGTGCAGGTCGACGAGCCCCGGCAGGATGACGTGGTCGGGCCCGAGCCGCACGATCCGGGCCCCGGTCGTGTCGAGAGCCGTCGCGCCCCGGTCCACGATTTTGCCGGCCCGCACGACAATGCCCGGATTGTCCGTGAGGGTCGTGTCCGTGGCGTCGAACAACTGCCCGCCCCGAAGCACGGTCGTGGGTTGGGACCGGGCCGTTTCCAGCCCGACGCCGCCCGCCAGGAGAATGCACAGGAGAGCGACAAGTGGGCGGATACGGACGGGCGTCATGAGGGCGGCGGGGACCGACGGGCAGAACAACACATGCACGCCACGGAACGGATCTCGTCGGCGTCAACGTTCCCCCAAACAGCAAAGGCCCGCTCCAGATCGGAGCGAGCCTCTACGTCTGCTACCAAATGGCAGTGCGTCTCAAGCTGTCGAGACGCTTCGGGCGCCGTTACAGCGCACCACTGGTCTCGTCGGCCGGGGCAGCGTTGAGGGCGCTGAGGCCCTTCTCCGTCTGCTCCGTCTCGTACTCAATGGTCTGACCCTCTCGGAGGTCTTCGCCGGAGGTCATGCCCGAAATGTTGTTTGCGTGGAGGAAAACGTCCTCGCTCCCGTCGAGGGGCTCGATGAAGCCGAATCCGCGGGAGGTATCGAAAAACTTAAGCTTACCCTTTTCCATGTAGGTATACCTAATCTATGTTTGGAATGCCTCACCTCTGGGTGACGACCCGGCAGCGAGGGGGATTCCGTCTCGGCAGAGTCACACTGTGTGATGACGCGTATTTGATGTGAAAGCTACACCCATCAGTCCACTCGCAGTTCCCTAAGGGAGACGCCCGTGCTCCGTATTCACGGAGTCGCCTTCTTTCCCCACCGCCCCGCGGTCAGCCGCTCGCGTACTCTCGCACCCCGGCGGACTCCACCATCAGGTCGAAGAGGTCCGTGTTGCGGGTAAACGAGCCAATCACTTCGCTGCCCGGGCCCAGGGCGGCCAGCTGCACGTAGTCGGACGTGTGGTCGCCCCCCAGCCAGTTGACGGACGTGTAGTTGGCCTGGATGGCCCCGAGCAGCAGGTCGGGGGCGCTCTTCTCGCGGTAGGCGGCCCGGTACTCGCCCCGCAGCGCGTCCTGGAGGAGCTCCGCCTCGTCGCGGCGGATGGGAAACTGCCACGCCTCCTCCACGCGGTCCTGAATCTGCCGGTAGGTGCTGTTCGCGTCGAGCTCCGAGAGGATCCAGCTGTTGGTGTACTGGAAGTCCGCGACCCGGTCAAACATCGGGTTCGACTGGTTGTAGCGGTCGCCGGCGGCGTTGATGCCGGGGTTGGCGTTGCCGTGGTCGGTGGTGATGATGACCAGCGTGTCGTCGCGCCCCTCGACGAACTCGAGCACGCGCCCGATGGCGCGGTCGAACTCGATCTGGTCGTAGATGAGGCCGCCGGTGTCGTCCTCGTGGGCCGCGTGGTCCACGCGTCCCCCTTCAATCTGAAGGAGGAACCCGTCGTCGTTCCGGTCGAGGCGCTGGAGGGCCGCGTCGGTCATTTCGGGGAGGCGCGGCACCTGCTGCTGGTGCGACGGGATGTTCTGGTGATCGAGGACGTAGGGGAGGTGGGTGTCGTAGAACGTGCCCAAGAACGCCCCGTCATGTCCCCAGTAGCTCAGGTCCTGTTTCGACCGGGCCACCGTGTAGCCCTTGTCCGCAAAGTGCTGGTGCAGGTCCGTCCCGTCGCCCCGGTGGTCGGGATCGAAGTGACGGGCGCCGCCCCCCATGAGCACATCGTACTCCCGCTCCAGGTACTGCTCCGCAATCTTGTCCTCGCTCCACCGCTCGGGCATGTTGATCCCGAAGCCCGCCGGGGTGGCGTGGGTGATGCGGGTGGTGGTCACAAGGCCCGTGCCCCGCCCCGCGTCGCGGAAGATCTCGAGGATCGTCCGGTACTTCTCCCCATCCTGGCTCATGTTGAGCGTCTCGTTGAACACGCGGTGGCCCGAGCCCCAGGAGGAGGCCCCCGCCGCAGAGCCGGTGACGACCGAGTTGGCGGCGGCCATGTCCATGAGGCCGTGCCGCACGCGGCCCTCCTCGTAGAGCCGGAGCCAGTTCGACCGCCGCCCCTCGTGGCGCCGGAGGTGCAGGTCCGCCATCGTAAGCGTGCCGGCACTCATGCCGTCGCTGACCAGAAAGATGACGTTCTTGGCGTCGCCCGGGGCCTCAACGTTCGAGACGTCGGTGCGGGCCTGCCCGCGGGCCGTGCCGGCCATGCCGCCGGTGCCGAGGGCAAGGGCCCCGAGGGCCCCGGTCTTCAGAAAGTCGCGGCGGGAGGGCGCGTCGTCGGACGCAGCGGCGAGGCGATCGTGGTACGTGTCACTCACGACGGAAGCGGGGGAGCTTGGGTGGGAGAACGAGAAGGCACAATACGAAAACCAACGGAGAGCCCAAAGATCCCTGCCCCGCCGACGGCGGCGCATTACCAAAGGATGATTTCTCTAGTCCCCGTCGTCCCCAATCCGCCGCAGCTGCTCGGCTGCCGTCATCACGCGGCGGCCCATCAGAAGGCTCGTGAGCATGCTCGTGAGGCCGCCCGCGGCGAAGATCATGGCCATGATGACGAACTGGTAGAGCGCAGCGTAGACGGGATTCTCGCCCCCCAGGATCATTCCGGCCATGACGCCGGGAATCCACACCCACCCCAGGCTCTTCAGCGAGTCGACCACGGGGATGAGCGACGCCCGCACGCCGGTCCGCAGGTGCCGGGACAGCACGGCTGCGGGCGGCCCCCCGAGCGCGAGCCCCACCTCAATTTCGTCCCGCTTGTCGCGGAGCTCGTCCTTGAGGCGGTTGAGGGCCAGGCCGTTGATCTTCATGGCGTTGGCGATGACGAGGCTCCCCACCGGCACGAGGCTGCGCACCGTGGGCTCGATGGCGCCGGCCCCCGTCATCGTCACGATCACCAGGCCCGCCCCCACCGTGATGGCCAGAAACGAGACCTGCGTGACGCCCGGCAGCCCCGTCCCCCGCTGCCGCGAAATCCAGGTGGCCCCGCCCACCATGCCCAGCAGGATGAGCGCGCTCCAGGCGACCGGCACCGTCAGCAGCCCCCCAATGACGAGGCCGACGGCCACGATCTGCACGAAGCCGCGGGCGAACGCGATGCTCAGCTCCGCCTCCAGCCCCAGGCCGCGCCGGCGGGACAGAAGCACGACGAGGGCCGCCAGCACGGCCGCCGCCCCCACCTGGGTGAGTCCGGTCCAGACGATGGGGTCCTGGATGTGGTTGAGGAGGTCCTGAAACATTGACGTGTGATTTCATGCGACACGCCAAAACGTTCAACGTTGACCGTTCGAACGTCAAAACGCATCTTATCCAGAGAGCAAAGCATCGAGGGAACCCGTTGCCACTCCCCCACCATCACGCAGCCGCACCCCGCGGTGCCCCAGCCGGCGGGCCCGGTCGGCGTCGTGGGTCACAAGGACGGCGGTGAGGGCGTACGCCGCCATCACGTCCGCCAGGAGCGATTCGACGCGGTCGGCCGCCGCGGCGTCGAGGCTGGAGGCCGGCTCGTCGAGCAGCACGACGTCGGGGTCGTTGAACAAGGTGCGGGCGATGGCCACGCGCTGGGCCTCCCCGCCCGAGAGGCGATCGGCGTCCCGGTCCGCGAAGCCCGACAGGCCCAGCCGGTCGAGCAACTCGTGGAGGCGCGCCTCATCCACCGGCTCGTCCCGCAGCGTCGGGCCCCACGCCACGTTCTCCGCCACCGTGCCCTCGATGAGCGTGGGCCGCTGCGGCACCCACCCGACGCGCCGCCGGAGCGTGCGCGGGTCGATCGTGCGGTAGTCGGTGCCGTCGAGGTACACGGTGCCGCCGGTCGGCTCGTCGAGGCGGTTGAGGAGGCGCAGGAGCGAGCTCTTGCCCGACCCGGACGGCCCGAAGACGACGAACACCTCCTCGGCCCGCACCTCGATCGACACGTCCGCCACCAGGGTCTGGCCGTCGACGACGCGGGTCAGGTGCTCCGTGGCAAGGGGCGGGGCCTCCGGCATGTCGGATCGAAATCAGCGAGAAGAACGCCGAGCGGCGGCGCCGTGTCGTCTACGTCGAATCGGTGGCCCACGGCCCGGCGCCGGCGATCACCAGCACGAGCGAGCCGAGCAGCATCGCCCAGTCGGTGCGCATCGCGTGCGCCATGCTCCAGAAGCCGTACTCCCCCAGCGTCCGCACCTCGAACGGCCCGAAGCCCTCGCCCAGCCAGATCGGAATTTTCGTCGTGATGATCGCCGTCGTCATGATCGTGGCCGTCCCCGCCGCGGCGAGCCGCGTGTAGAAGCCGATCAGAATGAGCAGTCCGCAGACAACCTCCGTCCCGCCCACGAGGCTTGCGAGAAGCTCCGGCACCGGCCAGCCCATGTCGGCGAACCGGCCGGGGCCGCGCAGGACCGGATACAGAAACTTCTGGAGCCCTTCCGACAGGAAGACGGCCCCCACCATGAGGCGGACGAGGGGGAGCGTCCACCACGCGGCCCTCGACGGCGAACGGGATTGGGGGGATGCCATGGCGTGGATCAGACAAGGAGTGGATGCGCTGGAGGGGCCGAGCACTCAGTCAGTCTCTTCGCCTTGGATACCGGCCCCAATGAGACTATGCGCCGAACGCAGCAACGGGTTCCCCCAGCAGAAAAAGGGCACATCCGGCGCCAATCGCAACCAGGACGAGGCCGAGCACATTGCTCACCAGCACGTTGGCCAGCCCGGCCCACACCCGTCCCTCCCGCAGCAGCAGGAGGCTCTCAAGGCTGTAGGTGGAAAACGTCGTCAGCGACCCGATTCCTCCCGTAAAAATGAACACCCGCAGTTCTTCCGAAAACGAGTACTGGGCAGCAAGGACCCACAACCCCCCGATCAGGAAGCAGCCCACGAGGTTGGCCGCAAGCGTGCCCCACGGAACCGTCGGCGGCAGGCCCCATCGCGCGAGCACAGAGAGGCCGTACCGACACAGCGCGCCGAGGCTTCCGCCAAGGGCAATCCAGAGAAGCTTGAGCATACGAGGAGAAGTGGAAGTCTCACGTCGAAACGAAGTCGACAAACGCCATTCCGCAGCACTCACTCCGCCGCACCGGACGGGCAGGGCCGAGCGTTCTCGGGAGGTCGTCGTGCGGCAGGTCGACCCTCTGGAGCAGGGCCCCGAACGGGTTCGAAATCGTGGAAGAGGCCGGCTGAACCGTCATCGGTCTGTTGGGAATGTCTCGTCAATCCAGTCAGCCAGTTCGTCGCGGATGCGACGAAAGGCCGCCCGCTTCTCCTCCTCGGCGCCCTTCACGGCCGAGGGGTCCTCGAAGCCCCGGTGCAGATTTTTCTTTCGGGCGGGGATGTACGGGCAGTTCTCGGCGGCGTCGTCACAGACGGTCACGACAACGTCGAGCGGCGTGTCGTCGTATGCCTCGATGGGGTCCGACGTATGGTCCGAGACATCGATCCCGATCTCGTCCATCACGGCCACGGCGAACGGGTTTACCCCCTCGGGATTGGTGCCGGCGCTGTGCACCTCGTAGCGGTCGCCGTAGCGACTGCGCAGCAGGCCCTCCGCCATCTGCGAGCGGGACGAGTTGTGGGTACAGACGAACAAGACAGTGTCCATGGAAAAACGGGTGTGACGGAGAGGATCGGCGGATCACATCTGCGACGCCGCCTCCACGTAGAGCGACCGCCAGATCCACAGCCGGTCGAGGCCGACGTGCATCGGCTCGTCGCCGAGGGCAACGAGGCTCTGGTGCACGTACACCGTGAGCCCGCCCCGCTCGGTCTGCTCGTAGGCCTCCGGATCGTCGGGCCGCTCGACGTTCACCGTCGCGAGGTCGACCCGCCCGCCACAACACCCGTGCTGGGGCCGCGTGCGGATGGCGAGCACACCCCCCTGCTCACGGGCGTAGGCGGCCGCCTCGTCGTCGATGGTGAGATCCAGCTGCATTTCTGCAATGGGCGTGGCAGAACGTTGGGCAAGTGAGAATCAGGCCGTGGCCATTCGGGACTCGAACTGCGGCCGCGTAGCATTGGCGATGCGGACCAGGGCCAGCATGACCGGCACCTCCACCAGCACGCCCACCACCGTAGCGAGCGCCGCTCCGGAGGCAACGCCGAACATCGCGATGGCCGCCGCCACGGCCAGCTCAAAGAAGTTGCTGGCCCCGATCATCGCGGCCGGGGCGGCCACGTCGTGCGGCACCCGCCAGCCGTAGGCCCAGCCATAGGCGATGGCAAACACGAAGAAGGTCTGCACGACGAGCGGCACCGCAATCAGGGCGATGTGGAGCGGGTTCTGGAGGATCACCTCGCCCTGGAAGGAGAACAGGAGCACGAGCGTGAGCAGCAGGCCGACCATCGTCACCGGCCCGAGCCGCTCCAGGAAGACATCGTCGAACCACTCCTCTCCCTTTGCCCGGATGATCCAGATGCGGGACAGGGCGCCCGCCACCAGCGGAATTACGATGTAGAGGCCCACCGACAGCAGCAGCGTGTCCCACGGCACGATGACGTCCGAGAGCCCCAGCAAGAACGCGACGATCGGCGCGAAGGCCACCAGCATGATGAGGTCGTTGATCGACACCTGCACCAGCGTATAGGCCGGGTCCCCGTCCGTCAGGTAGCTCCACACGAACACCATCGCCGTGCAGGGGGCCGCCCCCAGCAGGATCGCCCCCGCCACGTACTCGCTCGCCACGGCCGGCTCGATGAACGGGGCGAAGATCCCCTTCAGGAAGAGCCACGCAACCCCGAACATCGTGAACGGCTTGATGAGCCAGTTCACCACGAGGGTCACGGCAATGCCCTTCGGGTGGCGCCGCACGCCGAGGATGCTCTTGAAGTCGACCTGCACCATCATCGGGTAGATCATCGCCCAGATGAGGACGGCGATCGGCAGGTTGACCTGTGCCACCTCCATCTCCCCCAGCACGTTGGGCACGGCCGGGATCAGTTGGCCAATCGCCACGCCGGCGGCAATGCACAGGGCCACCCACAGGCTCAGGTAGCGTTCGAACACCCCGAGCCCCTCCTGCGCCTTCTCGGCGGTGGCGTCCAACGTGTTTGGGGGATTCGTCTCGCTGTGGCCGTTGGTGGACGGATCGGGGGAGGCGTCCGTCGCGTCGGGGGCAGTCGCGGGGTCGGGCATCGAGTCGGTGCGGTTCGGAACAGGCAGACCGGAAGAAGCGGGCCGTGCTACGCCGTGGCGTCCGGGCGGCGGCCCACCACCGTGACGCTTTGCAGGGCGGCGTCGCCTGCCCGAAAGCGATCGAGTTCGGCGGCGCCTAGGTGCTCGGCCAGCAGCTCATCCGGCAGCGAGATGGGCTTTTCGGTGGCGATGTGCACGTCGGAGAACCCCGCCTCTCGAAGCCGGTCCAGGTACATGTCCCGTTCCATCGCCCCGGCCACGCAGCCCACGTACAGCTCGGCGGCCTCACGCAGCCCGTCGGGCAGGGCCCCCGCGTGCACGACATCGGACACCGAAAACCGGCCGCCGGGCCGCAGCGCCCGGTGCATCTGGGCGAACGCGGCCTCCTTGTCCGGCACGAGGTTGAGTACGCAGTTGCTCAGAACGACGTCGAACGCGCCGCTCTCGACCGGTAGGGCCTCGATGTCTCCGACCTCGAAGGTGACGTTGTCGTAGTCCAGTGTGTCGGCGTTCGCCCGGGCCTTCGCGACCATCTCCTCAGCGAAGTCGACGCCGTGGACGTGGCCGTCGGGCCCCACGGTGCGACGCGCCACGAAGGCGTCCATGCCCGCCCCCGAGCCGAGGTCGAGCACACGCTCGCCCGGCTGCAGACCCGCATGATCGGTGGGGCGCCCGCAGCCGAGGTCCAGGTCGGCGTCCGTGGCAATCGCGTCGGCGTAGTCCTCGCTCATGTCGACGTCCAGGCCCGCCTCCCCAGAGCCGGACGGTCCGCAACAGGAGTCGTCGGCGGTCGCAAGGGCCGCGTATTTGGCCCGGACGGTCGATTTGAGATCGTCGGCGGAAGCGTGAGGGCGGGTCATGGCCATTAGCAACAATGTTGAGGGGGCTGCGAGAGCGACAGGGCGTCGAAAAAGTCGCCCGTGTCTTCGCTGAGGGCCCGCATCGCCTCCGGGTTGAGGCAGTAGCAGGTCCGCCGTCCCTCGATGGTCCCCTGAATCAGCCCGACCTCCTTCAGCGCCTTCAAGTGCTGGGAAACGGTCGACTGGGCGAGCGGCAGGTCGTCCACGATTTCGCCGCAGACGCACTCGTCGCGCTCGGCCAGCAGCCGGACGATGGCCACACGGGCCGGGTGCCCCAGGGCTTTGAAGGCCTGGGCAAGGCGGCGATCCGCATCCGTGAAGGCGGCGTCGGCGGTCGCGGGCATGGGGGAGC
>ERZ1034519.174-NODE-174-length-11966-cov-13.829233_pt1 | contig 11966 bp, 10 predicted proteins | sample MGYA00520655_ERZ1034519 | MGnify/ENA primary metagenome ERZ1034519 (study PRJEB33760, sample SAMEA4777702) | hypersaline lake metagenome | biome: hypersaline environment; feature: brines | place: Spain | collected 2012-08 | depth 0 m ...
TGAACGTTCAACGTTCTGACGCACCAACCGTCCAACGCAGTCAGAGCGTGCGGATGAGGCCCAACACGCGACCGACGACGTAGTAGTCGGATTCCGTCGGGGAGAACGTCTCCTCGGCGTAGTGGGGGGCGGTGGGGCGGAGGTGAATCTTTCGGTTGGCGAACTCGAATTCGCGCGCCAGCAACTGGTCTTGAAGGAGAACGGCCACGAGCGTCCTATTGTCCAGGTCGTCCCATTCCCGCTCTTCGATCAACAGGAGGTCCCCCTTCTGAATGCCCGTCTCGATCATTCCATCGTCGCCGGCCCGTCCGAGCAGACAATCGTCGGGCGTTCGGGCGTTGCGCAGAAGCTGGTGGTCGACGGACAGGGTGCCGGCGGGCCGCTCCCGGAGCCGCTCCGGGTGGTCGCTGGGCGTGCGGCTCACGATGGGCAGGGTCGGGGGGCCCCCGCCCTGCCCAAGCGGGTCCTGCTCCCGCCCCGCAAGCTGGATGCTCCGGGCCTTGTGCTTCTCGCGCTCGATCCAGCCCTTCTCTTCGAGCTTCTGGAGAAGCTTGTAGACGCCGTTCGTGGACGCGATGTCCAGGGCGTCCCCAATCTCTTGCAGGGTGGGGGGCTTCCGGTGGCGGTCGAGGTACTGCTCGATGAAGTCGTACGCCTGATTCTGGCGCTGGGTGAGGGGCTCCTTGCTCATGGAGAACGAGGCGGGCTGAGGCGGAGGGCGAGGGGACGTACGGGAACGTTGTCGTGAGGGACTACAAACATATGTGCGCCCGCCCCAGCCGGGCAAGAGCAAAGAGGTGAAAATATTTTCTTCGAGGGGTGAAAACATTTTTATTTTGCCGCCGACAGGACGGAGCCGGCCTGTATTTCGATATGTGCGGGCGGCGCAGCCCGGGGGAAATGGGGGCGATAATCGGCTTTTGGCGCCGCTGAACCTTGACATTGGCCCGGAACCGCGTACATTGTGGGGCGCGTGGGGAAATGTGGGGAATCGTCCCAGGATGGTTTTCGCTTCTCCGTTCTCGTTTGCCGTTCCGCCGCGCCACTCGTGGGGCATGTTCAGTCATGGCGTTCAAAGGACAGGCCGAATATTCCGTCGACAGCAAGGGCCGGGTCGCCATTCCGGCCAAGATGCGGAAGTCCCTGTCGCCCGCTGCGAACGAGACGTTTACGATCACGCGGGGGTTCGAGGATTGCATCTTCCTCTACCCGATGGACGAGTGGGCCGACATTGAAGAGGAGATCGACGAGCTGAGCATGTACGATCGAGAGGTTCGAAATTTCGTGCGCCTCATCATGCGATGGGCCAGTGAGGTTTCCCTGGACGGGCAGGGGCGCATCAGCATTCCGAATCCGCTAATCGACTTTGCCGGGCTCGACGACTCGGCCCTTATCTTGGGGGCGTTCGACCACATTGAGATTTGGGACCCGGCGCAGTTCGACGGGTACCTCAACGAGCAGCCCGACGACTACGAAACGCTCGCCGAGAGCGTCATGAGGTAGACGACTTCCCGCAGGGACGTGGACCCGAACCGATGTCAGACGACGATTCTCAAGACGATTCCGTTCCGGAGGGCGATCCTCGCCGGTACGCGACCGACTTTCACGCACCTGTTCTTTCACACGACGTACAGGCCCGGCTCGTCACCGACGCATCGGGGCGCTACGTCGATGCGACCCTCGGGGGGGGCGGGCACGCCCGAGCCCTGCTCGATGTGCTCGACCCCGACGGGGTTGTCCTCGGCATCGACCGGGACCCGGAGGCCCTGGAGACGGCCCGCGACCGCCTGGCCGACGAGCGCGAGGCGGGGCGCTTCTGGGCGGTGCACGGGACCTTCGGAAACCTACGGGACGTGCTGGCGGCCGAGGACCTGATCCCCATCGACGGGCTGTTGCTCGACCTCGGCGTCTCGTCCCATCAGATCGACGTGCCCGAGCGGGGCTTTAGCTTCCGGGACGAGGGCCCGCTCGACATGCGGATGGACCCGCAGCGCGGCCTCACTGCGCAGCAGATCGTCAACGGCTGGGGCGAGCGTGACCTGCGCGATGTGCTTCGCGAGTACGGGGAGGAGTCGCGGGCGGGACAGATCGCCCGGGCCCTTTGCGACGCCCGCCCGCTCGACACGACGCGGGCCCTGGCGGAAGTCGTAGAAGACTGCGTGCCGCCCCCCGACACGGTCAAGACCCTGACCCGCGTCTTTCAGGCGCTCCGCATCGCGGTGAACGCCGAGCTCGACGAGTTGGAGCAGGCGCTGGAGCAGGCCACGGAGGTGGTCCGCACGGGGGGACGCATCGCGGCCATCAGCTACCACTCGCTGGAGGACCGGCGGGTGAAGCGGTACCTCCGCTACGGCAACTTCGAGGGCGAGCCGCGCCGCGACCTGTACGGCACCCTCGTGGCGCCCTGGGCCGAGACGCCCCGCGGCCCCATCGAGGCCGGCGAGTCGGAAGTGGAGGCCAATCCCCGGGCGCGAAGCGCGCACCTCCGGGTGGCCGAACGACGAGACGACGACGAGGCGGGGGCTCCGCTCCCGCCGCTCTCGTGAGGCGGACCCGCACCCGCACCATTCGATCCGATACAACATCATGAGCAGACGAACCGGCTCCTCACATGCAGGACGATCGTCTACGGGCGCCCCCCTGCGGCCCGGCCGCGGGGACGGGGCCCCGAGGGACGCCGCCGCGTCGAATGCGGCCTCCGGCAGCGCGTCCGACGGGTGGGTGCGGCACGGCACGGCGCTCCCGAGCTGGACCGACCTCGAGCCGTCGCAGAACCGGCGCCGCCGAACGTCCGAGGGCGCGTTCCTGGAAAACGTGTCGACCCTTCGCTTCTCGCTCCTCATCCTCGCGGTGGCGGCGGTGTTCACCCTGTACGTGGGGCACGTGCACGCCACGACCGACCTGTACAACCAGCTTCAGCAGGCCCGGACCGAGAACCAGCGCCTGCACCTCAAGCACAACCGCCTCCAGGGCGAGTTCGGTCGCCAGGTGGGCCCGTCGGTCATCTACGAGCGCGCCCGCGAACTCGGGTTGAAGGGGAGCGTCACGTACGGGCCGCCCATCACCGTCGAACCGGTCGAATAATTCTGTCCAGCGCGCGGGCGTCCCGACGTGCCGGCGCCCACTCCCACTCGAATCACACATGCCCATGAAGCCCAAAGACCAGATTCTGGCCCGGATGTACGTGGCGCTGACGCTGCTGGGCCTCGCCCCGCTGGCCGTCGCGGCGCAGATGGGCCAGATTGTGGTAACCGAGACCGACGCGCTCCGCGACCAGGTGCGGGCGCAGGCCCGCTCGTCGGTGACGATTCCGGCCATGCGCGGCGCCATCCGGGACCGGGACGGCCGGGGCCTCGCAACGAACACGGCCCGGTACGACCTGGCCGTGGACCCGACGGTGGAGGGGTTTCGGGGGCAGGCGGGGACGTTCTTTGACAAGCTGGCCGACCTAACCGACGCGTCGGCGTCGCGGTACCGGCGGCGGGTGCGCGACCGGCACAGCCCGCAGTACGTGAAGCTGCGGGAGGAGCTCACGCCCCGTCAGTACGAAGCCATTCGGGGGTGGGACGTGCCGGGCGTGATCCTCACGCCGGAGTTTGGGCGGCGCTACAACTACGGGTCGACGGCGGCCCACGTGATCGGACACGTCGGGAGCAACGGGACCGGCCTTGCCGGGCTGGAGCTGGCGTACGACGACACGCTGACCGGCACGCCCGGACGGCGCATCGTGCGGCGGGACCGGAGCGGGCGCATCGAGGCGTACGTGGGCGGAACGGTGGTGCAGCCGGAGCGGGGCGACGACCTCGTGCTCACGATCGACCTGACGCGGCAGGCGGCGCTCGAAAACGAGCTTCGCCGCGGCGTGCGGGAAAGCGGGGCCGAATGGGGGACGGCCGTGGCGATGGACCCGAGCACCGGTGCCATCCTCGGCATGGCCAACGTGCCGACCTACAATCCCAACCGTCCGGGCCGGGCCCCCAGTGGGGCGCGGCGCAACCGGGCCCTCACCGATCGCTTCGAGCCGGGGTCCACCTTTAAGCTCGTCGGGGCCGTTGCGGCCATCGAGCAGGGCCTCGTGTCGCTCGACGACTCGGTGGAGACCGGCGACGGGTGGGCCGTCTTCCACGGCTACACGATGAAGGACGTGCAGGCGCACGGGACGATCTCGTTCGCCGACGTCATTGCGAAATCGAGCAACGTGGGCATGGCCAAGACGGTGGACGAACTCGACCGAGGCACCTACTACCAGTACGCCCGCAACATGGGCTTTAGTCAGCCCACGTGGATCGACCTGCCGGGGGAGGTGGGGGGCGTACTGAAGCGCCCGCCCCAGTGGAGCGCCACGACCCAGACCTCGATGGCCATCGGCTACGAGGTGTCGATCACGCCGCTGCAGCTGATCACGGCCTACAGCGCGCTGGCGAACGGCGGCCTCCTCAAGCGCCCCTACGTCGTCGCCGAGCGGCGGGACGTGACGGGGAAGACCCTCTGGGAGAACGAGCCGGAGACCATCCGGCGGGCCTTTCGGGAAGAGACGGCCGATACGCTCCGGTCTGCCTTCGAACGCGTCGTCGAGACCGGAACGGGCACCAACGCCCAGATTGACGGCCTCCGCGTGGCCGGCAAGACGGGCACGGCGCTTCAACTCGCGGACGGGGAGTATTCTGCGGACGAGACCCGCGCCTCCTTCGTGGGGTTCTTTCCCGCCAACGCGCCGGAGGTGGCGCTGCTGGTGGTCCTGGGGGCGCCCGACGGAGGCCCCCACGGTGGGGAGGTGGCCGCGCCGGTGTTTCGGCGGGTGGCGCGCCGGTGGGCCGGCACGTTCCCCGCGGTGGTGGACCGGATGACGCCGGACCCGTCGCCCGCACCGACCGCGGCGCCGATGGAGGTCCGTCCGTCGGTGGACACGCTTCCGTCGGGCCGGCCGGACGCGATGCCCGACCTGACGGGACTCAGCACGCGCCGGGCGGTGGCGTGGTTGCGGGGGCGAGACATTGAGCCACAGCTTCGCGGGGCGGGCAAAGTGGTGCGCCAGCGGCCTCGTCCCGGGGCCCCGCTTCCAGAAACTCGTGCCCTTCTCACGGCGGCCCAGTGAGCCGATGCCAGGCCCTACGTCTGCACACACCGAGCGGATTTCGGAGTGGGAGCCCGATCCCCTCCCCTGGTCGGCGCTCCGGCGTCGGCTGCGGAAGGCGGATTTGCTGGACGAAACGATAGCGGGGGCGGAAGCCCCTGATCCCGACACCCTCGCGATCGGCGGCCTGACGGACGACAGTCGGGCGGTCACGCCGGGCGGTGGCTTCGTCGCGATTCGCGGCGTGGACGCCGACGGCCACTCGTTCATTGACATGGCGGTAGACAACGGAGCGCGCCTCGTCGTGTGCGAGGCGCTGCCGACCCGAGCGCGCGAGCGCTTCCCCGGGGTCGTGTTTGCGCGCGTGACGGACACGCGGACGGCCCTGGCCGAGGGCGCCGCGGCCCTGCACGGGGACCCGGCCGACGAGCTGCGTCTCGTGGGCGTGACGGGGACGAACGGAAAGACCACCGTCGCCTACCTCGTCCACCACCTGTTGGAGGCGCTGGGCGAGACCGCCGGGCTGCTCAGCACGATCGAGGTCCGGGCGGGCGGCGAGACGACGGCCCCCGCCCTCACGACGCCGGGACCGCTGGTCCTGCACCGCACGCTGCGGCGCATGGTGGACCGGGGCTGTACGGCCTGTGCGATGGAGGTGTCGTCCCACGCGCTCGATCAGGACCGTGTGCACGGGCTCGACTATGAGGTGGCCATCTTCACCACCCTTTCGGTCGATCATCTCGACTACCACGACACGCTGGACGACTACCGGGCGGCAAAGAAAACCCTGTTCGACGCACTCGGGCCCGACGCGACGGCCCTCTACAACGCCGACGACGAGGCCGGCCCCACGATGGTGGCCGATACGGAGGCGCGGGTCGTGTCCTTCGGGCTCGACCGAGACGCGGACATCGAGGCGACTGTGCTGGAGGCGCGGCTCGACGGTCAACGGGTGCGGCTCGACGGCCACGAGCGGGACACCCAACTGGCGGGGCGCTTCAACGCCTCCAACATGGCGGCGGCCTACGGGACGGGCACGGCCCTCGGCCACGCGCCGGAGGCCGTGGCCGACGCCCTCGCCGACGCGCCGCCGGTGCCGGGCCGGGTCGAGCCGCTGCGCTTCGAGGACGGCACCACGGTCATTGTCGACTACGCCCACACGCCCGACGCGCTGGAGAACGTGCTCCGCACGGTGCGCGACACGACCCCGGCGAAGGCCGCGCTCTGGTGCGTGTTTGGGTGCGGGGGCGACCGCGACGCGGGCAAGCGGCCCACGATGGGCCGCATCGCCGAGCGGCTCGCGGACCGCGTGATCGTGACGAGCGACAACCCCCGCACGGAAGCCCCGGTGGCCATTCTGCGGGACATCCGCGACGGGGTGGAGCGGCCGGAATCGATGCGCTGGATTGTAGACCGGGAGGAGGCCATCCAGGCCGCGGCCGACGAGACGATGCCGGGCGACGTGGTCGTGATCGCGGGCAAGGGCCACGAGACGACACAGACCATCGGCACCGACACCCGCCCCTTCGACGACCGCGAGGTGGCACGACGATACTTTGGCTGACGACGCGTCCGGGCGGGTGTGATCGAAGTCCGATGCCCGCCCCGGCGCCTACCCACAATGCTCTACTACCTCATCGACTACATTGAGCGGCTGTACCACCCGCCGGGGTTTCAGGTGATTCGGTTCATCACCGTGCGGGCGGCGCTGGCCTCCATCACGGCGCTCGGCATCGCGCTGGGGGCGGGCCGGGGCATCATCCGCTGGCTGCGGCAGCAGCAGTTGGGGGAACAGGTGCGGGAGGGCGAGGCGGCCGGGGCCATCAGCCACGCCCACAAGGCGGGCACGCCCACGATGGGCGGCATCATCATCCTGCTGTCCGTGGGCGGGGCGACGCTGCTCTGGGGGGCCGTCGCCAATACGTACGTGTGGCTCTCCCTCGTGGCGATGGGTGGGCTCGGCGTGGTGGGCTTCGCCGACGACTACGTAAAGACGGTACGGAAGCAAAAGGACGGCCTCAATGCCTGGTACAAGGTAGCGGGCCAGGTTGCCGTCGGGCTTTTCGTGGGGAGCGTGCTGTACTTCCATCCCGACTTTGCGGCCTACAATACGTTCACGTTCATTCCCTTTTTGAAAGATCAGGTGCTCGATTATGACCTCTTTCGGTTTCTAGAGCTGGGGGTCGACCTCGGATGGCTCGTCTACCTTCCGGTGGTCGTCTTCATTGTGACGGCGGTCTCCAACGCCGTGAACCTGACCGACGGCCTCGACGGCCTGACGACCGGCGTCACGGCGTTCGTGTCGCTGGGGCTCGTCGCGCTGGTGTATGTGTCCGGCAACGCGGAGTTTGCGACGTTCCTGAACGTCATGCACCTGCCGGGCACCGGGGAGCTGACGGTGTTCGTGGCGGCCGTCACGGCGGCCTGCTTCGGGTTTCTGTGGTACAACGGATACCCGGCGACCGTCTTTATGGGCGACACCGGCGCCCTCGCCCTCGGCGGGGCCGTGGGGAGCACGATCCTCATGGTGCGCAAGGAGCTGCTGCTGCCGCTGCTCGGCATCGTGTACTTTGCCGAGGCGCTCTCGGTCATCGTGCAGACGAGCTACTTCAAATACACCCGACGCCGCACCGGCACCGGAAAGCGCGTCTTCCGGATGGCGCCCCTGCATCACCACTACGAGGCCCGCGGGCTCCACGAGGCAAAAATCGTGACGCGCTTCTGGATTGTGACCGCCATCACCGTGATTGCCGCCCTGCTCATCCTCCGCATTCGATAGCGACTCCGATGACGAACCCCGCGCTGCGGCGTGGGGCCGAACCGATCCTCCAATCCCCCTCATCCTCTGCAATGACACCGGACGAAGTCCGCAGGACACGAGCCACCGTGGTGGGCGGCGCCCGCAGTGGGCGCGCCGCGGCCCGGCTGCTGGCGAAGGTGGGGGGCGAGGTGTTTCTCACCGAGCAGGACGCCCCGTCGGACGGGGCCGCGGCGGCCCTCGACGAGGCCGGCGTCGAGTACGAGTTTGGGGGGCACACGGCCGAGGCCCTCGACGCCGACGTTCTTGTGCTCAGTCCCGGGGTGCCCACGCAGTCGAACATCGTGCAGCAGGCGCTGCGGGCGGGACTCGACGTGTACTCCGAAATTGAGGCGGCGTCCTGGTTCTGCGACGCGCCCATCGTGGCCATCACCGGTACCAACGGCAAGACGACCACGACGAGCCTCACCGGGCACGTTTTCCGAACGGCATTCGCGGACACCCCGGGCCGGGAGGCCATCGTGGCCGGCAACATCGGGTACCCGTTTTCCGACTACGTGCTCGAGACGGAGCCGACAGACGTGGTGGTGCTGGAGGTGTCCAGCTTCCAGCTCGACCACGTGGAGACGTTCCGCCCGCGTGTGAGCGTGCTGCTGAACATCACGCCCGATCACCTGGGGCGCTACGACCACGACTTCGAGGCCTACGCGCAGGCCAAGCACAACATTTTCCGCAATCAGGGCGAGGGCGACGTGGTGGTCTACAATCGGGACGATGACGACGTACGGGACGCCGTGGAGGAGGCGGCCGCGGAGCAGGGCGTCCGCCCGATGGCCATCACCAGAGAGGGGGTGCCGGCGGCCGGGGCCGGATTCCGGGACGGCCGCATCGTGCTTCGAACCGACGACGAAGACGATTCGCTTATGCCTCAGGACGAGCTCGCCCTTCGAGGGCGCCACAACATGTACAACTCGCTTGCGGCCGCCGTCTCGGCCCGTGTGATGGAGGTCGAGAACGACGTCATTCGCGAGAGCCTGTCCGGCTTCGAGGGCGTGCCGCACCGGCTGGAGGAGGTGCGCACGGTGGACGACGTGCTGTACGTCAACGACTCGAAGGCCACCAACGTGAACGCGGTCTGGTACGCCCTGGAGAGCTTCGACCGGCCCATCGTCCTGATTGCCGGGGGCCGAGACAAGGGAAACGACTACACGGACCTCAAGCCGCTCGTTCGCGACCAGGTGCGGGCGGTGGTGGCCCTCGGGGAGAGTGCCGAGAAAGTGGAGCGGGAGCTTGGCGGAGAAGCCCCCGACCACAGCCGAGCGGAGACGATGGAGGACGCCCTGACCCAGGCCCAGCGCGCGGCCCAGCCGGGCGACGTGGTGCTGCTGAGCCCGGCGTGCTCCTCCTTCGACATGTACGAGAACTACGAGGAGCGGGGCGACACCTTCCGCCGCCTCGCGGAGACGCTGCTATAGGAATCACGCGTTGCGTATTGCGTATCCGATCGTCTCTCCGACCACGTACGCAATACGAAATACGCACGACATTCAACCCGACGACTCAATTTTCCGACTTCACACTGACGCTCGATGAGCATCGTCCAGTCCCTCACACAGAAAGTGACCGACCGCGCCCCGGCGGACAAGTACGTGGTGTGGGTCGTGTTGGCGCTGTCGTCCGTGGGCGTGGTGGCGGTGTATAGCGCCGTCACGTATCTGGCGGAGGTGCGGGCCGGGACCGAGCCGGTGCACTTCCTGCTTCGCCACCTGGCCCGTGTGGGGATTGCCCTCGGGGCGATGGGGGTGGTGAGCCTCATCGACTACCGCACGCTGGCCCGGTACAGCCGGCTGGCGCTCGTGGGCACCCTGCTCCTGCTGGTCGCCGTCAAGGTCGTCGGTCTGTTCTCGGGCGGGGCCGACCGCTGGCTGCAGATTGGCGGGGTCGGGTTTCAGCCGTCGGAGTTCGCGCGGGTGGCGCTCGTCTTCTACGTGGCGGTGTTGTTGGTGCAGAAGCAGGACTACGTGAAGAGCTTCAGCCGCACGTTCCTGCCGGTGCTGTTTTGGGTGGGGGTGACGGTGGGACTCATCGCCCTTGACGACCTGTCGACGGCCCTCGTGTTGCTGCTCGGGGTGCTGCTGATGAGCTTCGTGGGGCGCGTGAGCGTTCTGCAGATCGGTGGGCTCGCCGTGCTGGGGGGCGTGATGGCGTTCGGCGTGCTGTCGACATCGCCCGACCGGGCCGCCCGCCTGGAGGCGTACCTCGGGATGGACTTGTTTCCGAACACCGACACGGAGCAGGTCATGGACGCGCGGGGGGAGCAGTATCAGTCCCGGCAGGCCCGGATGGCCTTCGCGGCGGGCGGGTTCACCGGGGTGGGGCCGGGGAAGAGTGTCCAGCGCGACTTCCTTCCCGAGCCCTATAACGACTTTATTTTCGCCATCATCGCGGAGGAGTACGGCATCTTCGGGGCCCTGGCCCTGTTGACCGGGTTCTTCGTGCTGCTCTTTCGCGGGTACCTCCGCATTGCGCGGGACGCCCCGGACCCGCTCGGGCTCATTCTGGCGGTGGGGATGACCACGCTGGTCGTGACGTACGGGTTTGTGCACGCCGGGGTGGCCAGTGGGCTGTTGCCGGTGACGGGCCTGCCCATGCCGTTTGTCTCGTACGGAGGGACGTCTCTGCTGGCCAACGGCATCATGATTGGAGTCCTGTTGAATATCTCCCGTCACGCGGGACAGCGTTCCGCCGAGCGGGTTTGACTCGTTCATCTTTCTCTCTCCTCTGGGCCCTTGGGCCCGTCGATGATTTCGTTTGTGACCAATGAGCACGCGCGCTCCGCACATACTGATGGTGGGTGGTGGCACTGGGGGACACGTGTACCCGGCCATCGCCATTGCCGACGCGGTGCGGGCCCTCCGTCCGGACGCCCAGATCGTGTTTGCGGGCACGCAGGACCGGCTCGAAGCGCGGGCCGTGCCGGAGGCGGGGTATGCCCTCCACCCGATTACGGCGCAGGGCCTTCAGCGACGGGCCGTGGCGTCCAACCTGCTGCTGCCGTTCCGTGTGGCGCAGGGCCTGGTGCAGAGCTGGCGCCTCGTGGGGGCCATCGAGCCGGACGTGGCGGTGGGCACGGGCGGGTACGTGGCCGCCCCGGTGCTGATGGCGGCGTGGCTGCGTGGACGGCCCCTCCTGATACAGGAGCAGAACGCCTACGCGGGCCTCACGAACCGGGTGCTCGCGCGGCTTGCGCTGCGCATCCACCTCGCCTTTCCCGAGGCGAAGGACTGGGTGCCCGCCGAGCACGCGGTGGTGAGCGGAAACCCCACGCGCCAGTCGTTGCGGGACGCAGATCCCGACGCGGCCCGGGCGGCCTTCAACGTCCCGGAGGGCGGGCGTGTGCTGTTGGTCATGGGGGGGTCGCTGGGCAGTGCCGCGATCAACGGGGCGATCCAGCGGATCCTGGATCCCCTGCTGGCCGAGGGCGACGTGCATGTGGTCTGGCAGACGGGAACCCGGTACTACGACGACCTGACGGAGGACCTCGACGAGCACCCGCGACTTCGCGTCGTCGAGTACATCGACCAGATGGGACACGCCTACGCCGCGGCCGACCTCGCGGTGTGCCGGGCGGGGGCGCTCACCTGCAGCGAGCTGACGGTCACGGGCACGCCCGCGGTGCTCGTGCCCTCGCCCAACGTGACGGCCGACCATCAGACCAAGAACGCACGGAGCCTGGAACGGGCCGGCGCCGCCGTCTGGCTGGACGAGGCGGACCTCGACGCGCACCTGGAGACGGTGCTGCTCGACCTGCTCGGCAATTCCGACCGGCGCGCCCGGATGGCCGAGGCCGCCCGCGACCGGGCCCGCCCCGACGCCGCGGAGACGATTGCCCGCGACGTGCTCGCCCTTGCCGACCGCTACCGCACGAATTAATTCCGATTCGCTCCCGCCGGCCCGTGGGCATCTGCCCGGGCCCCGCGGAGCCACCAACCCGACCGACCCGAACGGACGCGATGGCTGAACTTCGAACACAACCGGCTTTGGGCCGCATCCGCCAGGTCCACATGGTGGGCATTGGCGGCATCGGCATGAGCTCCATCGCCGAGGTGCTCCTGAACCGCGGCTACACCGTGA
>ERZ1034519.175-NODE-175-length-11917-cov-9.253836_pt1 | contig 11917 bp, 7 predicted proteins | sample MGYA00520655_ERZ1034519 | MGnify/ENA primary metagenome ERZ1034519 (study PRJEB33760, sample SAMEA4777702) | hypersaline lake metagenome | biome: hypersaline environment; feature: brines | place: Spain | collected 2012-08 | depth 0 m ...
AGCTGCTGCTGGCCCAGATGCGGCGGCAGCAGGACGAAGTGGCGGGGCCGGCGTTCGACGCGCCCGGCGAGCACACCCGCACGTTCGTCCGTGAGGTGCTTCCCTTCGAGCTCACCGGCGCCCAGAAGCGGTCCCTGCGCCAGATCATCGAGGACACGCAGGCGGGCGTCCAGATGAACCGCCTCCTGCAGGGCGACGTGGGGAGTGGCAAGACGGTGGTGGCGGTGGCGGCCATGATGCACGCCTACGACAGCGGCTACCAGAGCGCCTTCATGGCCCCGACGGAGCTCCTGGCCGAGCAGCACTACCAGAACCTCGTGGAGTACCTGCGTCCCATGGGGATGATGCCCCACTTGCTTGTGGGCGGCCAGTCGAAATCGGAGCGGGAGGCCATCCTGACCGACCTAAAAGAGGGGCGCGTGCCCGTCGCCGTCGGCACCCACGCCCTGATCCAGGACGAGGTCGAGTTCAACAATCTCGGCCTCGCCGTCGTCGACGAGCAGCACCGCTTCGGGGTGGCCCAGCGGGCGGAGATGTTCGAGAAGGGCACCCAGCCGCACATGCTCCTCATGACGGCGACGCCCATCCCCCGCTCCCTCGCGATGACGCTCTACGGCGACCTCGACGTGTCGAAGATTGACGAGATGCCGCCGGGCCGCAAACCGGTCGAGACGCGCCTCCGCGCCGAAAAGCGGCGGGGCGAGGTGTACGCTTTTCTGCAGGATCGGTTGGAGCAGGGCGAGCAGGCGTACGTGGTGTACCCGCTCGTGGAGGAGAGCGAGAAGATGGACCTGAAGGACGCGGAGAGCGGCGCGGAGGCGCTTCAGGAGCAGTTTCCGGACTTCACGGTTGGGCTCGCCCACGGCCAGCTGCCGTCCGACCAGACGGAGCAGACGATGCAGCGCTTCAAGGCAGGCGAGATCGACATCCTGGTGGCCACCACGGTGATCGAGGTGGGCGTGGACGTGCCCAACGCAACGGTGATGATGATCGAGCACGCCGAGCGCTTCGGCCTGAGCCAGCTGCACCAGCTCCGCGGGCGGGTGGGCCGCAGCGATCAACAGAGCTACTGCATTCTGATGGCGGGCTACAAGCGCAGCCAGGAAGCCAAGCAGCGCCTGCAGGCCATGGTGCGCACGAACGACGGGTTCGAGATCAGCGAGACGGACCTCCAGATCCGAGGGGCGGGCGACTTTTTCGGCACGCGCCAGAGCGGGATGCCGGATCTCAAGATCGCCGACATTACGGAGGATACCGCCCTTCTCGACGAGGCCCGGGACGCGGCATTTGCGCTCGTAGAGCAGGACCCGCACCTCCGCGCCGACGCGCACCGGCAGCTCCGCTACCACTACGAAACGTCCTACGCCGCCCATGGACTCGGCTTCGCACGCGTCGGGTAGCGCCCCGTACAGACCGGGCGCCACTACCGGGCAATGCTCACCCGTCGGGCCTTCTGCACCCCCCCTGCCCGCATCCGAACGAAATAGGTGCCGCTCGCAAGGCGGTCCGCGTCAATTCGTGCCTGATACACCCCCGCCAGGCGCCGGTCGTCCACCAGCGTTGCCACCCGCCGCCCCAGCACGTCGTACATCTCAATGCGCACATCGGCGGCTTCGGGGACGGCATACGTGAACTGCGCCCGATCCTGCACCGGATGCGGAAACGCTGTGCCGAGACGGAACGTCTGCGGCACCGCCCCTGCGACAACCGAAAACTGATCGGTTGTCTGTCGTAGCGCGACGGACGGCCGTGCCTCCGACAGCAGCGCCGTCTGCTCTCCGGCCGTCACCGTGACTCGACGGAGAAGCGAGCCCGGCTCCAGACGCACCGACACCGGAAACGCCGCCCCCTGCAGCTGCACCTGTTGCGTGGCAGTGTCTGGGCGGCCCGACCCCGGCGGCGTTCGGGAGAGGGCCGCGGCCCAGCGCCCCTCCACAAACCGCACATCGAACAGACCCTCCGGCGGCACCGGCGGCAGGTCGGCTCGGCGACGCGCCACCGCCCCCAGCTCATCCTTCAGCCACAGTGTGGCAGTTCGTCCCTGCGCGTCCACAATCGTCAGCCGACTGGCCCCCTCCAGCGGCGGAGCGGGAGCTGCCGGGGTGCGGCGGGCCATTCGGGACGGCACGGCCGCCCCCGCTACATGGAGAGTGCCCGCCGCCGCGGCCTTCACCCAATAGCTCTCCCCCGGCACAAGCTGCGGAGCCACCGTGTAGCCCTCGCCCGCGGGCCGCCGAAAGAACGACGACACGAGCACGTCGGCGGGCGTCGTGTCCACGGCCGGCGCCAGGGTGTCCGCCCCGGTCCCCACCAGATTCCATCCCTCCGCCACCGCCACCGTCGAGGGCGGCGTGCCCGTGACCGTGAGGGTGTCCGCCGCACAATTCAGCACCGCCCCTCGGCCCGCAGGCAGAGAGGCATCGTCCGCAAGGGCCGTGTACCCCGCTCCCGGCTCGTACACAAAGCCGCTGCTACACCCCGGCAGCAGCGCCCCAAAGGATTGATCCACGTCCACAGGCAGCGATAGAAACGTCCACCCGTCCGCCAGCACCAGCGTGCGGGACGGGGACGCCTCCTCAAAGGCGGCAACCTCGTGGAAGGTGCCATCCTGGTAGGTGCCTGTGCCGCAAATCGGTACGCCCAGGCTGTCACACGAAACGTACGCGGCCGCGGGCCCCAGCTCAATCGCCTCGTTCGCAGACGCATCGAAGACCTCAAAGCGGAGGGATGCCCCCGCGGCATACCCATCGGCCGACGTCGCGATCGAGTCCGACCCCGCCGCAGCGAGCGTCGCTCCCGTCTCGCTGGACCACGCCCCGTACCCGGCACAGGTGCCGTCCTCCGTGTACACCGCCAGGGTATCGCCCATCGCCGGCTGGGCGCCGCCGGGCAGTGCGGGCGCCGCACGAGCGGGCACGTGGACGGTCGCATTCTCGACATTGGTCACACACTCCTGTGCGTACCGGACGGGCTGTCCCCCTGCATGCTGTCCCCATGCATGCAGGGAGGACACGGCGCTCAGCCCAACGAGCGCGATCAGTGTGGGCAGGAAGACACGGACGGACATGCGGACGCCTGGGGGTTATGGAGTACCGGTGACGGCACAGGTACTCCACAACTTCCATTCCGCATGCTCCAATAGAGGGGAGCGGCTCGCTCAATGGCCGCTCAGAGGGACAGAGTGCCGTCCGGCATCTCCCTCCAGGATCCTCGGTTTCGTCCGCACCCTATTCTGTCCCAAGAGGTTGCGCAGGGATCTGGGGAGGGACCGGTGCTCCACCAGCGATTCACAGAGCCGTAGAGGCGCACATCGTTTCTGATTGCCCCAGGAGGGTTCGTTTTGACCTCCCGGGCCGCCCCCCCCGGCGGGGTAACAGCAGCGCGTTGGCAACGTCGAGAACAGGCGCACATGCCCCGGGCACTTTGGCACATCTGGGGGACGCATCTGGAGCCTCTTGCCCTTGGCCCCGGAAATCGGTTGGCGCTTTTGTGCACTGACGCACATTCTTTGGTGGTCTTCCGGATGGTCGAATTCTTCGTCACCTTTCCCTGCGTCGCCATGTGTCCCCGTGCCGTGTCCGTTTTCCTGGTCGCGTTTCGTTTGTGCCCCGCTCGCCCCGCGCTCTGCGCAGTTGTCGGTGGGATGCTGGGGCTGCTGCTCGCCTCGACCCCCGTCAGTGCCCAGCCGCTCCGATCGTCCCCGGCACTGTACCTGAAGGTGGGAGCCGGCCTGTCCGACTTTGCAGGCGATGCCAGCGGGCCGGATTTTGGGGCAAACCGGGCCGCGACCGACGCACGTCCCCTCACCGGCATCGAGGACCTGTTCGACCGACGCAAGTTTAGCGCGGGCGGTCCGTTCCCCTACGTGCTGACCGGGGAGGTGGGCTACCAGGTCTCCCCAACCCTGAGCACGACGCTGGTCTACCAGTTCGGCCAGTACCCATTTGTCTCCGGCCAGTCGACGAGGACGCGTCCTCGCCTCCCCGACCTGGGAACGACCCGACACACCGTGCACCTACTAGGGCGCTACCATGCACGCGCTCCCGCCAAGACGCTGCGCCCATACCTCGATGTGGGCGTGAACGTGACGTTGGGGGGGCACCGCGCTGCCGTAGGGCCGTCTGCGGGGGCTGGGCTGGAGGCCTGGGTGGGCCCGCGCACTGCTCTGTTTCTGGAAACCCGCTTCGCCGTCACCCTCGGGGATGATGCGACGGACGGCATCGACCGGGGCGCGCAGCCCGACCTTCTCAGCGCGCTCCCGTCCCTCGGGATTCGCTATACGTTTCGCTCCTCGCCGCCTCCGCCCCGCCCTCAATCGCTGCGGACCTTGGGAGCGGCGGCTCTGCCGCAGCAGCCTGTTCGCACGCCTGTTCGCGCGCCTGTTCGCGCGCCTGTTCCCGCGCCTGCGCCCATTCGTGCGCCCGGCGAGCGCGGGGCGGGGCGCGCCGCTCCCAGCGCCGTGTTGCCGCAGGCGCAGCCCGCCCGGCCGGCCCTCTGCGCAACGATTCGCACCTTCAACACCGTCTACTTTGCGCCCGGATCCGCCGCGTTGTCCCCGGCGGCGCAGGAAAAGCTGCGCGAGAACGCCGATGTCTTTCACATGTGCCCTGTGCTCTCCATCCGCATCCGTGGAGCAGCGGCCCCGGGCGAAACGAGGGGCGCCCAGCGTGCAACGCGCCGGGCCCACGCGGTGTCTGCATTTTACGAGAACGCCGGGGTGCAGCCCCACCGCCTTCGGATTGACCGCAGCGCCGTGCTCGCCCCCGCCTCACGCATGAAAGGCGATGCAGCCGCGCTCCGGCGCGTCGAGACCCTCTTCCACAGTCGCTCCTACACCGCCATACCGCACCCGGAGTAGTGCCCTGCACGAGGTAGTGCCCTGCACGAGGTAGTGCCCTGCACGAGGCGCCCCTCTGTACTCCTCATGCAGGACGCGAGCCGCACCGGATTCCGCTTTCTTTGGCTCGAAGGCTTCCAGGATGTATGTAGCGCACGCACACATGGATCGCTGGCACTTGGCACAAGACGCCCCGGCCGACCGCCGTTCACGCCGTTGCGGCATCGGTGTCCGAAGGGGACGGGGAGGCGGACGGAGCTCCACGCGGCATGAGCTGCGCCTCGAGCACCTGCACGATGCGCCCTGCCGCCCGCCCGTCCCAGAGCGGTGGACGGCCCCCAGAACGTTCGGGGGGAGTCTCCGCCGCGCCTCGCACTCGCGCCACCACACGCGACGGCACAAGCGGCACCAGCTCGTTGGTTCCCTGCTCAATGGTCACCGGGCGCTCCGTATTCTCCCGCAGCGTGAGACAAGGCACGCCCAAAAACGTCGTCTCCTCCTGGATGCCGCCCGAATCCGTCACAACGACGCACGCCTCCTCCATCAGCCGCAAAAACTCCAGATATCCCTGTGGTTCCAGCACGTGCACCGCGCCGAGCGCATCGAGCGATTTCATCAGGCCGAAGGCCTCGAAGCGCGCCCGGGTGCGCGGATGCATGGGAAAAACCACCGGCCGCTCCGCCGCAATGCCCGCAATTGTCTCCAACAGGCGGCGGGCGCCGCGCTCATGGTCCACATTGCCGGGCCGGTGCATTGTCATGAGCACATAGGGGTGCCCCGCCACCCCCAAATCCTCTGCCGGTGTACGGCGGGCCGCGGCCTCTCGGCATTGAACGAGAGCGTCAATCATCAGATTGCCCACAAAAAACACTTTTTCCTCCGGCACCCCTTCTGCGCGGAGGTGCTCCACGCCACTTTGCTCCGTTACAAACAGGTAGTCCGCAAGGCGATCCGTCAGCAGCCGATTGATCTCCTCCGGCATGCGTCGGTCTCCGCTCCGCAGGCCCGCCTCCACGTGCGCCACGTCGACCTGCAGCTTAGCCGCGACCAGCGCCCCGGCCAGCGTCGAGTTCACATCGCCCACGACCAGGACCAGGTCCGGGGCTTCGGCCTGCACCACCTGTTCAAAGGCCTCCATCACGCGCGCCGTCTGGGCGGCGTGGCTGCCACTGCCCACCCCCAGATGCAAATCCGGCGTCGGCAGCCCCAGTTGCCGGAAAAAGACATCGCTCATTTGTTCATCGTAGTGCTGCCCCGTGTGGACGATGGTGGAGCGGAACCCGCCGTGTTGCTGAAGGGCACGGTGCAGGGGGGCGACTTTCATAAAGTTTGGCCGGGCGCCCACGACGCTGAGGCAGTTCAAGAGGGGGCCGCCCTTTCCGTGCGGTACAGGCGGGGCCGTGAGGGAGGCCCCGTGGCCGTCCCCACTGGAGACAAGGGGCGAGGCCGCCTCCGTGGACCCTTCGGACGCCACCCCATGCCCCGGGGCTACAGCCGTATGCGAAGGCGCCACCGCAAACGCCCCGAGGCGCCCAGCCCACCCAAGCGCCGCCCCGGCCACGAGCAGAAGCAGCACGTAGCCCCCCGACGCCGGCAGCAGGCCCACCAGCCCCGCCGCCCCTCCAAACGCCCCCGCCACCCCATACAGGACCCAGACCGCCTGCCAGTCGGAGCCTCGTTCTACGAGCCGGTGGTGAATGTGGCTGCGGTCCGGCGCGAACAGGGAGCGCCCGGCCCGCCCCCGTCGCACCATGGCCACGAGCGTATCCAGGACAGGCACCCCAAGCAGGAGCGGTGGCAGCAGGAGCGCCAGGCCCACGTCGGCGTGCAGAGGCGCCTGCAGGGTGTAGGCCGCCAGGACGTAGCCCAGGAAAAGGCTTCCTGCATCCCCCATAAAGATGGACGCCGGCCGCACGTTGAACGGCAGAAAGCCCGCAATGGCCCCCGCCAGCCCCAGCCCCACGCCCATCAACACCACGTCGCCGCGAATGCCGAACAGAACCGCGCACGACAGTGCCGCAATGCCCGCAACGCCCGCCGCCAGCCCGTCGAGCCCATCAATCAGATTGATCGCATTGGTGACCCCAACCACCCAGAGCAACGACAGCGGCACTACGTACAGGGGGCGCTCCAGCCCTCCCCCCGCCTCCAGGCCGGGAAGTGAAAGCGACGTCCCCGTATGCAGCAGCAGATACGCCGCTACGAGTTGAGCCCCAACCTTTGTCTTCGGATCAAGATCGTACGCATCATCCCATAGGCCCCCCCCCATCACCACGAGCCCCCCGAGCCAGAAGGCGACGGTTTGCAGGGGAGCCGGCAAGCCCTCCAGCGCAAACAGCCCGGCGAACGCCACGCCCATGCCGCCCGCGATCGCAAGCCCGCCGCCGGTGGGAACCGCCCGGCAATGCATGCTTCGGGTCCGTGTGGGACGGTCGACCAACCCGACCCGCGGTGCCACGCGTCGGAGTCCCCACGTGAGCAGTGCCGTCGTTGCTGCCCCTGCGGCGGCACTCCCCCCCACACTCAGAAGCCAAGAGATAGCCATCGACCGTAGCTTGTTTGTCGGCAAAACTGGGACGGCAGAATAACCGGCTCTGCCCACGGCCGAGTAAGCCGGGAGCACGAACGACGCCGCACCTTCGACGCACGGGGCACACGGCAGTCTTCGGACTGAGGCTCAGGATTTCGATGATGAGAGGCACATGTTTGGCCCATGGCGCCCCCCCGTACAGGCGAGCCCGGCACGCTCCTTCTCGACGTCATTCTTCTCGACGTCATTCTTGGAGAGGCGCAACACCGTGCTGCCTCAGCCATTGGCGGAGGACGATGCCACACGGCGCAACAGCGATGCATACCGGCGCGCCAGGGTCTGCCGGTCGTAGTGGGTCCGCACGTGTCGCCGTCCGTTGGCCGCCAGGTCCTCCTGCAGAGACGGCGACGCCTTCAGGCGCTGCACCACCTTCACAAGCGCCCCCGGCGCCTCCGGCGGCATGGGCAGCCCCGCGCCCGCCGCCTCCATAATGTCTCGCGCCTCCCCCCGCACCCCCAGCACAACCGGGGTCCCCGTCGCCATCGCCTCAAACATTTTCGACGGGATGACAGTCTCAAAGAGCGGCGTGTCGCGCAGGTGCACCACACTCGCATCGCTCAGGGCCAACAGGTACGGCACCGTGTCCTTCGGCACCTTGTCTACCAGCCGAACGTTGTCCAGCTGCAAGGCGTCTTGCTGCGCCTTCAGGGCGTCCCACGCCGCCCCCGTGCCCACAACCATGAAGACGATGTCAGGGTCTTCGCACTGCGCCGCCGCCTCCAGCATCACATCCGCGCGGTGCGCCAGCCCCACCGTGCCGATGTAGCTGGCCACAAACCTCCCCTCCAGGGCATGCGCCCGACGGAGCGCCTCCAGGCGCTGCTCGTCCAGCGGACCGTTCCACCGGCTCGGGTCGATTCCATTTTTCACCACAGCGATTTTATCCCGCGCGATGCCCTTCTCCGCAATGGCCTCTTTGAACGCATCCGTGACGGCGACAATGCGGTCGGCGGCCGCATACAGCCGGGCCTCTACCCACTCGAAAAAGCGAATGATCGGATTGCGCCCCATCGCTCCTACAGCCACCACCGATTCGGGCCACAGGTCTCGGATTTCCAGCACGAACGGAGCCTGCTTCATCCACGCCACCCACCACCCCGCCAGCCCCGCAAAAAACTGCGGCGACGTGGCCACGACCACATCCGGCGCGTCCAGGTGCCGGGCGTACCAGCACGCCGACACCATGAACGACAGATAGCTGAGCGTGCGGCGGAACACCCCTTCATTCGCCGATACGTACATGGGGACGCGCACGGCCCGCACTCCGTCGTGCACCTCGGTGGTGAGTCGGTTCTCGTACCCGGCGTATACTTCTCCTTCCGGAAAATTGGGCACGCTTGTAAGCACGTCGACCGTGTGTCCTTCGTCCACCCACTCGCGTGCATGCTCAGCAGTGCGGGTGGCGGGCGCGTTGACCTCCGGCGGAAAGTAATTGCTCAAAAACAAGATGTGCATGCGCAAAGGCAGATAATAGCAGAACCCAAGTTGTGAGTTTGTAGGTGTTGCGTTGCGCGTTCACGCCGGCGAGGGCAGATCCCGTCCGCCCCGCAATGATCGCAGTTTCCGGAGGGGTCGGTGTGCCGAAGCGACAGATCGTCCAACGCTCAGCTCGCACAACGCATCCCCCACGGCAAGGGATAGCAGAAAGAGGCTGCCGGGAGCCCCTCCTGGATGGCGACTTGCCCCGTACGTTCCTGCCCCGTACGTCCCTGCCCTTCGTCTTCGGATCGGTCTGTCAAAACCGGTCTCCCCGCCCATGCTCAGTACCGAACCTCGTACCCACACTGCAGGGGCAGTGCGCCCGCCGCCGCCACGACGAGCACAGGCCTGCGGAGACGCTCCCCGAAGCGTGGACAGTACCAACCCTGCTCGCGTCGCAGGTGGCCCGCCGTTGCCACCAGGCGGCACCGGTGCGCCCCCCGCTGTAGGAGCGCCCCCTGCCCGTCGCACTGCACACGCACCTGCGGGTGAAGGTGGATGCGACTTTCGGCACGGTGCGCCCCGGTGCCTGTGAGCGTGTCGTGCACGGACAGGCACCGTGCCTCCGTCTCGGCCCACATCCGTCGCCGGTGCACGCCCGCTCCCCCCAGAAGCCTCAACTCCCCCTCGAAGAGCGCGCCCGCCGGGGTGCGTCGCCACACCACGCCCCGCGGCGCCGTCCGCCGCGCCACCCGAAACGAGTCCCAGCACTCCATCTGATCGCGGCCGTCCACCTGCACCGTATTGTGGGCAGCGGTGGAGCGCACGTAGTCCCGCATTGGCCCGGCCGCGTACTCGTAGACGCCGCTGTCCACCACAAACCGACGCCCAAAGAGCGACAGCTCGTAACTGAAGGCATCGGCGTGGGCGTGGGCCATCAGGTGCTCCGGGCCGGCAGCGCCCCCGTCAATCATGAGCCATACGTCGTCCGCATCGAGCACGTAGTAGCCGGCCGCCGGCAGTGCGCTCCGGGCCGAGGGGCACTCGCCCACGACGGACCGGGCGTACCGATGCAGGCGGGCAGGGGGCGGGGCGACCTCGTGCACGGCGTCGTTAAAAAGAGCGAGGCGGCCGTCGGGGTGCGTGACGGTCGCCAGCGCTGCCGTCATGGCACGCGCCCGTTGCCGCAGTTCGGGCCACGCGTCCGCTCCGCCCGGCCATACGTTCAACACTCCGTGCAGCATGAGCGCGTGGTACATCGGGCTGCGCTCGTAGTGGAACCCGTCCGCGAGAATCTGCTCGTCCACCTCGGCGCGGTAGAGAGCCCGCCCCTGCGCCGCCCACCGGGACGCTTCGCCCTGTCCGCGCAGGGCACAACCGGCCACGAGCAGGGCCCGCGCATTTTCGAGCAGGTGATTGCCGTAGACGTGCGTCTCCACCGTGCGCGACAGGTACGCCGCCTGACGGTACAAGCTCGCCCGCACGTCCGGGGCGGGGATCTGCGCCGTGCACCAGTTCACCAGACGGAGTGACGTGGGGTACGGGTGCCAGCCCACGTCGCTGCCTACCGGATTTGCGGCCGCCCAGTCGCGGCAGAGGGCGACCTGTTCCTGCGGGGCAAGGGCGTGGATGTAGTGAAAGTAGTGTAGAAAGAACCGCCAGAGCAGGGGGCGCCGGGGCGCCGTCCAGTCGACGGGGCGACCCAGCGCGGCCTCCTCCCCCAAAAACCGAAACCGCCCCTCCAGCACTCGCTTGCGCGAGTTCCAGGGATGGTGACGGAGCATCGGAACGGACGGCTGCAAGCGCTCAGAGAGGGCCGACGGAGGGTCCGGAAGGGTGTGCCGCCCCACCCAGCGCTGCACGGGCGCCAACAGACGCCCCACCACCTGCCACGGCTTCAGGTGAGGCAACGTGTGTACGTAGTGTCGGAGCGTCTTCTCACTCTCGCTTGGCAAAAGGCTCCACACGGGCAGTGTTTTCTATTCATAATCGCAGGTTCCTCTTCCCTGCAGGCTCGCTGTACGAAGCCGCATCCGGAAAAAGAGAAGGAAGTCTTGTATGCTCCTCGGACGCTTCAGGGGCGACGCATCGTCCCTGCGCGCACTCCTCTCTTCCACAACGTCCTCGCCTACCTGGCCGCCCACCGTTTCCCTCTTTGTAGAATGCATCGCATTCCGAGTGTAGTGCTCCAGCCTCTTCCCCTTTCAAGAGCATTGGCACACCTATCGTGCGCTTTCGGCCCAGTAGGGCCCGTCTTTCCCACTCGTGTCGCGATCCGCGCCCCCACGTCCCCCCCTGCTCCGGCACGCATTCGGTGCAGGCGTTTGCCGGGAGGAAAAGCCGATTCTCCCACCTGCCCTGAAGCTGTAGGATGATGATAGATTGAAGCAGCGGCGCCACCCTGTACGCGTCCGCATCGTTCTGATGGGCGCATCGTTCTGATGAGGGCACCGCTCGTTGTTGCGCATTTGCGCTTCTGCCTCATGCCTCCCTCCACAGACCCGCCCTCTTCGGCCCGCACTTCGCCTTCTTCGGAGGCGGCCTCCCCTTTGCAGGGCGCGCGCCTGCCCGGCGCCGTGGGGCTTGCCGTCCGAAAGGTGCTGTGGCCGTCGCTCTTCGCATCGGCCGCCTCGGATGCAGTGTGGGGGCACGGTGTTGAGCTTCGGCACCCAGGGCGCATGCACATTGGGGCCGGAGTGGTGGTAGACAGTGGGGCACGCCTGGATGCGAAGGGGTGCGAGCCGGGCGCCTTTGTGCTGGAGAAGGATGCAATGGTGAGTTGCGGGTGCATCCTCAGTGCCAAGGACGGCGGCCTCTGCCTCTGTTCGAGCGCCACCCTGGGGGCCTACAGCGCGGTCTACTCGCTTGGCGGGGTCCACATCGGGGCAGACACGATGGTGGCTGCACACTGCTTTCTCGGGGGCGGCCGGTACGACCACCAGGGCTCCGTCGACGTCCCCATGCACCAACAGCCGCTTCCGGGGGCGGGCGTGCACATTGGCGACGACTGTTGGATTGGGGCGGGCGTCACGGTGACGGACGGCGTTCGGATTGGGGCGGGGGCCGTCGTG
>ERZ1034519.176-NODE-176-length-11913-cov-8.862456_pt1 | contig 11913 bp, 11 predicted proteins | sample MGYA00520655_ERZ1034519 | MGnify/ENA primary metagenome ERZ1034519 (study PRJEB33760, sample SAMEA4777702) | hypersaline lake metagenome | biome: hypersaline environment; feature: brines | place: Spain | collected 2012-08 | depth 0 m ...
GGGGAGCCGGTCTCCAATGTGCGCGGCGGACTGGGCATCGCCACCGCCGTGGCACTCGATCGTCTCCAGGTGGAGGTCGCGACGGGGGGGGCGCAGTGCCGAACGCCGCAGCAAGGCGCCGAGGAGTAAGGCTCCGTCGCCGTGTCCGACTGCTCCATTCCCGTTTTTGTCTCCTTGCATCTGCTTTGTCCCCATGTCCGACCCTCCCTCCCCGGGCCACATCACACGCCTCGAACCCCAGGTCCACAACGAGGATCGAGTCTCTGTCTTCCTCGATGATGAGTTTGCTCTCGGTATCCACAAAGATCTGGTCGTGAAGCACCAACTGTCGGTGGGCATGAAGCTGTCCCCCGATGCACTCCGCCGGCTCGAACGGGATGCGCAATACATTGATGCCAAGCAGCGAGCGCTCGACTACCTCGCCTACAAGCCTCGCACCGAGGCGGAGGTGCGCCGAACGTTGCGAGGCACCGACGCGCTTCCCAACGTGATTGATGATGTGGTGGCTCGCCTCACCGAACTGGGGTACCTCGACGATGAGGCCTACGCGCACGACTACGCCCACAATCGGTTTTCCAGCAAACAATACGGCCCCGTGCGCATCCGGCGCGAGTTGAAGGAGCGCGGGGTGGATCGGCACGTGGCGGATGCGGCGGTCGATCAGCTCTTTGCGGAGGTGGACGCCCGCGCCGCGGCCTGGAGCCACGCCGAGAAGCGCTGGCCGCGCCTGGACGATGAGGACGACCCGCGCCGACGACGACAAAAGATGTACCGCTACCTTCGTCGACGCGGATTTGCGTCCGACACCATTCGCTCCATTCTCGACGAACTGGAGCGGAGTGGTGTGCGTACACGCCGCTAACGGTGGAGGCCGTGCGGCGGCGTCCACGTCGCTTCTGCTCTCTTGGTCTTTGCCTGTTCCGCCGCTCGTTGTATGCCCGACGGATCCTCGCCGTCCCCCCCATCCTCGGAAGACGTCTCCCCCGCAGAGGGAGTGGCTCCGCGGGACCGGACTGCGCGCCGCCGCGATGCATCCCCCGAGGCGATTGGGGGCGACGATCCAGGGGCGCCCCCGGAACGGCCCCGGCCGCGAGGGGCAGCGCGTGGGGGCTCCACCATCACGCTCGATCGGGTTGTTCGCTTTCTGTTGGCGGCGGCCGCCAGTGCGGCGCTTGGATGGGGGCTGTGGTACTTTGCCGGCATTGTGCTGTACCTGGCGGTGGGAGGGATCCTGGCGTACCTGCTGCGGCCCCTCGTGGAGCGCCTGCAGACCCTGGGGCTGGGCCGCGTCGCTGCCATCCTGCTCTCGTTTGTGGTGCTTCTGGGCGGGGTGGCCATCATCGTCACCTCCGTGGTGCCGTTCGTCACACGCCAGGTGCAGGACCTGTCCCAGCTGATTACTGTGGACACGGCTGCCTACGTCGCCAACCTGGTGCAGTCGCACGTGCAGCCCATGGTGCCGCTGGAGCCGGGCCTTCTTGAGAACAACGTGCGCCAGCTTGCCCAGTCCCTTTTGCAGGGCGATTTGGTGGAGGGGCGGCAGGTGGCGCAGACGGTCAGTTCGGTGGTGGCCGTGTTTACGAACATCGTCTACGCGGTCGTCATCGTGCCGTTTGTTTCGTTCTTTTTGCTCAAGGATGAACTGAAAATCCGGCGCAGCGTGCTCTCGCTGGTGCCCAACCGCTACTTCGAGGTCACGCTTTCTATTCTGGCCACGGTAGAGGCCAATGTGGGGCGCTACTTCCGGGCCCTGCTGGTGCAGGGCACCGCCGTGGCTGCCATCGCTTCCGGACTGCTGTGGATTGTGGGGGTGCGCGGGGCCATCGCGATTGGGATCTTTACCGGGCTCGCGAACACCATTCCGTACTTTGGTCCGTTTCTGGGGTTTTTGGCCGGGGCGCTCGTGGGCATTGCGCAGACGGGCGATGTCTCGCTCGTGCCCGGCGTTGCCCTCGCGATGGCCCTCACGCAGCTGGCGGACAATGTGATGCTGCAGCCCCTCATCTTTTCCCGTGCCGCGCAGACCCATCCGCTCGTCATTTTGTTTGTGGTGCTGGTGGGAGCACAGCTCGGGGGGCTCGTGGGTATGCTTGCGGCCATCCCGGTGACGACGACCATTCGTGTCGTCGTAGAGCAGCTGCTGTGGAGCTTTCGGAACTACCAAATTCTCCGGCCCGGGTGAGCGTCGACGCTGAGCCGCCGCCGCTTGTGCCGGGCGACGAAAACACCCTGTCCGGGAACGCCATTCCGGGCTCCCACGACTCTCGCGCACAGCCGATCGTTTCTTCTCCGATTCTCTCGACCCATCAACACAACGTGTTCATGCAATCCGACCCGACCGTGCACGAGGCCGAAGACCTTCGGGCTGCCACTGCGGCAGTGCGGCGCTACATCGAGGCGGCGCCCGAGGTGGCGCTCATTCTGGGCTCCGGCCTGGGGCGCCTGGCGGAGGCCGCCCGTGACACGACTACGGTGCCGGCCACAGCCATCCCGGGCTATCCGGAGTCGACCGTGGAGGGCCACAACGGGCGGCTTGTCTTTGGTGTGCTGGAAGAGACGCGTGTGGTGTTCGTGCAGGGCCGCGTGCACCTCTACGAGGGCTACCCGGTGCAGCAGATCACCATGCCTGTGCGTCTGGTGCATGCGCTGGGGGCCCGGCAGATGCTTGTGACCAATTCGGCCGGGGGCATCAATCGGGCGTTCCGGCCGGGGGCGCTCATGTTCATCACCAGCCATCTCAACATGGCGTTTGCGAGTCCGGGGATGGGGGCGGGGCGCCCGGCAGCCCCGGCGGAGGCGGGGGATGCGTCGTTCTACGACCTGGACTGGACACAGCGGGCGGAGCAGGCGGCGCAGGCACGCGGGCTGGATGCGCATCGTGGCACCTATGCGTGGACGCTGGGGCCGAGCTACGAGACCAAGGCAGAGGTGCGAGCGCTGGACCGCCTCGGTGCTGATGCGGTGGGCATGAGCACGGTGCCCGAGGTGGTGCAGGCGCAGCGGCTGGGCATGCCGGTGCTCGGCCTCTCAACCATCACAAATCCCGCGGCGGGGCTGGCGGCGGGCGGGCTGGACCACGACGAGGTGCTGGAGGTCAGCGCGCGTGTGCGGGACGACTTGATGACGCTGGTGCGCGATATTGTGCAGGCGGCGCATGCGTAGGAGTCGGCAGGGGCGGTGCGGACGGGGGACGGAGGCCCGAGAGGGGTAAATTGTTCGCGGATCGGCCCGGGCGGTTCTGGCGTCTCGCGAGAGACGTCACTTCGGGAAACTACTCCTTGTGGCCCAAAATTGCCTCAAAGCGGTCGAGCTCCGTCTGAAGGCGGGCGCGCATAGGGGGCAGACGCGGGTCGTCGTGGTTGTACGAGGCCTCCAAGACGGACTGGTAGAACCAATGCTGCGCTTCGGCATCCTCACTGAGTATCGATAGGATGTCTTCGCCGTTCTCCAGGCTCTGTGTGATGGACCACAGGTTGTGAATCTTGTCGGCCAGGCTAATGGCCATTGCCTCGGCCCCCCCCGTGCGGATGCTGTTGAGGTAGTCCTCCTTGCGCACCCGCCAGGGAAGCATCGTCCCGTCGTCTCCCAGCTTCTGTTCCGAAACCTGGTTGACGAGCCGGGCCACCTCCGCCCCCACGGCGTCGCGCAATTGCTTGCGCCGTAGGCGCTGACCGTGCTCGTTCATGTCCTCAATGGTGTCGTGCAGATAGGCGGCGGCCACTGTGGCTTCGTCCCAGCCGGCCCGGTGTACGATGGACGCCACCGCGGCGAGGTGGGCCATGACGGGAATCTGAATGTCTTCGCCCTCCGGCACCTCAAACGCCGGATCGCGCCACCCGCTTTTCCGGTAGGTGCCGTCATGCCATTGGGCCGACAGTTCAATGGCGTGTTCGATGAGCGGGCTGAACAGGGTGCCGGGGGGAAGGGGCGTCTCCATGACGGGCAGGGAGCGGCTTGGGAGGCAGGCGGAGCGTGAAGATGCTGCGCATCAGATGCTACGCATCTGTCGCATCGCTTGTCGAGCATCGTTGCAGGATTAAGTACAGCACGAGACCGTGTGCCGATTGCCCTCGGGGAGCACCCGGCGTCCGCAGCCCGAAAGTCTCCGGGACAATCATCGAACTTCTATATTCTATAGAGGCGTGAATTCGCTCCGCTCACGTGCCGGGACGGGTGAACCGGGCGGTTCGGGGATTCTGCTTGTTGAGCGTAGCGCCCCTCTCGCGTTCCTGGTCACCCCGATCATTGTTTGCCGTGGCAAGCGGCAATGCGGAGGCGATCCCTCTCGCGCGCGCGTCTCAGGGAGAAGCGAGCCGCCCCGCCAAGAATCTCTTGTCGTTTCCCACCGTGAAGGCGTTGCCTTTGCCAGAGGGGGGATCAAAGCTCTACGACGTGGTGCCCCGTGGGCTCGGTGGGGAGCAGGTGTCGTAACGCGTCGAGCAAATCGGGGCTGTACTTGTTGAGATAATACAGGACGTTGATCGTGCGTTCCTGGAGTCCACCGCAGGGACGGAGGTTTACGTGTGCTTTCCGGAGCTGTGCCTGCACCTCGTCCTGTCGGCGCTTTTCGGCGCGCACCACCTTGTGCTTCAAGGCATGCATCTCATCGACGAGGGCGGAGCGGGTGGCCTCGGTGGCGGCCCCCAGGGTCCGGTCCACAGCTTCCAGCTCAGGCTTGAGGGCATTGAGGGCCTGGTGGAGCTGTGGCAGCGTATCGGAAAACAGCGCGTCCACGTCCACAGCCATGGTGTCCAGAACCACCTCCTGAAAGAGCGCGTCGAGGGGGCGTTGAAAATCGCCGACGGAGCGATCATACTTGTCGAGCACCTTTTGCACTTTTCCCTCCACAAGGCTCACGCTGGCGCGGGGATGAATGAGCGGCTGCGCGAGGTCGGCCCAGTCGTAGACGCCTTTGTACTGGGCAAAGTAGGAGACCTCGCCGGGCCCCGCGACGTAGGCAGCTGTGGGCAGGAGGTGATCCTGCATGAGCGGTCGCAGGACCACATTGGGACTAAAGCGCTCGGGCTCCGCGTCGAGCCGGCGGAGCAGTTCGGGGCGGGAGAACGTGCGGTCGGTGTGGCGGAGGTGGAAGGTGCCATTGTCGCGAAGGTCGAGGCGGCGGCGGCCGTCGGTGCCGAGCCAAAAGAGGTTGGTGGGGCGGGCGGACACCTGAGCATGGTAGCCCTGTTCGCGGAGCGCCCGGCTGGCGGCATCGATGCGGGCAGAGGGCGTGTGCGGATCGTCTATGTCGCGACGGAAAAGGGGGCGGCTCAGGGCCTTCAGGCGCGCATCATCCGGATTGATAAAAACGAGCCCCTCGTCCGGGACGAGCGAGTGCAGCAGCCGGGTGAACGCATCTTCGAGGGATGTGCCGGGGCGGTAGGCGGCGCGCACCCGTTCCATCAGGGCCGGCTTAAAGTCGGAGGCGGGCAGAGCCTCGTCGAGACGGTCGAGCACGTCGTCGATGGCATCAGCGAGGACGAGTCGCCCGACGGCTCCGGGGTTGTCGTCCAGGTCGGGCGCATAAGTGAGGGGGACGACCTCGTTGCGCCGGAAGACGTGCGCAGTGGCGATTTCCTCAAAATCGTGATCCTCGCCCTCCACCCAGAACACCGGCACGACAGTGCGACCCGTTTGGGCGGCCCACTCCTCAGCGAGCTGGAGCGTAGTGAGAGTCTTGTAGAGGGTGTAGAGCGGCCCCGTGAAGAGGCCCACTTGCTGCCCAGTCACGATGGCGATGCTCTCCGGATCGCGAAGGGCCTCGATGTGGGTGCGCGTTGCAGCGTCCAGGCCCCAGCGCTCGTTCTGGTCGAGGAGGGCGTCAGCGAGGGCATCACGGTCGGCGGGGCGGCGGGCTGCAGCGTCGGCGGCGTCGCGGCGGGCCGCCGGGTCGCGCCAGTCACCCGGATAGAAGTCTGCCACGGCACTGAAGCGGGTGCAGTAGTCCACGAAGAGATCCGGAAAAGCGCCGAGGGCCGCGGGCGAGGTGTGGCGGACGGTAGCGTTGGCGAGGGGAGGCATGCGTTGGCGAGGGGGGCAAGAGAGGCAACAAAACGACAACAAAAAAGGCGAAGCCTCGGGGGAGATCCGCAAGGCTTCGCCAGAATCGTCGCGGGGAATGTGCGGGCCGCGTCAGTTTTGGTTCTGCTGTTGCTCTTGTTCAAGGCGCTGGATCTCGTCGCGCAACTCGGCGGCGCGCTCGTAGTCTTCCTCCTCCACCGCCTGCTCCAGCTTTTTCTCCATCTTCTCAAGCTCCGTGCCGCCCATCTCTTCGGGATCCGCGGCGGGAGACTCCTCGGCCTGCTCGGCGAGCGACGAGATATCAGCCTCGTCCTCCGCCACGATGCCGGCCTCCTCCAACACCGTGGGCGCCACGAAGATGGGCGCGTCCACCCGTACCGCGAGCGCCACCGCGTCGCTGGGGCGGGAATCGAGCTGTCGCTCCTCGCCGTTGTGGCGGTAGCGGATCTTTGCGAAGAAAGTGCCCTCTCGGAGCTCATCGATGACGACCTGCGTCACCTCCATGTCGACCGCCTCGAAGCTGTCCCGCAGCAGGTCGTGGGTCATGGGGCGCGGGGGCTGGATTTTTTCGAGCTCCAGCGCGATGGCCTGCGCCTCAAACGCGCCAATAATGATTGGCAGGCGGCGATTGCCCTCCACCTCCCCCAGCACCAGTGCGTAAGCGCCGCCGCTGGACGGGCTTGTGGAAAGGCCGATGATGTCTACCCGAGTCAAATCCATCGCAATCTCAGGATCTCAATGAGTTCGAAGAACGCGTCCGGCGCCCGAGGGGGAGAGAAGCGGTGCGGCGCCGTGTGGGAGCGGGCGCCGGATCTCGGGCTTATGCACCTGTGCCCATGGCAATTTCCGAAAGCGACGATTCCAACGCAGTCAGAAACGCGTTGTTCTCCGCCTCCGTCCCCGCGCTGACCCGTAAATAGCCCTCCAGCTCCGGGTATCCGCCCATGTTGCGCACCAGGACGCCGCGCTCAGCCAGGCGGTCCTGCAGGGCGTCGGCCGGGGCTGGGGTGGTGAAGATGACAAAGTTGGCCTGGGACGGCACCACCTCGACCGCGTCCATGGCCTGGAGGGCCTCGGTAAGGGTTGTGATGGACTCCTCGATGCGCGATACGCGGTCCGCAATCAGGTTGGGACGACGGAGCACTGCCAGGGCCGTTTGCTCGGCGAACCGGTCCACCATAAACGGCAGGCGCGCCTTCATGAGCTCCGTCACCACGGCGGGATGGGCGAGGAGGTACCCGAGCCGCGCACCCGCCAGCCCAAATCCCTTCGAGAGGGTGCGAAGAATCAGCACATTGGGGTGCTGCTCAAGCAGTTCAAGGGCGGTGCCCTCTGGGTTGAACTCCACGTAGGCCTCGTCAATCACCACGAACCCAGAGCTTGCCGTGACGACCTGTTCGAGCTCGTCGAGCGTCATGGCCAGCCCCGTTGGATTGTTCGGGGTGGTGAGGATGGTCAGAACGGCGTCGGTTGCCGTTGCGGCGTCCGCGAGGGCCTCCGCGTCGAACCGAAAATCGTTTTGGGGCGGCACGGAGGTGAGGTGGGCCTCCTGCAGGCGCATCACCTTTTCGTAGAGGGAAAACATCGGGCGGGGCAGGACCACCGGATCGCCGGGATCCAAGAAGGCGAGGCCGAAGGTGTAGGTGATTTCGTTCGAGCCGTTGCCCACAATGATGTTCTCGGGCGCGACGCCGTCGTAGTCGGCGAGTGCGTGGCGCAGCGCCTCCGGCTGTTCGGAGGGGTACCGGTTCATTTCTACCTGCCGGTACGCGTCGAGGAGTTCGTCCTTCAAGTCCTCCGGGAGATCGAACGGGCTCTCGTTCTGGTTGAGCTTCACATTGATGCCGCTAGGCATGTCCACCACGTACTCGCTCCGCTCGCGCACGGCGGGGCGGATGTGCTGGAGCAGATCGTCGATGGAAGGAGAGGAAGCGTCAACGGCCATAACCCGACGGGGGACTCGGACGAAAGCATGAGAGGCAACGTGTTATGGGAAGGTACCGCTCCGGAAACACAATGTCTCCGGGGTCACGGCTTTTTCGTACCCGTTTCCTCTCCCTCCACCCGGCTCCCCGTCCTCTCCTTTCGCCAACAGGACTATAAGAGTCTCTCGTTCCAAATCATGCTTTTTATTTTTTCTGCAGTAGCTTACGATATAAACATTTGACATTACCCCCCCCTTCCCTACTCTAAGGTCAAGGAGCAAAAATAATACAATCGGTCTCGCTGACGCGCTTCTCTTCATGCTCAATCTTTCTCCTTCAGGAACCGCCTCCTTCGTGGGACCTAGCCCTCACTTTTTTGCCATCACGGTTGTACTGCTTTCTCTATTTGTGGCGGCATGCGATCAGATGACTGGTCCACCGGCCGACTCCACGGAGCCATCCGAACCGGTCGCAAAAGAGTTTCTGCCGGATAGCACGGTACGGCTCGCTCCCATCGGTTCCGGTGGCATGCTCCTTGAGCCCGGGGCTACACAACAGTTTTCTTATACCGGAACGACCACCCCCAAGCCGGAGAGTAGAATCGCCGGTGCTAAATCGCACCCATCAGGTCAGATGGCTTCCCCCTACGGCTGCGTAATGAGCACGCCCAATCTCCAGGGGAAGGCGGCCTACCGTTACGAATCGGTTTATGCTTTCTTCCCGGAGCACGTTGTTAAGGCGACTGGAGCCGAAACGCGTAAGGTAGTCTTTCAAATGAATAGCCGAACCGCGTATTCGTCTACCCCTCGGCCGGTTGCCCACGTCTTGCGGCGGGCTACGTGTCGAATCCCAGACACCGATACGGCCGAACGGCTCGTGCGAGAGCGGCTTGGACAATTTCCTCGCCTGCCCTCCGCTCATCCACCTTCGAATGGGGAAACGCAAAGTACACCTCAAAGTCAAGAATCATCGACGGTGTGGAGCGGAGTCCCGGATTCCTCATCCGTCGGTTGCGCCTCTTCTTCTCCAAACGCAAAGGGATTGGAGTGCGCAGAATACACTCTCACGATCGACTATTGCGTCACGGTAGAGCTTAATGATGGGACTGAGAGTACAAAATGCTATTATTCAGCGGAGTGCACAACGTATGAGTATGTCCTCGAAGATGACTCCCAAGGGGGAGGGGGAGGCGATGACGGCAATACAGGCAGTTTCCCGAGCGGATGTAACGCTGACGGAGGGACAAGTAGCCAGTTGTGCGGAGAAGGTGGCACAGCCTCTCCTCCTTCTGATCTCAATGTCAACCCCTGTGATTTAAATAATCCACCGGACTACTGCGACGAGGCGGGAAGCTGCTTCGACAAAACCATCACCAACGAGAACGACCGCGCCATCATATTAGCTTTGGAGACCAAGGGAGCTCTGAATTCACTCTGGAAGAAGAGTAACGCGGACGCCGCCGACCAGAGCAAGCGCGAGGAACGGGGCGGGTGGATTGTCTCGACCGATGATGGGTACAAGCTCGTGGAGTTTGGCGAGGTCCAAAGCGGGGTCGAGTACACCCCGATCGGCATCCGAAACGTATCCCCCGGTGCACGCCCGTCAGGTACGGTTGCTACTTTTCACACCCAACCGTTCGAGCCGGATGAGATTATCACCGATACGGAGGTCATCCAGCAGTTCTTGGACGAAAACAATCTAAACAATAAGTACGATGCGGAGTCTGTTACTGCCACTTACCCATCCGAGGTGACTGAAGAAGACTTCGCGACGTCCAACTCATTAGACATGAAAGGATACGTTATCGACGGGTCCAGCGTGTACAGCTACAATGACGTTAACGGAGTAGATACCGCGGTTAGCCGGTGTGGGTATTAGACACCTGAAATACTTGATCTTTTTCTTAACAGCTCCGAGACCTAATGGCTTACAAAATACGACTTTATTCAACCATAGTCAAAACGACATTTCCAATATTTCTAATAGGTTTGGCCTTGCTATTTTATCCAACGGCCGCAACAGCCCAGAATGGGGACGACTGTCCCTCTGAAAATGAGTCGTCTCTTAGCCAGGTTCAGTCTTTTTTGGTCGATTCGGCCTGGGCCGACGATCGACAGGAACTGGGGATCTCCGTCAGTGTGGACCAGGCACGTGTGCTGAATGATTCCCAGGACCCAACAGTGTGTCAGTCTTTGTCAAATAAGTTTCCCGACCCCGATGAGAAGACCCGGTCGTTTTACAAAGCGGGATCGTACTACTTTGTGATTTACGAGTGGAAAACTCAGCCGGACGGAGACGTAAACATCGGGTCGTCAGGCTTCATCGTATTGGATGAAAACCTTGAGGCGATTCGGTTCTACATCTGAAATGCCTCCTTCGTCGTGCTGGATGGCCATTCGAAGCGTTGGGCTGTTCTTCATCTTCTTCCTCGGTACCAGTCCAGCGTGTGCTCAATCGCTCGATGGCTGTCCGCCCGGTAGCGAGCGTGCCCGGGCGATCGTAGAATCATACCTGAGTGATTCAGAGTGGTCCGAGGAGCGGCAGGAGGCTGGAATTGCGATCTCGCCGAGCAAGATCCGTCTCCTAACCGACGAGCAGGATCCAGAGGTATGTCAAGAATTGGCAGATGGAACCAGCAACAACGAGTGGATCGAACACTTCTTCTATAAAGCGGGACCCTACTACTTCAACTTAGCCTTGCTTCGCCCACCCAACGAACGCCCAAACGAATCCTTTGGAGGGAAGCAAGGACTTCTGATCTACGACCAGAATTTTGAATTGGTCGGTATATACATGCTGTGAAGAGACATGCTGACAACTTCTGAAAGTGGTATGCACAGCGGAATGAAATATGCCTGCCTTATTGGGATAGCACCTCCCTCGGAGCAGTCACCCTTCCAACTCTGCTGTCGAAACGTTTTTCCCACTGACCACGACACCGCGCGGGCCGTCATAGAAGATTTTTAACAGTCTCGCGAGGAAGGGAAGAACAGTGCGGAAGGGATGAAGCTAACCTTTGATTATAACGAGTCCTTATCTTCGAGCCGAGTGCGGATGGCCTCTGCGTGGGCCTGAAGATCTTCGGCCTCGGCAATCGTCGTGATCTGCTCGCCGGTGTCCTGTAGCCGCTCTTCGGTGTAGGAGAGCACAGACTGCGTGCGGATGAAGTCGTCCACCCCGAGGGCGGAGGCGTGGCGGGCGGTGCCGCCCGTGGGCAGGACGTGGTTGGGGCCGGCAAAGTAGTCGCCCACCGGCTCCGACGAATATTCCCCAAGGAAAATGGCCCCGGCGTGGCGAATGCGCGTCATCGTTCTCCACGGGTCCTCCGTGTGAATCTCCAGATGCTCCACGGCGAGGTCGTTCATCAGCGCCACGGCCTCGTCCATCGTGTCGGTGACAATGCACGCGCCGTACTCGGTCAGGGACTGCTCAATGACGTCGGCCCGCGGAAGGTCGGGCACCCTGTGCTCAACGTGCGTCTGTACGGCCTCGGCCAGCGGGCGGTGAGGGGTGATGAGGATGGCGGAGGCCCGCTCGTCGTGCTCGGCCTGCGAAAGGAGGTCCGCCGCAACGAATTCGGGATCGGCCGTGTCGTCGGCCAGCACGCCGATTTCGCTGGGGCCGGCCACGGAGTCGATGCCCACGCGCCCGAACACCTTTTTCTTCGCCGCGGCCACGTACGCGTTGCCCGGCCCCACGATAGTGTCTACCGCTGGGACCGTCTCGGTGCCGTAGGCGAGCGCTCCCACGGCCTGCGCGCCCCCCACGGCGTAGACGTGCTCCAGGTCGAGCAGCGCGGCGGTGGCCAGGACCAGCGGGTGCGGCCGGCCGTCCTCTTGCGGCGGCGAGACGAGGTGGATCTCTTCTACCCCCGCCACCTGCGCCGGAATGGCGTTCATGAGAAGGCTGGATGGGTAGAAGGCCGTGCCCCCCGGAACGTACAGACCCGCCCGCTCCATCGGCACCA
>ERZ1034519.177-NODE-177-length-11903-cov-8.322248_pt1 | contig 11903 bp, 9 predicted proteins | sample MGYA00520655_ERZ1034519 | MGnify/ENA primary metagenome ERZ1034519 (study PRJEB33760, sample SAMEA4777702) | hypersaline lake metagenome | biome: hypersaline environment; feature: brines | place: Spain | collected 2012-08 | depth 0 m ...
GAAACAGAAAGTCTACCTCGCAAGAGAGAATCCCCCGCGCTTTGCCCCGGAGGGGAACTCTTCGAGCAGCCGGGGGAGAAGTCAACCCCGCGTCCGGACCTTGAAGGGGAAGGAGACCGGCGTCCGCATCTCGCCGATCGTCAGTAGCGCGTCCACCGTCGCCTGCACTCGGCCAGGCTGCAGAGCCGGCTCTACGTGGACCGTCACGTCCGTCAGCCGCGGCTCAAAGGCTTCAATCGCCGTCCGAATGTGGTAGGCGATGCGGCTCAGCGCCTGTTCGTCCGACGGGGAGACCGGTGCAAAGTCCGGAATGCCGTACTCAATGACCGTCCGCCCGAGGCGCTCCTCGCTCCGCCTCGGGGCAGAGCGGCGCGTGCTCAGGAGCCATTCCAGGTCGCGCCGAACGATGGTTTTCATTTCCTCAAGGGAAGCCGTGCGGCGGGCGGACGACGCCGAGGGGGCGTCGGCACGGGGCGCCGCAAGACGGTCCAGGACCGACAGGCGAATAGGGGAATCGGCGTCTTCTCCAGACATCGCGAGAGTGGGTTGGGAATCTCTGAGGATCTCATCACAATATCTCATCACAATGAGGAACGCCCCAGAACCCGCGTCCGTCCGGACACAGGTCCAGGGCCCTCCACAAGCCCCCCCACAAGGCCCCCCACAAGGCCCCTCCAGAAAACCGCTACATCACCATATTGGTGGTGAGGTCGTGGGTCACGGGCTGCGCCGACCCCGCCTCCCCGGTCTCCTTCTGGGGGGTGTAGGTGTAGTTGATCTTCCCGTAGGTCAGCTCAATCTCTTCAATCGGGATGTCTCCCTCCTTGCCGACGACGTTGTACTCCGACACGACGACCTTTTCCATCTGAATCTCCAGGTACTTGATGGCCTCGCCCGTATTTCCGTCGGCCCGATAGGCTTGGAAGACTGCTGACTCAATGTGCTGCCCGGTCCAGCACATTTTCAAGAGGTCGTCCGTCGACGAGTCAATGTGCTTCCGAAACACGAACGGACCGTGGTTCACCCGCTCGACCGTGCCGCCCCCGGATGAGCTCCGAACGGAGGACTGGGGCTGGTCGAAATGGTGATTCCAGGAGAGGACCTCAATCCACTCTTTGTGGTTCTCGTCGGTACTTTCCCCGGCAATGTCGGGGCCTACAAAGTCGATATAAACGTTTGTCATGAGACGAAGGGGTGTAGAGGTTGAAAGAATAGAGAGTACGGAGAAACAGAATTCCCCAGAGCCCTCCCGGGACGGCCGGGAGAGCTTCTGATCAGGGGACAGGGAACAAAGCCCCACGCACCGAGGCCGCGTTACGCGGGCTCGGGGAGGTCCGCAACCATGCGGATGGAGGCGGTCAACTCTTCCAGTTGGAAGTGGGGACGAACGAAGACCGTCGCGTCGTATGCGCCCGGCTTGCCCGGCTTTTCCACCACATCGATCCGGGCCTCACGGAGCGGGTACTCTGCCTTCAGTTCCTGCCCCGCATCGTCCTTGCCAAGGGTGTACTGATTGATCCAGCGGTTGAGAAAGGCCGACAGATCGTCCTGAGACTGAAAGCTACCGATTTTGTCCCGGACGATTGCCTTGATGTAGTGGGCAAAGCGGGACGAGGCCATGATGTAGGGCAGCCGTGCAGAAAGGGCTGCGTTGGCGGTCGCCTCGTCGGTGTTGTACTCCGTGGGCTTGTTCACCGTCTGTCCGCTAAAAAAGGCGGCCCGGTCCGTCTCTTTGTCATGGACCAGGGAGATGAACCCAAGCTCGGCCAACTCATTCTCGCGGCGATCGGTGACGGGCACCTCCGTGGGGCACTTCAGGGCCACGTCGCCGTCGTCCGTCTTGAACGTGTGCACCGGCAGGCTTTCCACCAGCCCTCCGCCCTCGACGCCGCGGATGGCGGCACACCACTTGTACTTGGCAAAGGCATTGGTCATGCGTTCGCCGAGCGCGTAGGCCGCATTGCCCCAGAGGTAGGACTCGTGGTCCGGCCCGTCGACGTCCTCGACAAACTCAAACGCGTCGGCCGGATTTTCCTCCGGGTCGTACGGCTCCCGCAGGAGCATGCGGGGCAGGGTGAGGGCCACGTACCGCGAGTCCTCACTCTCCCGGAAGGAGCGCCACTTTGCCAGCTCCGTGCTCTCAAAAATCTTCGAGAGGGCACGGGGCTGGTCGAGCTCCGTCCAGCTGTCCATGTCGAAGAGTTCAGGCGCGGGCGACGAGATGAACGGGGCGTGGGCGGCGGACGCCACGCTGGCCACTTCGTCAAGAAGCGCCATGTCCTTGGACGTCCGGTCGATCTCGTAGTCGCCGACCAAAAGCCCGTAGGGACTGCCCCCGAAGGTGCCGTACTCCTTCTCGTACACCTTTTTAAACAGCTGGCTCTGGTCGAACTCAACGGACTTCTCGAGATCATCGAGCAGCTCTTCCTTCGACACATTGAGCACGCGCAGCTTCAGGGTGCGGCTCGTCTCGGTGTTGAACACGAGCTGAGCAAGCCCGCGCCACGAGGACTCGAGCTCCTGAAATTCGTCGGCGTGGAGAATTTCATTGACCTGTGCGGAGAGCAGTTCGTCAATCTCCGCGATGCGCTGCTCAATGGCCGCGAGCGTATCGGTGCTCACGGTCATGCCTTCTTCCATGACCTGATCGACGAATTCGGCGACCAGTGTTTTTGCGTGTGCTTCTTGCTCCTCGCTCCGGGCCATGCGGCCTTTTTGCACGATTTGGTCGAGCGCGCTCTGTTCTTCTACGAGGAGGCGGTCTTGTGCAGAGTCTGTATCGGGCATGGGACTGGGGATGGATCAGTGATCGGGCAGTAGAATTATGCGAGCGGTGTGAAGAGGCCGCACACAGTGGGGCTACGCGGCCTCGGCACCGGTGTCATTGGGGCCGTCCTCGGAGGCAGCCGGGTCCTCCTGCGCCCCATCGCCGACGGAGGCGAGAGAGTCGCCAAGGGCCTCACGGATTTCTTCTTGTACCTCCGTGTTGTCCAGCACATCTTGCAGCAACGACTCAAGCTGGGCGTTGCCCTCCAGCTTTGCGGCCAGGTCGGCAAGCCGCTGGCGCGCCTCGAACAGCTTGCGCAGGGGCTCCACCTGGTGCACAATGCTGGAGGGGCTGAAGTCGTCCAGGTCCTCAAAGTCCAGGCTGACGCTGAGCCGGTCGTCGCCGTCGGTCAGTTTGTTTTCGACCTGGACGTTGAGCTCGGGGTGAAGGGCACCGAGCACATCGTTGAAGTTGTCGCGATCAATCTCGGTAAACGTGCGGTCTTTCAAGGGAGGCTTTCCCTGATCGCCGGAGAGATCCGAGAGCACCCCCACGATGAAAGGAAGCTCTTTTTTCTCGATCGCATCTCCGGTTTCCACGTCGTACGTGATTTGCACACGGGGAGGGCGCACACGGTCAAGCTTGTGCTGCGTACTTTCGGCCATTGGTCTGTGTGGGCGTCTGTGATTGGGGAATGAAGGGGAGGGACCTGCGGCGATGGCAGGGTGCTACAGAGTGCTACAGGATGCTACAAATACTACAGGATGCTACAAGACGCGGGAGGCCCCATTCGTGCACGTGCTGTGGGGCCGCGGTTACTGCGGATCGTCTCCGGAGCGGGGCGCGTCCATGCCGAGAAGTTCATAGATGTCATCGAGGGTCTCGCCGCTTTGTAGAAGCTCTTTCAGAAGTTCGTTGAGGGACATATTGCCCCAGGAGACGGCGCGCTTTACGAGGTACGGAGTGGGGCTGTGCGGCTCGGTGCGGAGCAGAAATTCGGCGGCCTCCCACAGGAGGCGGTACGCCTGTGTGCGGCTCCGAATTTCGACCGACGGCGCCTCGACCAGCTGCCCACTCGGCCCCTCGGGGGCCCAGGTCGGCTCGGCGGGGTCCTCGGCGTTCTCAGTCGGCTCTTCTGCAGGCTCCCGGTCGGCCAGAACGTGCCGACCAAATGCCCGGACGTCGTTCAGGGCGGCCTTCCAGGCCTCCAGGCCCACAGCAGCGTCGGGGCCGCAGCGCTCTGCGAGGAGTTGCTCCAGCCCCTTCGACGCGTCCAAGAGCCGATCCATCGCGGCCACCAGATCGCGGTAGTGGGCAGTTGGCGTGAGCGTGACGCTGGTCAGGATCTCGTTGCGAGAGGTTCCATCCGTGTCGGCCTCCGCCTCCGGGGCGGCCTGTTCCCAGTCGAGGAGCGTGTACGCCTCCGGGGGGCCGGATGCCTCCGGCTGCGTTACGGGAACAGCCTTCAGGACCGGCGGAAGCTTGTCGTCGATCCAGGCGACGGGCGCCAGGCGCGCCTCCAGGTCTCCATCTTTAATGGGAGGGTGCAGGTCCTCCCAAAAGCCCTCGACGAGTCCCGACATCAGATCCAGGCCGGCGGCGGCCCCCCCAAAGCCATGGGTTTCGATCCATGCCTCGGTGAGCCAGGCCGCCAGCTGGAGGTCTTTGGTTTTGGTTTCCAGGGCCTCCACACACAGGCGCTCCACTGCCGCCCAATCGGACGTGTCCAGTTCCCGCTCGTAGATTCCTTGCGGCAGGGCGGGGTTGTCGGCATGACGCGCCTCCTTGACCTTATCGTAGGTCCCTTCGTAGCGAAGGAACTTTCCCGACGGGTTTTCGGGAGAGATGGGGTCAAGAAGCGCCTCAACGGCGACTGGAATGGGGGCCAAGGGCGTTTCCATGGGTCGAGGAGAGTCGGAAGAAGTTGTACGGGACCCGCCGTGCGCTTCACGGGCGTCGCCGAGACAACGGTTGGTCGGGGGCAGAGAGCGGAGGGGCACGCTGAGGAAAGGCCGACGGGACAACAACGCGCGTCGACTCATCGGGTCGATACAGGCGCTGTCGCACAAACAATCGGGCGCGCGCTTGCCCCTGCGTATGTGCAGCAAACAGGAGGGTGTGCGGGTCTGGGTCGACCCGCCGATCGAAGCTTGACGGCGGGGCGCGGTGGCGTCGCAGCAGGCGCAGCAGCGCCCACTGCCCGCCGTAGCGATAGGTGACGGTGCGCGCAGACGGCACGACGCGGCCCTTCTCGGCCGCAGCCGGGCGCGTGGGCGCATCGGCGGCCCAGCGGAGGCGAATCGATACGCGATCGCCCGCGGCCCAATGCAGCGTGTCGCGGCGGCCGTAGGAGGCGCGCTCCCCTTCCACGCGCATGTGCCAACCAATCACCTGGTCCCCCAGTGCGTCGCGCTCTCGATTGACCCGAAAGGTGGGCACCACGTCGACGGTGGGAATCGGGTAGGCTGTGGGATCGTCCAAAAACGCGCCGAAGAAGGGGCGCAGGGCCTCGACCCGACGCAAGAACGCTCGCTCTTTTTCGCCGAGCCCCTGTTGCCGAAGCACAGGTGGGTACTGCGATGCGTATCGGTCGTACCGTTCATAAAACGCCCGAACATCGCTCGGGGCCGCCTCTTGGACGCTCCCGCTGTCTGCGGGGGCGGCGAAGGGAAAGCGCCCCTGAAGCGCCTGGTTGAAGGTGGATGCAAGCCGTTCATACCCCCGCTCTACGCGCTGGAGCGCCAGCTCGCGGCTGCGTTCATACAGTCGCTGACGCAGGGCATTTCGCTTTTCCAAAAAGAAGTCACTACTCCGCGACGCGGCCCTTTCCGCGTCGGTGTTGAGGACGTACGCAGTCGGCCGGACCCCCTCCATCGCTGTCAAGAGGAAGTCCTCAAAGACGGAGAGCGTATTGCCGGCGGTCTGATTCTGGTAACCGCGGAGGGCCCGCCGAATGCCTTGCCACTTTGCAACAACGGGACGCCCGCCCTCCCGCAGGTGCCCGTCCCACTGCGCAAGAAAGGAAAGCGCAGGGCCGGCCATCTCTTCCACGAGGAAAGCCAGTTGTTCGCGCTGACGGTTCAGGTATCGGCGGACGTCCTGAGCGTCTCGCGCATTGATGACCGCCACATTGGGCGAGCGCGTTCCCTTCCACTGGCGGAAGGCCGACGGCCCCACGCCATAGAGGTTTTCTTCTGCCAGAAGGGCATTGGTCGCCTCCACGATCGACAGCGCCTCCTGCGCCACAACCCGGGCAAGCGCCTGCTGGGCCCCCTCCGTGCCCAACTCGCCCTGGATGGTGAGGACCGTATTTAGGGACGGAAGCGCCTTTCTAAACCGGTCGGCCCGGCGCTGAATCTGAGCCTCCCGCCGGCGCACTGTCCCCGCGGGCACGTCGAGGGCAAAAGACTGAGCGCGACCGAGGTGCCCGCGCAGGTGCTTGTCCAACCCCGCGCTCGCCACCCGTTGCACGGTCCGCTGCATCGGCGCCGAAAATTGCGAAAGCCCCTTCGTGGTGAGGCTGTCGTAGACCTGAATGTGTTGGACGATCTGCTGAAGCTCCTGCACATTCCACCGCAGGCGGCGGCCGGGTGGAGGCGTTGCCCGAAGCGTCGGCGGATTCGGAACTGGTTTCATGAACGGCTGGTCCAGAAGCACCCCGAGGGCCTCGTGCAACGACTCCACCTCCGACGTCCAGGCCCGGCGCACCTGCCCATCCTGCTGCTCGAGAAGAGGCCCCGTCAACCGCGACCGGACGTTGGACAGCTTCTGCTGAACCCGATCGATGACCGCAGGGGCCTCTGCGCGCAGTCTTGCGGCAAAGCCCGGCGCCACCAGCGATGAGGTATCGCTGAAGGCAAGCAACGGCCCGTACACGCGCTGTAGGGCCAGCGAATCCGCCGTGAGCCAACGACTTGCAGGGCGCTCCAGCACACGGTCCATCTGCGTGATGGCGGCGTGCACCGACCGCAGCTGTTGCTCTTCCTCCTGAATGCTGAGGTCGTCCCGCACCGAGACAGTCCCGAGCCGGTCCATCGCACCGGCCAGCTCTTGCAGGCGCACGAGGGTGCCGTGGCGCTGTGGCAGGGCTTCGTTGAACCGACGGGCGTGGCGCCGCATCTTCGCCGTGGCTTGCTCCCGGTAGCCCCGAAGCCGCACCGCCTCCGGCTGTACGTCGCCGAGCGCCGTTCGGTATACCTCGGGCGCCCGCTCGAGACTCCTCTGGATCCGAACGCCGAACAGGTACTCCGCCAGGCGCCCAAAATGATCAAGATCCGGCTGCGAGGAGAGCCCACTGTACCACTGGTGGGCCTGCTCCAGCGCCGAGAGGTCTTCCGAATACTCGGTCCACGCCCGGTAGGACGGCAGGGCGCGGAGTGTCAAGGTATCGCCCGTGGCCGCCGCGGCACGGCCGGAGCGCAGGTCTCCCGCGACCAGCGCCTCCGCCCGCAGGCGCAAGGCCGATCGCATCGACCGGAGAATGACCTTTTCGTAGGCCGTTGCGACTGCGCGGTCGACCGTCTCCTCGACGGATCCAACCCAGGACGCAGGGACCGCCAGCGAGGTAAGATCCATCGACACCACCCGGCCGGTGCGCTGAAGGAAAGAGGTGGCCAATTTCTTGAACCGGAGCTCTTTCCCCGCCGCTTGCCCGGTTCGGCCGGCAGCTGCCTGCCACTGGTTCACCTCTTGGATGCTCGTCTGCGCATCCTGCAACACAGGCACAAGGGCGTCACGCTCCGCATTGAGGTAGCTACTCGCGTGCCACAGCCCAAGCACGCCGAGGATGGCAAGCGCGACCACGCCCCCCTGTACAGCCCGCGTGGCCCGCTGCTGCCAGCCGTACGCCGCAGTGGACGGACGCGCCAACGCCCCCTCTTTGAAAATCTTCGACTGGAAGAGATCTTTCAAAAACGGAAGGGTGGGCTGCTCCCCCGAGGCGACCGGCTCAGTCTCTCCCCCCGCCTCCTGATTTCCTGTCAAATAAACGCCCCGAAGGATCATCCCCTCGTGGTACACGCTCTGCGTAAACAGCTGATCAAGGTAGGTCGTAAGTCCCTCCTTCAGGTTCGCGACCCGATCCGGAAACAAGAAGGAGGCGTCCCGCTCATCCGTACGTCCATTCTCGCTAAGGGCATGAATCTGTGCCTCGTATAAATTCTCACGAAGGCCCTCGAAGGCCTCGTTGAGCCACGCACTTGTGTAGGCGGCATCAATCGCATTCGGGTTGGACCAGCCCAAGATCTCATCGGTCTTGGAGGGCGAAAGTTGGCGACAGAATGGCGCAAAGCCCGGAACCGTGTCGCACTTCGTCACCACGACGTACACCGGGAGTCGAAGGCCCACCGTGCGCTGGAGGTCTTGCAGGCGGTTGTACAGGCGCGTGGCTTTGGCCTCGATTCCGGCCGTCGACAAGGCCGATGCCCCCACCAAATCGGTCGCCGGGAGGGCAAGCACAATCCCGTTCAGCGGCTGCCGTGGGCGATACCTTCGGAGCTGCCGAAGCACCTGGGTCCACCCCTCCTCTGCCGTACGGCCCTCGGGGCGATGCACGTACGCCCCGGGTACGTCCAGCACAAGCGCCTGGTTAAAGAACCACCACCCGCACCCGTCGTGCTGCTCTTCAGGAGTCGCCTCGGCCCGGAGCGGCGGCACCGGCGTCTCGAGCGGCAGATTTTCCAAAAGGGCACTTTTTCCGCTTCCCGCCTCTCCCACCATCGCATACCAAGGCAGTTCATAGCGGTAGCCATGGCCCGTAAGACGAACCCACCAATCCAGGTGGTAGCCGCGCCGCTGCATCAGGCGACGGAGTTGCCGCATCGCCTCTCGGAAGGACGCCCGAATTCCGGAGACTTCTCTCCCTGGGGGCGCCTCCGTCCCTCCATTGGGGCCGCCCGCCTCGCCCGACGCGGCTTCATCAGGGGCCGAGACACGCTTCTTTGACCATAGCACCACAAAGAGCCGTGCCAGAATCAGCACGACCAAAAGCCCGATCGCGACCAGAATATAGGGCATCAGGGACGGAAGGGCCCGCAGAAAGCGGCCTCCGTAGACTTCCAATGTGCGACTCAAAGAGATCCACATACGAATGCGGGTGGGGTATACACCAACGGTGCAGCGGGAACACCGCTACGGCATCAGCAGCACGTCTGAGGCAAGGTCTGAAAGATCATCGGTATACCACCACCAAAGCGCGGTGGTGGCGAGGATGTACAACCCGGCAGTTGCCACAAGCCCTCCAACCCACCACCGCAGGTTGGGGAGCAGCTGCGCGCGCCCCTGGTCCAGAGTGTGGCGGTACGCATCGGGGGAGACGGACCGATCCTCCCCGAGTTGTTGGGCCTGAAATTGCTTGATGTGTCGATAAAGGCGCTCTCGGTATTCGTTGAGAGCAGTATCGTCTCGCGTATCGCGGTACTGCCCCTCAAACCCGAGAGCAAGCACGTAGAGGTACACAGTCGCAACATCGAGCTCGGCGGCCTGTCGTTGCAGGGTCCGGTCAATAATCTCGAACACCTGCGTCCCCGCGTTCTGAGAGTCGAACTCCCGCGTTTCCAGGAGGTGGTTGTACCAGTACTCGCGTCCTTCCCACGGCATCTGCAAAAAGACCTCATCCGCAAGGGCGACCATTGCGTACTTTACGAGTCGATACCGCTCTACCAGGGACTCTCCCCCGCGGCGCCGGACGGCCTGTTGTTGCGCCTGAAGCTCCGCCCCCAGGCGTGCTTGCAGAGCAGCCGCCGACTGGGCCGCGTCCTCCTCACCTGCGTCTTCTCCATTCACAACAACGGCTCCCCGCCCTATATCTCGTCGCAGTAGGGACAGCTCGGCATAAAAGGCCCGAAACTGCCGGACCAGGAACGAGTCGCCCCCCTCCTCCGACGGCAGAACGTCCACGTCCTCCCAATAATTGACCGGGCGTTCGTCCTTCATTCCACGTCCTCTTTTTTGACATAAAGAGTCAGTTCAAGGGGGCGATCCGATGAGGAGCGCTTCTCTGCCCGGCGTACCACCAGATCTTCACCCGGCTCAATGAACGCAGGCGAAGGGGTTAGGCGGAAAAGAACAGTATCGCGACCCGGCACGAGGGCGTCGGTCCGCTCTATGGGCGTGCGCTCAACCCCCAGGACCCGCCGCTCGTGCAGCGCCTCAAGGCGAGAGGCAGCGCCGATCAGACAGTTTTCACCCCATCGCCGCAACGCCTGTTTGTCCTGCTGAGGGCGCCCCCGCACCGCAAGAATCAGCCCTCGGTGTTTCCACTCTTCTTGAAACGCAAGGGCAAACCCATCGTCCTCCGAGTGAAAGGGAAACGGCGTGTAGGCCTCCTGCACGCCCTGTGTAACAGCGCGAAGAATGTAGGACACGACCTCTCCGAAGGTGGCCCGCAGCGCCGAGTGATCATAGTCGGCAAACGCAGGTGGGACCCGCTGCTGCGTAAGGCGTGCCGCATCGCCTGCCAGCCGACACAGGCTCTGGTACAGCGTGAACGGGTGCACCTGCTCGCTACGAAGCTGCGCCTCCAGGCGCGGGAGCTCCGCGGTGAGGGCGTGCACCGTCTGCCTGCCGTCCAGCGCCTGCATCGAGCCGGCACGAACGGCCGACGACTGCAGCCGATCGCGGAGCGACCGGGCCTTTGCCCGGAGGCGCTCGAGAAGCGACTGACACGCGGTGCCAATCCCCGAACTTCGAGGGACGTGCAGCCGCGGCGGCTCGTAGTCGGTCAGTTCAAATCCGCTTTCCGTATTCGCGACTCGGGCAATCGGAAGCGTCACATACTCGCTCGGAGGCGTCTCTGCGACCAACAAGCGCAGGCGCGGAGCGCGGCGTGGAATCCGGAGTGAGCGTGTGCCCGTTGCCTGATCCACCACCGGCCCCTCTTGAACGGATCGGTACCGCTCAGGGGCCCCCGCCTCATCCAACGACGGCCGGTCTGGGAGGCACACGTGGACGGTCACGGGCTCTTCGCGCGCTTCCTCTGCGTGCTCTGAAAGGTCCACCTCCAACTCAAGCTCTCGACTCGTTGAATGAGCTACAGGGGTGCCGTCCGGGAGAACCGCGTCCAGCGCAAGAACGCGGCATCGGCCCTCCACCACAAGCACCTCGTCAATCTCGAGGGAGCGAATGCCCCAGTAAAAGGGCTGCAGGCGCTCGGCATGGTACGCCTGCATCTGCTCCAGGCGGCGCCCCGACACCTGAAAGTGCTGCGGGGCAAGCATCATGCCTTCGTGCCACTCAATGGCCTTCGGAATGTCGTCGGCCGCTTGGGTCATGCGTACGCGTCGTCTGGGCATTCGGAATGCAATCTATACTGCACGATGCGGGGGATATCCGGGGGATGCCTACCGGACCGGACGAGCCTGAAACTGCGTCGCACCGAGTTCCAGTTCGATAGAGCGGAAGGGCGGCACCTTTGCACGGTGTGCCCCTGCGGACTCGTACTCCGCAAACAAGTACACGGCGTGCGTGTGAAGCTCTACCGGCAACTGCTGCGTGCCAATCGTCTGGCCGGGGGTCCACTCCCATTGCCAGGACTCAAATCCGTCCGGGTGCCGCCACTCCAGGTCTGCACGCCGCCGAAACCACTGAGTCGCTGTCATGGATGCGATTGTATCGGCCAACGCGGAGTCGTACACGTGGATCATCTCCACTGCTACCGGCATGTTGCGATTTGTTGCGGCTGTGGTTTGAACGTGTAGATCGATCGGAAACCGGTAGTACGGGGCTGGGCTACACCCCACAACGCCCCCCCCAACGAGGACGGCGGCTGCGGCGGCCAACGGAAGCAGGGGAGCACCTGAGCGAAGCAAAGAGGCAACGATGGTTTGGAAGAACGAATACAGCAAGGGAGCGGGTTTGCACCGGGAGACTTCGGAACAGTTAGCTGGCAGGCTATCAAATTCTCCCTACAGGCGCTACAACATATGTTGCAATCCCTCGAACATATGTTGCAACCCTTGTCTCAGTGGCGTTTACGGCGGCTCAGGGGCCGGACGCAGAGAAAAGGAGGGGTTTGGGCCTGAAATACAAAAATTATGGTATTGAGTGAGCGCGAGAGAGCAGTTGCCCCGAAGGGGTACTCTCTGAGAAAACTCCCGGATTTTACTGGGCGTGAATGCTTCGCATTTTCCGGGAGATA
>ERZ1034519.178-NODE-178-length-11870-cov-16.808887_pt1 | contig 11870 bp, 11 predicted proteins | sample MGYA00520655_ERZ1034519 | MGnify/ENA primary metagenome ERZ1034519 (study PRJEB33760, sample SAMEA4777702) | hypersaline lake metagenome | biome: hypersaline environment; feature: brines | place: Spain | collected 2012-08 | depth 0 m ...
CCGGCGAGGCTTCCAATCAGGAACAGCGCCACCGTCGACATGAATACACGTCCCTCTCTCGACAGCCCCACGCAGGGGGCCGGGGACGGCAACATCGATGAGATCAGCGGCACGGGTCCAGGAACGCTCCGAGGTGCTACGGCGTGCACCGGTGCTCCGGCCTAGCATGGACGGAGGCCCCAGTGCGTATTTGAGGGGGTTTGTAGCGGTTCCTGCCGATGCGCGGTGTTGCGTCTGGGAATGAGAGCAACGGACGAGGGGTGTGTGACCAGGCGCCGCCCCAATGGATCTTCACCTCGAATGTAAGATGTGGCGTTTTTTTCGTCAAGCACAAGAGCAACTCGTTCGGCCTGGGGGCGGGCAAGCCGCAAACCCCGTGCCCACTCGTGGCGGCCGGCCCGTCAGGCCCGCTGGCCGTCGAGGGGGCGCTTGGCGGTGACGTCCCGGAAGTCGTCGTGCCGCTCCGTCTGAATGTTAAGCCCGCGATCAGCGATTTTCTGCAGAAACTGAGCGCGCGGGATCACATTTTCCGGCACGTCGGCCCCACCGGTGGAGACGGCCTCCTCACGGGCCAGGAAGAGGGCCGAGACGACCGTCGGGATGGCCGTACAGCGCATCACGGCCGTCTGCTCCGTCTCCGCGTCGTACTGCTCCACCATCTCGTAGACGAGTGTCGTGGGCCGTCCCTCCTGCTCGCCCCGTAGCAGGACCCGCATGAGCACCGCGTCCTCGTAGTCGCCGCCGAGACGCTTCCGCATGCGGCGCACCAGGAGGTCGCGGTAGGTCAGGTGCGTGCGCACCCCAATCTTGCGCTCCTCGGCGAGCCCGAGCCCGAGCACAAAGCGCATCTGGTGAGCGTGGCCCGGCCACCGGATCGTCTTGTGGTCGAGGGCCTCCACGTGCCCGGCCAGCGTATCGGTGAGGGTGGAAAGCCCGCCCTGCGTGCAGAAGGCCTCCATCGTGCCGAAGGGCTTCTCGAACTGAATTTCCTCTTCGCGGGAGAGGGCGTCCGCCTCCACGACCTGCCCGTTTTCAATCAACTGCGCCGGGTTTGTATAGTCCGCGAGGATGCGCTCGGCCGACCACGAGATGCGAAAATTGAAGGGGGGCTCCGGGTGCAGAGGGACGTCGCCCACCCGCAGGTGTGCCGCCTCGGCCCGGTCAAGCTGATCAATGCCGTGGAGACACACGACGTTCACGAGGCCGGGGGCCAGCCCGCAGTTGGGAACGATCCAGACGCCCTTCTCGCGGGCCTGCTCGTCGAGTGCCAGCTCTTTGCCCACGAGGGTGTCGTCCCCCCCGAGGTCACAGAAGTGCACCCCCGCGTCGAGGCACAGCTCTGCGAGTGCGGGGTTGAACTCCGCCGGCACGCAGCTGATGACACAGTCGCTGCCCTGCACGATCTGGGACAGCACGCTGGTGTCGCGCACGTCGACCTGGAAGGAGCGGAGAAACTGGTCGGCGTCGACCTGTTCGTGGAGGCGTTCGAGCGCCTGCGACCGGGTGTCACAGACCTGAACCTGTTCCACCTCCCCGCTTCGGGCACACAGCTCGCGGACAACGGGGGCTCCAATCGATCCGGCACCGAGAACCGTAATCGTCATGTGCAGTGCAGTCGTCGGGTTGGGAGGGTCCGGACGAAGCGAACGCATCGGGCAGGCCCAGCGGCACTAGTCGACGTGCCCGCGCCCCTCCAGCGCCCGCGAGAGGGTCGCCTCGTCGGCGTACTCCAGATCCCCGCCGATGGGCAGTCCCCGCGCGATGCGCGTGACGCGAACGTCGAACGGCTCAAGAAGCTGGGAGATGTAGTATGCCGTCGTGTCGCCCTCGACGTTGGGGTTGACGGCGAGAATCACCTCGTCGACCCCCGATTCCGCCTCGTCCGCCCCGCCATTTTCCGAGGGAGGCGCCTCGGCGTCCGCTTCGCCATCAGGCGTGGTGTTGGGCTCCGGAGCCGCATCGGCCGCCGTGTCTTCGAAGGACGGGTCGATGCGGGTGGCCAGCTCGTGCACCCGGAGGTCGTCGGGGCCCACGCCGTCGAGCGGCGAAATGACCCCGCCGAGCACGTGGTACACGCCCCGGTACTCGTTGGTCTGCTCGATGGCGGTCAGGTCGCTCGACTCCTCCACGACACAAATCGTCGAGGCGTCGCGCTTGTCCGAGCCGCAGATGGGGCACGGATCCTGATCCGCCACGACGTAGCACGTCGAACAGCGTTGCACGTCCTCCTTCACGGACGTCAACGCGTTCGCGATGGTCTCAACCTCCTCCTGGGGCATCTTCAGGACGTAGTTGGCCAGTCGCCGCGCCGTCTTCTTCCCGATCGTGGGCAGCTTCGTGAACTGCTCCACGAGGGTTTCGACGGACTCCGAGGTGTACTGCATCGCGACAATCTCGCGTTTCGAATGTCGAGGTTCAAGCGCAAACGGCGGAATGTCCCGAGGTCACGCGGCACTCCCAGCCCGCCGTTCGCAACCGCCTAGAGGCCGAGCTGGCTGAGGTCCATGCCCTGTGGCAGCATGCCGCCCATGGAATCCTTCATCTCCTCCTGTGCCATGTCGGACGCGTCTTCGAGGGCCTTGTTGACGCCCGCGATGACGAGGTCCTCCAGCAACTCCAGGTCGTCCGGGTCGACGGCCTCCGGGTCAATTTCGATGCCCGTAATTTCCTGCGCGCCGTTGGCGGTCACCTTCACCATGCCACCGCCGGCCTCCGCGGTCACCGTCTTGTCCGCGAGCTCGTCCTGCGCGGCGTTCATCTTTTCCTGCATCTCCATCATTTTCCCGAACATGTCCTGCATGTTCATTCCTCCTGGGTTAGCCATAACTGAGGGGGGTGGTCTTAATTCGAAGACTCGTAGGGAGGGTGGGTCATTCACCGGAAGGCGGGAATGGCCCCGGGTTCGTACAAAGGGGTGCAACGGACGTCGGGCGGAACCGATCCCTGACCGGAGACGACGCCCACGGTGCGGGCCGAGGGGGGCCGCCGGGCCGCTACCACACCGGCTCGGCCCCAAACTCGCTGAAGAGCACGTCGAGTGCCGGGTAGGTGTCGCGGAGCTGGCTCAGCTGTTCACGGGGGCTGAGGGGCTCGTCCGACGTGTCGGCGTCGGCGGCGGCCGCGTCGCTCGTATCCTCGACGACGAACCGCAGGTCGTCAACGGTAGGGGCCACCGTGTCGGTGACGTGGCGCAACAGCACGCGCCGCCGGTCACGCAGGGTGTCGCGGTGGAGGGCCCGGGGGACGGCGACGGTGAGCGTGCCGTCGACGTACTCGACGGGCTCGGCCTCGCCCAGCAGGGAGCCGAGGCTAATGTGGGTGTCCTTGACGGACTGCACGACCTGGGGCCACTCGGTGGCTACCCCGTCGGCGTCGGCCCCTGCCGCCACGGCCGGCTCCGCCACCGCGGCGGCCGACGCGTCCGACCCGTCCGACGTCGACGCCGACTCGGACGCGCGAGCGTCCGTGGTGCCGGATGCCGATCCGCCCTCCGACGATTCGTCGTCCCCCAGCGCCGGGGCGCCAAACAGGTCGTTGTACCCAACGGACGGATCCGCCCCCGATGCGTCCGTCCCGTCGGCTGGGGCATCCGAGGACGGCGGCTCGTCCCCGTCGTCGGGGCCCTGCGCGTCGGCGTCTGGGGCATCGTCGTTCGGGGCCTCGTCATTTGGGGCGTCGTCGTTTGGGGCGTCGTCCTCGTCCGATGCACTCAGCGTCTCGTTCCCTGCCTCGTCCACGACGTCGGCCGGCGCCCCGTCGGGCGTCTCGTTCTTCGGATCGCTCTCTGCGTCCTTCGTTGAGGGGGCGTCCTCCGGCGCATTCGGCGGGGCCGTGGACTCGGGCCCGTAGCCGGGGCGGGGCTCGGCGGCCGCGTCGGGGGACGCCTCTCGTCCGGCCGCCCCGCCCGTCTCTGTGTTCTCAGACTTCTCAGACTCGGGGGGAGCCGGCGGGGCCGACGCCGTTTCGGACGCGGTCGCCCCGTCGCCCGGCACGGCCTCGGGGAGGTCGCCGTCCTCGGCCATCTGTTCCAGGCGGTCGATCTTTTCGAGCACCGCCCGGAGGTCGGCCGAGCGGCGAAGCTGCGCCATCTTGAGGAGCGTCGTCTCCAGCGTAAGGCGCGGCTGCGGGCTCTGTTTGATGTCGTCCTCCGTGTCCGCGGCCATGGTGAGCAGGCGCAGCAGGTCGGCCTCGTCGAAGCGCTCGGCCTCGTCGGCGTAGCGGGTGCGGGTCGACTCCGCAACCTCTTCCAGCGCCTCCCCGCCCAGCGAGTGGGCCACCAGCAGGTTGCGCAGGTGCTCGGCCAGTCCCACCAGCATCTCCTGCAGGTCGTACCCGCTGCGCACCACGTGGCGCACGAGCTCAATCATCCCCGCCGTGTCCTGCGCGGCGACGTGGTCGGTAAGGCGAAAGTACAGGTCCTGGTCCACCACGCCCAGGGCCTGGGTCAGCTCCCCGTACTCCAGCGTGGCCCCGCAGAGCGAGAGGGCCTGGTCGAACGCCGAGAGGGCGTCGCGGAGCGCCCCGTTGCCCTTGCGTGCCAGCAGCATGAGGCTCTCCTCGTCGGCCTCCACGCCCTCCGTCTCACAAATCTCGCGCAGGCGCTGGACGATCTCCGGCACCGGAATGCGGCGGAAGTCGAACCGCTGGCACCGCGACAGGATGGTGGGCAGCACCTTGTGCGGCTCGGTGGTGGCGAAGATGAAGAGGGCGTGGGCGGGCGGCTCCTCCAGCGTCTTCAGCAGGGCGTTGAACGCCTGCTTCGACAGCATGTGCACCTCGTCGAGGATGTAGACCTTCTTCTGGTCGCCCTGTGGCGGGATCCGGACCTTCTCGCGCAGCTCGCGGATGTCGTCGACCTTGTTGTTGGAGGCCGCGTCCATCTCGAAGACGTTGAGGCTGCGCCCCGCCTCGAACGACTCGCACGAGTCGCACTCGCAGCACGGCTCGGCACCGTCCTCGCGCTCCTCCCGCGGGGTCTCGCAGTTGATGGCCTTCGCCAGGATGCGGGCGGCCGTGGTCTTCCCCACCCCCCGCGGGCCGCTGAACAGGTAGGCGTGTGCGAGCCGCTCCATCCGGATCGCGTTCTTGAGCGTCTCGGTGACGTGCTCCTGCGCAACGACCTCCGTGAAAAGCGAGGGCCGATACTTGCGCGCCGTAACCAGGTATCGCTGTTCGTCCATGTGAGCGCGGGGACGGATGAGAGAAGGGTGGAGGGAGAACTGGCACCGGTCGTCGGCCAGGGGACGACGAGAGCGCGGGGGCGTCCCGCTCAATATACCGGCACCGCCTCGGGGAAGTCAATGGTGCCTCAACGCGCACGCAGCCCACTCGCCCGCCGCGCGGCCCCTCTTACACCAGCCCGTCGCCGGCGGCCACGACCTTGGTGTTGCCCAGCCGGTCGCCCCAGCGCCGGCCGACGGGGTCGGCGAAGACGTTGTAGATCTCAAACAGGATGAGCCCGAGCCCCGCAAGCGAGAGGAACGACGCCAGGGCCCCGCCGACGATGGGGACGACGATGAACGCCCCCGCGACGGAGCTGAGCCCCAGCATCCAGTTGCGCTGGACCGACGTTTCGAGGGAGACCGGGCCCCCGTCGAGGCGCACGAGGTCGAGCCCCATCACGTACTTTCCCGGCGACCGGAAGCGCAGCGGCCCGACCTCGAATCCATCCCGGGCGACCAGGTACAGCCCGCCCACGAGCCCCCCCAGCAGGGGGGCGCCCCCAAACAGGGCGGTCAGCCCCGTCGCGATGATGCCGTCGAGGAGGGCCGCAACGAACCGCTCGTGTTGCGAAGGCGAGGAGGCGTCTGCGGAAGACCCGTTCATGAGGGGGGCGTGTCTAGAAAAAGGGAACGGGTCCGGTCACGGCCCGTGGCGTCTACGCCGCGTTCGACGACGGATCCGGGGAGTTCGGTTCCCGGCGCTGCGGGTCCGGGGTCGACGGTTCGCGGCGCGTCGGGCTCGGCACCTTGGGCGGCTGCTTGGGCTGCCGCTGGGGCGAGCGCTGCGGGGTTCGTTGTGGGGTGCGCTGCGGCGTGCGACGGCGGCGGGGATTGGCCGGGGCGATCTGAGGGCGAGCGTCGGGCATGGGACCGAAACCAAAGTTCGTCCGCATTATGCTGAGGGTGTGCTTGTACGTGTCCCTCAGGCGGTTGTTGGCACCGCCCGTCAGGCCGCCGTCCCGTCGGCCGAGGCCGCGCCCGTCGCCTCTGGATCCGCCTCGTTCGTCGACGCGTCCGCATCGTCGGTGGCGACCGCCCGCAGCGCTTCGGTGTGGGGGCGGGGCCGCGTCACCGTAACGGGCTCCGGCTCGAAGCACGCCCGGCACCGCGGCTCGTAGGCCTCCGTGGCCCCGACCAGCACCCGGTCCTCGCCCGGCACGATGCGCTGGGAGTGGTTGGCCGGCGCCCCACAGACCACGCAGACGGCGTGTAGCTTGGTCACGTGCTCGGCCACCGCCATGAGCTGGGGCATCGGGTCGAACGGCTCCGCGCGGTAGTCCGTGTCGAGCCCCACCACGATCACACGGTGCCCGTCTTCGGCCAGCGCCTGACACGTCGGCACGAGGTCGTCGTCGAAGAACTGCGCCTCGTCGATGCCCACGACGTCCGCCTCCTGCACCAGCTCTTGAATCTGCGGGGGCGCCTCCACCGGCGTGGTGGTCACGGAATTCTCGTTGTGGGACACCACCTCGTCTTCGCTGTAGCGCTCGTCGAGGGCCGGCTTGAAGACGCGGGTGTGCTGACGAGCAATGCGGGCCCGGCGCAGCCGACGAATCAGCTCCTCCGTCTTGCCGCTGAACATCGACCCGCAGATGACCTCCATCCAGCCGGTGGTGCGGTCGCGGTCCACGATGTGGGGCTCCAGGGCGGACATGAACAGGGCTGCACGGTGCGGGGACGGACGCAGACGTTGCAAGGTAACCGCACGTCCGGGAGGAAGTCCACACCGGTTTTGTATGGAAGCGGGGAAGGTCGGCCTGTGGGGGCTCGGGGCAGGCCGGGGCCGTGCGTGTCCAGGCGCGCAGCTACCCGGCCTCTTCCACCCGGAACGAAGGAAGGTGCACGCCCCACCGCAGCGCGGCCAGGCGCACGGCCGACACCGCGACGATCGTGAGGCCCGCCACCGCCGCCTCCGGAAGGGCCGCGGCCCGCAGGCCCAGATAGAGCACGCCCCCGGACAGGGCCGCCGTCGCGTAGATCTCCTCCCGCAGAATGAGAGGGGTTTCGTCGCAGAGCACGTCCCGCACCATTCCCCCCACCGTGGCCGTGACGGCGCTCATAATCACGACCACGACCGGCGGGGCGCCCACCCCGAGCGCAACACGGGCCCCCACCACCGAGAACACCGCCAGCCCAAACGCGTCGGCCACCTCCAGCGACTGCCGGGGGGGCCGGAAGACCGACGTGTAGGCGAAGGTGAGGCCGCCCGCCCCCGCGATCACCGCGAGGTACCGCAGGTCCTGAATCCAGAAAACCGGATGTCGGTCCAGGATCAAGTCGCGAATCGTGCCGCCCCCGACGGCCGTCACCGCCGCGATCACCAGGGCCCCAAACAGGTCCATCCGGCGCCGGCCGGCCGCCAGCGCCCCGGACACCGCAAAGACCGCCGTGCCGAATAGGTCCAGGACGTACAGAACGGTGCCGGGGGAAACGGGCATCGGGCGCAGCGACTCCATCGGACAGGAACGCGTTGAGAGATCTCAGGGAGCAGCGTGGGCCCGCCGCTCCGTCTGGTTTCGCCATGTGGACTGGACCAACGCCCCCAGCATGCCCACCAGCAGCAGCACGAGGACGACAAACGCGACGCCCCACCCAAACACGTCGGCCACGAACCCCGTCACGACGCTGCCACTCGCCCCCAGCACCATGTAGACGGTCCGGACGAGCCCAAACCCTGCACTGCGCTCGTGGTCGTCCAGGTGGTCCATGAACTTCGGCATGAGGGCCGCCCCCCATCCCATCGAGAAGCCGGCACACACCACCGATACGATGGCCATGCCCAGGCCCGTTCCCCCCACCAGAAGCCCGTACCCTACGATGCCGATCCCGATGGCGAGACTGGCGGCCGCGTCCCGCCCAATGCGGTCCGACAACGCCCCGAGGCCGGGCTGGGTGACGCCCTGCATCAGAAAATACCCCGAGAAGAGCACCCCGGCGGTTGCCTCCGAGTAGCCGTGGTACGCCACGAAGAACGTCGGCAGGAACGACGCCGTGGCCTGCCACACGAACATCCCGACGGCCGAGAGAATTACCGTACGGGCGATCGGCGGACGGCGAAGAAGCTCGGCCAGGGGCCCGATTTTGAATCGCCCCCACACCGACTCGTCGGGCCGCACCGGCGGCCGTGCCCGCACGACGTAGACCACGAGGCCCACGACCGGAGCGGCAAACACCGTCCCCAGGGCGACGGCCCAGCGCCAGCCCATCCACGCGCCAACGGCCCCGGCGGCCATCGGCGCCAACACCCCCGCCACCGGCGCCCCCGCCGTGTGAATGCCGATGGCCGTGCCGATCTGGTCGGTGGTACGCGTCAGAAGCGACGTGGCCACGCTGTAGTGCAGCCCCGCCACGGTTCCCAGCACGGCCGTTCCCACCAGGAACATCGCGTAGGACGAGGCGAAGGCCAGAAGCGTGCTCGCGACCGCGGTGCCCCCCACCGCCACCAGAATGATGCCCCGCTCCCCGTAGCGGTCGGCCAGCAGCCCGCTCGGAAATTGAGAGAGGGCATACCCCAGCCACATGCCGGTCAGGGCCAGCCCGATCGCGCCGTTGGGCACGGCAAACGCGTCGCTGATGGAGGGGACGACCGGACTAATGACGAGTCGCGCGGCCATCGTTGCGAAAAAGGCCAGGGTACACGTCCCGAGGACGGCCCCCTGGCGTGACCAAAGTGTCACAGGCGTAGGGCAGTTGGTGAGGCAAAGCAAACGAGAAGGAGGCTGCGTGCAGGCACGGGCCTAGGCGGCCTAGATGCCGAAGAACTCCGCGACGCCGCCCAGTACCATTTTCGACGCGATCGCGGTGAGCACCATCCCCATGAGCCGCTCCGTGGCCACCAGCCCGCGGTCCCCAAGGAGGCGCGACAGGTTGGGGGCCAGAAGCAGAACGACGCCGGTGGCCGCCCACGCCCCGACGAGCGCAGCCAGCCACTCCAGCCAGCGCGTCGGGTCCTTGCTCATGATGAACAGCACCGACGCCAGGGCCGACGGGCCCGCCACGAGCGGCACGGCGAGCGGCACGAGGATCGGGGCGTCACTTGCCTGCTCCGCATCCTCCGCAAACACGCCACCGGGCGACGGAAACACCATGCGGAGGGCAATCAGAAACAGGATGATGCCCCCCGCTACCGTCACGGACGACTCCGAGATGCCAATGGCCGCAAGCAGGTACTGGCCGCCGAACAGGAAGACCACCAAAAACCCCAGGGCGATCAGTAGCTCCCGGGCGATGACCCACCGCCGACGCTCCTGCTTCACTGGACGCAAGACCGAGAGGAACACCGGAACGTTGCCAAACGGATCCATGACCAGGAAGAGCAAGAGGGCGGCCGAAAATATCGTCATCTATTCGTAGTAGTCGATTGGATGCCAAAGCACGGCGGAACGGTCGAAAAAGAGGGATTACGGCAATGTAACGCGCAGTGGCCCGTCTCTTATCTCTCCATAAGGTCGTAGGGGCGCCTCCGCACTGCCGTTTCATGGAGTTTTTCGCTCGGACCGATCGACGTCATCGATCGTTTATCACAAGCCTTCGGAGAAACGTCCGCCCGTGCCTTTTCCTCGGCCTCCCCGACTGCCTGCGCCATGGAACTTCGCCACCTCCGGTACTTCACGGCCCTCGCCGACGAACTGCATTTCGGCCGGGCCGCCGACGCTGTCTTCGTCGCCCAGTCCACCCTGAGCCAGCAGATTAAGGCGTTTGAGGAGGAGATCGGGGTCGCGCTCTTCGACCGGGCCTCGGGGGGCGTGGAGCTGACGGAGGCGGGCCACACCTTTCTCCCGTACGCGAAGCGCGTGCTCCGGGAGGCACGGCGTGCGGAGTCCGTGGCGCGGGCGGCCCGGGACGGACTGGCGGGCCTGCTCACCATTACCTACGCGGCGAGCGCGATGCGGAGCGGGCTCCCCGCCATCATCAAGACCTTTCGGTCCAAGCGCCCCCACGGGGAGCTCGATCTGGTCGAGCAGACCACTCGCGAACAGGTGGACGCCCTGCGGGGGAAGGAAACGGATGTCGGGTTCCTGTTTCTGCCGATCAACGAGCGCGGCCTGCGGGTGCAGCCCCTCTTTACGGCCCCGATGGTGGTGGTACTCCCGACGGGCCATCGCCTCGCCGACCGGACGTCCGTCCCCCTCCGGGAGCTCGAAGGCGAGCCGCACGTGATCTGGGCGCGGAGCGGGGCGCCCCGCATCCATGACGCCTACGTGCGCGCCTGCCACGAGGCCGGGTTTACCCCGCAGATTCCGCAGGAGATTGAACGGGGAGAGAGCTTTCTCGGGCTCGTGGAGGCGGGGCTGGGGGTGTCTATCGCCCATGCCTCGAACGTGCAGATCCAGCGTCCCGGCGTGGGGTACGCAAAGATCGTGGAGCCCACCGTGCCCCTTACCCTGGGCCTCGCGTACCGGCGCGACAACGACTCGCCGCTCCTCGACCGGTTTTTGGAGACGGTAGCGGACGAACAGGACGCGTTCACCCAGAACCCAATCTAACCAAAATGGGCTCGTGAATGTCGGCGGGAGCGCCTCGGTGCGGGACGCATTTTCGCCTGGACGTGCCCGACAGCATGTCCCCAGGCCCCGCGCACAGGGCAAAACCGCGCGTCTCCACCGGGTCGGTCCGAGCCGGAGTCGGCCGGCGGACGAGGCCCCGGCCCTTCGTGCCTAGTACTCTCTAAAACGGGAGATCGGTGTCCGGCTCGAAGCTCTCGTTTTGACGAAGCGTCTCCTCGTCCTTGATCATGGCGAGCACGTCCGGCACCTGTCCCACGGTCAACTCCCCGATCCCGGACACGCTCTTCACGTCGAGCACCCGATTCAGGTACCCCTCATCGCGCCCGCAGTACGTGGCAAACCCGAGGAGCTTCTCCCCGAGCGGCCCGTCCGGAATGGTGGTCTCGCCCACTCGCTGTTCGGACGGCTGTTGACGCACGCGGGTCAGAAGCACCTCCGCCGCCCGGTCAATCTCGGCCTGGGACGGCCCCTCGGACGACGCCGGCTCCGTGGATTGCGTGGGGGAGTCCGTGGATTGCGTGGAGGAGGAAGAGGGGCCCCGCGACGCGTCCGCCTCCCGGGCGGTCGGCTCCTCCCGGCGGTTTGCCTCGGACGTGTCCGCGTCCGGTTGGACCGGGTCTCCCTCCGGGGTGATCTGCCACGCCTCCCCAGCGTCCCGGTCGTACACCTCGATGTTCTGATCGTACCCGACGTAAATGCCAAGCGGGTTGGTGTCCGTCACCCCGAGGTCGAGCGTGTAGTTGTGATCGTCGTCGTACGCGCGGAGCCGCATCTTGTCGAACGTGCCGCGCTCGCCCTCAAGGTCCTGATCGTAGATCACGACGACCTCCTCCGCCCCCGACGCCCGCCGAAGCCGATGCTCCGCGCGCTCAATTTCGCGGACAATCTCCTGGCAGTGCGCGAGCTCTTCGAGGGAGCCCTCGAACGAAAAGGAAAGATCCCCAATGGCAAAGTGGCCCGTCGGCATGGCGTGGAAACGCTGGTCAGGAACGTGCAGGCCGGCCCCGGCACACCCCTCAGTGTGGGCCCGGCACATGTGCGAGTTATGTCCAACGATCAAACGGATCGGCCCGGCTTCGGATCCCGCCTTGTGTTATATTTCCGCCAGCGCGCCGGATGGAATCCAGCCCCCGGTTCGGCC
>ERZ1034519.180-NODE-180-length-11841-cov-6.992364_pt1 | contig 11841 bp, 9 predicted proteins | sample MGYA00520655_ERZ1034519 | MGnify/ENA primary metagenome ERZ1034519 (study PRJEB33760, sample SAMEA4777702) | hypersaline lake metagenome | biome: hypersaline environment; feature: brines | place: Spain | collected 2012-08 | depth 0 m ...
GGCGCAGGGCGCGGTTTTTGGTGTCGGTGGAGAGCGTGCTCAGCGTGCGGGCGGCCTGTTTACAGTCCGCCGCAAGGGATTCGATGGATGGAGTCTCGGCAATGGTCTCGGGCATGACGAGATTGGCAATTGGTGTTTGGGAATTGGGCCGTGATTTACCGTACACAAAGCAGGAGATGGTGCTCCGTGCATGCTTTCGTGTTGCGCAGTGCGCATTACGTCCCCCGCTCGTTTACCCGGCGCGCCACACGCATTACGTCTCCACCACCAGGTCGTCGCGGTGGATCACGTGGTCGGCCGGAGCCTCCTCGCCGAGCAAATCCTCGATGGCGTGGCTCTGCCGTCCCTGGATGCGGCGGAGGGCCGCGGCGTCGTACTGCGTGATGCCTTTGGCCACGCGCTGCGGCTGCCCCTCCACGACCACCGCAACAGCGTCGCCCTGGGCAAAGGCGCCTTCCACCGCCACAATGCCGGAGGGCAGCAGCGAGGCGCCGTCGTGCCGCAGCGCGTCGGCCGCGCCGGCGTCCACCACGAGGCGGCCCGCCGTGGGGAGCGCGTGGAGCATCCAGTGCTTGCGGGCCGGGCGGGGCTGCGCGGCCCGGCGGAAGTGGGTGCCCGGCATCTCGCCCCGCCCCAGGGCATCGAGGTGGTCGCCGTTGGTGCCGTTGACAAGCACCGTATCGATGCCCCGGTCGGTCGCCTTTTCGGCCGCCTCCACCTTCGTCTGCATTCCGCCCGTGGCCACCGCCCGGTGCGAGGGGCCGACCATGCCGTAGATGTCGTCGGTGATCGTGTCCACCTCGGCGATGCGCTCCGCGGATGGGTCGTCGTGCGGATCGGCGGTGTAGAGGCCGTCCACGTCGGAACAGATGACGAGCAGGTCGGCCTCGGCGAGCACCGCCACGTAGGCGGCGAGGTTGTCGTTGTCGCCCACCTGCAGTTCCTCGGTGGCCACTGTGTCGTTTTCGTTGACGATGGGCAGCGTGCCGCGATCGAGCAGCTCTGCGATGGTATTTTTCGCGTTGACGAAGCGGGCCCGTCGCTGCAGGTCGTCGTACGTGAGGAGCACCTGCGCGCAGGGCACATCGAAGAGGCGGCGCCAGTGGGCCATCAGCAACGGCTGCCCGAGGGCGGCGAGGGCCTGGCGCTCGGGGATTGACAGGCCGGTGCCGGGGCCGCCTCGTCCCTGCTCGGCCAGGCCCGCGGCCACGGCGCCGGACGAGACGAGGATCACATCTTTGCCCTGTCGGCGGCTGTCCGCGACGAAGCGGGCGATGGGCAACAGGTGCGTGGTGCTGCAGCCCCGGTCGTCGGGCGCCACCAGGGCACTGCCCACCTTCACCACCGCGCGAGACCAGTTGGGCAACGAACACGCGGACATGAGCAACCGAAATAGCGATGAGTTACGAGTCTGTCGGTCTGAGGCCACGAGACGGGGCCCGAGCCCTTCCCCGAAAGGGGGGGTGCCATGCTCCCCAATGCCAGTACGGCCGAAAAGATCGCCCTCCGGCCCGCTTCGCTCAAATTCATTAAAACTCAGAATTTTGGTGTGCAGTCCGTGCAATATCGACTGGGCCTGTACGTTGGGACCACCAGAAATTGAGAACCCCTCACCGCGTTCGGCTTCTTGCGTTCGGCTTTCTCCTTCTTGCTTGGCTGCACCCCATGGGCATTACCGCATCCAACCTGACCAAACGGTACGGCGACCAGGCCGCCGTGGACGGCGTGAGTTTTGAGATGAGCACCGGGGAGGTGCTGGGGTTTCTTGGCCCCAATGGCGCCGGAAAAACTACGACGATGCGACTTCTGACGTGCTATCTGGAACCTACCGCCGGCACGGCGACGCTCGACGGGTACGACATCCACGACCATCCGGAGGCTGTCCGCCGTCGCATTGGGTACTTGCCCGAAAACGCGCCGCTGTACACCGATATGCCGGTGATTGAGTACCTGCGCCTCTCCGCCCGCCTGCAGGCGGTCCCCCCGGCCACCATCGACAATCGCATTCAGACAATGATGGATGTCTGCGGCCTCGGCCGTGAGCGTCACAAGCGCATCGGCGAGTTGTCGAAGGGATACCGGCAGCGCGTTGGGCTTGCCCAGGCGCTCCTGCACGACCCGCCCGTGCTCATTCTCGACGAACCGACCACGGGGCTCGACCCCAACCAGATCGTCGAAATCCGCGAGCTGATCAAGGAGATTGGACAGGAGAAGACCGTCATGCTCAGCTCTCACATCTTGAAGGAGGTGGAAATGACGTGCGACCGCATTCTCATTATCAATCAGGGGGAGGTTGTCGCAGATGCCGCCACGGAGGAGCTGCGCCAGCAGTTTCGGGGCGGAGCGCAACTGCGCGTGGCGGTGCAGGCCCCCGACGATACCGACGTCCCGGCCGCACTGGCGTCGCTCCGCGGCGTTGCTTCGGTTGACGGCAGCGAGGGGACCTACACGCTGTCTGCCACGGGGGCTGCTCCGCCGGCCGCGGAGGTGTTTCGCCTCTGTGCGGACCGGGACTGGGTGCTGACGGAGCTGACGCCGGTGGAGTCGAGCCTCGAGGATGTCTTCCGCGAGCTCACGGAGACCCCGGAAACGCCTCCGGATGCGGCGCCCTCCTCCGATTCCCCTCCAGCAACAGCACCGGATGAAGGAAGAACTGGGAGACATCATTCGTGAAGCGTGATCTGTGCGGAGGCCTCGGCCTCGTTCACACTCCCACTCGCTACGCACCATTCGCCTGCGCCCATGCACGCCGTTCTGACGATCTGCAAACGGGAGATCAATGCGTTTTTTGACTCCCTGACCGCCTACGTACTGCTCGTTCTTTTTCTCGGCCTCAGTGGCACCTTTACGTGGCTTTTTGGCCAGGGCGATATCTTCTTCGTCGGCCAAGCCTCGCTGGACACGTTTTTTCAGGTGGCGTTCTGGACGCTCTTTTTCTTCATCCCCGCCGTCACCATGGGCATGATTGCGGAAGAGCGACGCAGCGGCACCCTCGAGCTGCTGGCCACCAAGCCGCTGGACGATATGGAAATCGTGGCGGGGAAGTGGCTTGCGGCCTGGCTCTTGGTCGCGGTGGCGCTTCTGTTCACGCTGCCGTACTACATCACCGTTGCCCAACTGGGCCCGATTGATCATGGCGCCACCCTCAGCGGCTATCTTGGGCTTCTCCTCGTGAGCGCTGTGTACGTGAGCATCGGCCTGTTTGCCTCCAGCCTGACGCGCAACCAGATCGTTGCGTTTCTCCTGAGCCTCTTCCTGGCCGTCTTTCTGCATCTGCTGTTTGGACAAATGGCCGTGGTCTTGCCCGGGGCGCTTGCGGATGTGGCGTCGTTTCTCGACTTGCAGGGACACTTTCAGACCATGGCGCGGGGCGTGATGGACGCGGCCTCGCTGCTTTACGTCGTTTCTCTGACGCTGATCGGCCTTCTCGCCGCCACGGTGTCCCTCAAAAGCCGAAGCTGGTCGTGAGTGTGGACGCGCGGGCACGGACGCCTCCGCCCGCCCCCGTACGCGAACGCTCCTCCGTTCCCCTCCAAACCGCTCTCGACTTATGTCCCATCCACTCGCGGGCTTTTTGGCCACCCGGCGCGAAGCTTTGCTGCAGGGGCTGCTCATTGTGGGCAGCTGTATCGCCCTCACGTACGTGGCGAATCAGTTTCTGTGGCGGGCCGACCTCACGGCCAACAACCGATATACGCTCGCCGCTGCGAGCCACGATCTTGCGCAGGACCTCCAGGACCCTGTGACGGTGACGGCGTACGTTACGCCCGATTTGCCCGCTCGGTTTGGGCGCACGGCGGATGAACTTCGGGCGCTGTTGCAGGAGTTTCGGGCGGCAGCAGGCGGCAATGTGGAGTTTCAGTTTGTAGACCCCGGCTCCGACGACGCAACCGCCCGCGAGGCGCGCGAAGAGGGCGTTCGCCCGGTCACGGTGAACGTGCGCCAGCAGAATCAGATGACGCAGAAGCGGGTCTACCTCGGCGCCGTGTTCCAGTATCAGGATCAGCGCGAGGTGGTGCCGTTTGTGGAGCCGGGCGCGCCCCTGGAGTATACGATTGCCCGTACGCTGAAGCAGCTCACGGCGGAGACGAAGCCGGTGCTGGGGGTGCTGCAGGGACACGGCGAGCCGTCGCTGGAGGCCATGCCGCAGCTGCGCCGTGCCCTGGAGGGCCGCTACGAGTTTGAGACGGTCTCAGGGGTGGACACAGCCGGGGTGCCGGCCACGGTGGATGTGCTGCTGGTGGCCCGGCCCGGCGAGAAACTGCCCACTCGGGCGGCCCTGGCGGTGGACCAGTATGTGATGCGAGGCGGACGCGTGCTGTTTGCGCTCAATCGGGGCCGTGCAAATATGCGATTCGGGCAGGCACGCACGGCGGACACGGGCCTGGAGCCGCTCCTTCGCACGTACGGCCTGCCCATCCAGGCCAACCTCGTCCGCGACCGCAACGCCACGCCGGTACAAATGAGCGAGCAGCGCGGCGGCATGAACGTGGTTCGGCGCGTCCGGTATCCCTACATCCCTCAAATCTCGAACTTCGCCGGGCACCCCATCAGCAGCGGCTTGGACCAGGCTGTGTTTCGGTTTGTGTCGTCGCTCGATACTACGCAGGCCGACTCCACAGCGCACCTCACGGTTCTGGCCCGCTCCTCGGCCCAGTCGGCGACCACGGCTCTCCCCACGAACATCCGCCCACAGCGCACCTGGACGTCCGCGGACTTTTCCGGGGCGTCGTTTCCCGTCGCGGGCCTGCTGGAGGGCTCGTTTGCCTCCGCATTTGCCGACGCCGACACTCTCTCCGTCGATCGCACGCAAAGTCCCGAGACGCAAATGGTGGTGGTCGGCGATGGCGACTTCCTCGTCAATGGCACTGGCCGCCGCCAACAGCGGCTTCCGCCCGGCAACATCAACCTTGCCGCCAATAGCATCGACTACCTTGCGGGCGACACAGGACTGCTGGCCCTCCGCACCCAGCAGGTCACCAGCCGCCCGCTTCGGCAAATAGCTCCTACCTCCAAAACGGTCTTGAAGTACCTTAACGTGCTGCTGCCAATCGGGCTCGTCGTCGGATACGGCCTGGTGCGATACCGCCGCAACCAGGCTCAGCGGCGCCGCTGGAAGGAGAGCGGCCTCCGCGCCTGACGTGCTCCCTGCCTCTTTGCTCTGCCTCCCTGTATCCGATTTCTGCCCCCGGCCATGACAAACGCCACCAAGACCCTGGCCCTCGTGTTTGCCGGTTCGCTCGTGCTCGCCCTTGCCACCTCGTGGCAGTGGGACTCCACCTCCAGTGCGGCGTTCCAGAACGAAGTACTGCCGGTGGATACCAGCACAGTCCAGACAATCCGGATTGCTGGCCCGGATCGCCCGACGTTGCGCCTCACGCGCTCAGACGGCAACTGGACGGTCTCGTCTGCGGACACCACGGCCACCTATCCCGCCAGTCCCGATGCGGTGGGCAAGCTCCTTCGCTCTGTGCCCGGCCTCGCCATCGAGGCGGTCGCCACCCGCCGCCCGGCCAAACACCCCCGATACGGCGTCGACTCTACCGGCACGACCCTCACTCTGCTCGACGCCTCGGGCGAGCGGCTGGGGGCGCTGGTGCTGGGGCGAACGCAGTTTCGAGACGCTGCGGGCGGGGGGGCCGCCGGCGGCCCTCTGCAGCGAAGACGGCGCACTGGCACGACCATCACCTACGTGCGCCCTCCCGAGCAGCCCGACGTGTACGTGGTGGAGGCCTCCCTCCGCTCGTTCTCGGCGTGGGACCTGACCGACTGGCGCGACAAACGGCTCTGGAGCGTGAGCCGCGCGCAGGTCCAACGGATCGATTTTTCCTACCCCGCCGATAGTTCTTTTACCCTCCGGCGCGTTACCGCTCCCGACACCGCCGCCGCCCCGGAGACCTGGGTCTCGGCGGGCGATACGCTCTCGCAGCGCCGCGTGTCTCCGCTGCTCCGCACCCTCACGGCTCCCCGCGCCGATGGGTTTGCCGAAGCCCTCTCGCCCTCAGACCTCCAGAATGCGCCCTACACCCTTCGCCTCCACCTTGCCGACGACACCCAGCGCACCCTGCGCCTCTCTCCGGCCCCCACCGGCTCCTTCTATCGCGCAGCGGCAGACGGGTATGCGTACGTGGCGGAGCTGCGCGAGGAGGCATGGAACGACTCAGTGCTGCGGGGCCGCTCGGCCTTTCTTCCGGACGACTGATCGTGCAGGCGACTGAACCGGACACTCCCGGGCCGCCCCCCACGCACTGGTGCCTTTCGTGAAAGCCCGACCAAACTGCAACGGCTCGGGAAAGGCCCTTCCCCCATCCGGTTCGCACGGACGACACACGTCGACGTCCCGACCGTCTTCGGTCTTCCGTCCGGTCCACTGTTTGAGTGCCTCCACCATGGCGTCCTCCCCCCAGTACCGCACGATTTGGCTTTCGGACCTGCACCTGGGCACTCCGCAGGCCAAAGCGTCGTTCGTCCTCGACTTTCTCCAGCACCACGAGGCCGAGCGCTACTACCTGGTAGGCGATGTGATTGATGGGTGGGCCCTCCAGCGCTCGTGGCACTGGCCCCGCGCCCACAACAAGGTGATTCAGGGGCTGTTGCGAACGGCCCAGAGCACCGACGTGATCTATGTCCCTGGCAATCACGATGCCGCAGCGCGCGAGTACGACGGCCTCCAGCTCGGCGGCATCGCCATCCAGAAGCACGCCGTCCACACGCTCGCGGATGGGCGGCGCTTTTGGGTGACGCACGGAGACGAGTTTGAAGGTGTTGTGCGGCACGCGCGCTGGGTGGAGCTGCTGGGCCAGTGGACGTACGCCGGCGTTCTGACCATGGACCACTGGCTTGAGCGCGCCCGCCGCTTTTTCAACCTGCCCTACTGGTCGCTCGCAAACGCGCTCAAGGAGTCGAACGAGCAGGCCCAGCAGTTTATCGCGACCTTCGAGGACGCTGCGGCCCAGCGTGCGCAGGAGAAGGCGGTAGACGGCATTATTTGCGGGCACATCCACCGCCCTCAGATGCGACTCATTGACGGCCACCGGTACCTAAACACCGGCGACTGGGTGCAAAACTGCACGGCGCTCGTGGAGCATCGGGACGGCACCCTCGAGCTGCGGCGGTGGATCCCGAAGGAGGCGGAGGGGACCATCGCCACGGAAGCGTCGCCCCGGGATGGTGCCTCTGGGCACCGCCGGGCCCCCCTGCACCGCCCGGCAGAAGGATGAGCGGCGCTCCCCACAGCAGTCGGGGCTAACCCCGCACGTCGACTCACGCCGACGGCCCCGATGGCTGAGAAACGGGCGGAAGACGGTGCCCTTTTCCCGGAAACTGAGTACCGAGGAACGATTCGATACGCCGCGATGCCGCCCCTACGCGTGCCCGATCGACGCCAGTGCGCACCCCAAGCCCCTCCAGCAAATACGCTGTGTCCTCCGTCGCAATGTTGCCCGTGGCCCCTTCGATGAACGGGCAGCCCCCCATGCCCGCGAGCGACGTGTCGAACCGGTCCACTCCGCACTGCAGCGCCGCGTAGACGTTGGCGAGGCCGAGGCCGCGCGTATCGTGCAGGTGCAGGACCAGGGGCGTATCCCCGATGCCTCCCTGCACGGCCCGCACGCGCTTCTGGATCATCCGTGGATTGGCGAGCCCGGTAGAGTCGGCCAGCGAAATCGAAGCGACGTCCATCTGCGCAAAGTGGCGGCTCATTTCCACTACCTGCTCCAGCGGCGTATCGCCCGGCGCCCGATACCCAAAGACCGTCTGGAAGCCCATCTGCACCCGGAGCCCCTGGCGGTGCGCACGGCGAATCATCTCTTCGGCCTGCGCCGCAGCCGCCTCGACCGTGCGGTTGGCATTGTCTCGGCTGTGCTGGTCGTGCGTGGCAATCGACAGGTCTACGTGCGAGAGCCCCGCGGCCCCCGCCCGCTCCAGGCCTTTCGGATTTAGAACAAGCCCGGCGTACGTCACGTCGTCCCGCGCCGGCAAGCGCTCACACACCGCTTTGGCGTCTTTCATCTGCGGCACCCACTCCGGATGCACAAACGACGTCACCTGAATGCGGGGCAGCCCGGCGTCGGCGAGAGCCGAGATGATGTCGACCTTCAGGTCAGTCGGGATGAACGTGTCCTCGAACTGAAAGCCGTCGCGCGGTCCAACGTCGCACAATGTGACCTCGGGAGGGAGAGGCATGGGCACGAAGGAGACGGGTGGAGGAACTGCACGCGCAACGTACACGATGCCATACGCCAGACAGTTCGGCCAGTCCGGTCGGGCCGCTGCGGGCCTACTGTCCCCCGGCCTCCTCGAGCGAAAAGCGGCTGGGCTTCGGATCGACGTTGAGCGTAAGGGACTGGATGGTGGACGTGGTCTCGCGGGAGCCTTGCGGGGTGGACTGTGTGGTGCGGGTGGTGAAAGGGACGCGCACCCCACTCACCTCCTGGTACTTGCGAAATACCTGCGTGACATCCACGGTGGCGCCGCTGCGCGGATTGCGCTGGGTAAGCGTCATGCGCTCCGGACGCAGGGTTTCGGCATTCAGGTAGAGCGTGTAGGCCGTACCGGACGGAGGCGAGACGCGCACGCGGCGGTAGGTGGTGTCACTCATCGTGGTATCGCCCCGGGCCTCCAGGCCCAGGCCTTCGTGACCGAGGTTGGCCATGAGGTACGGCATCCTGCGCCAGAGCTGGCCCGTGATTTGTCCCTTCATCGACGACGGGAGGGTTTGGGTTTGGCCGCCGCGTCGGACCATGACCTTCGACCCGTCACTCGTGATGGTGATGCCGCCCCGCTCTACGCGCATTTTGTTGGGGAGGGCAACCAGAAGCGTGCTGGTGCGCCCCTGCTGGGTCGACTCCACCCGCATGCTCTGGATGTCATCGAAGGCCGTCCCGCCAAGGGCGTCTTTGGCGTCGGCCATCAGTTCTTGGGCAGTGGCGGCCGCCTTCTTCTCAGCAGCCGTCGGCGCGGCGTCCTGCTCACTCGGGGGCCGGCGGGGAATAGAAATGTCGACCTCGTTCACCGCCCCGTCGTTCGTGAGGGCGGCCAGCGAATCGCTAAAGTCTTGCCGCCGCCCCACCACCAGGATGTGTGCCTCGTCAGGGTGAAGGTACTTTTGCGCCACCGACAGCACATCGTCCGTAGAAACATTCTCAATGGCCGTCCGCGTCTGCTGCAAAAAGTCCGTCGGGTAGTCGTGGTAGGCGTAGGTCATGCGACGGCTTAGGACTTCTTGCTCCGTATCAAAGTTGAACACGAACGAGTTGAGGTAGCTTTCTTTGGCCAGCGACAGCTCTTCTGCGGTCGGCGGATTGGTTTTCATGCCGCGGACCTCCTCCATCACTGCGGTGGCGGCTTCTACGGTGCGGGCGCTCTGCGAAAAGACACCGGCAAAGAAGCGCCCTGGCTGCTGGTAGCCGGTGGAGTAGTTTCCAAAGACGGAATAGGCAAGGCCCTTCTCCTTGCGCACCGTCTGGAAGAGACGCCCGGAAAAGCCCCCGCTGAGCACCTCATTCATGAGGGTGACGGCAGCGTAGTCGTCGCTGCGGCGTGTAATCTCGCCGGGATGCCCCATGTAGATGGTGCTCTGATTTACGTCGGCCTTCTGCACGAAATTAACCGAGTAGTCGCGCCTGGCCGTGCGCTCCGGCGGGGTGGGCGGGGAGTAGCCGTCCGGGGCGGTCCAGTCGCCAAACTGTGCCCGCAACTTCTGAGCCATCGCGTCGGCGTCAAAGTCGCCCCACACGCTCAGGTACGTGTTGCTCGGCTGCACAGCGCGGTCGTGGTAGTCAACCAGATCCTGCCGCGTAATGCGATCGATGGTGAAGTATTCGGGCGTGCGGGCGTAGGGGCTGTCCTCCCCGTAGAGAATCTGATTAAACTCTCGCGAAGCAATGCCGCGGGCGTTGTCGTTGCGTCGCGAGATGGCGGACTTTTGCTGGCTTTTGGCCTGCTGGACCTTTGCCTTGGCAAACGCGGGGCGCCGCAGAACCTCGGCGAAGAGGGGAAGCACCGTGTCTACATTGTCGGCGAGGGTAGACATGAAAGCAGAGCCGGCGGTCTGGCCGATGCTGGTCTCAACAGTGGCCCCGAGGTTTTCGAGGACAGTATTGAGGCTGTCGGGCGAGAGCGAGGCCGTGCCGCCGCTTCGCATAACAGTGCCCGTCATGGAGGCGAGGCCGCGCTTTTCCGCGGGATCGTAGACCGCACCCACCCCCCCGATGCGGGCTGCGGCGGTCACCTGTGGAAGCTCGCGGTCCTCCAGCAGAAAGAGGACCATGCCATTGTCGAGCTCGAGCCGGGTGGGCTCGGGGGGCTCAAAGCTGCGCAGGGCGGGGTAGGTGAGGGCCTCCACATCGTAGTCGGCGGTGGAGATGTCGTCGGGGGCCTGCTGGGCTGCGGCGGGAGAAGCGAGAAGCAGCAGCGCAATGGTGGCAAAAAGCCCGCGGAGGAAAAAGAGCCGAGAATGCATCATGGGAAGGGGGGGCGGAATGCAAGGAACGCGGTGGGGAGAGCAGAGACGCAACAACAGCTACTGTGCCGCCGCGGTGGGCTGCGAGTTGTCGTCAGTGGTGGTGATCATGGCCACCGTGCGGTTGCTCCGTTGAAACGTTTCCTGGGCAACACGCTGCACATCCTCGGCGGTAACGGCTCGTAGCGCCTCCAGATTTTTGAAGACCGTGCGCCAGGTGCCCGTCAGCTCCTCCATCTCCGCAAACTGAAGGGCCAGGCCGAGGTTGGAGTCGAGCTGTCCGATGAGTTGGTCGCGCGCTCGCGTCTTGGCGCGTTCCAGTTCTTCTTGGCGGATGCCGTTTTCCGCGATGGCGTTCAGCTCCTCGTAGACCACGTGCTCAACGCTATCCGCCGAGACGCCACGGCTGGGCACCCCAAAGATGCCGAAGAGCGTGGGGTACTTGTTGCCGGGAAAGCTGGGGATGGCCTGCACCTGCAGCATTTGCTCCGTCTCCACCAGTCGCTTGTACAGCCGACTGGTACGCCCCCCGGAAAGCACGTCCGAAAGGACGTTGTAGACCGGGGCCTCCTCGCTGTATCGACTGCCGCGGTGGTACCCCACGAGCAAGAAGGGCTGTGTCTGCTCACGGAGGAGGACGCGTCGCTCGCCCTGCTGCGTCGGCTCTTCGGTGGTGACGGGGAGGGGATCTTCGCCCGCAGGCAGGCGCCCGAAGTACTCTTCCGCCAGGTCTCGCATGCGCTCCGGATCCACATCGCCCGCAATGCCCACTGTCATGTTGCGGGCCGTGTAGTGCTTCTCAAAAAAGGCTTTCGCCTCTGTGCGCGAGATGCGCTTCAGATCAGACATGTGCCCAATCACGGGGTTGCCGTAGGGGTGTGCCTTGAACGCCGTCGTCAAGAATTCCTCGACAAGGCGCCCCGTCGGGCTCGACTCGGTGCGCTGCCGCCGCTCTTCCATCACCACGTCGCGCTCGGTGTAAAACTCGCGGAGCACCGGATTGGCAAACCGATCCGATTCGAGTGCAAAGAAGAGCTCTGCCTTGTTGGCCGGGAGGCTGTAGCGATAAATCGTGGCATCGGCCGATGTGCCGGCATTCAGATCGGTGACCCCGTTCCGTTCGAGAAGGTTTTCAAACTCGCCGTCCTCGATGTAAGACTCGGCCTCCTCCTGCGCCTGCGCAAACTGCTCCTCCAGCCGAGATAGACGACTGGAATCGGCCTGAGCCCCCTTCATTTGCTCGCGGCGCAGATCCAGATAGATCTCCTCCTGACGCCGGAGGGCCGCCATCTCTTTCTCGATGTTCTTGGTGCCGATGGTGGTCGTGCCCTTGAACGCCATGTGCTCGAACATGTGGGCAATGCCCGTCTTGCCTGTGG
>ERZ1034519.183-NODE-183-length-11837-cov-15.849856_pt1 | contig 11837 bp, 10 predicted proteins | sample MGYA00520655_ERZ1034519 | MGnify/ENA primary metagenome ERZ1034519 (study PRJEB33760, sample SAMEA4777702) | hypersaline lake metagenome | biome: hypersaline environment; feature: brines | place: Spain | collected 2012-08 | depth 0 m ...
CGCGTCATTCCGCCGCGACTGCGAGTTTTTCGTCGGACGACGGCGGTGCTGCGGGGGCCGTCGCTTCGATTTCCTCCGGAAAAGCCGACGCCGGGAGCGCGTCCACGACCTCGTCCACGAGCGCGGTGCCCTGCCGGAGGGCGTTGAGAGCGGTGACGCCGAGCCGCTGTGTGATGTAGCGGCGCCCCACGTCGTTGTCGGTGACGGGGCCGGTGAGTGCGGTGATACCGGTGCGGTAGCGCTCGCGGAAGGTGCGCTCGGCGGCCCACGCCCCGGCCAGGTCGGTGGCCGCCACCACGTGCGCCTCGATGAAGGACTGCAGTTCCATGTCCGTCAAGAGGTCGTCGACGCCGTAGTAGCCGACGAATCCGTCGCCCATCTCCGCCACGATCACGTCCAGGTCCTCCGTCTCATTGAGGTGATGGATCACGCCCTTCGCGATGGGGGTGATCGCGTCCTCCACGGTGCAGGCAATCCCCGCGTCGGTGAAGGTGGAGACGGCCGTGGCCCCGTGCGCCTGCATCCGGCGCACGTCGCGCATGAGCGACGCCCCCGTCAGCTTGGCGGCGCCCACCCGAAGCCCGCGCGCCGACAGCCCCTCCACGATCCGGCAGGCGGCTTCGGTCTTGCCCGTCTCCATGGCCGTGCCGCTGACCGTGACGAGCGGGACCGACGTCGCCAGGCGGTGCCGCATCTCCAGGGCGTCCTCCTGGATCCGGGCGTGCGTCCACTGGTCGTTCCGCTTGACCATCACGGCGCCGAGCACCTCCACCGGCAGGGCCGGCCCAAGGTTGGGGTGGGCTGCGGTGCACTCGCCGATGAGCCCGCCCAGGTTGAGCACGTGCAGCGTATCGCCGGGGGCAATGTGGCGGGGGACCCGTCCGCTATACCCTTTGAGCGCCTGCCGCCCGCCGAGCGTCCCCACGAGCACGTCGCCCTCCCGGATGTGGCGGAAGGCGCCGTCGCTGCACTCGACCTCGTCGTACTGGTCCTTCTCGTCGAGCGCGCGCACCACGACCACGTAGCCGTGCTGGGCCACGACATAAGGGGAGAGCGTGATCGGCGACTCGATGTCGCAGTGTGCGGTGCTAGAGGCAATCTTGTCGACGGGACCCGTCTGGAAGGCGTCGTCGGTCATGGGCGTGGGGGATGGGAGTGGAGAGGGCGGGGGCAGAGGGGACGGGAGATGTGCTATCCCGTGGTCGATTCGGCGATCATCGGCTCGGAGCCCGGGGGATCCGTGTCGGCGCGGGCCTTTTTGGCGAGGAGGGAGGGAATGGCAGCGAGCGTGGTGTAGCCCTCCGCGTCCCGACCGTCCCACAGCGCATTTTCCTCGCCGTAGGTGGCCGTACCGGCGTCGAACAGGGAGTGGGGGCTGTCGACGCCCTGCACCGTGGCGCGGCCCTTGAAGAGCTTCACCGTGACGGTGCCGGCGACGACGTCCTGACTGTGGTCGAGGAACGCCTCCACGTCCCGCATCACCGGATCGAAATACTGTCCCTCGTGAAGCAGGCGGCCGTACACGTCGCCGAGGGTGTGCTTCTGCACCTGCTGCTGCTCCGAGAGCACGACCTTTTCGAGCTCGCGGTGGGTCGTAATCAGGATCTGGGCCGCGGGCGCCTCGACCCCAATCCGCCCCTTGATGCCGAGGATGGTGTCCCCCACGTGGACATCCCGCCCCACGCCATGCCGTCCGCCGACCTCGTTGAGCGTCTCGACGACCTCGACCCCCGAGAGGGACGCGTCGTCGACGGCCACGGGGAGCCCGTTCGCAAACGTGATCGTGAGGGTGCGCGGCGCGTCCGGCGCGTCGGCGGGGGCCGTCGTGTCCGGGTAGGCGTCCGTCGGCAGCGAAGCCTTCGCCGTGAGCGTCTCCTTGCCGCCGATCGTGGTGCCCCAGAGGCCCCGGTTGATGGAGTAGTCGGTCGTGTCGTCCGGCACCGAAAAGCCGCGCGCCTCGAGGTAGGCCGTCGAGGCATCCCGGCTTAGGCCGAGCTCGCGAATCGGGGCAATCACGTCGAGGTCGTCGCCCACCAGCTGCAGGGCCACGTCGAACCGCACCTGGTCGTTGCCGGCCCCGGTGGAGCCGTGGGCGACCGTAGAGGCCCCGACCGCCTGTGCCACCTCCGCCACGGCCCGCGCCTGCACGATGCGCTCCGGCCCCACGCACAGCGGGTAGACGCCGCCCTTCAGGACATTCCCCTTGATCAGGTAGCTCAGGTGATCCTCGTAGAGCGGCGCCCGCCCGTCGATGAGGTGGTGCCGGTCCGCGCCGAGGTGCCGGGCTCGGGCCTCGATCGCCGTGCGGTCGTCGTCGGTGAGGCCGCCGGTGTCGACCGTGACGGTGTGAACCGGGGCGTCGTGGGTCGCTTGCAGGTACGGAACGCAGAAGGAGGTGTCGAGGCCTCCACTGAAGGCGAGAACGATGGCCATGGGAAGACAAAAATCGGGGGGAAACACAAAAAAGGCGCTGGCTCGTGAGAACCAGCGCCTTTGCAGAGAAGGCGGCGATGCCGCGTCAAATGGGGGGCTAAGCCTTACTCATCTGACGCCTGGGACGCCGGTCGAGCCGTAGAAGCGATGTGCAGTCGTCGCACACGTCGGGCTCGACGTCGGGTCGTCGGCGCAATGAGGGTCGGCTGGCGTGTCATAGTGGTTTCCACGATAGCGGGCGCCTCCGGAACGATCAAGTCGATTGGCGGCGGATTCGGTGATGAACGTGTGAAGGGAAGCGCTTCCGGGCCTCCGGGGCGGGGGCTTGGTCCCTGGAGGAGCCGTTGTCCCTCCCCGCATGTGCCGGCATGAGAGGGTCTATCCCCGCGGGTGCGGGGTCACCCCTAGTATAGTTTGTCAGGAGCCGGGCGCTACGGGCCCGTCGCTCCGTATATCGCCCCGAAAGAGCGACAGTCTGTTGCAGGGCAAGTCATGGTGCATCAACTCGAGGACACATCCTTCCAATTGCAACCCGTCCAGCTGGGCCGTGTGCCTCCCTGAACACAGCGGGTTGAGCTGAACTGATCGCGGCTTCCCCTCGTTGCAGCACGTCCTGTTCCGAACTGTGCCTACAGGACACCGCTCCCATGACTGAACTCGCTTCTCCCGCGGCGACCGACGTTCAGCCGCGTCGGTTCACGTCCGACGAAGTGCAGGCTATGCTCCACGCCGGCATTCTGCACGAGGACGACCCGCTCGAACTCATCGATGGTCAGCTCGTCGTGATGTCTCCGATCAACGATCCGCACATCGTCTGTGTCAATCACCTGAACCGCCTCTTTGTGGAGCGGACCACCCCGGACGTAGTGGTGAGCGTGCAGAATCCCGTTCGGATCGACGAGCACAACGAGCCGGAGCCGGACGTCGTGCTGTCCACGGCGCTCGACGGCGCGCCGCGTCCCGACAACGTGCTGTTGCTGGTCGAGGTGTCCGATACCACACTGACATACGATCGCGACGTGAAGCGACCCCTCTATGCCCGTGCCGGCATTCCGGAAGTGTGGATTGTGGACCTGGACGCCCGGCAGATTGAAGTGCATCGGGAGCCGGATGACGACGTGTACCGCACTCGGCATCTCGCGGGCCTGGACGACACGGTGACCCCGGAGCGCCCGACATCGGTCGGCGACATTCCGGTACGCGACATTCTCGGCGATCTGCCGGAGCCTGAGAGCGACGAAAGTGAGGCGTGACGGGAGGCTATGGCTGTTTCGTCTCCGAGCGCTTCCGGATCGACAAGCAGTAGATCGTCCCTGTCGATCGTCGGAGCCTCCCCCCGGCTGCTCCAGTAGCTCCTCCACGTCATGCGATTCTGTGAGGCCGCGGTGCGTCCGGGTCTATCCCCGCGTGTGCGGAGAAATGCAATCATCAGCGTCGGTCGAGCCGTCCAGTGGCGTGTTTGCGGCGCCGGAGACTGGGTCAGGGCCGCCTCGCCCGGAGCGACCCCGTCACCCGTATCGTCCGCGAAGTCGGGAGGGCGGGGGCCTGCTCGGTCATTTCGAGGGTGAACGTCCCGCCCACGGCCCCACGCCCGGCCCGGGTGATCGAAACGTGGCCCTCCGTGGCCTCGAAGCGCGCATCGGGCAGCGACAGGAACGCGACGAGCCCCGGCAGGCTGTCGGTTCGAGGCGCATTGAGCAGGGCGGCCCGCACCACGTCGTAGCGGCCCGTTGCCGCATCGGGGGCCCCGCCCGTGCCGCGCGGCGTGAACGCCATCGAAAGGCCGGGCCCGTCGCGGGTGCCCAGCTCAAGTCCGACACGGGCGTCGCGTGCCGACCGGAGGACAGCGGGGCCCGCGAGCGTGTCGGTGACGGCCCCCTGGATCTGGAGGCGGTACCGCCCCGCAGCCACACCGAGATCGGAGGCGTCCCCGCAGCCGGACAGCAGGAGGACGAGGCAAAGACCGGCGAGGGAGAGCGGCAGGGCGAGGCAGCGAGGCATGGGGCGGTACAGGCAGCGGAATGGGGCTGGGGCGAAGAGCGACGCCTCCGCCCCAGCGTCGACCCCCCTGCAAACGGACGACTACGGCTGGGGTCCCACCGTCTGGGGGCGTTCCGTGACCTGCTCGCCCTCCGCTTCCCCCTCCATGGGCCCGTCGTCGGAGAGGGGCACCGCGTCGAGGATGAGGCGCGCGCTGCGGTTGTACGTGAAGTAGTTGTAGGCCCAGTTGACGAGGGCGCTGAGGCGGTTGCGGAAGCCCACCAGCTTGGCAATGTGGATGACGACCCAGAGGAACCAGGCCATGAAGCCCCGAAACGCGATGCCCCCGGCAAACTCGGCCACCGCCGCGTTCCGGCCGATCGTGGCCATCTGGCCGAGGTCCCAGTACTCGAACCGCTCCGTGGTGGCGTCGCGGAGGCGGCGCTGAATCTGGTCCGCGGCGTGCCGGCCGCTCTGGATGGCCACCTGCGCGAGCTGGGGCTCGTATCCGTCCTCGCCCTCGATGGCAGCCATGTCACCCACGACGTACACGTCCGGGTGCTCGGGGACCGTCAGGTCCGGGCTCACGACGACCCGATCGGCCCGGTCCTGCTCGGCGTCGAGCAGGTTGGCCACCGGGCTCGCCTTCACGCCGGCCGCCCAGACCAGCGTCTGCGTCGGGAGGACCCGCCCGTCGGCGAGGTGGACCCGGTCGGGGGCGACGCGCTCGACGGCCGTGTTGGTCTGGACGTCCACGCCGCGCGCCTCAAGAACCTGTCGGGTGTAGGCCCGCTGCGGCGCCTTGTAGGGGGGCAGAAGGTCGTCTTCCATCTCCAGAAGAAGGCAGCGGGCCTCCTCGCGCGTATCAAATTGGGCAAAGTCGTCGTTGAGCGTGTCGAAGAGCTCCACGAACGCGCCCGCCATCTCGACGCCCGTTGGCCCTCCGCCCACCACGACGAAGGTAAGGGCGCCCTCTCCGGCGCCCGCCCGCTGCCGGTCGTACCGCTCGAACTGCCGCAGCACGCGGTTGCGCAGGTTGACGGCGTCGGGCACGTTCTTGAGGGGGTAGGCGTGCTCCTCCACGCCGGGAATCCCGAAGTCGGTCGAGACGGCACCCGCCGCCAGGATGAGGTGGTCGTAGGAGAGCGACTGACTGCCGTGCAGGTGCACCTGCTGGCGGGCAGGGTCGATGTCGACCACGGTGCCGAGGCGAAAGTTCACCGTCTCGTTGCCCTGAAAGATGTTGCGCACATTGTGCGCGATGTCGTCCGGCTCCAGCCCCGCCATGGCCACCTCGTAGAGCAGCGGCTGAAACTTGTGGTAGTTGTTGCGGTCGACGAGCGTGACGCGGACCGGGGCGTCGCGCAGCGTTTTGGCGGCCTCCAGGCCCGCAAACCCGGCCCCGACGATGACGACGTGGGGGCGGTCGGACGTGGACGACGGTGTGTCAAACGGCATGGGGAGGGGAGGAGGCGTGGAATGAGGTGCTTGCGCGTAACAACGCTGAACAAATTAGACGCCACGCGGTCGTCGCCTTTCCGTAATATCGCCGCCCAGCGTAAGTTTCTCAGCATCGTCACACCCGGCAGGGGGCAGAAACGGCCGGCCGGCGTGCCGCCGCAGGGACGAGGGGCGATCCTTCCATATGAGGGATTGATTCTTCCATACACCGCGTCTCCCCAAGAAGGGGACAGAACGGGGCGTTTCCTTCGTCTCACCCCCCTCGGTCCCATGGGGCAGGGGCGTCACGTCACGGAGCGCGGAAGGAGAGCGTCCGGGTGTAACAAAATTGTTGGGAACTCCCAGGGCCCACGGAGGCGGCCGTGGACCTCCCCCGTCTCTTCGCTTATACTGTATGCAGTCAAGTTTTTCTACGAAGCCGTCCTGTTTCCACCATGCACAACCCGGTTACCCTTCGCTCGCCGCGCATCTACGGGAGCGTGCTGGCCCTGACGCTACTGGCCGTCGCGGTGGGGGCGTGGGGCAGCGTCTCCCTTGGGCCCTGGGCGCTGGGGGTCCTGTTCGTGGCCGTCGTGCTGACGGGGATGCCGCACGGGGCCATCGATCACCTCGTGGCGGCCCGGCTGTGGGGCCTCGACCCGACGTGGGCCGACCAGGCGAAGTTCTACGGCGGCTACCTCGTCCTGATGGCGCTCTACGGGGCGCTCTGGATTGTGGCCCCGGCCTGGAGCCTCGGTCTCTTTCTGGTCATGACCATGTACCACTTCGGGCAGGCCGACCTGGCCTACTGGCGGCTCCCGCCCCTGTCCGCCCGTCTCCTCTACCTGTCGCGCGGCCTCTTTCTCCTCGGCCTGCCCATCGTGGCCTTTCCGGAGGTCGTCGCGCCCATCTTCGAGGCGATGGGGGGCGTTCAACTGCTCGAGTGGCCGGGGGTGACGACGGCGCCGGGCGCCCTGTTCGCGGGCCTCGTCGCGCAGCACCTGGGGGCGCTCGGAATCGGCAGGCTGGGGGCGGATCCGAGTGTAGACTGGGCCCTCGGGCGGGAGGCGACCAACGTCGCGGTGCTCGCGGCGCTGTTTGGGCTCGTCCACCCGCTCGTGGCCTTTGCGGTCTTCTTCGGGGGGTGGCACGCGCTGGGGCACATCCTGGAGCTCCTCCGCTTCTTCCGGCGGCAGGGGGACGCCATGTCGATGGCCCAGTTCTACCGGGAGGCGTTCCTGTTTACGGCGATTCCCTTCGTCGGACTGGCGGGCCTCTACGCCGCCACGCAGTCGTTCGGGCTGGAGGACCAGATGGTCGCGCTTCTCTTCATCCTGATCGCCATCATGACCCTTCCCCACATGGTGATCGTCGAGAAGATGTACCGGGAGCGGGAGAAGGGCGCCCCCCAGGCCGTCTCCTGATTCCGATCACCGACACCCGATCCCGACAAACAAAAAAGGGCGTGGCACCCGGCCACGCCCTTGGGGACGAGAGAAGAAGGAGGGGACTACATGCCTCCGTCGCTGGCCTCCGGGGGAAGCAGAACGCTATCGATGACGTGGATGACCCCGTTTGACGCTTCGAGGTCGGTCTGCACAACAGTGGCGGTGTTCTGGCCCATCAGGCGGACGGTGCCGTCGTCGACCTGCACCTGAATGGAGCGCCCTTCAAAGGTCGGGACGGCGTCCGCGCCGGTGACGTCCGACGCCATGACCGCGCCACTCACGACGTGGTATCGCAGGATGGCCTGGAGCTGCTCCTTGTTTTCGGGCTGCAGGAGGGACTCGAGCTGCCCGTCGGGCAGCGCCTCAAACGCGGCGTCGGTCGGGGCGAAGACGGTGAACGGCCCCTCGCCCTTCAGGTCCTCCACGAGGTCTGCCGCCTTCAGGGCCTGGGCCAGGGTGTTGAAGCCATCGGCCTGGACGGCCGTATCAACGACGTCCGGCTGGTCGGCGCCCGTGTCGTCCTGCTGGGCGACGGCCGGGCCGGCAAGGAGGGCGAGGCCGAGGCCGAGAAGAAAGACAAAGCGCGATGCGTAGGTGGTCATTGGCTATTTGGAGTAGTTGAAAAGACTTACGGACCAGCCTCAATCCCTAACCCGTGGGAATATTCCCTGGACCGACGGGCCGCCGTCATCCCTTACGAGTTCGTCGCACCTCGGAGACGGGCCGAATTGCGGGCGCTACCGCGCAGGCATGGGCAGGTAAAGAACGCGCGATCTGCCGGGATTCCCGAACACTGGTTTGCACGACGCGTTACACCGTCGTGATTGCTATTACTCATACCCATCGCAACAGACCGATATAGCGTCGTGGCACAAGCGAATACAGGAGACGAGGTCCAGGTCCACTACACCGGAAAACTGGAAGACGGCACGAAGTTCGACGAGTCCGAGGAGGAGCCCCTGAGCTTTACCATCGGGGAGAATCGTGTCATTCCGGGGTTTGAGGAGGCCGTAACGGGCATGGAGCCGGGCGACGAGAAGACCGTAGAGGTGGAGCCGGAACAGGCCTACGGGGAGCACCGCGAAGACATGGTCATGGAGATGGACCACGACCAGATTCCCGACGAGGTGGAGCCGGAGGTTGGTCAGCAGCTTCAGCTGCGACTGGAGAACGGCCAGACCGTCCCGGTGCTCATCACGGCCCTTGGGGAAGACTCGGTGACCATCGACGCGAATCACCCGCTGGCGGGACGCACGCTGATCTTCGACATCGAAGTGATCGACGTTGCCGAAGGCAGTGGCTCGCCCGACGGCGGAGGCGGCGGCGAAGGTGGAAACATCGTCACGCCGTAGTGCGGACGGACCGTCCGGACGCCGCGGACATCGTCCCATTTTCGGATTTTCCGTGCCCCTGCATGGTCGATCTGTGCAGGGGCATTGCTGTGGGAGGCAGCCGGACGGGCGGCGTGAGCCCGGCGCAATGTTCGTGTAACGGCAAGCAGGGTGGGGAGGGCGCAGGTGTCTTTCCCGCGCGCACGTTGCTATCTTAAGTGGACGATATGGAAAAGCCCGACACACCCTGTGCGGGGGATGCTTTGTTGCGCGGCGCCGCCGCATTGTGTGCGTTGCCACTTTGCGTTGCCTCGGGGCGGTAGGGGGCCCTGTCGCCGACCCATTGTGCTTCTCTCCTACTGAATCAACCGTTCGCTCATGTCTACTTCCGACGCTGCGGGGCCCGCCGACCGCAGCCAGCGCCAGTACAACTTTTCGGCCGGGCCGGCCACGCTTCCCGTGGAGGCGTTGCGGGAGGTGAAGGACGAACTGCCCGTGTACGACCACGTGGGGGCCTCGGTGATGGAGATTAGCCACCGATCGCCGGCGTACGACGAGATCGAAGCGTCGGCCCGGGAGCATCTTCGTGCCCTGCTCGACCTGGATGACGACTGGCACATTCTGTTTCTGCAGGGCGGGGCCCGGATGCAATTCTACCAGGTGCCGCTCAACTTTCTGCCCGAGGACGGCGTGGCCGACTACGTCGTGTCGGGGCGGTGGGGCGTGAAGGCCGTCGCCGAGGCCGAACGGGTGGGCGGCGTGAACGTCGCGGCCTCCAGCGAAGACGCGGACTTTTCGTACGTGCCGGACGTGGCGGAATGGGACCTCACCCCGGACGCGTCGTACGTCCACATCACGACCAACGAAACGGTCAATGGCAACCAGATGACCGACGACCCGGTGCTCGACGTGCCCGTCGTCACCGACGCGTCGAGCGAGTTTCTGAGCCGCCCGATGGACCTGGAGGGCTACGGGCTCATCTATGCCGGGGCCCAGAAGAACGTCGGGCCGGCGGGCGTCACCGTCGTCCTCGTGCACGACGACTTTCTGCAGCGTCGCACGCAGCCGCTCCCGACGATGCTCGACTACGGCACCCACGCGGAGCGTCGCTACAACACGCCGCCGGTCTTTGCCATCTACATGGTGGAAAAGGTCTGCCGTTGGCTCCGCAACCAGGGGGGCATCGACGCCATCCACGCCATCAACCGGCGGAAGGCGCGCATGCTCTACGACGCGATCGACGCGACCGACTTCTACCGGGGCACCGTCGACCCGGAGGACCGGTCCACCATGAACGCCACGTTTCGGCTCCATGACTCGGACCTGGAGCCGGTCTTCCTCCAGAAGGCCGAGCAGGAGGGGCTGCTCGGCCTGTCCGGGCACCGCTCCGTGGGCGGGGTGCGCGCGTCCATGTACAACGCCATGCCCGAGGCGGGCGTCCGGCGGCTCGTGCAGTTCATGGAAGAGTTCGAACGGACGCACGGGTAGGGCCGGAACGTTCGGGGCGGGAGAAACAGGACGAGCCCCAGGGACTTGGGGAGAGAACGGTACGAGACGGTCTTTGAATCAACGACCACGGCGCAATGGCTCTCACGATTGGCGTCCCACGCGAAACCGAACCGGGCGAGACCCGCGTCGCCCTGGTCCCCGACGTGGCCGATCGCCTGTTGGCGACGGTGGACGATCTAGACATCCGCGTCGAGGAGGGCGCCGGGCAGGGAGCGTACCACACCGATGCCGACTACGACGCGGCGGGGTGTTCGGTCGTGGGGCGGGACGCGACGTTCGACGCCGACATCATCGCGAAGGTGGCCCCCCCGTCCGACGACGAGGTGGACCGGCTCGGCGAGGGGCAGGTCCTCGTCGGGTTTCTCAGCCCGCTCGAACGCCCGGAGACCGCACAGGCGCTGGCGGACCGGGGCGTGACGGCGCTGGCGATGGAGCTCGTGCCGCGCATCTCGCGGGCGCAGAAGCTCGACGCGCTCTCCGCGATGAGCTCGATCGGGGGGTACCGGGCGGCGATCGGGGCGGCCGAGCGACTGCCCGCGTTCTTCCCGCTGCTCACCACCGCCGCCGGCACGGTGCGCCCGGCCCGGGTGCTCGTGCTTGGGGCCGGCGTGGCGGGCCTGCAGGCGATCGCCACCGCCAAGCGCCTGGGGGCGAAGGTGTTCGGGTACGACATCCGCGAGCCGACCCGGGAGGAGGTCGAAAGCCTCGGCGCGTCCTTCGTGGAGCTGGAGGTGGACATCGAGGCCGACCAGGACGAGAGCGGGTACGCGGAGCAGGTGGAGAAGGAGAAGCAGGAGCGACAGCCCGAGCTCCTGCAGCCCCACCTCGCCGAGGCCGACGTGGTGATCTCCACGGCCCTCATTCCCGGCCAGCCTGCCCCCCTGCTCATCAACGAGGAGGCCGTGGCGGCCATGGATCCCGGGTCGGTGATCGTCGATCTCGCCGCGCCAAACGGGGGGAACTGTGCCCTCACGGAGACCGGAGAAGAGATCGTAGCGCACAACGTCCAGATCTTAGGGCCCACCAACCTGCCCGCCGAAATGCCGGTCCACGCGAGTGAGCTCTACGCCAAGACCGTGGCGGCGATGATTGAGGAGGGGCTGGAGGCGGACGCGTTCGCGCCGGACTTCGACGACGAGATCTTTGCGGAGTCGTGCCTCACGCGCGACGGAACGGTGCAGAACGACCGCGTCCGGGGGCTCCTGGGGACGGCGGAAGAGGCGAAGGCGTGACTCGTGATCCGTGACACGTGGAGAGTGACCCGTGAAGGCGGACGCGTGATGCCTGAGGGCGCCCGCCATGGCGGTCACGCACCACGACTCCCGCACCCCGCGGTGTTCGGACGCACGGCCGGGTCGTATCAAAGCTCTTTCTTCGAGGTCTACACTCCTCCCATCCGATAGACCGCCATGCTCAACAACCTGATTATTTTCGTCCTCGCAGCGTTCCTCGGCACGGAGGTGCTAACCAAGGTGCCGCAAACCCTGCACACCCCGCTCATGTCGGGCGCCAACGCCATCAGCGGCATCACGGTCGTGGGGGCGCTCGTGGCGGCGGGCATGACGACCGGGCCGTGGTCGACCTGGATCGGCTTTGGGGCGCTCGTGGTGGCCACCATCAACGTCGTCGGCGGCTTCCTGGTGACCGACCGCATGCTGAAGATGTTTGGCAAGAAGGAGGCAGCCCCCGCGTCGGT
>ERZ1034519.184-NODE-184-length-11833-cov-15.048820_pt1 | contig 11833 bp, 9 predicted proteins | sample MGYA00520655_ERZ1034519 | MGnify/ENA primary metagenome ERZ1034519 (study PRJEB33760, sample SAMEA4777702) | hypersaline lake metagenome | biome: hypersaline environment; feature: brines | place: Spain | collected 2012-08 | depth 0 m ...
CATGGCGATGCCAACGGGCGGTGCAGAAGACGTAGACATGGTCGGTCGGAAGTGGGTTGGGAGAGAGACGACGTAGATCCGTAGGGGCTGCTCGGGGCGTGGCGCGGGGACGTCGGCCTGGATCGCGTCGGGAACGCGGCCCCCCGTGCCGTTGGGGGAGGCATGCCCGAGCGACTACAGTTCAATCGCGCTGGCGGCCATTTCGGCTCGCTTTCGCGTGTCGGCGCGGTCGGCACCGAGGGCAGTGACGTGGCCCATCTTGCGGCCGGGACGCACGTCGGGCTTGCCGTAGATGTGCGGGGTCACGCCCTCGGTGTCGAGGGCACGCGGGAGGCCGGTCGTCTGCGGGGGGGTGCCCTCGCGGCGGCCCAGCACATTTACCATTACGGCCACCGGGGTGCGCAGGGAGGGATCCCCCAGGGGCCAGTCCAGAACGGCCCGCACGTGGTTCTCGAACTGGGACGTGGCGGCGCCCTCAATCGAGTAGTGGCCGGTGTTGTGGGGGCGCGGGGCGAGCTCGTTGACGAGCACACGCCCGTCGGGCATTTCAAAAAGCTCGACGGCGATCAGGCCCACCCCCTCCACCGCGTCGACGGACTTTTGTGCGATGTGCCGGGCCTTGTCGGCGATCGCATCGTCGATGTCGGCGGGCACCTCCACGGCGTGGCACCGGTGGTCGCGCTGCTCGGTGTAGGCGACCGGATACACGACCTGGTTTCCACCCGGCCGCCGGGCCACCTGCACCGCGAGTTCGCGGGCAAAGTCCGCGAACGTTTCGACCATCGCGCCGTCCTCGGTGGCCAGGTCGGGCCAGGCCTCGCGGAGCTCGTCCTCGGAGGCGGCCGTGGCGTTGCCGTAGCCGTCGTAGGCCCCGCGATACTGCTTCAGGACCACCGGATAGCCGAACTCCTCCGCGGCGTCGAGGGCCTCGTCGAGGGTTTCGCAGCACGCAAACGCCGGCACCGGGCACCCGGCGTCGGCGAGGTGCTGTTTCTGCACGCCCTTGTCCTTGATGAGGGAAAGGGTTTGGGTGGAGGGCCAGAGGGCGGCGCCGTCCGGCAGCACCTCGGCGGCGGCGTCGGCGGGGGCCCACTCGCTCTCGACCGTCACCACGTCACAGTCGGCCGTGAAGGGGCGAAGCACGTCCGGGTCGGTCCAGTCGCCGACCCGGGCGCCCGTGTAGGGTTGCATCGGCCCGGCCTCCTTCGGGGACAACAGCCGGGCATCCACGCTCATGCGAACGGCCTCGGCCGCCATCATCTTGCCGAGCTGTCCACCGCCGAGAATGCCGATCGTCGGAAACGTTGAACTCATGCGTGAGAATTCGGTCGGGGCGAGATTGCGTACGGGTCGGGAATCAAATCGGGAGGCCCGGAGTGTGCGCCACTACGCCTCTTCCGGGTCGGCCTCGTCGGCGTCCTCGCCGTGCAGAAGGTCGTCGAGCGCCTGTTCGTCGTCGACGAGCACGTCGCGGGCCTTGGTGCCATTGAACGGGCCCACGATGCCGGCTTCCTCCAGCTGATCGACGATGCGGGCGGCGCGGGTGTAGCCGACCGCCAGCTTGCGCTGGAGGAGCGACACGGAGCCCTGCTGGCGACGCACGATGACACGGGCGGCTTCCTCGAACTTCTCGTCGGTGTCCTCCACGCCGAGCGTCTCGTCCGGGCCGTGGCCGGCGTCCTGCAGGGAGGGCAACGTGTAGGGGGTGACGCCGGGCTGGTCGGCGACGTAGTCTACAACCTCCTCCACCTCCTCCACGCTGACGAACGGGCCCTGCAGGCGCTTCAGGTCGCTGCCGCTTAGGAAGAGCATGTCGCCGTTTCCGACGAGGTCCTCGGCGCCGCCCTGGTCCAAGATGGTGCGCGAGTCGACCCGGGAGGCCACCTCAAAAGCGATGCGGGACGGAAAGTTGGCCTTGATGACGCCGGTCACCACGTCGACCGACGGGCGTTGCGTCGCGAGGATGAGGTGAATGCCGACGGCCCGGGCCATTTGGGCAAGGCGCGAGATCGGGCCCTCCACGTCGTCGCCGGCCGCCATCATCAGGTCGGCCAGCTCGTCGACCACCACCACGAGGTAGGGCATGTGCCGGTGTCCCTCCGTGGGGTCGAGCTCCCCGGCCTGAAACTTTTCGTTGTACCCGGTGATGTTGCGCACACTGGCGTCCGAGAGGAGGTCATACCGGGTCTCCATCTCGCGCTCCACGCTCTTGAGGACCCCGGAGGCCTCGTCGATGTCGGTGATGACCGTCTGATCGATGTCCTCCGGCACCGCCACGAACTGCGTTTCGAGCGCTGTGTACTGCTGCAGCTCAATTTTCTTCGGGTCGATGATGACGAACCGCAGGTTGGCCGGATGGCAGGCGTAGATGAGGCCCGTGATGATGGAGTTCAGGCCCACGGACTTGCCGGACCCGGTGGCGCCGGCGATGAGAAGGTGGGGCATCGTCGCCAGGTCGCCCACGTGGACCTCACCCTCGATGTTTTTGCCGAGGGGAAGGGGCAGTTTGAGGTCGGTGTCCTGGAATTTTCGGGTCCCGATCACGTCGCGGAGACGGACCAGCTCCCGGTTCCGGTTGGGGATTTCGACCCCTACGGCCGACTTGCCCGGAATGGGGGCGATCATGCGGATGCCGGGCGCCGCCATCGCCATGGCCAGGTCGTCCTCGAGCGACTTGATGCGACTGACCTTGATTCCGGGAGCGGGCGTGAGTTCGTAGCGCGTGACGGTCGGGCCCACCACGGCGTTGATTTCCTCGATCTCGATGTTGTACATGTCGAGCTTGTCGAGGAGCACCCGTTTGTTCTCCTCGAGCTCTTCCCGGTTGATGGTCGGATCGGTATCGACCGACTCGTCGAGAAGGTCGAGGGAGGGGGGCTCGTATTCGAAGTCGTCGGGCAGTTCCGCGGTCCGCTCGATTTCGTCGGTCGTCTCCTCCTCGACCTGCTCCTGGATCGTCATCGAGACATCGTCGTCGGGGCCGTCGGACGCGTCCGGCGGGGGTTCGTCGGGGGCGGGTGCCGCCGGCTCATCGGAGCTGGCGTTCTCGTCGGCGGGGCGGGACGGCGGCGGAGAATCCGTTGCCGGACTCTCTTCCGCAGGCGTTGACGCGGTCGTCTCGTCGGGGATGTCCTTGGGGGCATCATCCTCGGGAGGATCGGCGTCGGACGTGCGGGCCGAGGAGTCGGGGGCCGGCTCTGGGGAGGCCGTGTTGTCGTCGGTGGCGGACGGGGCAGGGTCACGGCCCGGCCGAAAGAGGTCGTTTCGGCGAACGGACGGGGTTTGCGCTCCGGAGTCCTCGGGGCGAGTCCGGGCCGGAGGGGGAGAGGAAGTGCTCTCCTCCGCGGGGGGCGAAGACGGCGGTTCCGGAGAAGATGCAGACGGAGACCCCGAGGCGGACGCGGACGAAGATGGGTCGGACGCAGGGGAGGTTGCTTTCGGCTCGGGGGCGTGGGCTCGGGCCCGGCTCCACTGGTCGCGGATGTACGCCCCGGCGGCCGAGACGCCCGCCCCGATCCTGCGGGCCGCCCTGATGACGCGGTCCACCGTGCGCTGAATGTCATGGTCGACCACCAGCAGGAGCAGGACCGCCCCTGCCAGGAGGAGTAGGATGAAAGAGCCGACCTCCCCGAATACATTCTGCATCCAGCCGGCGGTCCCGATGCCCACGAGGCCGGCCCAGGCCCGAAGGGGGGCGTCCACCGTGTGGTGGACCCAGCCGACGACGCAGGACAGGATGAAGGCGGAGAAGGCCGTCAGGAGCGACGGGTAGAGGAGGCGGCGCAGCGAGGCGTGGCGAAAGACGGCGTAGCCCCACACCATCAGCAGGCCGCTTATCAGCAGCACACCGTAGCCGATGAAGCCGGGCACGCAGGCCTCTGCGAGCTGGGCGCCGAGCAGCCCGAGCACGTTCTGGACGGGTCCGTCGGCCTGGGCGCTCTGCGGGTTGAGGACGACCTCGGACCAGTCCGCCGACCGGAGGACGACGGCATCGTCGGGGTGGTAACTGGCAAAGGCGAGCGACACCAGCAGGGCGAACACCATCAGCACGAGCCCGAAGATCTCCACCTTCCGACGCGGAGAGATCAGGAAGGCCTCCTCCGTATTCGTATCGGAACCCGAGGCAGCCATACAGCCGAACAGGCGAGGCGGAGAAAAGGGGACGCAGCGACAGGGAGCGTGGTGTACATGTGTATCCACTGTCTAGCCGGGACACACAGGGTCGTAAGGTGAGCCCAACGCGGCACAAATGCAACGGATCGGTGCAGGCAGGACCGCCCCGCATGCGCGCAATTGAGGGGACGGACTACGCCGACACGACGTCCTCGTACAGAAGAAGTCGGTTTTCCGTGTAGTAGGGCAGAACCGGCACCGAATCAATCCGGAAGCAATAGTCCAGGTCGGCCCCGCGGTCCTGATTGGCGAGCCACTCGGCGTGGTTGGCACCGCGGAGGGCATTGCCGAGGTCGTCCCGATCGGTGTGGTAGAGCGTGTAGGCCGTGTGGGCGGAGTCCGTGACCGGGTACGGCTCGTCCCCGTCCCAGAGGCGATCGAGAAGAAGGCCCGCACAGAGGGTGTCTTCGAGGGCGAGCCGGTTCTGTCGGCCCGCGCAGACGATGGTCACGGCGTCGGCCGTTCGACGGACGAAATCGACGACGCGCTCCGCGTTCAGGAAGCAGGCCGCCACGAGGGTGTCGGCTTCCTTTGTCTGCTCCAGGGCCTGGGTCCCGTTGGAGGTGTTCAGGATGATGTCCCGTCCCTGAACGACATCGTGCGTGTATTCGTCCGGCGAGTTGCCGAGGTGGTACCCTTCGATCTTTTCTCCGTTGCGCTCGCCCCCGAGTCGGTACATGTCGGGGTCGAGGTTGCTGGCGATCTTGCCGGCCTGGGCCATGTCGGTTACGGGCATCACGGCGCGGGCGCCCCGCTCAAGGGCGGTCACGATGGTGGAGCAGGCCCGAAGCACGTCGATGACGATGACCGTCCGGTCCTGGACGTCCCCTTCCGAAACGTTCGAGTGCGTCAAGAAAACTTCAGCGTCCATCGGAACAGCGAGTCAGGTGGAAGGGAAACGGGGGGACAGGGACGGGGGCGCACTCATGTGTCCTCGTGGAACGGAGGCTCCGTCACTTCCACGTCGAACGTGCGGCGCCGGCTTGCGACCTGTAGCGCCCGGCCCGGTTCGGTGTAGGCCGGCTCGTTCGGGACGTAGCCGAGGCCAATGCCCGCGTCGAGGAGGGGCGACTGCGTGCCGCTGGTAACAACGCCGATGGCGTCGCCCCCCGCCGACTGGAGAATGTCGTCGTGGCGCGGGATGCCCCGCTCGGTGGCCACGAAGCCCACGAGTTTTCGCTCCGGCCCGTGCTCGTGAATCTGCCGCAGGGCCTCCCGCCCGATGAAGTCGCCCTTGTCGAGCTTCACCAGCCACCCCAGGCGCGCCTCGTAGGGGGTGATGTCTTCCGTGATGTCGTTGCCGTGCAGGCAGAGCCCCGCTTCGAGGCGGAGCGTGTCGCGGGCGCCGAGGCCAGCCGGCTTCAGGCCACGGTCCGCGCCCGCCTCCAACAGGGTGGTCCACACGTCTCGGGCCCGGTCGGCGGGCACGTAGAGCTCAAGCCCCGGCTCGCCGGTGTAGCCGGTACGGGAGATGAGGGCGGTCTCGCAGTCGAGGAAGGCCCCGCCGGTCCGTTCCCAGAAGTGGTAGAACGACAGGTCGTCCAGGTCGTCGTCGAGAAACGGCTGAGCGATGTCGAGGGCCTTCGGGCCCTGAAGGGCAAGAAGGGCGGTGTCGGCGGAAATGTCCCGAAGCGTGGCCCCCATGGGGTTGTGGTCGTGCATCCACGTCAGATCCCGCTCTCTGTTGGCGGCGTTGAGCACCATCAGGTACTCGTCCTCGGCGCGGCGATACACGATGCCGTCGTCGATGATGCCGCCGTCGGGGGTGCACATGACCGTGTACATCGCCCGCCCGTCGTAGAGCGTCTCGGCGTCGTTGGTCACGAGGTGCTGGACGAGGGCGAGGGCCTGGTCCCCCTGAATCAGCACCTCGCCCATGTGACTTACGTCGAACAGCCCGGCGTCGTTACGGACGGCCAGGTGCTCGTCGATGATGCTGTCGTACTGCACGGGCATCTCGAATCCCCCAAACGCCATCATGCGGGCGCCACGCTCCTCGTGGGCGTCGTGGAGGGGAGTGGTGTGGAGGGATGGGGCGGAGTCGGCCATCGGAAAAGACGAGAAGCTACGAGAGAGCAGGAATTGGCGCAGGCAGAGCAGAAAACCTGCAGGCCCTTATGATACCCGACGGCGTCAGTTTAGTCAACGAAGGAGAAATGATTTTGCGGGTGATTGCTACGGGCGGCGCGCTTCGTATCCGGCCGCCGACAGCACCGCGACGGCCTCTTCGGCGTCCCCCGCGGTCTCGAATGCCAGTCGAAAGGTGCCCCCGGTCCCGTCCCGAATGGTCTGAAGCTCGATGTCCTTGATGTTGAGGTCCGCGTCGAGGAGGTGCCCCGACAGTTCGTGGATGACGCCCTCCTCGTCCGGGGCCCGGACGTAGACGTCGGACAGCGGGTGAAGGAAGCCCTTGCTGTCCTGGGGCATGGCGTCACGGGCCGTGCGGGCCTCGTCGAAGGCGTCCTCGAGGGCGTCCAGGTCCTCCTCGATGAGACGGTTGCGGAGGGTGCGCAGGCCCCGACGCAGGCGGCTCAGGGCGTCGTGGATCGCCCGCTCGTTGCCCACCAACACGTCCCGCCACACGTCGAAGGGAGAAGACGCGATGCGCGTCATGTCGCGGAACCCGCCCCCGGCGAGCTGGAGGGCAAGATCGCGGTCCGCGTCGTCCTCGGTCGTGGCCACGAGGTTGACGAGGGCCACGGACAAGAGCTGCGGCACGTGGCTGGTGGCGGCGACGAGGCGGTCGTGGCGGGGGGCATCCAGCACGAGCGGCCGGCTGCCGGTGGCCTCGATCAGCTCGACGAGGGGGGCCAGCCCCTCGTCCAGGGCTGCCTCGTCGGTGTCCTCCGGCAGGCAGAGGCTGTAGACCGCGTTCTCGAAGAGCAACGGGTCGGCGTGGTCGATGCCGCTGTGCTCGGCGCCGGCCATCGGGTGGCCCCCCAGAAATGTGGCGTGATCGGGGAGCACGTCCGCGGCCTGATCGAGCACGGGCTCCTTCACCGAGGCCACGTCGGTTACGAAGCACCCCTCCGGAAGGGCGTCGGCAATGGTGTCGAGCAGCCGGACGGTCGTGGCGAGGGGGGTGGCCAGGACGACGAGGTCGGTGTCCGCGACGGCCGACAGGGGATCGGCCGCTTTCTCGTCGATGGCGCCCCGTTCTTCGGCCCGCTCCAACACCTCTGGCCGGTCGTGCCCGACGATCGTGATCTCGGGCTGGCGCTGGGCCCAGGCGAGCCCAAGAGAGCCGCCGATGAGGCCCGTTCCGATAACGGTAAGACGTTCGATCATGCGCGGGGGGAGGCGTGGCGAAAAGACGAGACATCCCTGTCGGGCCGTGCAACCGGATCCGATTCGGGACAAGAATGCACGCCGGGGCCGCAACGGATGTTCGCCGGGGACGGCGGGTGCGGTCCGAATTGCGGATTAACAGCGATCCAGGGGGCGCCGGAGGCCTCCCCACTCGTGGCATCGGCCGACGAAGAACGGGCGAAGGAAGCGCTTTTTGTTCCCGCGAAATGCCACAACGGGGGCCTCCGGGCGTACGGGTCGTTGATCGTCCGCTGGTTCAACGGAGGGCTTGCTCCCTGCTGGCGGGACCGGTCGGAAATTTCAGCTCATCCAATCACGACACGAGCCCATCCAGTTCGATGATCAAGAAAGTAAATAAGCAGTCCAGCGATCGCGTCAAGGTCACGTTCGTCCTTCCGGAGGACCATCCGTACGAGGGGGAGGTCTCGGTCGTGGGGGACTTCAACGACTGGACGCCCGGCGCGCACCGCTTCGTCCGCCGCAGCAACCAGACCTACAGCACGAATGTTCTGCTGCCCGAAGATGCACGTTATGCCTTTCGCTACTACAGCGAAGAGGACGGGTGGATCAATGAGGAGGAGGCCGACGACTTCGAGCCCAACGGCTACGGAACGACCAACTGCGTGGTGACAACGTAGCGGGCCTGCCGGAGGCGGGACATATCGCTACCGAGGAATGAGAAAGGGAGGGGGCCAGTCCGTGCGGGGGAAATCACGGAGGCAAGGCACGGCCCGCCCGGTAGCGCCGCCGCTGGGCGCGTCCGAAGCCGGTCCGTACACCGCGGCCGTCCCTCCTGTCGACCGCGTGCCCGGCCCCTTCTCGTTCGTCGGTGCTTTCGGGCATCGGCCGTTCCGGAGCGGCAGTCCACCGGGACGCCCGTGGCCGGGGGGCGGCGGCCTACCGGACCCGATCGGCAATCCCGTCGACCGTCTTCAGGGCGTCCCGCACCATGGGGACGGTAACCCGGAACGGCTGGTTGTGGATCGTCTCTGCATCGTCGCAGGCTGCTTCGGCGACGGTGTCGAGGGGACGACCCGTTGGATCTTCGATCCCGATGTCGGCAAGCGTGACCGGCAGGCCAAGCCTCCGGGAAAACGCGATATAGTCCTCGACGACGCTGCTCTCACGGCCCTCTAGAAGGAGTTGGGTGATGATCCCAATGTTGACCTTCTCTCCGTGCGTGGCCTCGTGCGTGGCGTCGAGCTGAGTGAGCCCGTTGTGGATGGAGTGTGCGGCGGCGAGCCCTCCGCTCTCGAACCCGAGGCCGCTGAGGAGCGTGTTGGCCTCGGTGACGGCCTCCACCGCTTCCGTAACGGCATCGCGCTCTACTGCGTCTATGGCCGACAGCCCGTGGTCCCGCAGCGTCTCGTAACAGAGCCGGGCGAGTTGATGGCCCGCCCGAGTGGGGGTGCCCCCGACGATGGTTTCTCCCTCCGAGCGGAAGGTGGCGTCGGCCTCGAACCACGTCGCGAGGCCGTCGGCAATCCCCGATCGGAAGAAGCGCGTCGGAGCGGCCGCAATGATTTCGGTATCGACCAGCACGAGGTCAGGGTGCGCGTCGTAAAACCAGTATTCCTCAAACTCGCCGCGGTCCGAGTAGATGACCGACAGCGCACTCGTCGGGGCATCCGTCGAGGCAACGGTGGGCATCGAGACCATGGCGCCGCCGTCCAGGCCTTCGCGAACGGCCTTGGCCGTATCCAACGCCTTGCCGCCCCCCGCGCCGACGACAACGTCGGTGTCGTGGGTGCAGGCGATTCGCGTCAGTCGCTCGGTCTCTGCTTCGGAGGCTTCCCCTTCAAATTTAGCGGCCGTTGCGTCCAGTCCTGCCTCCGCCAGACTGGTCCGCACGCGATCCTCGACGATTTCGAGAACGGTATCGTCGGCCAGAAGCAGTGCCTGTTCGCCCAGGGACGCCGCGTGGGTCCCAATCGCGTCGACAACGCCCCGTCCTTGCACGTATGCTGCGGGGGACTGAAAAACGTCTGCCATAGCTCATCTGTGACTGTTCATTGAAGTGACGATGCGTCTTGCCCTTCCGGAGGACGTTTGCCTCCTCCGGGCCGGACGGCCCGAGGTATGACCGCACATCCTCCGGCGGGACGGCCGGTCGGCGGCCCTCCGGAGGCCATTGTGTTTTTCCGGCCACGGCCCGGATAGGTTCTATAATTTAAGATAAGAAAATATTCTTTTATCGTCAGAGTCGGGGCCTTCCAGCCCCGCTCGTCGTGGGGTTAGTTCCGAAGGGCAGAGGCGATGTCTTCCGCCGTCTCCGACGGGTTGAACGAGTCCTCACGCAGGTTCGTCAGCACGACACACGTGCCGCGGGGGGAGACGACGAACCGTTTGGGGTCGCCGTCGGCGTCCGGAAAGGTGACCTCAATTGAGCGGTCCTCCTCGGCGGCCTGCTCGCGCAGGTCCGCAATGCGGGCGGCGTCGGGGGGCGCATCGAGGGCGGGGGCAGAGTCGGGCATCGCAGGGACAGTCGAGTGGTGAACAGAGCGAAATGAGAAGAAAACAAGCACTCCACGTGAACGCCCCACCCTCGGGGGAGGATGGGGCGCCTGTGGGGCAGGATCGGCCCTGGGTTATTCGGTATCGGCCGGGCGACGGAGGCTCGTGACGAAGACGAACCCGTCGGGATTCCGGACCGCCATCCGGAACGCATCGCCGGGCTCGACGCTCCGGTAGACCTCCATGAAGGTGTCCATGTCCGAGATCTGCTCCCCGGCCATCTTGAAGATAATCTGTCGGGGCTGGAGGCCCGATTCGCGGATCATCCGGTTGGACTGGTCCACGCCCGTGATGACGACGCCCTGGGCCTCATCGAGCCCGAGGCGTCGTGCCATTTCGGGCGTGACGCCTTGCAGCTGAAGGCCCAATTCCTCCTGAAGCGCCTCGGCGGTCGACGGGCCGTTGCTCTCACTGCGGTCCTCGGACGACGCCGTCATGCTCTCGCCGCGGGCGCCGAGCGTGACCGTAAGGGTGCGGGCCTCCCCGTCACGATTGATCTGGAGTTCCGCCTCCTCCCCGGGGCGCATGCTGGCGATCTGGTTGCCGAGCTGGAGGTAGTCTTCCAGCGGCGTCCCGTTGATGCCCGTGATGATGTCGCCGGCCTCAAGGCCCGCCTCGTCCGCGGGGGCGCCCTCTTCCACCTGCGAAACGACCGCCGACCCCTTCGGAAGATTCTCGTTGTCGACGAGGGTCTCGGGGGCCCCGCCGTAGCGGATGCCGAGGTAGGCCCGTCGCACGTCGCCTTCCTCAATGATCTGGGTGGCGATGCGCTCGACGGTGCTGGACGGAATGGCGAACCCGATGCCCTGGTTGCCGCCGGACCGGGACACGATGGCCGTGTTAATGCCCACGAGCTCCCCCTGTAGGTTTACGAGGGGCCCACCGGAGTTGCCGGGGTTGATGGCCGCGTCGGTCTGGATAAAGTTCTGCACCCCACCGCCCTGACTGGAGCTCCGGCCCCGCTGTGGGCTGGCCTGAAGGCGGCCAAGGGCGCTGATGATGCCGGCCGTGACGCTGTTGTTGAGTTGGGGGTCGAGGGGGGAGCCAAACGCCATGACCCACTGCCCAACGCTGACCTGCTCCGAGTTGCCGAAACTGATGGCCGTCATGTCGGACGCATCCACCTTGAGCACGGCCAGGTCCTTGTACGGGTCGGTCCCCACGACCTCGGCCTCGTATTGCTCGCCGTCCAGGGTCTGGACGCTCAACCGCTCAGCGTCCTGAATCACGTGGTTGTTGGTGACGATGTGTCCGTCGGAGCGCACGACGACCCCGGAGCCGAGCCCCTGCCGGACCTCGGGCTCCGACGGCCCGCGCTGCCCAAAGAACCGCTCGAATGGGGTGCCCTCGAACGGGTTGCGCATCCGGCGGTCGACCACCTTGGCGGCGCGGATCTGGACGACGGCCGGGTTGACGGACTGGGCGACTTCCGAAAATGCCGTCTCGAACCCGTTGGGCGTGTTGGGGGGAGGCTGCTCAATTTGCGTAGACCCATCGAGGTTTGCGGCCTGACTGGAGGTGCCCACGGCGTCGCCCACCCCAAACAGGTTGGCCCCCGCGGTGGCAAACAGGATGCCGGCCAAGAAGGCGCCACCAACAACGACGGCGAGAGAGACTTTGCCTTGCGTGCTCATTAAACGTGCGGAAAGTCGTAGGGAAAGAACGCGATGAAGGGGCGAGGCCTCGGCGTCGAGCCTCTCAGATCGTCGCGACCCGGCCTTCTACCTTTCCTAAACGGACGGCTGCCGGAATTTCGTACCGCCCCCTGTGTGGGAGTTGTAACAACGCGGGGCCGCCGGGGGAAGTGCCCCGGCCGGCCGCGGCACCCACGCTACAG
>ERZ1034519.186-NODE-186-length-11722-cov-14.223965_pt1 | contig 11722 bp, 10 predicted proteins | sample MGYA00520655_ERZ1034519 | MGnify/ENA primary metagenome ERZ1034519 (study PRJEB33760, sample SAMEA4777702) | hypersaline lake metagenome | biome: hypersaline environment; feature: brines | place: Spain | collected 2012-08 | depth 0 m ...
GTTCGTCGTCGGTCGTTTTGATCATGGCGACGGTGCGGTTGCTCCGCCTGAACGTGTTTTGCGCCACACGCTGCACGTCCTCCACCGTGATGGCCTGAATGGCGTCCAGCCGCCGGAAGACCGAGCGCCAGTCGCCCTTCAGCTCCTCCATCTGGGCAAATTGCAGGGCGAGCCCCTGATTGGAGTCAAGCTGCCCGATGAGGTCGGACCGTGCTCGCGTCTTCGCCCGCTCCAGCTCTTCTTGACTGATGCCGTCCTCCTTGATCGCCTCCAGCTCGTCGTAGATCATGTGCTCCACGCTGTCCGGCGAGACCCCCCGGTTGGGAACCCCGAAGATGCCGAACATGGTGTCGTACTTGCTGCCCGGAAAGGCCGGCAGGGCCTGAACCTGAAGGGCCTTTTCCTCGGTCACCAGGCTCTCGTAGAGGCGGCTCGTGCGCCCCCCCGTCAGCACGTCCGACAGCACGTCGTAGACGGGCGCATCCTCGCTCTGCATGCTGCCGCGATGGAACCCGATCATCACGAACGGCTGGGTCTGTTCGCGGATGATGACGCGGCGTTCGCTAATCTGCTCCGGCTCCTCGGTTCGGACCGGCAGCGGCTCGTCTCCTCCGGGCAGGTCCCCAAAGTACTTCTCTGCGAAGGCCCGCATCTGCTCCGGGTCCACGTCCCCAGCAATCCCAATGGTTAGGTTGCGCGGGCTGTAATGCTTCTCGAAGAACTGCTTGGCGTCGGTCCGCGACAGCTTCTTGAGGTCCGACATGTGGCCGATGGTCGGGTTGCCGTAGGGATGCGCCTTGAATGCAGTGGTCAAAAACTCTTCGACCAGGCGGCCCGTGGGGCTCGACTCGGTGCGCTGGCGCCGCTCCTCCATGACCACATCGCGCTCGGTGTAAAACTCGCGGAGGACCGGGTTCGCAAACCGGTCGGACTCCAGGGCAAAGAAGAGCTCCGCCTTGTTGGCCGGCAGGCTGTAGAAGTACCGGGTCGCGTCGGCCGAGGTGGTGGCATTGAGGCCGCTCACCCCATTCCGTTCCAGGATGTTTTCGAACTCCCCCTTCTCGATGTACGACTCGGCCTCCGTCGTGGCCTGCTCAAACTGCTCCTCCAGCTCCGCGATGCGGGACGAGTCGGCCTGCGGGCCTTTCGCCCGCTCCCGGCGAAGCTGCAGGTAGATCTCCTCCTGACGCTCCAGGGCCTGCATCTCTTTCTCGATGTTCTTGGTGCTGATCGTGGTCGTGCCCTTGAACGCCATGTGTTCGAACATGTGGGCGATGCCGGTCTTGCCCTGCGGTTCGTCGACCGAGCCCACGTCGGCGTACGTGGCGAAGGAGGCGACGGGCGCGTCGTGGCGCTCGACCACCACGAAGTCCAGTCCGTTGTCCAGCGTGAAGGTGGTCACCTTGTCCTCAAACTGCCGCAGCAAGTCTTGTCCCTGCGCGGGCAGGGCCGCCCCTGCCAGCAAGACAAGCAGTGCCGTGAGCGTGAGGCCGACCCGCGACCAGCCCTCGCGAAGCGAAGTCCAATTCATGAGACACAGAGACTCTTTGAAGTGGGAGTGGCGTGGAGCACGCTTAATAACGCTTCTGCTCCGCTAATTTGATACAGCCACCCCCCTGCCCGCACCGCCCTTTATTGACAATTTCACATTTTCCCCACATCCCGCCCCGTAGAACGAACCGATCCCGCCACGCGTAGACACCGCCGTCAAGGGCTTTCAAACCAATCCTTTTCTTTGATGCAGTTTATCAATCAGCCGGACGCCGAAAACGACGAGGCCTGGTGGGACCGCTTTGAGGAGTTGCTCGACGACCAGAACGACTGGCCGACGCAGTACACCTTCAAATTTATCGCCCCGTCGGCCCGACTGGACGACCTAAAGGCCGTGTTCGACGACCACCCGGTCCGGGTGCGGGAGTCCAGCAAGGGCAACTACAAGAGCGTGACGGCCCACCTCCGCATGTCGTCGAGCGAAGAGGTCGTCGAGATTTACGAACGGGCCTCCGGCATCGAAGACGTCATCGCGCTGTAGGCCCCCTCTTCTCTGTTCCAATTTCCCGCCCCAAACGATGCGCAGGCTCTTCGCGTCTCTGTTGTGCGCGGTGGCGCTCCAGGCCGGGTGCTCGGAGGCACTCACCTGGCGCGCGGTCAACCACATGATCGCAGCCGACTATCCGGACGTCACCGCCCTCACGACCGACTCGCTCGCCGCACAGCTGGCCGACAGCACCTCCCCCACCCCTGTTTTGCTGGACGCCCGCTCGCCCGACGAGTACGCCGTAAGCCACCTGCGGGGGGCGCGGCGTGTGAGCCCGTCGGCGGACGCCTACCCGGCCCTGGACACCCTGGCGTCGGACGCACCGATCGTGGTGTACTGCTCGGTCGGGTACCGGTCCGCGGGCGTGGTGCAGGCGTTGCAGACGCAGGGGTTTTCCCGAGTCTACAACCTGAAGGGCTCCATCTTCCGCTGGGCGAATGAGGGACGACCGGTCTACCGGAACGGCGAACCGGTGTCCGCCGTCCACCCCTACGATGCCTCTTGGGGACAGTTGCTGACGGACTCCCTGCGGGCCTCCCCTTCGTCGGAGAGTCTGTAGGCCCCCCGATGGGAGCACAGGCCCGTGCCCGCCCCAACGCCATGCGCACAGTCGTTTCGCCTCAGCCTTGACCGGATGGGGCCGCAACGTCACGGCGCGCCCCGTTCTTCTCGCAGCACGGAAGCCGCACGACGAATCGGCTGCCTTTTCCTTTTTCGGTCTCTACGTCCACCCGACCGTCCATCTGTTCAACGGCCTTCTTGGTCACCGCCAGTCCGACGCCGGATCCTTCAAACTTTCGGCTCAGCCCCTCCGACGCCTGGCGGAACGGCTCAAAGAGCGCCTCGGCCCGCTCCGGCTCCATTCCAATTCCGCTGTCTTCTACCTCCAGGACCGCGTCTTCGGCGGTCCGGTGAACCCGTACCTGGACCCCTCCTTCCTCGGTGTACTTGATTCCGTTGGAGAGAAGATTTTGTAGGACAATCTGCACCCCGCCCTCGTCGGCCCGAGCTAAAATCTCGTCCGCGTCCATTTGCAGGTCCAGGCAAAGGTCCTTCTCCTGCGCCGAGGGCCGAAGCTCTTCGGCAACCTGACGGGTTTTCTCAACCAGATCGACGGCCTCCTCGGCCAGCTCGATTTGCCCGGACTCCAACTTGGACAGATTAAGCACCGCGTCAAGCGTGTCGAGCAGCCGCTTTCCGCCCTGCCCGACGAGTTCCGAGAACCGATCCAGCTGCACGAGATTTGCCTCGTCCGGGCAGTCTTTCAGCGACTGGATCTCTTCACCGATGGCGTCGGCAAAGCCGATGATCGAGGTCAGGGGCGTCCGAATCTCGTGGCTCATGTTTGCCAGGAAGGCCGATTTCGCCTTCGAGGCCTCCACGGCCCGTGCTCGGGCCCGCTCTGCCTGTTCCTTCGCGGATCGGAGAACCTGCTCCTGCTGAAGACGGTCGAGCACCACCATCGCGTAGGTGCCCAGCACCTCGATTAGATGCGTGTCGAAGGTCCCGACCGCACCGGGCGTCGGCGAGCCCACCGAAAAGACGCCGTGCTCCCCCAGCGGCACGACGACCGCCGAGCGAAGGGCCCCGTAATCGTTGGGGTCGTCAATCTCTGCCTTCTGCAGATCCGGCACAATAAGTGTCTCGCCGGTCCGGTACGCCTCGGCGATGGCGCTCTCCCCGCCGATCTCAAAAGCCGGACGCTCCGGCATGAACTCGTGGACCGACTCCGCTACGTGGGTGGGCTTGAGGACGCCCCCCTCGGCAAATCGGGTGGAGACGCCGCGATACCCAAGTGTGTCCTGGACGAGCTCGGTCAAAACCTGCCCAACCTCCTTCCGGCTGGATGCCCGGAGCAGGGAGTCGGTGGCCGTGTAGAGCGCCTCGAGCTTGACCCGGCGCTTCTGAAGTGCGTGCTGCTGCTCTTTTAGTTGCGTGATGTTGGTGATGGCCCCATCATAGTACTGGGCAGTGCCCTCCTCGTCACGGACCACGGTGCCACTGAGAAGCCCGGTAAATGTCGTTCCGTCCTTTCGGCGGAACCGAATCTCCATGCCGTCAAGCTCGCTCGTTCCTCGTCTCAGCTCCGCCGCCAACTGTTTTCTCTTGTCGGGCTCGGCGTACAGGGCCTCCGAGTCCATCTGGAGGAGCTCTTGCGGGCTCGAGTACCCAAACATATCGGCCAGTGCCTGATTGCCAAACACGAGCCCCTCGTCCGGCGTCGAGCGGTAGATGCCATCGGAGACGTTTTCGGCAATCGAACGAAGGCGGGCCTCTTGGTTTTCGACCTTCTTCCAGGCGGCAAACTGCCCCCAGAGGGAGAATCCCTCGGCAAAAGCCACCGTGGACAGCCCAGAAATCAGGATGAGCGGATCTGTCTGTGGTGTGGGGGCCGCGAGGAGCCCCCCCACGGCGAACAGAAATCCGGCCCCCAGGAACCAGAACACCGGGGCGATGGACTCCGCCCCGAGCCCGATGACCACGGCCGCGGAGCCGTAGAAGACGACAAGCCCTATCGTGTAGTCGCTGGAGAAGCCGTTGAGCGTGGCCAGGACCGTGACCCAGGCCATGCACAGATAGATAAGGCCCCATGTCAGCGGCACGTAGTTTCGGCACACGCGGTCCGATAGGTACGAGCCGACGAAAAGCCCCACCAGAAGGCCCGAAAGCGCGAGACGAATCCAGGCCGGATCGACGGCCTGCGGGTCGGCCCAGCTGTACAGAGTGCCGAAGACGGGCACCAGAACGGCCGCCAAGAGCGAGGACAGCCGATACTGCTGCACCTGTACGGATTCTCGCTCCGACAGGGACGGGTCGTCCGGATGCAGGACGGAGGCGGTGATCGAAAGCAGGTGGATCATGGAACCGTTTCGAGTAAGAATTCCCGAAGTCGTACCGGGGAACCAGTAGGAAGTAACTTCTCCGTTCGCGGGGCCCACTCTGCCTGTAGTCCCTCAAGAACCATACAGGGATTGGCTTAAGCGCACACAAAACTTTACCAAAATACAGACGGCGGCAGGGGGCATCCGGAATCAACGGGGGCAGCGGTTTGCGCAGTCCTCCCCGGCAGGGTGCCCCGTGGAACTTGGGGAACCTCGTCCCTGACGGGCACGGGGGAGCGGTCTACGGCACAGCCGGACTGAGGGACGAGGCCTGTGTCGAGTTTCCGCCCACTGCCGGGCGCGTGCGAGCTCGTTCAGCCCCTCCCCGTCCGGGCCAGGCTACAGGTGAATTCTGAGCCGCTTCGATTCTCGGGTCCCAGAGCGATGGGGCCTCCAGCGGAGCACTTCTGACGGAGTGTGGCGATCCCGGCCCGCTCCGGACCGTCCGTGGGGCGGCGCCGGGCCGGCACACATCTGCGGTAGGCATTTTGGCTGCGGCCCGCAGCGGGCACCACGATTTGTGCGGCCTTGGGGATGACTGTGCCGAGTCCGCCGGGGCCGGGCGCAGGACGCCGCGCTCGTTCCAGTGGGCCGGCGGGTCGAGCTGCGTGCTGTACTGATCGGTCGGCAGCACGTAGGAGGTGGCAACGGAGCCGTGTTCGCCGGAGGTGTAGGCCTCCTTTTCCACGGACCCCGGAATGGCGTTGCCGGCCGTGGCGGCCCGAACCCCGGCGGTGTTGAACCCAGGCCAAGCCGGACTCGTGGGGCCGACGGCGAACGGACGGTCCACGTACTTCGCTCCCTTCAAGGGATGCTGGTATACAGTCCACATCCCGTGATCCTGGGCCTGTGCGGATCCGACCGGAACAAACGCGAGGAGAAGCATCCTGCAGCGGCACGTGGGACAAGGCACCAGTCCGGTGAGCAGGGGTTGAGGGACGACAGAAGCCGAATGTGCCCAAGTCTTGGGCTATTCCTCACGCCGCATGGGATCAATCGCCGTCGTCCCTGAACGCCACGCGCCTCGCAGGCGACAAAGAAAACCCCTCGGCCGCATGGGACCGAGGGGAAACAATAGACCGAGAAGCCTGCCCGGGAGGATTCGAACCCCCGGCCTCAGCCACCGCAAGGCTGCGCTCTGTCCAACTGAGCTACGGGCAGATGCAGTGCTCGCGCCGCGATCTCTGCGCAGAGCATCATTCACACGCTCCGCGAAACGCAAAAGATCCTCCCTTCGACGTTCTTACGAAGTGTTCACGCTGTCGGCCAGCGGCTCCGTCGACGCGGCGGCCGTGTCGGCGTCGGCAAGGGCCGCCTCGGGATCGAGGTGAAAAAAGTGGTTCGTGGGCCCCCGGCCATGTCCGAGCGGCAAGGCGTGGCGGATGGCACCGGTTACGTACCGCTTCGCCCGGTCGACGGCCGCGCCCAGGTCGTGCCCCTTCGCCAGGTGGGCCGCGATGGCGGAGGCGTAGGTGCAACCGGTGCCGTGGGTGTGCTCCGTATCGATCCGCGGGGCCTGAAAGCGCCGCCCTGTCTCGCCGTCCACGAGCACGTCCACCGCATCGTCGGCCCCGGACAGGTGCCCCCCCTTGACGAGCACGGCGTCCGGGCCGTACTCGAGCAAGGCCGCCCCGGCCGCCCGCAGATCGTCGGGCGTGTCGATCTCCACGTCGGTCAGGTGCTCCGCCTCGTGGACGTTCGGCGTAACGAGGGTGGCCAGGGGAAGCAGGTCATTGACCAGCGTGTCGATGGCCTCGTCCTGTAGCAACTTGAAGCCCGTCTTCGAGATCATGACCGGGTCGACCACGAACGGGCGCAGGTCGTGGGTCGCCACGCGGTCGGCCACCGTCTCGATGATGGGGGGCGCCGAGAGCATTCCGGTCTTGGCGGCCTGTACGTCCATGTCGCCCACGACGGCGTCAATCTGGGCGGCCACGAGGGACGGCGGCAGGTCGTGCGCCCGCGAAACTTCTTCGGTGTTCTGTGCCGTGACGGCTGCGAGGGCCGAGGCCCCAAACACGCCGTTGGCCTCCATGGCCTTGAGGTCGGCCTGGATGCCGGCACCGCCTCCGGAGTCGCTACCGGCGATGGTAAGGGCTACGGGTTTCGTGGACATGGGCAAAGCAGAGTTTGGTCGATGCAGGCAGTGGTGGACGGGCCCCGGCTACGCGTGTTCGGCAAGTGCGCGGAGGTACGCCCGGGCCGCGGCACGGGGCGTGTCTACGTTCATGATTCCCGAAAGCACGGCCACCCCGTGGGCGCCGGCCTCCCGGCACACCGAGACCCGTTCGGGGGTAATGCCGCCAAGGGCAAGCACGGGCACCGGGGCCGCAACGCGGCAGAAGGCACGGAGCGGACCAATCCCTGTTGGGGGCCGGTCCGGCTTGCTGGTGGTTGGAAAGACCGGACTGAAGAAGTAATAATCAACCCCCTGCGTCCGGTCTCCTTCCGCCTCCACGTGCTCGTGGGCGGAGTAGCCGATGAGGGCCTCCGGCCCGAGCCTCTCGCGGGTCTCCCCCACCGAAGGCCCACGCCATCCGATGTGTGCCCCGCTCCCGAGCGCGTCGGCCACATCGACGCGGGTGTTCACCGTGATCGTGACGTCGTCGGCCGCGGTCTGGAGCCGGTCTGCGAGGGCGTGCGCCGCCGTCGCAAACGCCTCCGGACTCGCCTCGTGATCGCGAAGGTGCACCCAGCGCACCCCTGCCCGCACCGCCTCGACCGCCCGGTCGGCCCGGGCGTCGTTCGTGAAGCCGTCGGCGATGAGTGCCAGGCGGGGATACGGAAGGGCGACCATGAGCAACCCGTTTAGTTACGGTGCAGTGCAGCAGTAGGATTTTGGGGCGTGAGACGCTGTTTGCCGGACTGTTTGTCGCCTCCGGCCGCACGGATCCCTGCAGCCCAGGGACGACTCGGCCACTGCGTTCCCAGGGCAGACCGGGTTCGGCACTCGCCCGGGAGCCTCTCCGGAGGGGTGATCTCGCTTCTGCTCAGCCCCTGCCATGAGGCTCGCTTGGGCCTCGTTTGTGCACGTCGCCCGCTGTGTCTCGGCTGAATATTCATCCGACAGACCGCTTCTGAACGCCGAGCGGCCCGAAGGAGACTCGCGCCAGCCCCCAGGAGAGGCCGGGGAGCTCCCCCTTTTCTTCTCGTCACGTTCCAATGCGCCCCTCCATGGACGACGACGCCTCCGCGTACAGACGCCGTGGGATGCGTCCGGCGCGATGGGCACTCCGTCCCGCCTCGACCGCCTTGCGCATCGCGTGGCCCATGTCGACCGGGTGCTGCGCCTGCGCAATCGCCGTATTGACCAGGATGCCGTCGTAGCCCAGCTCCATCGCCGTCACGGCGTCGCTGGCCGTGCCAATCCCGGCGTCGACGATCAGGGGCGTGTCCTCGATCATCTCACGGATGATGCGCAGGTTGTACGGGTTGACGATGCCCATGCCGCTTCCGATGGGCGATCCGAGGGGCATGACGGCCGCGCACCCGAGGTCCGCCAGCTTGCGGCACGTGATGGGGTCGTCGTTGGCGTAGGCGAGGACCGTGAAGCCGTCGTCGACGAGCGTCTTGGCGGCATCGAGCAGCTGCTCCACATCCGGCATGAGCGTCTCGTCGTCCCCGATCACCTCCAGTTTGAGCAGGTCCGTGCCCAGGGCCTCCCGCGCGAGCCGGGCCGTCAGGACCGCCTCGCGGGCCGTGTAGCAGCCCGCCGTGTTCGGCAGCACCTCGTATCCCCCCCTGCGGAGAAGATCGAGGTGACTCTCGGGGGCCGGGTTCTCGATGTTGACCCGCCGGATGGCGACCGTGACCAGCTCGGTGCCGGTCGCCTCCAGGGCATCGAGCATGACCTGCGGGTTCGGGTAGCGGCTCGTCCCGACGAGAATGCGGGACGAGAAGGAATGGTCGCCAATCACGAGGGCGTCGTCCGCCTCGTTCGCGACCGCTCCGTTGGCGTGCGTGACGTCACTCATAATCAGACCGTTCAACACAAAAGACCTCGAGGCACCCGATTCCCGCCCTCACCCGCCCGGCTGCGCCTGAATGATCTCAATCGAGTCCTCCTCGGCCAGCCGCACGTCCTCCCAGTCCTGGCGGCGGACCACGCTCTCGTTGAGCGCCACGGCGACCCCGGCGGCCTCGTCCTCATTGTCGGGGTCGATCTCCAGGTCCCGAAGCAGCTCGGTCAACGGATAGTCCTCGGGCACAGTGCGCCCGTCCCCGTTGACCGTCACGGGAATGGAGGAGTCGGTCGGGGAGCTCATGCGGACCTCGTCGGGGACTTGGCATCAGAAAAACGACGGGGAGAAAACGGCCGGAGCCAGTCCGAGGTTTCTCCGGTGCGAATCAGTCGCGCCATCTCCTCGGCCGTGATGGGCGTCAGCAGAATCCCGTGCCGGTAGTGCCCGGTCGCCATGAGCACCCCGGGTGCGGCCGACCGCCCCAGGAGAGGCGCGTGATCGCGGCTCGCGGGCCGCAGTCCGGCCCACGTCTCGTCGACCGGCAGGTCGCGGATGCCCGGCACGACCTCCCATCCGCCTTCCAGGAGGTCGTAGAGCCCTCCCGCCGTCACCGTCGTGTCGAAGCCCATTTCCTCGCTCGTGGCCCCCATGACGATCCGTCCGTCGCTTTTGGGGGCCAGGTACGCCTCCGGCCCCCGAATCACGTGCTGAAGGTCAAATGGGCGCTTGCTGCGCAATTGAAGCGACTGTCCCTTGACGGGACGCACCGGGGGCGTCGCGTCGGGCGTGAGGCCGTCCAGTTCGCGGGACCAGACGCCCGCCGCCACCACGACCCGATTCCCCTCGATGCGCTCGCCGCCGGCCGTCCGGACCGCCGGCACGTCCTCGTCCGGCACGACGGCCTCGACGGGGGTTTCCTCGTGCAGCGTGCCCCCCTCCGCCTTGAACGCCGTCCGCAGGGCCCCCACGAGGCGGCGGTTGTCGACCTGGTGGTCCGACGGGGCGTACACGGCGGCGGCGAGGCTCGGGGCCACGAACGGCTCCACGTCGCGCGCTTCCGCCCCGGTGAGCCACTCCACGTCCAGGCCCTGGTCCCGCTGGAACTCGTAAAGCCGCTCCAGCGCCTCGGCGGCGTCGCGGTCATCGGCCACGATGAGCGTCCCTTCGTCGCGGTAGTCGACCGACTGGCCGGATGCGGCCTCCACCCGGTCGGCAAAGTCGGGCCAACGCCGCAGGCTTTCCCGGTTGAAGTCGTAGAGCTCCCGCTCCTCGAATTCGATCTCGGCGTCGGGGGCCAGCATGCCCGCGGCCTGGTACGAGGTGCCGCGCCCCGCCGTCTCTTTTTCGAAGAGGGTCACGGGCGTGCCGCGACGGACGAGCTCAAAGCCGATGCTCAGTCCGACGGTGCCGCCCCCAACAATCAGCACGTCTCGGGTCATCGCAAAACGAGCAATTCGTGCAACGCATCCAGTGGAGTGTCCGGGACTCTTCTGTGCAGAAGAGTGTCGGCCTTGTTTGCAACGCAGTGTCGAACGCGTCATTTTCCAGAAGTGTCCCGAACGCTGCGGCACCGGACGCGTGTGGAAGACGACCGTTGCACGAATGATTGTTGTTTTTCGTATGCGTTACGACGCCGACGTAATCGTCGTGGGCGCGGGCCTGGCCGGGGCCTGTGCGGCCTTCACCCTGAGCCGCGACCACAAGGTCCGCGTGCTGGAGTCGGACGAGCCCGCGTCCGGGGCCTCCGGGGCCGCCGCGGGCCTCGTCAACCCGTTCATGGGGCGCCGCGCCCGCCCCATCTGGCGCCTGCGCGAGGCCCTGGACGCCGTGCCGACGCTCCTAGACGAGGCCGGTGCCCCGGCGCTTTTTCCCGACACCGGCGTGCTCCGGCCCGCCGTGGAGCCCGATCAGGTCGCCCCCTTCCAGGACGCCGCCGAGACGCATCCGGACCTCGCCACCTGGCTCTCCCCGGCCACGGTTCGGGACCGATATCCCGCCGTGCAGCCCGACCGCGGCGCCCTCTTCGTTCCCCGGGGCGGCGCCGTGAACGTCGGGGCGATGGTCGACGCGCTGCTGGAGGCGGCACAGGCCCGCGGGGCGACAATCGAGACGCAGGCGCCGGTGCTCTACTGGCGCGAGACGCCCGGCGCCGCGGTGGTGGAGGTCGACCGCGGCGACGACACCGAAGAGCTGCGGGCCGACCGCGTGCTCCTGGCGCTCGGGCAGGGCTATCCCCCGTTTCCGGAACTACGGCGACTGGGACTGGACGGCGTGAAGGGCCAGACCGTCCGCGTCCGCCGCCCGAAGCCTCTCTCGGACTCCCTCCCGCCGATGTCGGGACGGGGCTACATCGTGCCCGAGGGCGACACGCTGGTCCTCGGGAGCAATTACGAAAACAACTTCGACGACCTCTCGCCCACCCCCGACGCCACGGCCTACATCCAGGAGAAAACCAGTGACCTGATTCCGGGGGTACAGCACGCCGAGGTGCGGGGCGAGGTGGCAGGGGTGCGGGTGAAGCACTCGGCAACGAACCGGCCGCTCCTTGGCCCCCTCCCCCGCCGCGAGCGGCTCTGGGCGTTCACCGCCCTCGGCTCGAAGGGCCTGCTCACCGCCCCTATCCTTGCCCTCAACCTCCCCAACCTCCTCAATTCTCCCGGCAAAATCCCCGACACTGTCTCCACGCGAGGGGGGTAACCGCCGAGGCGCGTCCCTCTGCTTCTCTAAATAAAAACCGTTCAACGTGTCCCCGCAATCCTACCCTGCCGCCGACGCCCTCCTCCACCGCGCCCTCCAGCACGTCGAGGACTGGGAACAGTCCTGGGGCGCGTTCGACCGCC
>ERZ1034519.187-NODE-187-length-11602-cov-10.282065_pt1 | contig 11602 bp, 8 predicted proteins | sample MGYA00520655_ERZ1034519 | MGnify/ENA primary metagenome ERZ1034519 (study PRJEB33760, sample SAMEA4777702) | hypersaline lake metagenome | biome: hypersaline environment; feature: brines | place: Spain | collected 2012-08 | depth 0 m ...
GAGGGCAGAGAAGCCCGTGAAGAATCTCCCGGCTTCAGCCGGGGGAGAAGTCAAAAAACCTGTCAGCGAGAAGAGGCGGAAGAGGCCATGCAGAACCTCACCGATCAGGCCAGGAGCTCGGCCTCGGCTACTGATAGATCAGTGCACGTTCAAAAAGGACTCGTCATTCAGAGGGATCCCGGCGGCCGTCGGGAGACCGAAGCGCCCTGAGCGTAGCGAAGAAGTGCTTTTAGAGTGAATCTCTTTGAATCCAGCGTTTCCGCCACATTCAGAGAGATCTTTCGACTCCGCTTTGCTCCGCTCAAGATGACTCCATTGCAAAAGGGATTGCCTGAGACTGTATTAGGGAACATGGTGGGCATGTGACACTGTAATCTGTGTCAGTTGTCTGTGTGTCTCACCATCCACTGCCCATGCCCACCTCCACCGCCTCGATCACGCCGAAGGACGACGACCTTCGGGTCACGAACGACACTGACGCCGACGATCAAATTCGGAACGGCTATCCCATCGACGTGGCCGTGCGCCTGCAGGAGGTCCTCGACCTCTCCGACGAGCGGATGGCGGAGATCCTGGGGCGTTCGCGCCGCACGTACCGCCGCTACCGCAACGCCGACAAGCGCCTCGGCCTCTCCGAATCGGAACGGCTCTTCCGGTACCTGCGCCTCCTCTCCCGAGCGGAAGACGTGTTTGGGTCACAGGAGAAGGCCGCATGGTGGATGAACGAGCCCAATGCCGCCCTCGACGGTCGCGAGCCGGTGGAGGTGGCGCTGACGACCCCCGGGGCGGTGGTGGTTGAAGACCTTCTCGGCGGCCTCGAACACGGATTTCCCCTGTAGTCGGTGCCCGACTCCCTTACGATCTACCGGATTACGCACGAGCGGTACTCGGGCGAGCCGTTTTCGGGAAAAGGCGGCCTGCACTACCGGAGCCGATGGGCCTCGAAGGGGAAGCTTGTCAGCTACGCGTCGGGTCACCTCGCCACGGCCACCCTCGAAAAGATCGCCGGGGTGGGGCGGGCTGACCTCCTCACGGACATGGTGCATGTGAAAGCAGAGGTCAATCAAGCCCTCGTCGACGAGCTTCCGGAGGCGGAGTTGCCGGAAGACTGGGACGCGCTCCCCCCAACCGACGCTACTCGGCAGGTCGGGGACCGCTGGCTGGGCGAGCAGAAAAACCTGTTGCTCCGAGTGCCCGCCGTGGTGCTCCCCGACTGCTACAGCTACGTCATCAATGCCGCCCACCCCGACGCAGATGCCCTGAGCGTGGTGGAAACCGAGCCTCTTCTTCTCGACAACCGCGTACTCCGACAACTGGGCGCTGCTACGTCGCAGGAATAGAGGGGACGTTGCGCAAAGCAGACGCTTCCTCTACTTTGATCTCCCCAGCGCACCTCCTCGTCGAACCCGACTGCTTTCATGTCCCGCGACCTCGAAGAACGTGCTGCCGAGCAATTTGAGAAGCACGGCGCGCTTCGGATTCTTTTCTTCTTCGACCCAGACGAGGAGGAGCGCGAGGCCGTCGACAACTGGAATCACGACGAGATCCGCTGTATCGAGGCGGGAGCGGATCTCTTTGGGCTCAAGTACCGCTTAGAACAAGAGCTCGCCGGCGAGAAGGTCTTCCTGTACGTCCCCCGCCCGAAGCCGGGCGACTGGAGTGACAATCCGCTGGCCGACCTCTGGGTGGCCAACCGAGAGCTCCAGATCGACGAGGTAGCGAACCTGATGGAAGACCTGGAGATTGGCGCCGCGGACCCAGCATTGGTGGAGCGCTACTACCAGGAACTGAGATACAAGGGTCGGCAGCGATTCTTGGGGCGCGTGCTCCAGGGACGCAGCATCGATAAGGACGCTCTGCAGTGGGGCCTGGCGGCGTATCATGCGAAGGAGACCTTCGACGACGTGTCCTTTCGGAGCTGTCCGCGGGGAGAACAAGTGTTGGCCGCCGTGATGATCGGAGCGACCGAGGAGGAAGCCTTCGGGGAGTTTTTGGAGACATGTGCCGAACTGGATCTGGCCGATCTCCTTGGACGCCGCTTAGGCCAGCGGTTTCAGCTTGGCTCCACAAAGCTTTCGCGGGAGGCCGTCCGCAAAGCCGCCCAGACGTTGAAGTACAACCTGCTCCTGCGCTACGTCGACGCTCCGGCCGACGGCGACCCGTACCGCGAGCTTTGGATCGAGGACGAGTTGGCGCGCCACCAGATCATCGGGCTTGCGGACTCGTGGTGGGAGACTCGCGCGCTCAAGAAGAGCCTGGAAGAGACGCTCGGGGCCCCCCTGGCGCCGCAGGTCGATGAGACCCGCTTGGCCGACGTATACGGGCCGGACACCACGTTTGGGTATCTTACCCCTGCTCTCCGACGACGCCGCCTGGAGCGGGCTGTGGGCGCCTTGGACACCCAGCCGAGCCGGGCGCGCCGCATCGCGGACGATCTTCGTGGGGAAGAGGAGCCGGTGGCCGCCGCGGCAGAAGCGGTTTGGCAGATGGGCACGTTCTACCGCCTCGTCGGCGATCATCCGACGCTCGACTTTGGCGAGCCGGAGGCCTTTATCGAGCGGTACGCAGGCGAGCTCTCCCGGGCCGACACCGCCTACCGCCGGGCGGTCGCCGCGTACCGTCAGACACGCCGCCAGAGCTCGCGCCTCCACGACCTGATTGAAAGCGCGGTCGTGCAGTTTCTGACCGACTACCACGACGACTTTGTCCATCCCTTGAACACCGCTTGGCAGCAGGCCCTCGAAACGCAGGTTGAGAAGAAGGACGATCTCAACAGCCGAGTTGCCGGGCGGCAGGGCCGGTTCCATGCCGATCACATTGCGCCCACAGGCCAAAAGACCGCCGTCATCGTCTCCGATGCCCTTCGCTACGAGGTGGCCCAAGAGCTGGTGGGGAAGCTCAGCGAGGACGCCCGCAAGCAGGTGGACCTCTCCCCCACGTTGGCCGCCCTCCCCACGGTCACGTCCCTCGGAATGGCTCATCTTCTCCCCCACGACTCGATTACGTTGGATGACGAGGACCGCCCGGAAATCGAGGGCCGATCCACCTCCGGGACGAGAAACCGCGAGCGCATTCTTCAAACAAGCAATGCAGACGCGAAGGCCCTCCGGTACGAGGACGTGCGTGGCAAAAGCACAGAGGAGGGCCGGGAGCTCTTCAAAGGGCGCCCGCTTGCTTACATCTACCACGACTGCATCGACGCGACTGGCGACGACCGGGAGACCGAGACTCGGGTGCTGTCGGAGATCGAAACGGCCGTTGATGAACTTACACGGCTCGTGCAGACACTCAACAACTGGAACTTTCGTCGGGTGCTGATCACGGCGGACCATGGCTTCCTGTACGCGGAGAACGAAATTCCGGACTCGATGGTCGAGTCCTTCCCGGAGGCGGAGGGCATTCGGCTCCGGAAGAGCCGATCCATCGTCGCGGAGCACATTGAAGGGGACCACGGATACCGGTTCCCACTTCGGGCCCTGAGCGACGTAGACGAGGACCTGACCGTGGCCGTCCCCCGGGCCGTGAATCGGTATCGCCTTCGCGGAGCCGGGAAGCGATACGCGCACGGCGGGGCCAGCCTCCAGGAAATGATCGTGCCGACCCTGGAGGTGAACAAGGCGCGGGAGGACGTGGCCGAGAAGGTGGGCGTGCGCCTGCTCTCCGACGAGCGGACCATCAAGAGCGGCGCACTGACCGCGCAGCTTCTACAAACGGAGTCGGTGGCGTCCGGGCGGCAGCCCCGAACCGTCCACGCCGCGCTCTACGACGGCGACGGAAACATCGTCTCCGAAGAAGAGACCATCACGCTGGATGCCCAGTCGGAAGACCCGACCGAGCGGAAGGAGAAGCTCGTCCTGACGCTCGGATCCGAGGCGAACGACCTCACCTTTTGTCGGATCAAGGTCTTTGACGTGGAGGACCGGCTCAATCCTGTGATCGACCAGAAGTACTCGATCCAGCAGCTTATCGAGCGGGACTTTTGACCGCGTCGGCTCGTGAGAGCAACGCTCATGAGTCCCACTGCACGTCTTTCTCAATTGACCGCGCCTCCCTATTGCAACTTCAGAAGCTGTTTGGCGGACGTTCTTTGGCCTGCGACTTCGTGGATCTCGCTCAAAATAGCTTCTGCATTCGCCCGGTAGCACCGCTACAGGGACTCATTTGAGCGCTATTTTGAGCGTCGCCCACTGTGTCTCGGCTGAAAATCAATCCACCAAACAGCTTATCAAGCGGTCTCTTTGGGATCAGAAGTTCTCCAAATCCGGCGCGTCGAGCGGTCGGTTTTTGAAACCGCCCCTATTCTGTCGATTCCGCTGGATTCGGGGAGATTTCTCGACTCCGCTCCGCTGCGCTCGAAATGACGCTATCCAAAATAGATTGCTTCATTCTGCACCATGGAGGACCTCGACGGACGCCCCACGACCGGCCTACAGCGGAAGATTGTCGACCACTTCGAGGGAAAGGTCGTCCGGAAGGACCTGACCCAGTTGGTGAAGGGCAACGCGGTGGTGCCCTCGTACGTGCTCGAATACCTCCTCGGCCAGTACTGCCCCACCGACGACGAGGACTTGATTCGCCGGGGCGTCGAGAAGGTCCGCGAGATTGTCAACCGCCACTACGTCCGCCGCGACGAATCGGAGCTGGTCAAGTCGGAGATCCGGCAGAAGGGCACCCACAAGATCATCGACCGCGTCTCGGTTTCGCTCAACGAGCGGCGCGACGTGTACCTGGCAACGTTCTCGAACCTGGGCGTCAGCGGCGTTGAGATCGCGGAAGACACCGTCATGCAGCACCCGAAGCTCCTCACCGGCGGGGTGTGGTGCATCGTCGACATGGAGTACCTCCACGCGGAGGACTCGGCCCGCTCCCCCTGGGTGATCGACACGATTAAGCCGATTCAACTGGCGGGGCTTGACCTGAAGGAATACACCTCGCTCCGGTCCAATTTCGACCTGGACGAGTGGATTGACTTGGTCGTCCAGAGCATCGGCCTGAACCCGGAGAGCTTTAGCCGCCGAACGAAGCTCCTCCACCTCGTCCGGCTCATTCCCTTCTGCGAGCGGAACTACAACTTCATCGAGCTCGGGCCGAAGGGGACCGGCAAGTCGCACATCTTCTCGGAGTTCTCCCCGCACGGCATCCTCATCTCGGGGGGCGACGTGACCAAGGCGAAGCTCTTCGTTAACAACAACACCGGCGACATTGGCCTGGTCGGGTACTGGGACGTGGTCGGGTTCGACGAGTTTGCGGGCAAGGGCAAGCGCGTCCAGCGCGACCTCGTCGACATCATGAAGAACTACATGGCCAACCGCTCCTTCTCGCGGGGGCGAGACACGATGACCGCCGAGGCCTCCCTTGCGTTCATCGGCAATACCGACCGGTCGGTGCCCTACATGCTCAAGCACTCGAATCTCTTCGAGGCGCTTCCCGACACGTACTACGACCCGGCGTTCATCGACCGGCTGCACGTCTACCTCCCCGGCTGGGAGATCGATAAGGTCCGGAGCGAGGTGTTTGCCGACGGCTACGGGTTCATTGTCGACTACCTGGCCGAGGGGCTCCACACGCTGCGCCAGGAGGACTACAGCCTGCCCGCGCAGGAGCGGTTCGAGTTCGATAGCTCGATGACGAAGCGGGATCAGGACGGCACCCTGAAGACCCTGTCTGGCCTCCTCAAAATCTTGTATCCCGGGGACGAAGGGAAAAACTGCCCACCGGATGTGCTGAAGGAGCTTATGGAGTTTGCGATGGAGGGGCGCGTTCGCGTGAAGCGACACCTCCGCCGCATCGACGAAACGTTCGAGGAGGTTAACTTCCGGTTCACCGACCGGAAGACTGGAGAAGACATCTCCGTTGAGACGCTGGAGCACGACCAGCACCGAATGCTCGTCCGAGCATATCACCGGGACGAGGACGAAGACGGCGAACGTGCGGAACGTGGCGAACCGGAGGCCGAGGCCGACGCTCTGACCCGGGATACGCAGGCGGAATGGGCGCCGATTTCCGACCTGGAGGACGGTCGGCATCTGGTGGTGAAGGAGAACCAGACGGGCGTCTCCTACAAAAAGCTCTTCGCGGACTACCTGCGCGGGGCCCGCCGGATTGAGATCGTCGACCCCTACATTCGGATTTACTACCAGGTGCGGAACGTCCTGGAATTTTGCGACATGCTCCTCCGGGAGCTCCCAGAGGGAGAGGAGATCGAGGTGTCCCTGCTCACGGGTGCGGATACAGAAAATCAGGAGGAGCAGGAAGAGTACCTCGAAAACCTCAAAGACAGCCTCCGCGGGTCCCCCATCAACTTCGACTACGAGATCACCTGGGACTCTCTCCACGCCCGCTCGCTCAAGACCGACACTGGCTGGAAAATCAGCCTGGACCGCGGGCTCGACATTTTCCAGGCCAAAAGTGAAAACCGATTCGACCTGGGCCGCGTCAACCAGGAGGCCCGGCGGTGCAAGCCGTTTGAGGTGACGTACCTGCGGGAGGAAGATATATCGTTCGAGGTGGAACCGCGGTAGAGAACAGGTCTGATCTCTGGAGACAAGCACCTCCACCCGTCTTCTTCAATGTTTTTTGGACGGGATCCCCACCTTGAATCACAATCCGCACCTCGGTCAGGGGTGCTGAACAGTTTGTTTTACCTATGTTGTACCCTCAAACACGCAAACCCCTGACAGACAGGGGTTTACGAGGAATAGAAGTGGGCCCTCCTGGATTTGAACCAGGGACCTCTCGCGTGTGAGGCGAGCGCTCTAAACCGCTGAGCTAAGAGCCCATGTGAATATCCGGGAGGTCATACGGCGAGCCGGAGGGCGTGTTCGGCGCGTCCGTCAAGTCTGGACGAACCTGCGCCCCGAGCGCGCCTTCAGCGCTCCCCGACCGTGACAACCGGGCGTGGGGTAGTGGTGTCGGGGACCGGGGCAGTGGCGGGGCGCAGCACGAGGGTTGGGGCGGCCGCGCCCGCCGAAGACTGCGCCTCTCGCGAGCGGGCCGGGCGGCGCGGGGGGGCCTCCGAGCGGGCCGAGGTGGGCGTGGAAGCGTGTGTCGAATCAGGGGCCGGGGCGCGGCGGGTCGGGTCCACGAAGAACGAACCAGCGAGAAAGCCCACGACCAGGGCCACGGCAATGGAAGAGACCAAGCCGGCGCCTACGGGGCCGTTGGCGTCGGGCGATAGGCCTCCGGGCAGAGGCGTGGACGCCCCGAAGAGATCCTCCTCCACCTCGGGCCGGTCTGGCGGGGTAGGGGCACGGGGAGCGTCCGACGCGTCGCATCCACGAAGCAATTCTCGGGTCTGCTGCAGGCGCTGCACGTGGGCCTTCAGTTCCGCATCCGCCTCCACGTACTGTTCGAAGACCGTCTCCAGCGAGGGGTCCATGGTGCCGTCGACGTACTCGCAGAGCCATTCGTCGAGCCATTCGTACGGAGCCCCTCCATTGAAGGCGTTGCCGTGGGAGGGTCGATCAGGCGTCTGCATAGGGAGACGGGAGGCGGGTGTGATTCTACATCATTCGTCCGTACCTATCATCGGCAGGCATGTTGCCCAAGCCCCGCAGGCGTTCGGGAGGCAAGGGGGCGCAGCCTGCCACCTCCTTTTTTACACGACAAAAATTTGTGACAATGAGCCCTCTTGAGGCCGCCCTCTGTGGGCTGAGGGATCTCATTGGATACAGCGGACGCAGGCCAGGCCGCCATTGCCGCCCCCCGTGGCTCTACCCAGCACCGAAGAGATTCTTCCGGGGCACGCTTCCTCAGAAGGACCGGCTTTCGAAGCGGTTGCGGCGAATTCATCCACTAAAAAATTTTGTCGTGTGATGAGGGCGGTCACACGTATTCGGTGCCTCGTCCCTTGTTTCTGTGCCGCGTCCTTCTGTGCCGCTCTGCACGTGCGCTCAGGCCTGGGAGGTGCCGCCCGGGACGGACGCAGGCCGTGCGTGCGGGGGCAAGAGCCGACGCAAAAGAAGCGTAACGACCACGGAAGCCTCCCGCGGCGCCCCACCTTTCAACTCATAATCGGCAGCGAGCAATGCGGAGTACGCCTCGCTGAGGGCGGATTTGTTATAGCGCTGCGCCGCCTGCTTGTACTCCTGCACGAAGTAGGGACTCACGCCGATGTATCCGGCCAGGTCGTACTTGTTTTTGCGCAGCGCCCCCGGCTTTTGCAGCTTCCATAGCTTGTCGAAGTATCCGTTGAGCACCGCGACCATCATGATGGCCTCGCCTCGTTGATTGGCGGCTTGCTGGAGGATGCGATCGGCAATGCGCTGGGCGTCGGCGTGGCGCCCCTCCCCGAGCGCGGCCTGCAGCTCGAAGACATTGAACGCCCGGGTCTGGCCGCTGGCCGAAAGCACGTCCTCGGCCGTGAGGCGCGTGCGCTCCCCCGCAAACGTGATGAGCTTTTCGATCTCACGGGCGGCGCGCTGCAGGTCAGTGCCCACGTAGTCGGCCAGCATTTGCACGGCCCGCGGCGCAATCTCGTACCCGCACGCCTGCACGTGCTTCTGGATCCACCCCGGCATCTCATTGTCGTAGGGCGAATCGAACTGCGACCAGGTGGCGTGCTTCTTGAGGGCGCGGTACGGGTGGGCAGACAGATTGGGCTTGGTGGTACAAGCCAGGAGCACTACGGCATTGGGGTTGGGCTGAGCCGCGTAGGCCTTGAACTGGCGATTGTTCTCCAGCTTCTCAAACTCACGCACCACCACGACACGATGCGGAGCCCCTGCCGGAAAGCCCTGGCACACCCCCAGTACCGCGGAGGCCTCCGTGTCCGAGCCGTACACCACATCGAGGTTAAAGTCGTGCTGGTGCGCTGGCAGCGCGTGCTCGATCAGCAGCTCTTGCAACTTGTCGATCGGGAACGATTCCTCCCCGAAGAAAAAATAGAGGGGATCGAAGTTCTGGTGGCGAAAGGCGGTCGCCAGGTCGTCGTACGAGGGGCCGGTGTCTTTCGCCATGGGCACTGGGCGGAGGGGGAACGAGAGCAGGCGAGCAGAGGCCGCGTCGCCGCGTCCGCGGGGCTACGTGGGCAGCGGCTCGTCGCGGTCCGAGAGGTGCGCACCGTGGAGGCGATGCCCGAGGTCGCGCAGGCGATGAAAGTCGTTCTGGGTCATGCGGTAGACCAACGCAAAGAGGCTGAGCGTTTCGCCTTCCAGCGTGGCGGTGCGGTGCCACGCTCCCAGGGGAAGGGCACGCAGGTGCTCGGTGAGGGCACGGCGGGCCGTCTTTACCTGGTCGAGGATGGCGGCCATCGACTGCTCATTCCAGCCGTCTCCATAGACGTCTGCGTCGACGTCCACGAGCGACAGGGCGGGGGTGTCCTCCTCGAGGAGGCGGTCGATCTGCACCGGACGCACCTCTGCATCAAGCCGTGCGATGGCGCCGTAGAGCTCTTTCATGGAGAGCGCCCCGTCCTCCGGGCGGCCCTCCAGGATGGCGTCCGGGAGGCCATCGACGACCGTGCGGAGGGCCGTCACCTCATCGGCCAGGTGAGCAAACTGCTCCACGAGAGCCTCGCGGAGGGCCTCCGGGGCGTCGGCCTTTGCTTCGGCGATGTCGATCGTGTCGGGCATGGCTGCGGATAGAGCCTGTGAACAGATGGATGCGCGAGATGGATTCCCGGGATGGATGCGCGGGACGGAGGTCTCTTCATGCCTCCGTGGGTCCCGCCCTTTTTCCCTACTCGGCAGCGTGCTCGGTCTGGGGAGGGCCTTGTCGCTCAGCGCCCCAGTCCTGGTCGCCCTCCGTGGCCATGCGCTCCTCGCGCTGGTGGGTGGTGTCGAGCGCGTCCATGCCCTCCTCGGCCAGCCAGTCCAGGAAGTGCTGGTCCTTCACGCTGTGAAGGTTGTTCTCCTCCTTAAAGTCCCACTGCTGCCCAAACTGCTGATTTTTGTACTGATCGAGGTACTCCAGCCGGTCTTCCAGCTGCTCGGTAGGGCGCAGCAGGTCCTGTAGGTCGAACACCGCCTCGTCGCGACTCTGAAAGGTAAGGTCATACTCTTTCGACATCACGATGGCCTCCTCCGGGCAGACCTCTTCGCAGAACCCACAGTAGATGCAGCGGAGCATGTCGATCTCGAACCAGTCCGGCTCCCGCTCCTTCACATTGTCCACCTCTTTGGACTGCATGGAGATCGCCAGGGGCGGACAGGCGCGGGCACACAAGTTGCACGAGACGCACCGCGGTCGTCCCTCTTCTTCCACCAGCACGGGGCGGCCGCGGTAGCTATCGGGCGGGTACCACTGTTCTTCGGGATACTCGAAGGTATAGGTCGGCTCGTTGGCCATGCGGTCGAACGAGTAGCCGAGCCCCTTGAAGAGCTCCGGGAGGTAAAGGCTTTCCCAGAAGTCAAACTCCCGTTCGCCGTCTGTCTTGGTGTTTTCGGGCGTGCCAGGCATAAGGGGAAGAGAGAAGGGTGAGGAGAGAAGAGAATAGGAGATACAAGCCCCAAGTTGCGTGTCCTTCCACACGCCGGAGGCATTCGAGCGCAGGCTGCCGATGCAGCGCTGGGAGCACAGCGACCGAGTGTCCCAAGCGCCTTCGGGATGAATCTCCCCGGAACGAGCACAAAGGCCCGTAGAGGCTTCCGGGGCGGATCCCCCTTCGGGTCCTTGACTTCTCCCCCGGCTGAAGCCGGGAGATTCTTCGCGTTCTACACGGACTGCCGAGAGGTCTTACGTCCGCTCCGCGAGCTACACGAGAGATGAGGATGAAACCTCACTCCCGAGGGTGAAGCCATAACACCAGGTAGACGGGCGAGAACCTGTCGGTTCGTTTCGCCCGACATACTTCCTGCTCTTGAACCTTTTGGTTCACTGGGCCGAGGCTTTGGTACGATCTCTCTTTCGAGGGACCCTGCCTTACGGGGCGCGGTCGGAAGACGCTTCGGCGCCTTCACATTGCCGCTTGCCTGCTGGCCCAAGGGACCTGTCGGTCCAAAATGCCTTTGTGGTTTTACCACGCTCCCAGGTCTTTGGGAGCCAACCGCTTACCACGTCAAAGAGCTGTTTAAAGCAAACCCAACAGCATTGGAGAAGTTCCGGAGAAAATACTCGTCTTGAACTCGCATTTTCACTGCGAAGGAGTCACGGACCGACAGGTCCATATCCCCCGGCTAAAAGCCGGAGGGTTTACTGCTCCTTCGCGCATCCTCAATACTCTAAATCGAGCGCAGAATGACAGGCGTTTGGGGAGGACGCGGCTTGGAATATATACGCGCTGCGGGAGGGAGGATTCCGTCCCGTGCTCCTCTTCATCGTCAAGAGCCTATTCATTCCGTCTCCCGTCCTACTGGGACGCTTACGTAGGTCAAGGGAAAAACAGTAGCCCCGCATCCGAAAACCCCTTCGCGAGCACGTCATCCTGCACTTGATTCAGGATCTTTTCGATCGTGGGCACCGCCTGAGGCGAAAAGATCCCGCATCGGGGTGCGGAATGACACGCAACTTGGATTAGCGTAACTCAAGTTGCGACCTACGTTGCTGTTTTCGGCGGTCCGCCGCCCGTGGTCTGCCGTCATTGAGGCGATGCACTTGCCCCCCGCAACTTGGGTTAGAGATGTGCTTCCCCCGCCCGCCCCGTGGTCGTGTCGAGCGGAGCGCT
>ERZ1034519.188-NODE-188-length-11529-cov-15.841903_pt1 | contig 11529 bp, 7 predicted proteins | sample MGYA00520655_ERZ1034519 | MGnify/ENA primary metagenome ERZ1034519 (study PRJEB33760, sample SAMEA4777702) | hypersaline lake metagenome | biome: hypersaline environment; feature: brines | place: Spain | collected 2012-08 | depth 0 m ...
GCCGTCATCGAAGACGAGGCGCTCGAACCCTACCACCGGATGGCGGGAACCGACCGTGTGCTCTCCCCGCGTCAGCTGCTGGGCAAGGGGCTGGCCGGGGAGATCCCGTTCCTGCTCCGCATGGCGGAGGATACGACGATCGGCATCGGCGAGGACCTGGAGGTTGCCGAGCTCGACATTGAGCCGGGAAGCCCGCTCTGCGACCAGACGATCGGCGAGCTCCGGCTGCGCGAGCGCTTCGGAATTGATGTGATTGGCGCCTGGTTCGACGGCGCGTTCGAGAGCCCCGTCGGCCCGAGTACCACCGTCAGTTGCCGGGCGCGCCTCCTCGTATCCGGGGGCCCCGACCGCATCCAGGCGTTGCGGCGCGAAGACAGCTCGACGCTTCAGCTGCGGAAGCGGCAGCGTGTCATCGTCGTCGGGTACGGACAGTCCGGCCAGGCGGCGGTCGACGTGCTGGCCGACACGGAGGCCCGGGTGACGATCGTCGACGCGAAGGATCGCCCGGACGTAGATGTCGTGGGCGACGCCCGGGATCCCGGGGTGTACAAAGAGGCCGATGCCGGAACGGCCGACGCCATCATGATCGATCTCGACGACGACACGACCACCCTGTTCGCCACACTCATCGCGCGGGACGCCAATCCCGCTGCGCACATCGTTGCCCGCGCGAACGCAGAGGAAAACGTGCGGAAGATCTACCGGGCCGGCGCGGACTATGTGCAGTCCCTCGCGTCCATCAGCGGGCGGATGATGGCCGCGACCGTCCTGGAGCGGGAAGAGGTCCTCTCGTTCCGGACGAAGATTGACGTGGTGCGCCTCCCGGCGGGCCGCCTGGCCGGGCGCACGCTCGCCGGAGAAGATGTGCGGGCCCGCACGGGCTGTACCGTCGTCGCGACGGTGCGCGACGGGGACGTGATCACGTCGCTCGATCCCGAGGCGTTCGTGGTTGAGGCGGACGACGAGCTCGTCGTCGTGGGCACGGACGAGGGGGTGCAGCGCTTCGAAGAGCGCTTTCTCCAGTAGCGAGGACCGTTCGCGTCCCGCCGAGGGAGCCTGTCCGACCGAACACATCTTTTTGCCGGGCAGGACGGGGGCGGGGGGCGACGAGGCATACAGGAGCCCCGACCGGGTCCCTCGGAAGGGCCTCCGTCGGCCCGGCGGGACTCACAAGTCTGCGTCGGAGCGGTGCCTGCTCGTATCCGCAGGGATGCGCTCTTCACGCAGCACGCGGGCGGCAGACCGGAACGAGATGCCCTGTGTGTTGGCGCCGGTGATCATGAGCGTCTCCACAACGGGCGGCGCGACCGGCTGCTTCGCGTGCCACCGCACGATGAAGTTGGCCCCCACGCCGCCCCGGATGTCGTCCGTGTCCACCACGACGTACGTGGAGGCGAGCGGCTTCAGGGTGCGGGGCGTGTCGAGGTAGGCACGCACGTACTCGCCGCTGCTGTCGTAGTAGTCGATGGTTGACAAGACGAGAGGGCGATCCGGGCTCGTGTTGCGGATGCTAAGGGTCGTCGCCAGGTTCATGGACCGCTGGGCATCCCGGACGTAAATGTGAGAGTAGGCGGGCACGTAGAGCGTCTGGCTCCGGACGCGCGTCGTCGGTGCTCCCCGGTTGCTGGGGGACGAGGAGGGGGCCGTCGGCAGACTGTCGAGGTGGGAGGCAGGCGGCTCGATATTCGCATCCCGGTCGGAGGGCCCACACGCGCAAAGCGCCCCGACCAGAACGAGGACCAGTGGAAGTGTCAGCCGACGAGGCGGAGACGGAAACCGCATGAGAAGAACCTCTTGTCTTCCTGGGAATTCCTCCAAGGCGCCGGCCGGTGCGGAGCTGCGTTTCAGGGAGGCCCTCGGAGGCCTGATTGAGGTCGTCATCGGGACTCTCCTTTCAGCACTCACGCGCCGGATTGATCCGAAGAATCGTTGTTGTCGTCCGCCTCGCTCCCCGATACGTTGTAGATCATCGCCAAACGGGCCCGGCTCTCGCCCCCAATGGCCGCCGGAATGACGACTCCGTTACGGACATGCGGCGTACGCCCCAAACCGCCCGGCCCCTCCCGCTGTTGGGGATTTGCATTTCATGTTGAAAGAAAGCTCCAATCATGGCTCAGTCAGGGGACCGATCTCCAACGGCACGCCTGGGGCTTCTCGACGCCACGATGGTGGGGATGGGGGCCATGATTGGGGCGGGCATCTTCGTTCTTACGGGACTGGCCGCGGAGATTGCGGGGCCGGCGGCCATCCTGGTCTTTGCACTCAACGGGGTGGTGACGGTCCTCACGGGCATCTCGTACGCGGAGCTCGCGAGTGCCATTCCGAAGAGCGGCGGCGGGTACGTGTTTGTCCGAGAGGTCTTTTCGGGGCCGACCTCGTTTCTCATGGGGTGGATGCTCTCGTTTGCCTACATGATTGCGGGGGCGCTCTACGCGCTCGGGTTTTCCTCCAACTTCGTCGAGTTCGTCCACCTGTACTGGGCGGGGCTGCCCACGGGGCCCGTGTGGCACATTCTGTACGCCCTGACGGTGGTCGGCCTCTTTGCCCTGCTCAACGCCGTCTCCACGGAAGCCAGCGGCGGGGCGGAGACCGTCGTCACCATCATCAAGATCATCATCCTGCTCGTCTTCGCCGGGTTTGGCGCCTTTGCCGTGGAGGGGAGCAACTTCGAGCCGTTCTTCGCGAAGGACGACTCCTCGGTCGCAATATTGAAGGCGATGGGCCTCACGTTCATCGCCTTCGAGGGGTACGACCTCATCGCCACCGTCACCGAAGAGGTCGAAAACCCCCGGGAGAACATCCCGAAGGCGATCTTTATCAGCCTCGTTGCCACGGTGGCCATTTATCTGATCGTCGTATGGGTGGCCATCGGCACGCTCGGGGCCGAAGAGCTCGGGCGGGCCGGCGAAACGGGCATCGCGGAGGCCGCGACGAGCTTCATGCCGACGATTCCGCTGCTGGGGGAGGGCGCCGCGCTCATCGTCTTCGGTGCCGTCTTTTCGACGGTGAGTGCCCTCAACGCCGTCGTCATCGCGTCCAGCCGGGTCGTGTTCGCGATGGGGCGGGAGGATCAACTTCCGAATCCCCTCGGCCAGATCAGTGCGCGGTTTGGCACCCCCCTCGCGGCCGTCGTCGTGAGCGCCGCCGTGATGCTCGGAAGCGTGGTCTTCCTGCCCATCGAGCAGGTGGGGCGCGTGTCGAGCCTCTTCTTCCTCGTCTCGTTCGTGGTGGTCAACTGGAGCGTCATCCGCCTGCGCAACCGGCGCCCCAACATGCGCCGCCCCTTCGAGATGCCGTTCTACCCGGCCATCCCCATCCTCGCCATCGTGTTAAACCTCGTGCTCGCCTACTTCCTGCTCCGCGACGACCCGTACACGCTGGTGCTGGGGGTGGGGTGGATCGCAATCGGCGGTCTCGTGTACGCGGCACTGCAGTGGCGCCGGACGGAAACGGAGGCGGCCGGGGCGTAATCCCTCTCTCATCGATTCCTGCTCCCCCATGAGCGTATCCGGAAAAGACCTTCGCATCATTATCGCCGGCGGCGGCGAGGTTGGCTTTCGCACGGCCGAATTTCTCGACGAGCGCGGGCACGATGTCGTCGTCATCGAACGCGACCCCGACCGGTGTCAGGAAATTGCCGACGAGTACGTGGCGACCATCATCGAGGGCGACGCGACCCTGCCCGAGATCTTCCAGCAGGCCGGGCCGGAACAGGCCGACGTTCTGGCGGCGATGTCGGACCACCCGCTGACCAACCTCGCCGTGTGCATGATTGGCCAGCGGATGAACCCGGACCTCCACACCGTGATGCGGACCGATGCCGAGACGGGCAACGCCCACGCCGAGCTCGTCGACGCGGTGATCTATCCGCGGCGGGCCAGTGCGCTGCTGGCGGTCAACGCCATTTTGTCCGGGGACGTGCGCTCGCTGGAGCACGCCATGGGGGTGCTCGACATCGCGGAGGTGCGCATCGGGGAGGACGCGCCGGTGGTGGGCAAAGTGCTGGACGAGATCAGCCTCCCGGAAGGCAGTCTCGTGGTGAGCGACGTGGAGGGGGCGCGCGTGGCCCGGGCCGACACGGTGATGAAGGCCGGCCAACGCTACATCGTGGCCGCCGAGCCGGACGTCATCGAGGAGGTGATGCGGCTGCTGCGAGGATAGCGGCCCGCCCCCAATCGTCCTGTGACAAGGGGCCCGGTCCGCACGTCCCTCGGGGTGGAACGGTCAACGGGACGCGCCTTGTTCTCTCTTCACATCAGTCTGCCTGGGTGGCCCGCTCGGCCATTTCGGCCGCCTCCTCCCCGTGGCGTACCACGATGATCGGCACGTTAACGGCCTCTACGATCTGTTCCGGCATCGTGCCGAAGAGCACCTCTCGGACCGAGGGCTGGGTCTCGCCCAGCACCACGAGGTCGTGCTCGCCGGCCCACTCCACGATGGTGTCGGCCGGGCTGTCGGCGGCCACGGAATTGAGTTCCAGCAGGCCCGCTTCGATGCCGGCGCTCCGCATCCTCTCCGCGGCGGGCTCCAGCACGTCCTCGCGCGAGGCGGCGGTCGTTTCGTCTCCTTCGAGAATGTGGAGGAGGGTCACCCGGGCGGTGCCGTCCTGGCAGAGGTCGGCGACGAAGGGGGCGATCTCCCGCACGTTCTGGATCCCGCGCAGCGGCACGAGGACGCGGCGCAACTGCTCCACCGGGCCGGGAATCAGCACGGCGTCGCAGGACTCCTCCACGCTCACCCGACTGATGGTGTCCAGCTCGTCGCCCGTAAACACGAGGCGCGTGGTGACCTCCGCCCCGGCCTCTTCGAACCGCCGCGCCGCCGCGCCGAGCGTGTCCTCGGCCTCGGCGCCGAACTGGTCCCGCGCCTGGGCCGGGCTCGTCTGCTCCGGCACCGAAAACCACCCGAGGAGGACCACGCGCAGGGGCGACAGTGCGTCGATGAGTGCCGGCGACAACGACTCCGGTTCGGGCAGTTCCACGTCCACGAGAATGGAGGACGGCGGCGTAATCGAGCTCATGACGACGAGATCTCAGAAATGGTGACGGCACGCGCGTAGAGGAGGTACCATCCTGCCGTGGCGAGCAGGATCCCGCCCCCGATTGCAATCGACAGCGGGTTCATGAAGGCCACGAGCCCGAAGCTCGTGAGGGCGCCGAGGACGGGCACGACCGGATATCCGGGGCACCGAAAGGAGGGCTGGTACCCACTGGGGGGCGACTGCCGAAGGACGAGGAGGGCCACGCAGATGAGGCCGTACATGAAGAGGTGCAGCAGCGAGGCGACCTCGGCCAGCACCTCCACGCGCCCGAAGAGGATGAGGGCCACGATGATTCCGCCGGTCAGGAGCAGCGCCACGTGCGGCGTGCGGTACCGCCGGTTGATGCGCTCGACCTGGCTCGGCACGAGCTCATCCCGGCTCAGGGCGTAGATGGAGCGGGAGGCGCTCAGGATGGAGGCGTTGGCGCTCGACAGCGTGGCGAGCAGCCCGCCGCCCAGGAGGGCCGCGGCGCCGAACGTCCCGGCGATGCTGCGCCCCACGTTCACGGCGGCCGTTTCCCCCATCTCGGCGAGGGACTCGCTGCCTAGCAGGCTGGTGCTGATAAAGATCGTGAGCACGTAGAGCGTCCCCACGAGCAGCACGCTTCCAATCATCGACCGGGGCAGGTTTCGGCTCGGGGCCTTGATCTCCCCCGCCACGGTGGCAATCTGCACGAAGCCGAGGTAGGAGGTAAACACCAGCGCCGCGGTGGTCAAGACGGGCATGGTGCCGTACGGGAAGAATGCCTCCGGCGTCTGCTGCCGCCCGAAGACGCCGAGCGCATCCAGCCCGCCGTGGCCGAGGAAGCCCGCGAGGATGGCGAGCAGGCTGCCCACGATCCAGTTCTGCAGGTCGCCCGTGTTCTCCGTCCCCGTGACGCTGACGCCCGTCAGGAGAATGCCCATGCCGAAGGCCAGGCCCACCACGGGAAGGGGGAGGGTGACGCCCAACTCGCGGGCCAGGTCGGACAGGTAGTGCCCGAAGCCGATCAGGTAGAACGCCGAGGCGAAGATCAGGCCCAGCCACTGCCCGACGCCGACCATGCAGCCGAGGAGGGTGCCGAGGGCGCGGGAGACGAAAAAGTATCCCCCACCGCTCTCGGGCATGGCCGTAGCGAGTTCGGACGTGGGCAGGGCCACCAGCAGGGCGATGACGGCCCCGATGGCGAAGGAGAGCATGGCCGCCGGCCCGGCCCTGCCTGCCGCGAGCCCCGGAAACACGAAGATGCCGGCCCCGACCATGGTCCCGGTGCCGATGGCCAGGGCGGGGACCAGCCCGAGCGTACGCTCCAGTTCCTCCTGGTTCGCAGAAGACTCCGGCATACGATTCGTGGTGGTTGTTATCAGGAGGGATATCGACCGACGATCCGGTGCATAGCGTCCAGCCGGTTCCCGGCATCGTCAGGCCAGCACGTCCCGGAACGAAATTTCTTCGGCGGCCAGCACGAACACGGTTGGCGGCAGGCCTGCGGTGCGTTCGTGCAGGCGGGTGTAGTACGTCACGTAATCGCCCTCCTCGTCCGGCGTCGCCATGCCCAGAAAGACAATGTCGGCGTCGGCGGAGGCGTCGTGCACGATCTCGTCGAAGATGCGCCCGTCGGCCTCAATCACGTTGAGCGCAGCGCCCGTCCGCAGCTGGTCCAGAATGGGGCCAACCGTTTGGCGCTGCTCTTCGGCCTCCTCGTCGTCGTCGGCCACGACGTTGACCCGCACCTGTGCGTTCTGCCACTCCAGGTTCGTCTGCAACAGGTAGGCAAGGATTTTCATGAGGCCGCCATTGCCCTTGAGCCCGCTCCACCACACGTCGATCCGTTCCCGATTCCCAAAGCCCTGATTGCCCCCGCGGAGGACCGCGACGTTGCGCCGGGCCGCGTACAAGTGTTTGATGAGGGTGCAGAACTGCTCGTGGTGGGTCGGGTCCTCGGTGTGCCCGAGCATGATGGTGTTGGGCTTGAGCACCCCGAGCCCGTAGTCCTCAATGAGCCGCTCGCCGCCCGCGAACGGATCCTCCGCCGTCGTGGTGCGGACGAGGCTCTGCACGCCCCGGCTTCCGAGGTACTCACGGAGGGTGGCTTCCGCCTCCCGCTGCGCCTCGAAGTCCGACGCCTCGCTCGGGCGAAGCACCGTGCCCACCGTCATGAGCGCCTGGTTGTGCGTGAGGGCGCTCGCCAGCTCGATAACGGGCCAGCGCCGCCGGGGCGCGCCCGAGAGCACGAGGATGTGCGGCCGCCAGTTCTTCGGGTCCGGGTCGGCGTTGAGGTGCAACAACCCCGCTCGGGTCAGGCTCATCCAGAGGCCCTGCCGCACGTCGCCCCACGTTGCGCGCAGGCTGCGGCGCTGGAGCCAGGCGAAGACGGCAAACACGAACACGATGGCAATGAGCGTCGCCCACCAGTTGATGAGAAACATGACCGCCGTACATCCCGCCGCGCCCAGCAGCGAGAGCGACCAGTGCACCTTGAACTCGGGCCGGAAGGAGGGACTGTCTAGGAAGGTCTCCACCCCGGCGGCGACGTTGAGCACCGCGTACGTCGTGAGGAAGAACATCGTGAGGACCGGGGCAATGGCGTTGAGGTTGCCCATCATGACGGCGCCCAGGGCGAGCCCCAGCGTGAGGACCGTACCGCCCCGCGGGATGTTCTCCTCGCCGGCCCCCTTCCCCAGCCACTTCAGAGACTGGGGAAGGACGCCGTCGAGCGCCAGCGCCTGCAGCACGCGCGGGGCGCCGAGGATTGACCCGATGGCGCTGGAGAGCGTGGCGCCCCAGACGCCCAGCAAGATGGCGTCGCCCCACCACGCCATCCGCCGCATGATGAGCGTGTCTTCGATCAGGGTCGCGGAGTTGGCCCACAGGCCCAGCAGAAGGGGCAGCGTCATGTAGACGAGGTACCCCACCCCCACGGCCCCGAAGGTGCCCCACGGAATGGCCTTATTGGGGTTTTCGAGGTCGCCGGACAGGTTGACGCCCGCCATGATGCCGGTCACCGCCGGAAAGAAGACGGCGAACACCTCCCAGAAGCCCGCGGCCTGATTGGCGTCTACGGCCCCCCACATCCGAATGTCGGATTGCTCCACCGGGCTCCCCGCCACCAGCGACACCAGCGAGACCACAATGGCCGCGAGAATGAAGTACTGCGCCTTGATGGCGATATTCGGAGACCCGAGGGCGAGCACCGCCACGAGAATCGTGATGATGAGGCCCACGATTTGAATCCCAGAGAGGCCCAGCACGCTCAGTGTGCTGAGCGTCGGAAACGCGTTGATGACGCTTTCGGCAAACCCAACCGTGTAGAGGGCCACGGAGAGCCCCTGTGCGATGTAGAGCGGGATGCCCACGGCCCCGCCGATCTCGATCCCAAGCGACCGGCTGATCATGTAGTACGCCCCCCCGACGCGCACCCGCTGGTCCGTGGCGATGGCTGCGATCGAGAGCGCCGTGAGGAAGGTAATGCCCGTCGAGATGGTGACGATGAGCAGCGTCCCCAGCAATCCGGCATTGCCGACCACCCACCCGAACCGCAGGTACATGATGACGCCGAGGATCGTCAGGATCGACGGCGTAAACACGCCGCCGAACGTTCCGAGGCCGCCGGGCTTTCCCGACGCCACGACCTCCTCCTGGTCGGCCTCGGCGGAGCGTTGGAGTGAATCGAGGTCGGGTTTCATTGCCGGGAGCGAGTGGTTCGAAAGAATGAGTGTCGGTTCCCTTCACGCGAGCGTACTCCGCACGCCTCCGCGCTACTCTTCCGGAGACGTGGTCAGCCCGACCGTTTCTTTGAGGCGCTTCACGCCCTCCACGGCCCGCACCGAAAGGGTGTTCGGCACGTAGCGGCGCACCATCAGGACCGAGCAGTCGGCCCGGTCGGCCACCACGTCCGGGATGGAGCCGAAGAGCACCTGGCGCAGGCTCCACTCGCGCGAGGCGCCGATAATGGCGAAGTCGTAGTCCGCCTCGGTGAGCGTGGCGTCGATGCCGCCGGTGACGCTGTCGGACTGTCGGACGAGATACTCCACACGGTCGGTGTCGACGAGGCCCTGGACCGTGTCGTCGAGCGCTGCCTTCTCGTCCTCGACGTCCACGTCCTCGCGCACCACCCGAAGCAGATGCACCGTGGCGTCGGTAATGCGGGCGACGCGGACGGCAATTTCGAGACCGAGCTGCGCGTGCAGGCCGCCGCCCCAGGGCAGGAGAATCTGGTCGACGGAGTCAAACCCACGGTCCTTGAGCACGCCGAGATCCGCCGGCAGATCCGAGACGATGCGCTGGATGGGACTGTTGTAGATGCGGCCCACGTTGAAGCCGCCCTGCCAGCCCATCAGCAGCATGTCGGACGTCTGGGCCTGCGTCTCGTCGATCAGGCCGCCGAACACGTCGTGGGCGACGTCGATGACGGACTCGATGTCGGTCGCCTCAAGAGGAGTGTGGTCCAGGTCGTTTGTTGAGGGGCGAGCTGCTGCCTCCTGGGCCAAGTCGGCAATGGCGCGCTCCAGGGAGGGCCGCTCCGTAAACTGCGCGCGGGCGGACCGGAGTGGGGTTTGCAGGGGCACGTCCACGAGGTGGATGCCGGCCACGTGGCCGCCCTCGGTCCGCCCCGTGGCGATGTACCGGCCCAGTTGCAGGAGGTCGTGCTCGTGCTCGGGGTTGGCCAGCGCCACCGACACGCGACGTGGCCCGTCGGCGTCGACGGCCCGCTCAGCCGCCGACAGCACCTCCGGCACCTGCACGGCGAACTCGGGCGCCGGGGCCGCGAGGGCACTCCAGCCCTGCGCCGCCCACTGCTCGCGAAATTCGGGGACCGCGTGCTCAATCTCGACGCGGCTCCGGCCCCAGACGTAGTACCAGCCCAGGCTCGCGAGGATGAGTACGACGATGGCGATCTGGGCGAAGGGGCCCGAGTACAGAATGATCCCGATACACGCGAGGGCGGCCAATCCTTGTACAAACGGAAAGCCGGGCGTGCGGTAGGAGGGCTCGTACCAATCCGGCTGCGCCACGCGCAGGGCCACGCACCCCACGTTCAGCGCCGCATAGCTGTAGAGCTGCAGCACGCTGGCAATCTTGGCGAGCTGCTCCAGGCTTTCGATGAACAGGAATGCCAGGGCCAATACGCCCGTCAGCAGGATGGCGCGGTGGGGCGTCAGGAGCGTCTCGTGGATGGCGCTCAGCCAGTTGGGCACCATGCGGTCGCGCGCCATCGCCAGGTTGATGCGGGAGGAGGCCATAATGCTCGCGTTGGCCGACGACACGGTGGCCAGCAGCCCGGCAAAGATGATGGCGCCCGCCCCAATCGGGCCCGCCAGGGTCCGGGCCGCCTGCGTGAGCGGATCCCGCACCTCGCCGATCGTCTCCTGCTCGAAGATGCCGCCGATCACGAGCAGGATCACGACGTAGAGCAGCGTCACGAGGGCGACCGAGCCGATGAGCGTGCGCGGCAGATTCTTGGCGGGGTTCTTAATCTCCTCCGCCACCGCCGCAATTTTCACGAATCCGAGGAAGGAGACGAACACGAGGGCCGTCGTGGACGCCACCGGGGCGCCGCCGAAAGGAAAGAACGGCGTGAAGTTGCTCCATTCGATGTAGAAGGCGCCGATGCCACAGAACGCCCCCAGGATGCCCATCAGGGTGAGGACCACGATCACCTGCATCTGACCCGACTCCTTGGCCCCATACACATTGATGGCCGTAAGCAGAAGCCCTCCTGCGAACGCGCCCCAGAACGGCGTGAGGGGCAGGAACTGCGACAGGTACTCCCCGAGCCCGAAGAGGTAGAACGAGATGGCGAACGTGAGGCTCAGCCAGATCCCGACGCCCGAGATGGCCCCGAGCGCCGGGCCGAGCGAGCGGGAGACAAAGAAGTAGTCGCCGCCCGATGTCGGCATGCCCGTGGCCAGCTCGGCCGCACTGGCGGCCGTGATCATGCAGACGATGCCCGCCGCGAGGTAGGAGAAGATGGCGGCCGGCCCGGTGAGCTCTAGGGCCACGCCGGCGAGGAGAAAAATGCCGGCCCCGATCATGGTGCCGGCCCCGATGGTGAGCGCGTCCCAAAAGCCGAGCTCTCGGCGGAGATCATCTTGTGCCATCGGCGAGTAGAGAGCGGTTCAGGAACGTAGGGTGAGGGCGGAGCGGGGCCCGTTGGGTGGGCTCCATTGCGGAGGGGGCGTGACGTGCGGCAACGGGTGGCGGACCGTCTGCCTCCGCTTTACATGGCACGAAGTGATATAGTACGAGATGGGCCGAGCCCAATCAATTCCCTTTTGCGCACAAACGCCAGTCTCCTGGGCTCAGTCCGGAGCCGGTCTCACAGGGTCGGGAGGGAGTCGAAGAATCGCTCCGGCTCGGCGAGGATGCTGGGTTCGAGACTCAGATGCTGGGTTCGAGACTCATCGATCTGACGGGTGCTTCTACTGCCCGTCGAAGAGATTTATTTCATCAGTCGCTACGCTCGGAATGACGCATCAGGACGGTTCTTTTGCGTGTCTACTGGGTCA
>ERZ1034519.193-NODE-193-length-11441-cov-13.824960_pt1 | contig 11441 bp, 11 predicted proteins | sample MGYA00520655_ERZ1034519 | MGnify/ENA primary metagenome ERZ1034519 (study PRJEB33760, sample SAMEA4777702) | hypersaline lake metagenome | biome: hypersaline environment; feature: brines | place: Spain | collected 2012-08 | depth 0 m ...
TCGCTCATTCCCAGTGCCACCGAGATCGTGGCCGCCCTCGGCCACGGGGACGCCCTGGTGGGCCGCTCGCACGAGTGCGACCATCCGCCCGGGGTGGAGGCACTGCCCGCCCTCACCGCCCCAAAGGTGCCGCTGGAAGGGTCGAGCCGGGAGATTGACGATCAGGTGCGCGCCCTGCTGGACGAGGCGATGTCGGTCTACGACGTGGACGTGGAGCGGCTGAACGCCCTGCGCCCGGACCTCATCCTCACCCAGTCGCAGTGCGAGGTGTGCGCCGTGTCCCTCCCAACGGTCGAGCAGGCGGTGGCCGACCGCATCGAGGGGACCCCGACGGTCGTCGCCCTGGAGCCCCGGTCCCTGGCGGACGTGCGCGACGACATCCGACGCGTGGCCGGGGCGCTCGGCTGCCCGGAGCGCGGCGACCGGCTCGTGCGTCGGATGCGCGACCGGATGCAGGCGACCTCGAACGCAGTGGCGCCCGCCGACGCGACCGACCGCCCTACGGTCGCGGCCCTGGAGTGGATCGATCCGCTGATGGGGGCCGGGGGCTGGGTGCCGACGCTTCTGGAGGCGGCGGGCGGGACGCCGGTCTTTGCCCGTCGCCGCGGCGACCTCGACGCCCTGCACGAGGCCGACCCGGACCGCATCGTCGTGATGGCGTGTGGGTTCGGCCTGTCCCGGACCGATGCGGAGATGGACGTTCTCCGAAACGACAACCGGTGGGCCGCCCTCCGCGCCGTGCAGGCGGGCCACGTGTACCGGGCCGATGGCAACCACTTTTTCAATCGGCCCGGCCCCCGGCTGGCGGCCTCCCTGGACATTCTGGCCGAGATCCTCCACCCGGACCGCTTCCACGCCGCGATCGATCGCTCTCATCGAGACACGGCCTGGCGGCGCGAGCCGGCCCCGGCTCCCTCGGCGACCCGGTAGTTCTTTCTCATTCGCGTCCCCTCCACAATGACCATCGACCGCTGCTACTGCTACGAGCAGACGTTCGCGGCCCTGAAGGCCGTGGCGGAGGACACAGGGGCGGACTCCATCGGCGAGCTGCAGGCCCACGTCACCTTCGGCGAAAACTGCCAGCTCTGTCACCCCTACGTGCGCCGGATGCTGGAGACGGGCCAGACCGTGTTCCACGAGGTCATTGAGGAGGACGGGGACGCCGATTAAGAGGCCTCCCCCTTCCTGGTACAATCCGCGCGGCCCTCGCGGCGACCACGCGGGCGGCTCGTGCATAGGAGGACGTGTATTGCCTTTCGAAACGCCTCCGCCCCCCGATGGCCTCTCTGCTGTACGTCTTCCCCCACCCCGACGACGAGTGTTTTGGCCCGGTGCCCGCCCTCGCCCAGCAGCGCCGCACGGGGCACGAGGTGCACCTGCTCACCCTCACGCGGGGCGAGGCCACGTCGCAACGGGAGCGCCTCGGGTACTCGAAGGCGGACATGGCGGCGGCACGCTACGAGGAGATGCAGGGCGTGGCGGCCACCCTGGACCTTAGCTCCCTGACCGTCCTGGAGTACCCGGACGGAGGGCTCGCCGAGCTCAATCCGCTGGTGCTGGAGGACGAGGTGACCGCCCACATCCACGCCCACGAACCGGACGTGGTCGTCACGTACCCCGTCCACGGGATTAGTGGACACCCCGACCACCTCGTGGCCCACGCCGTCGTGAAGCGCGCGGTGTGCGCCCTTCGCCGCGACGGGGCCGCCGCCCCTCGCCGGCTTGCGTTTTACACCCTCCCCCCCGCCGACGACGCAGACCGACCGCCCCACCTCACGCACTCCCCCCCAACGCTCATTGACTGCCAGGTCCCCATTCGGGACGAGGACCTGGAAACGGGGCGCGAGGCCCTCCACTGCTACGAGACCTACCGCCCCGTTATCGAGGAGCATCGGCCCCTCGACACCATCGGCGATCGCGTGTCGTTCGAGCTATTTGCAGAGACGCACGATCCGCCCCTCTCCTCGCTCCTCGACCGCCTGCCCGCCCTCGACGACGAGGCGGGCCTCCCCAGCGCCCCGTAGCGCCTCGCCGGGGACGGTTTTCGGTTTGTTAACGCCTCCGCCCCCTGGACAGTGGAACGCGCGGCTGGGGCAAGAAAGTATGACCCGATCCAATCGCATGTTGAGTTTCTGATAACCCCGCAGAGCCCGTGTCATTTGTTCCCCGGCTCCCCCCGTTCGTGAGCCGCCTGGGCCTGAAGCTTGGAGCCACGGCGGGCCTCATCGCCGGGCTGGGAGCAGTGGCCGTGTCGAGCGCCTCCGGCGGGAGCGCCGCCCTGCTCGGACTGGGCACTGCCGTCCTCGTCTACGCCGCGAGTCACGTCTGGCTCCACCGCCGCCTCCGCCACCTCCAGGGGGTCCTGCACGAGATCCGCACCCACGAGTTTGCCGCCGAGACGCCGCCCTCCGGCCCCCACGGCGACGAGCTGAGCACGCTTCTCTGGGAGGTCTACCGCACCGGCCAGAGCCTGGAAACCGAAATCCAGGAGCTCAAGGAGATGGAAAGCTACCGGCGCGAGTTTATCGGAAACGTGTCCCACGAGCTCAAAACACCGATCTTTTCCGTCCAGGGCTTCGCTGAGACATTGCTGGACGGCGCCCTCGACGACGAGTCGGTGAACCGCACGTTCCTCAAAAAAATCCTCCACCACGCCAACCGCCTCGACAACCTCGCCCGCGACCTCTCGACCATTACCAAGATCGAGACGGACGAGCTCGACATGTCAAACGAGGCGTTCAACGTGGCGGAGCTGTTCGACGCCGCGATCGAGTCGGTCGAAATTCGGGCCGAGGAGAAGGGCATTATGCCCCGGCAACGAGTCGCGCCGGACCTTCCCCAGATCTACGGCGACTTCGACCGTCTCCGTCGGGTCCTCGTGAACCTGGTGGACAACGCCATCAAGTACAACCAGGACGGCGGGACCGTCCAGCTGGAGGCCGAGAGCCAAAACGACGAGGTCGTGATCCGGGTCGTGGACGACGGCATCGGCATCTCACCGGACCACCTTCCCCGCCTCACCGAGCGCTTCTACCGCGTGGACAAGAGCCGGTCTCGCAACCAGGGGGGCACCGGACTGGGGCTCGCCATCGTAAAGCACATCCTCGCCGCCCACGATCGCGAACTTCACGTCGAGAGCGCTCCCGAGGAGGGCTCCACGTTTTATTTCACCCTGCCGACCTCGCCCCAGCCCAGCCTGCAGCCGGCGTAGGCCGGTCCCAATGCCATGCTCGTCCGGGCCGACGGCGGCCTGCCGCCGCCACGCCACCGCACGGATCCGGCCCTTGTTCCAAACCCACGTGCCCGCATGCCCCCATCGCCCTCGTCTGCCATTCGCCGGTTTCCCGACCTCGAAGCCCTGAGCCGGGCGGCGGCCCGGGACCTGACGGCCGACATCCAGGAGACCCTCCGTGCACAAGACCACTACGCCCTCGCCCTGGCGGGCGGGAGCACGCCGCGGCGCCTCTACGAACTGCTCGCGGCGGAGGCCGAGGGGGCGCTGCCCTGGTCCCAAATCCATCTGTTCTGGGGCGACGAGCGGTTCGTCCCGCTCGACCATCCGGACAGCAACGCCCGCATGGCGAATGATGCACTTGTTGAGGCCGTCCCCATCCCGCCCGACCAGGTGCACCCGATGCCAACCCATCTGGACTCCCCCGACGCGGCCGCCGCGGCCTACGCGGAGACGCTCCGGCACCAGTTCTCCGACCGCTCCACGACATTCGACACGGTCCTTCTCGGCCTCGGGGGCGACGGGCACACGGCCTCCCTCTTCCCCGAAACCGGCACGCCCGAGCAGCGCCGCACCGACGAGGCGTGGGTCCGCCCCGTGACCGCTCCGCCCCGCCACGAGATCCCCCGCCGCCTCACGTGCACCCTGCCGGTGCTCAACGGCGCCCGGCGGGCCGTTTTTCTCGTGGCCGGCGCGAGGAAGGAAGACGCTCTCGCCCGCGTGCTCGACCAAGAGGATTCGTCGCTGCCGGCCGCTCAGGTGGCCCCCCGGGCCGCGCTGCTCTGGTACGTGGACGCGGCGGCACGCCCCCATCCTTCGGAATAAGGGGCACCGTGCGGTCATGCCCACTTTAACGCCCTGTAGGCGCCTCCACCGCCCTCCACACCCTGCCAGGGTCGTCCTGCGAGCCGCAACGGCCTTCAAAAGAAGCCATGAACCTCCAGTGCACCCAGTTTGAATAAACGAGACGATCTTGTACGTTTGGATCCGCTGAACATATTTTTCTTCACCACTTCTGGTCCCTCCACCCCCACCATGGAGAACCCGATTGACCGCACGATCCGGCTGATGGCCATTGCTGCGGGCGTCGTGAGTCTTCTCGTCTACGCTGTATTTCAGTTCGTCTAGTCCAGGGCGCCTGCGTTCGTCCGGGCCCGGCACCAAGGATGCGTATGGTTTTTGTGCAAACCGAGCGGGAGCATGAACCTGCGGTCGACGGCCACGTTAGGCCTGCCGTCTTTTTTGCTCCGTTCCCCGTTCTCTCTACGAGTTCACGCTCCTGTTTATGGCGGACCTGATTGTCGTCGGCGATCGCGTTCTCATCGAGCCACAGACTGGCGAAGACAAAACGGACACCGGTCTTGTGCTGCCCGCGTCGGTATCCCAGCAGGGAGAAGTGGTGAGCGGACGGGTCGTCAAAACCGGCCCGGGCTATCTCACCCAGAATCCCGAGTACAGCGAGAGCGAAACCTGGAAGGAGTCCGAAACGCCCGTCCGGTACCTGCCGCTCCAGGCCGACCCGGGCGACTACGCCTTCTTTATGGGCAATGAGGCGATCGACCTGCGCTACGAGGAGACGAACTACATGATCGTCCAACACAACGCCATCCTCGCCCTCGTGCGCGGCGACGACACCCCCGAGGAGGAACCGTCGGATACGACGATCGACGACCTGGAAGACCTCTGGGACGAGGATGAGTAGTCTCGGGGAACTGCCCTCTTGACGAGCCCCTCACGCACGCTCCCACCACGAGCGGTCCTCGTCAACCGGCTCCGGGACCGGCACACGATCGGTGGACGACTCGGGACCGGGGCGCGGCGCGGGCGCGGGGGGCCCCTCCGTCCGGTCCGGCAGCGTGTCGAGCCGAAGCAGGTAGCGCACGTAGCGCCCGATGCTCAGGTCCGGCATCTCGTCGAGCCGGTCCTCGATGCGCTCGCGCTCTGTCCGCTGCGTCTGTATCTTCTCGCGGGTGCGGCCGATCTGGTCGTCGAGATCATCGATCCGGTGCTCGATGTAGCGTTGCAGGCGTCGCTCCTGGGCCGGGGACAGCGCATCCGGAATCTCGTCGGCGTACTTTTCCTCCAGCGCCGCCCGCCACATCTTAAGCCGGGCGCGGGCCCGGTCGCTGATGCGGCGCACGTCCTCGACCGCCTCGGGCGTGACCTCCGAGGCGGTGCGGAGGTTGGCGGCCTTCAGCCGCACGACGTGCTTGTGGGTGAGCCCGTCGATGTCCCGCACCTCCCTGACAAAGTGGTGCTTCAGGCGGTCGTGGAGCGCCTTCGCCTGAATCTCCCGCAGGCGCTCCTGCCGCCGCTCGTCCATCGACGTGCGCAACTCCGCGCGCTTCTCCCGGAGGCTCTCGAGCTCCCGGTCGAGCTCCCGGATCGTGGACGCGAAGCGGTCGGCCTCCTGCTCCAGTCGGCGCCGGCGCCGGACGAGGGAGAGACGCCGGTACCGCGTCGCGACGATCCCCGCCCCCACGCCGATGCCGACCAGCAGCACCGCGGCGGCAGTGAGGCCCCCCCCCGCTGCGGCCAGCCCAAGAGCGACCCCTCCGCCCCCGATCGTCGCGGGCAGGAAGGCGCGGGCCACCGTGCTCCGCTCCGCCGCGTCGCGCCCCTGCCGCGCCCGGGACCGGGAGACCGAGACCTGACTTGGCTCCAGCCGCCCCTCCCGCACGTCCGCCAGGGGCGGCACGTCGGCGGGCTCCACGTAGCAGGCCGTCCGCAGCGCGCCGGTCAGCGCCCGGAGGGACTCGGTCTCGGCCAGGGCGTCGAAGAGGGGCGACTCTTCGGGGGCGTAGAAGTCGGCGTCGCGGAAGAGCAGGTTCTCTCCCGTGTCGTACTCGTCCCACAGCTCGGGCCGGACGGCGCAGGCCCGCAGGGCGGCGTAGACGACGAGCCCGGAAAACCGGTCCAGGGCGGGCCCAAAGTCGGCGTCGGTGCGGTCGGGATGCTGGTAATTGCGGTGCCCCACCTCCGCGCTCGCCCGCCCCTCCAGCGCCGGCACATACATGGTATCGTAGTCGACGAGGCGGAGGCGCAGTGCCTCGCCCGCCGTCTCCACCAGTACGTTCCCGTGCTGAAGGTCGCCGTGGGCCAGATCCATGTCTTCCAGGTCTGCCATCAGGCGGGCCCAGGCCTCCACCAGGCGATCGAGCACATCGGGCCGGTCGAGGTGGTCCTCCACGAACCGGTTCAGGGTGGTGCCCCCGGTCCACTCCATTTTGAGCAATGGATACGCGTCCCCTCGCACCGAGATGCCCTCCGGCTGGTACGCAAACTCGACGAACGCATCGTGGTCGACCGCGTCCAGGGCCTCGGCAACGGCCTCGTACCGGGCCTGCTGGGCGGGCCTCTCCGACAAAAAGCACTTCACCGCATACCGCCCCCCCGGGTCCGTCGTCACCGGGAAGACGGCGGCGAACGACCCGGTGATGGGCTGCGGCAGGCCGAGCGCGTTGGTGCGGGGCGTACTGTCCTGGAGCTCAGGGTCCGCAAACGCCACGGCGGGGGCCTGGAGGGCCTCCTGGTACTCGCTCGGGGTGGGATAGCTGGACATGACGGGGCGTCTCGTCCCTACGATTGGTTCATGGGCGGTGCCGCCGTCTCCGGGCCTGGAGACGGTGGTTCGGTCACGTGTGCGACGAGGAGCGTGGCGTCGTCGTTGCGGAGCGTGTTCTCGGTGCGCCCCTGCTCTACGGCCCGCCGAAACTGCTCCTCGTTCCACGCCCCGACCGTCGCGGGCCCGACGGGGGCCTCCGAATTCAGGAGCCAGGCGGCGACGGCGTCGGTGGCCAGCACAAAGGTATCGCCCGCGCGCCACTCCCCCGAGGCGGCCTCGGGCGTGGGCGGCGTTTGACTCGGACGGCTGGGGACGAGGGCGGGACGATTCGTGAAGGTCTCGCCCGCGTCGAAGGGCCAGCTCCGCACGAGGGCTTCGTCTCGCACCCGAAAGAGGCAGCAGTCCCCGACGCCCACGGCCCGCCACTGCCCCCCGGCCCGCAGCGACAGGCCCAGCAGCGTGGCGAAGGCGCCCTCCTCCGCCTTGGCCTCCACATACCAGGGGCGCCCTGCGGCGCGCTCACGGACCGCGTCCCGCCACGCCGCCTGCCACGCCGGGACGGCCCGGCGCAGGGCCTCGGGGGTGGTTGCGTCCTCCTCCACCACGCCGCACGCCAGGCGCTCGGCCCACGCCCCGGCGAAGGCCGATTCCGTCGCCCCGTCGGCCACGGCGGCCCGGACCGGCCACGCCTCGGCCCGGACATGCGCCGCGTCCTCGTACGCGTCTGCGTTCGCATCGCCCTTCGACACGGCCCAGACACGGGCGTCCACCGCAGACGCGTCTCCCCCCGACGAATCGGGCCCTGCGGTCGCGCTCATGGACGCCCCTCATCAATGCATGGACTGGACGAAACCGTGCCTCCCTTACCGCAAGTTGCTCGGCCGCGTGCCGATTTCCAGGAATGTGACGAGCGAGACCGGGTCGGCGTTGAAGACGAACCCGCGCGTGTCGAGCGTCACGCTGTAGCCCTCCTGCTCGGCGGCGGACCGCATGGAGAACGGCAGGCGGCTCGACATCTGAAACAGCACCTCGGCGTACTCGTCGTCCGTTGGCACCTCGTCGGCGGCCGAGGGCAGCTCCACCGGCGCCTCCTCCGAGGCGGACAGGTGAATGTTGAAGAGCAGCACCTCCCCGTCGTCGGTCGCGAACGAGCGGAGCTCCTGGGCGTAGCGGAGCGGATCGCCATCGGTCGCCTCCCCGTCGGTCACGTTCAGCACGATGGGCGGGAAGCTGTGCGGGTGCTGGTCGATCCAGTCGCGCACGGACTGGGCCGCCAGGTCGAGCGCCTGGCACATCGGCGTTCCGTTCTTGGCCTGCGGATCGAACCAGATCGGCGTTTTGACCCGCGTCTCCGTCGTGCCGCCGTCCCCGTCGTCCACCTCCTTCACCCGCTGCTCCATGCGCTGGGGGCGGTCGGCGAGGTGGCTGATGGGGACGAGCCCGGTGCCGGGGTCGTACTCCTCGGTCGGCTGGACCAGGCGCCGGACGCGCTGCCCGTAGCCGATGACGCCGACGTGGAAGTAGTCGCGCACCCCTTCCTCCTTGGCGCACCGCAGCACCAGATTCTGCAGGAGGTCGTTCACCGTATCGGCCAGCACGCGGGCCCGGCTGGGGGCGGCGTCGCCGGTCTTCTCCGCCCCGCCGAACGGCTCCTGCATCGACGCCGACTGGTCGAGCAGGAACAGGATTGCGGTGGGCTGCTGACGGCTAATTTCGGCGGAGTACGGCATGCAGGCGGGCGATTGGGCGACGCAGGCAACGGCTCAGAAGTGGCATCGACCGCCCCTGCCGACGTTCCGGACGCACTGTTAAAAACGCTCGATGTAAAAACGCCCGATGGCCTCTAGTCGAGGTCGTCGAGCAGCCGGCGGGCCTCGTCCTTGTACCGCGGGTCGAAGGGCTCCTCGGCCGGCATGTCGAGGACCGTCTGCAGCTCGCGCCGCGCCGCGTCCGGCCGGTCCATCTGCAGGTAGGTCTTGCCGAGCTCCAGGTGGTGGAAAATCCGGTCCCGGAGCTCCAGGGCGCGCCGAAAGTCCCGCACGGCCTGGTCGATCGAGGACTCGGGCAGCCCGCCGTACACGGTCTTGACGATGGCCCGCTGGAAGAACCCGATGTCTTCCACCTCGCGGTGCCAGCGGCCCCGCGTGTGGTAGGCCCCGTCGAGCGTCGAGTCGATGGCGAGGGCCCGGTCCGCGTGGCGCTTGACCGCGCGGGACCGTTCGATGCGCTCGCGGGTGCCGGCGTCCAGGGCCGCCCGCCCCTGGGCCACCGCCATTGCGAGGTGGGCCCGGGCGCTGGTCGAGTCCGCCGCCAGGCCGGCCTTCGCCACGTTGAGCGCATTGTTGTAGTACTGCGCCCGCACGTTCTCCTCGTCGGTGGACTGTCCGAGGTCGGCGTAGGTGTAGACGAGGCGCCACAGCACCGGGACCCGTTCGGGGTGCTGCTCGCGCAGCGACTGCAGGCGCTCCTGCGCGGCCGGGAAGGCGCCCGCTCTACGGAGGCTGTCAACCGCTGCGAGGGCGTCCTCAAGCTCCGGCTTGGCCGCGTCGGAAGACTGGGCCCGCGCCGACGACGCAAGCGCGCTCCCCAGCAGTAGCCCCGCTAGGGCCATCGCAAACGCCGGCCCCCAGCGCACCGGCACAGAAATACGGAACGAACGGCCCATGACAACAAGAAGCCAATTGGCGAGTGGATCAACGGGCCCGCCCTGTCGGTGGACTCGGACTCTAGGCGGGTGCTAGGCGTTCGGCCTCGGAGAGCGGCACGTACAACGACTCAACCTCCTGCCCACGCATCGCCCGGGCCAGTCCCTGGGCAAGGGCCGTGAGGACCAGCGCGACGCGCACGTTGCGCTCGGCCAGTTCCATCGCCTCCTCCACGAGCGTTACCATGCCCTCCAGGTCGGCGTCGGGCAGGTTGTTGCAGAAGCGGGCCACGGCCTCCTTTTGGTCCACATTCACCAGAGGGGCCTCCTCCCCCATCGTGCGGTACAAGAGCAGATCGCGCATCCAGCGCAGCATAAGCCGAAGCACACTCTTCACGCGCTCGCGGCCCTGGCTCTTCAGTTCTTGAATGCACGAGTCGAGCGACTCCACCTTTTGCGTGTAGGCCGCCCGGAAGTAGTCGAGCACCAGCTCGCGGCTGGTCATCAGGGCGTCGTTCTCCGCCAGCTCAAGGGCCCGGCTGTAGGACCCGTCCGCCATGCGTGAGAGCATCGAGGCCTCGTCCGGCGCCATGTTCTCACGGTCGACGAGGGCCTGCTCGATCGTCTCCGGCAGGAGCGGGTCGAACCGCAGCTGCTGGCACCGCGACAAAATCGTGGGCAGCAGCTGCTCGGGTCGGTTCGTCGTGAGCAAAAAGACGGTCTGCGGGGGCGGCTCCTCCAGCAGCTTCAGAAACGTGTTGGCCGCCTCCTCCCGCATTTTCTCGGCGTCGATGAGGACGTTGACCTTGTACGCCCCTTCCCCCCGCGCCAGGCTCATGGGCTGGATGATGTCCTGCCGCACCTGGTCGATGCGGTAGTAGACCTGCTGGTTCGACGTCTCGGACGGGTCGGCGAGCGAGGGGCGGCGCACATAGTCAATCGCCGCGTACGGGTTGTCGCCGAGGCGGCGGATCCGCTTTCCCATGTCTTCTTCGTCACGGTCCTTCTCCTGGCTCCAGGGGTGCGGCAGGTTGACGTGCACGTCCGGGTGGACCATGCGCCGGGTCTTGCGGCAGGTCGGGCACGCGTCGCAGGCCTCGTCGGCCTGTTCGGGACACTGCAGGGCCCGGGCCATCTCGTAGGCGACGGCCCGCTTGCCCACCCCGTCGGGCCCGTGCAACAGATAGGCGTGGGCCACCCGCTCCTGGGTGAGGGCCCGGCGCAGCGTTTGAACAACCCGCTCCTGGTCGAGAACAGAACTCCAGGCCATCGGACGTGCGTGTGGCGTCTGTGTGGGGATGACTGGAACACACAACGTACGACCCAGGGGCTACGAGGACAACCCCAGACCGGCCCCCCGCCCATGGACAGGGCCCCGAACACAGCCGCATGGCCCCCGTGGAACGAAGCGGCATCCTCACACACGCAATGGTGCACCCGTCCCCTCCGCCCCGTGGACTCTCATCGTGGTTTCCAATTTCACGCGTACCGGCCCAACGCCCCCCACACCGACAAGCATGCCCTCCGGGCCACGCGGGGACGCATCACGCTGTTCGTGGAGGTCTCGGACGGCGAGCTGCCCAGCGGCTGGCACCTGCGCGACGTGCTGCGCCACGAGATCAACCGCCTCATGGACCCGGCGACGCTCCGCCACGTCGACCACCTCAACTAAACAGGGACGCGGTGCCGTCCACTTCTTTTTCACCGCACGCCGGAAACACCCGACGCGCAGTCGGGCATACAAACCAGTGGTCTTAGCGGCGTGGTAGCTCAGTTGGTTAGAGCGTCGGATTCATAACCCGGAGGTCGAGGGTTCAAATCCCTCCCACGCTACCGGTACTGTCCCTTCCGAACCCCGCCTTGGTCGCTCCCGAGGCGGGTTTTTCTATTCCCACGGGGACATTGGAATCGACAGAGATTCCCTTCCCGAATTGCATACGGCTGCTGTGTCTCTTCCCGTCCTCCTCATATCCAACAGCGGACTTCGCGGGAGACGGCAC
>ERZ1034519.198-NODE-198-length-11227-cov-4.288221_pt1 | contig 11227 bp, 12 predicted proteins | sample MGYA00520655_ERZ1034519 | MGnify/ENA primary metagenome ERZ1034519 (study PRJEB33760, sample SAMEA4777702) | hypersaline lake metagenome | biome: hypersaline environment; feature: brines | place: Spain | collected 2012-08 | depth 0 m ...
TGGAGCGCGCCGCCCAGACACAGGCCCCCCCTGAAACGCCCACGCCTCCCGAAGCACCCGCTCTTTCTCGTCGCCGGACACGAACCCGAGAACCGACACCGAGTCGCCGAGGCCGTGCGTCGCCACGGTCTCGTGGAGCCGCTGCATGGAGTCGTCGTCCCCGTCGCCCGCCACCCAGCGCTGCGCGTCGGGACGGTCCGCGACGACCTGCGCCTATTCCGACTACGTCGTTCCCTCCGTCTCGTCGTCGCCCTCGTCGATCGAGTCCCGCAGGTGCGCGTCCAGGTGCGTGAGGGCGATCACGAGCTCCGCGTAGGTGCGCTGGAGCGTGTAGTACCAGCCGGGCCAGCCGTCCAGGATCAGGCCCTTCCGAAAGAGGCAGTAGAGCGGGACGAGGAGGGGGCCCCACACGTCGGTCCTTCGTAGGCGATCCGGCAGTTCCAGGTCCTCAGACGCGCGCAGCTTTTGAGCCTCCAGGCGGGCGTACTGGCGCTGGTTGTCGAACCACCGGGCGAGGGACTTGCGGTCGTCGTGCTGCAAAACCGTGTCGAGTTCCTCTACGGCGCCATCCACGGTCAGACGCTGAGTGTGGCCGTCCTGCACGTACCGAGCCTGCTCGTTTCGAAAAAGTACGATGCGGGGCGGGTACAAGTTGGCGCGCAGGGGACGCCCGAAGACGCAGTACGTGAACGTGGCCCGGTAGCCGGCCACCGCCGAAGATGAATTCAAAGTCTCCACCTCGTCGACAAAGTCCGGAGGCACCTGGTAATCGGCGTCGAGCGAAAGGACCCACTCGGTCTCCACCTGATCAAGCCCGTAGTTCCACTGGCTCGTGTGATCGTCGAATTCGCGCTGGACGAGGTCGACGTTGTCATACGAGGTGGCAAGGTCGACCGTCGCGTCGGTGCTGTAGCTGTCCACGACCACCACGCGGTCGGCCCAGGTCAGGCGGCTCAGCGTGCGGTCGATGTTGGCTTCCTCGTTGTACGTGAGGATCAGTGGGGTGATGGTCGTCCGGTCCACGAGGGCAGTCTGTCTTGAGGTTCGATCTTGGGGTGTGGATTGCCGCCGTTTCCTCACACTGACCGCAGTCGGCGGTCGGCAGAAAAGCCTTCTCGCCAGTATTCATGGACAAGGACCTTTCCACCGAACACCGCGCAGCGTAGGGGACTCTACTCTCTGCTCCGGGCGTGGGTGATATCCGTAGACGCGATGGGACGGAGCGCTGAGGCCGAGACGGTTTCGACGGCGACTGTTCGTCCGTCAAGACAAAAGAACTCGACCTCGTATGCGGTCCCTTCGTCGTAGACATGGACCACTGTGCCGACATCTCCGGCCTGCAGATCGGAGGCCGGAAGGGGCTCGGTCAACACGATCCGGTCGTGTTCCTCAATCATCGCCCTCCTCTGGTGGAAACCGGCGGATTCGGGTTTGCTGGGCCTCCAGCACGACGAGCGATTGGTCCGGATACTCGTTTCGTGCCACGGAGCGGCGCCACGCCGCCCGGATCTGGCGCATTCGCTCAACTCAAATCAGAACGACGCCCGAGATGTCCTCCCCCTCCCCATTCGCCGCCGTGTTCGACGCGGGGCGAAGCCGGAGCACTGTTACGGCAACTGCGTCCAGGCATCTGCCAGCGCCTCCACGATTTCACTCGGCGTCATCGGATCGATATCTCGGTGTTGATCCGGGTCGTCCACTGGATGTACGTGCCACCCACGCAGATCGTCATAATCGACTCCCCAGATGCGCTGCTCGTCTTCTATCAGGGCCATTGCCGTTGTACCGGTCTCTTCATTGAAATACACCTGTAGGAAGCGATCCTGCTCCAGTAGGACGCGCCCGCGGAGGATAATGACCTCGGTCTCCAGATCGACCGACCGCACAAAAGGCCGATCCGCCAACGCGTCCAACAGAGACGAAAGAAAGGGCTCTACATCCATTCGGCCTGCACCTGCTGGTAATGGGCCTTCAGGGTTTCGGCCTCCTCCCATTCCCAATAGTCCTGCTCAACGTCGTACGAGTACGCATCCTCCGGCAGGTCGTCGTCCGCCAGGCGCTGTTTGAAGGTGGAGAACTCCATCCCCCATTTTTCCTCCAGGCGGTCCGTCGTCTCTTGGAGGGCGGCAATCTTCAACTCCAGGTATTCCGAAAGGACTTTTTCGAATGCTTCGTCGAGATCCTGGGAGCGGGTCGCCTTCAGCAGGTGCGCCCCGACGTCGGGAGAAAGGGTGGGCATGGCGGCCGGGCTCTTTTGCTGGACAGTGGCGACGGCACATTAACAAGGTGGATCGGGAACAGGTTGCGCGGCTGATGGCCGTCAGGTCTACGGGCGCAGCCTGTTGGGACGCGATTCGTGTTCGAATTGTTGGAATCGTGACGACGGCGGTTACCAGACGGCGGTTGGGAAGTTATGACACAAAGCGCAGCATGAGGACCGATTTTTCAGGGGTCGTGCTTCGAAACTTGGGAACTGCCCGTTTTCGAGCGAGGACGTTCGTTTTTGCCTAGATGCAAAAACGAACCAAAAAGATCACGGCTGTGAAGAAAATGCCTGACGACGTCTCCGGCTGCGCTGAAATTCTTCAAACTCGCTCGCGCTCTGAAAGCATTCGGGGGCGCCGCTCCCAGCACTTCGCTCTCTCGGGCAGTGAAGAATTTCCGAGCGCTCCGCCTCCGCCCTCGTCCGGGCGGCATTTTCTTCAAGGCCGTAGGATTTAGACCGCAGAATAAGAGCTTTTGGGCCGTCCGCCGCGCTGGGAGCGTAGCGACCGAGTACTCAACGGGGTGTCTGCGGTCGGCGGTCATCAATACCAGGAATCCTACTCCCGAATGAAAGACGGGCAAGACGCCTCACCTCCGAGCAACCACTCATACGCCCGCCGCATCCGCTGCCCCACCGCCCGCCACGTGTAGGTCGACTGTACGAGATCGCGCCCCCGCCGCCCCATAGCGGTGCGCGTCGCGTCCGACTGCCGCAGGGCCGTCGCGAGGGCGTCGCGGATCGCATCGGGATTCGTATCCACCCACCAGCCGCACTCGTGGGCCTCCAGCTCCTGCCACGGCGTTCCCGTCGTCGTGAGGACCGGCACCTCGGCGGCCAGGGCCTCGGCCACGACGATGCCGAAGTTTTCGCTGTGGGTGGGGAGGACGAACAGGTCCGCGGCGGCGTACTTGTGCCACTTGTCCGCGTCGGGGACCGGCCCTGAGAACACCACATCACCGTCCAGCCCAAGTTCGGCGGCCTGTCCCTCCAGCTCGGCCCGGTGCCCGTTCTCGCTGGGCCCCACTAGCTCCAGCGTCCAGCCGTCGGGACGGAGGTCTGCCCACGCATCGAGCAGCGTCGGCAAGCCTTTCTTCGGGTGAATGCGGGACAAGAAGAGGGCTCGCTTACCGTCGGTTGATTGACCGGTGGGAAGGGCATCGGGAATCTCCACGCCGTTGGGCACGACGGCGATGGGCTGCGTCATGCCGAGCGCGCGGAGGTCGTCGACCTCGGCGGGGGCGGTGGCGTGGAAGAGAGAGGCCTGGCGGAAGACGTGCTTCTGGTACAGGTGCCACGCCGCCTGCTTCTTCCGGGCCTGGTGCGAGAGGGACCACTCCGTCACCATGCCCCGCGAGGCGACGACGAGCGGCACGTCGGCGCGACGGGCCACCCACGCCGCCACGACGTTGCTGGGCAGCCACGCGCCATGGTCGTGGATCACGTCGGGCTCTACGTCCTCGACGACCGACCACAGGCGGCGGTAGAAGCCGACCGGGCTCCGGAGCGTGCGCTGCAGGCGCGTTCGCTCCTCGATGCGGTGGACGTGCACGTCGCCGTCCGGAAGAATGGGTTCTTCGTCCGGCGCCGGGTCTGCGGGGACGGCCGTCACCAAATGCACCTCGACACCCTCTGCGTCCAGCGCCTCGCAGAGCGCCGGCACGCTGCGGGAGGTGCCGCCGTGGTCGGCGCGGGTGCTGGCCAGGACGTGGACGACGGTGAGGCTCATGGTTGACACGCAGGAAGATCCTTCGCCCGAACAAAGTCGCTGAGATGTTTGGCCAAGACGGCGTTCCCCTGCTCATTCAGATGAATGTTGTCCCGGTAATACTGCTTCAACTCCTGCTCTCCCTCCCACTTTGTCTGGAGATCGAGCATCGGAATGCCGCGCCGGTTAACCCACTCTCGGAACCGTTCATACACTGGTGGAGGCGAACTTCCCTCCGGTACGACGTGACCCCGCTCCGGATTGTAAATGACAGCCACCGGAATTCCGGCGGCTCGTATGGAGTCCACAAGGGCCTCCAAGTGATCCATATTTTCCTCAAACTGACAACCTTCAGAAGACGACGTGAATGCACCCCGGGTCAGGAGTTGAACGGTTCCCCTCCTCCGAGACTTGCTCCATTGGTCCAATCGGGACACGATTCATGGCCGGTAACACCCCGCGAACTCCGTAAGAGCAAGCGTAGGAGGGCGCCGTGGCAGCGAGCACACCCCGACGAATCGTTTCGGGACACCATGGGAACCCCCTCATCGATCTTAAGCAAACAAGTCTTTACCGGAAAGCCGAAGCACTCCCGCGTTGGAGAATACCTAAGAAGCGCAATCCAACTGCGAGCAATGCCATCAACACGAAGGACCAGAAGACCGTGTTGAACAGAAACTCGAAGGAAGGAGTGAACAAGGGCCACCCAAAAAGAGAAGTGAAGATGACCTGTCCTCCTCCAGAATATCCCCCAAACCAGATTTCGGCATACTTTGAGGCTATACTGGCGACCCCACCAAAGAGGAAGCACGTGAGAAACACCCCGAAGGCCCCCGAAGACAGATATCCGTCGATAATGACTAAGGGCTTTGCAGATACATCGCTGTACTGCGCCACTACTTGATTTTCGTAAACTCGTTTCATTGCCAACTTCTCCGTATTCGGCTTACTTGGCCAAAGAACACGTGGAATGATCGACTGCATTCCTTGCTTGACAATTGCAAACCCGTAAAATGGATTCTCTTGCGGGGTATGTTCGATATAATCCGTGAAGAGCTCAATGAGCGTGAGCCGTTCTGAGAGGAAGGACCAAGACACTTCCTCAATGTTAATCCTTCCTTCCGTGACCTTCTCAAACGCTTCACTGGCTGCCTGCTGGGCATCGGCTTGTCTCTGCCAGCTCAGATTGCGAAATACAGCATTATATGCCGGAAGAACCGTCACAAATAAGATGGCCAGTACTCCCCCCGCAACGATTACCTTGCGCTTATATCGGGGGTACAGAACAAACAGTAGAGGGACGACGGCAAGAATGACCTGATGCTTCCACCCGCTCAAAAAGGCTCCAATCAGGAGGACCCCATACAGGGCCCCGCTCACCGTAGCTACTGTCCTGCTCCCCTCTCTGATCGCATATCCAAGACTGATGATGACGGCGACAAGTGCTATCATCTGAAGCTTCGTCGCAAACTGCCCCAGTCCCGGAATCTGTCCGCAGAGAAACGAGAGGACGAACGCCCCTCCCCCGCCCACCAGAAACCACATCTCGCGACTCATTCGGACCTGGAACGACCACTCCCCGCTCCGTCGGTAATCCATTGTGACCAGTAGACCGTGCACAAAGGCTGCATGTCCCAGAACGAGGTACCGTTGTGCAGCAGCCGTACGCTGCAGTTCACCGGGCATGTAATTCCTGGGGCTGAGACTCAGGAGGTCCCAGACATGGAAGATAGATCCGAGGCAGAAATAGCCCGCGAAGATGAACTGTACGACGAAAAGTGGACGGAAGAGCTGATATTCGGCCGAGCGGTCGCCAGGCAGGGGCCGAATTTTTCCCATCGTGCTGAGCCCAAGAATCCACCAGGATCCCAGCCAGGCGAGCGCAAACGAAGCAACGGGACTGCCGACAAGAAGCCATGCGAGCCCTGCCGGGAGATACAGCAAGAGATACGACAGCCCGATAGGCCATGCGCCAACGCGGGCTCTCGTCAAGGACGGAGAAGAGATCACCGACATACAGGGTCAAAGAGATCGAAGATTTACGCGGATACGACCACACGTCGCACCGCTTTCAACGTTCGGTCTGCCGCAGCCTCAATGGTCCACTCAGAGATTCGTTCGCGGGACGCCGCTCCTTTTTCTTCAAGCTCACCATCGTTCTCCAGGAGTCGGTTCAGAGCATTGTGGAGTCGAACACGATCATCAGCCAGCACAACGGCTCCGTTCTCCTCATCGACCAGATCCCGTGCGCATCCGACCTGATCGGTCACGAGAACCGGACAGCCACACGCCATCGCCTCATTCACGGCGAGTCCCCACGTTTCTCCGGGCCCGCGAGAGGGGAGCACGAACAGGTCGGCAAGGCGATACACGACGGGCATCCGGGACTGATTCTGAAAGCCCAAGAAATGAACCCTCGGGTGGCCGTCCGCCGCGTCCCGGAGCTCTTCCTCCATCGGTCCGCTCCCCGCGAAGAAAAGGTGCGTACACCCGCTTTCCATCTGCAAGAAGCCGTCTAATAGTAGGTCCGGCGCTTTTTTCGCCTCAAGTTTTCCGGCAAACAGGACCACGCGATCCTCAGATGAGAGCCCCAACTCCCGCCGCCAGGATGCCGCCTCTTCGGCGGCACGCTCGTCTGTGTCGTAGAACCGTTCATTGTCGATTGCATGAGGGACCCAGTACAGCTGGTCGTCGTCAAGCCCGTGGGCCTCAAAGTACGCTCGGTTATTCTGACCGACATAAAGAGCGACATCCACGTGACTGTACACCCACCGGAGAAACAAGCGCCGCGCCCATTTGCGTGGCCCGGCCGTTTCGTCGAGAAGTGTGGAGTCGCCCCGAAAGAGGATAGGAATACGGTCGTGAAAGTGGCGTAGCAGCCGCAGGTGGCTCTTGTAGTTCCATCCAAACACCAGCAGGACATCTGGTCCCCATTCTGTAATCGTCGACACCATGTTGGGATTCTGGATACCCCAAAAGTGGTGGGTTCCCGGGTCAGAGGCAGTGTTCTCGATGAAGCTGTACGGATACCCGTTCAGCAGTGGCACGTCCCACGATACGTCTTGCTGGAATCCTGGATCGTACGCCCCTTCGCCCCGCCACCCATAGAATACGCGAACTTGAACGTCATCAGACGCCGCCAATGCCCGATAGAGCGGGCTGTAATACTGAATGGGATGTGTGTTGACGATGGCAAGGCGGTAAGGAGCAGGCATATTGCCGTCGCAAGAGAGGGGTAGACAATCAAGGAAGGATTACTCTCCGCCCGTCAACCAGCTCTTGATTTGACGTTTAGTGACGGGCTTTTCCAGCAGAAACGGAGAATGCTTCGGGTACTTCCACCGCCACGGAATTGAAAACACCATTTCCTGAAGTCGCATCGGAAGCGTCTGAAACCTCGCGCGCAGGCGCTCAGGAAGTCCGGGTCGGGACGTGCTCCGATCATACCCAAGCGACTGTATCCACTCGTCGAGCATCCAGTTCATGACGGGATCGTCTTTGAGGGGATTGGCCTTTGAGCTCGGTTGCGGCCGCACCTCGCCCCATCCTTTGTAATCGACCCACCCGGCCCCGACGAGGGCCTGAATCGGCCCTTCTTTCGCCTCCAGCATCGACGCGGTATACTCCACCTCGAGAAAGTCGCAGATCTCCCTCGTTACCGTCTCCGGATCTCGCACGAGGTCCTCGTAGCGAACGTCGAACACGTTCTTGGGGGTGCCCTCCTCGATCGGAGTGCGGAACGTCTCGTAATAGTTTCCGACGACGTGCGCATTCAGGACGGGATCGTTGCTGGTGTACGGGAAGCTCTCTTTGGTCATTGAAAAGACCGTGTCTCGTGGATCCCGGTACACAAATAAGAACTGCGCGTACGGATAGTGGCGAGCGATGATGGCGGTACGCGCGATGTGGTGGGGCGTCTTGTCGCCAAACCGGCAGGCACTCGGTTTGCCAGCCTCCATCGCAAAGCAAGCAAACTCATTGAGCAGAGTCTGCCATGTGCCGTCTGTCCGCCGAATTTGTGATCGGTAGTCCGGCAGGTCGATTCCTGCCGCCTCGATGACATCCGAACAGTAGCGCTCCGTGAGTTGAAGAAAAGTCTCTTGTCGGTCAGCGCCTCCCCGTACCCGAGAGTCCCACCGCCGGTAGAGGGCGCTGAACAGGTTCTGCTCGAAGAAAATCAAGAATTCGGGGTGCTTGTTGAGAATGCACCCCAACAGTGTATTTCCGCTCCTTGGACAGCCGACAATGAAGACGGGACGACTCAAATCGGAAGCACTCATTTAGCATGCACAGAGTTTTTCCACTAACGACGAATCGACAACCGCATCATACCAACTGCCGAGGATTAGTGTGCAATTTGGCATGGATGTTATGGAAAGAGAACTTCGCGAGGCGCACCTCGCGACGGACCTTCCATTACCTCCCAGTGTGAATAGGTGCACAACAAGCCTGGGGAACTGGTATCAGACATCGACGATCAGAGGGAATCGCCTCCGACGTACTTGCCACCATCTGGGATTCGCGTGAGCGAAAGACGAAGCGCGACTACCACATTGCGTCGTCCAGGCTCTCGGCCAGGGTCTTGGTGACACTGCGTGCCGAATAAGTCTCGAACGCCGACTCGTCTACCTGGTCGGGCGAAAAGGAGGCAGCGAAGTCGCGAAATAGTTGCACCTCGTCGGCAAATCTGTCCCGAATGGTGTCTACGTCCGACGCTCCGGCAAAATCCAGGACGCGCCCGGCGTTCGTCGACCGTACGACATCACATGCCGAGCTGGCCTTGTGGAGCACCGCAAAAACCGGCTTCCCGGCCAGCACGCCCTGGTAGACCTTCGACGGGGTATAGTGCGGCTCGGTGCTCCCGAGCACAAAGACGGCGTCGGCCGCCTCCTGGTGTACGAGCGCATCCAGATAGGGAATGCGGGCCGGATGCTCGTCGACAATTGATCCCCACAGCCCGTATTCCTCGGCGACGGGACGCACTTTGTATCCCTCGGGATCGTCCGGCGAGGTCCCCGTCCCGATGAAGTGAATACGGACATCAGAAAACGCAGCACGATGGTCCGCGATGGACCGGAAAACTCGGTCGAGGGGCTCCATGGCCTTCGGCAGAAGGGCGCCCGCGTACACAAAATGGAATGCTCCGTCGTCGTTGGAGAAGAGGTACGGGTCCACGTCCATCCGTTCGACCGCCCGGTGGTCTTCTTTCTCTCCGCCGTAGGGCATTGCAGCTGTTTCGGCTTGCTCGTTCAAGTGCGGATTCCGCTCAAACACGTCTTCGTAGTACCCTTCGGCGACCCCCGTAATGAGAGAAGCCTCCCGAACGGCAATGGGCTCTAGAACACCGGCCATTTTTCGGGCCCACCAGTGTTTGTTGAACGGCTTTTCGTCTGGATGCCACCGCGGCTGTACCCACGGATCGATGTAATCAATGCCGTAGGGAAGCCCGCGCAGAGCATTTACAATGCGTCCAAGCAACGCCGAGAAGTGTGGCGGAATCGGGAGGTAAAGGAAGTCGATCGGCTCCCGTCGTTCCAGTTGTAGAATCCGCCGGAGCATGGGGACGAAGCTCCGAATTCCGATGTTGCCCACGAGCCGAACCGGTTCGGTTGGCACGGCGCCCACGCGTTCGACTCGCAGATCGTCCGGCACGAGCTCCATCAAGTTCCAGTCGAGGGACGTCTCGTAGTACTCGGGCCCAACCGTCAAAACAATGGGCTCCCACCCAAACTCGGGGAGATGCCGTGCAAAGAGCCGCGTGCGGTGGACCGCGGCCAGGTTGCAGGGTGGGAATTGAGGAGCGACGATGAGGATAGTGCGCATGTAAGGCACGTCAATGACGTAGGAAAACAGCGCGGGAGCAGTATTTTACCCTCCCCACAATTATAAGGACGCAGATACGGGGAGATCGGACGATCGACTCCAGTGGGAAAGGTCTTGATCCAGCCACTCTTCCAGTTTATCGTTAGAGTCGTCGTAGATATCAGCAAGATAAGCTTGGTCTTCTGGGGAGAGCGACTCGCGGTCCGCGGTTTCCGTAACAAGGTTTTTCAGCATCCGCCGGAACCGACTTGTTTGATTGATGACATAGACATTGAGGTGTGAGCGGATCGCACGCCAGATTTCATTTAGAATATGATAGACGGTTTCGAAATGTGGTTCACGCGTCCGGTTATGAACGTCCAAATCGGGGTCGAACGTTGGATCGACCCCCACGAACTCGTAGACGCGTCGTACAGTAGCAGCCGTGTCGGAGCCGAGGTCTTTAAACAACAGAATGAGTATCTGATCACGGCCGAAATAGCTCTCGAAACGCGTCAGATGCTTATGATAAAACCCCTGGTCAATAAGGTTGTCGCGGAGGTGATGGTCCGACCGAATAAATGCTTCGAAGGACAACGACTCATCAATGCTGCGCACGCCCTGCAGAAACGAAAAATGGGAGTGGAGTCGCTCTACCGGGTCGCGGAGCAAAAAAATGAGCTTCACAGACGGCAGTGCATCGTGAATTCGTTCGGCACACTCCGGGAGCCGAAGGACGCCGGCTGATCCTTCTCCTACGGCGGACTCGCCGTCATAGTGCTGGTAGTACGTCTCGGAAAGCCACTCTAATCCTTTGTCGTAGTTCTCCATGAACACGCCCGTCTCTTTCCGTGCGCTCATGCACACGTCGGGGTGCTGATCGAGGTAGTGATACAGGGATGTCGTCCCCGCCTTCGGGGCCCCTCCCAGGATGAAGGTCGGGGTTACAATTTCGGGCGTCTCCGATTCCCTCATTCCAGTGCAGACTGAACGGTGGCCAAAAGTTTTTCTTTCTCAATGTCCCAGTTAAACCGGTCATCGGCGGCCTGGCGCGCCGCCTCCGAGGCTTTTCTTCGCTCTTCCGAGTTTTCGACCCATTCAAGGAGCTGCTCGGCCATGGCCTGGACATTATCGACAGGAGATAGCCGCACGGCCTCTGGCGCCTGCTGATGGATATACCGCTGTCCTTGGGTGTCAGTCGCTAACACTGGGAGGCCCGCCAGAAGATAGGCGAATATTTTATTGGTAATGCAGATATCCCGGTTCCACTTCTTCGACTGCTCTAAAGCAAGACCGACATCATGCTGCGTCGCCCGTTCGATAAGCTGTTCCGGAGGTTTTCGGGGAAGATGCCGGATCTGTGAGTTCCCTAACCCAGCGGATTGAGCGACTCGACGAATCTCTTCCTCATAGCCGCTGGCCCAGGAGCCTCGAAGGCTCAAGGTAATAGGAGG
>ERZ1034519.199-NODE-199-length-11190-cov-14.110552_pt1 | contig 11190 bp, 10 predicted proteins | sample MGYA00520655_ERZ1034519 | MGnify/ENA primary metagenome ERZ1034519 (study PRJEB33760, sample SAMEA4777702) | hypersaline lake metagenome | biome: hypersaline environment; feature: brines | place: Spain | collected 2012-08 | depth 0 m ...
CCCAGACTGCCGCGCCGTCTTTGGCTCGCTTGCGAGTGCGAAGGGCACGTCATACGTTCTATAAATCCAGCGCAACTTGTCTTTTTCGAACCGTCCTCTGTTTCGCATGCGGACTGCCCTTCTCCTCCTGAGCCTCGCGGGACTGTGCCTCTGCGCGCCCGCCCAGGCTCAAGACCGGCCTCACGTCTTCCGAAACGCCACCCTCTACCCGATCAGTGAAGAGCCCATCGAGCAGGGCGTCTTGGTGGTGGAGGGGGGCACAATTCAGGCCGTCGGGCCGGCCGGGTCGGTCGACGTGCCGGCGGGGGCGGTGGAGCACGACGTGGCGGGGAAGGAGATCATGCCCGGCCTCGTGGACACGCATTCCCACATCGGGGAAGTGGGCGGCGGGGATGGGTCCGCGGCGATGCATCCGGACGCCCGCACCATCGATGCCATCAACGTGCGCCACCCGTCGTTGAACCGGGCCCGCGCCGGCGGCATCACGACCGTCCAGCTGATCTCGGGCTCCGGCCACCTGATGAGCGGCCAGACCACCTACCTCAAGTTGCGTGAGGGGGGCACGGTGTCCGAACTGTCGGCCTGTGAGGAGAAACCGGTCGAGGACTGCGGCGGCATGAAGATGGCCAACGGCACGAACCCCCAGCGGGCAAGCGGGGCCTTCCCCGGCACCCGGGCCCGGGCCGCGGCCATGGCCCGCGAGCAGTTCGTGGCGGCGCAGGAATACCGGCGCAAGAAAGAACAGGCCGACGATCCGTCCGAGGCCCCGGACCGCAACCTTCGCATGGAGGGCCTGATCGACGTGCTGGAGGGGCGGCGGACGGTGCACTTTCACACGCACCGGCACGACGACATTCTCACCGCGATCCGGCTGAGTGAAGAGTTCGGCTTCGACCTCGTGCTGCACCACGTCAGTGAAGGATGGAAGGTGGCCGACGAGATTGCCGAAGCCGACGTGCCGGCCTCCATTATCGTGCTCGACTCCCCAGGCGGCAAGCACGAGGCCGATGAGCTCGTGTACCGCACGGGGCGTGTGCTCGAGGAGGCGGGCGTAGACGTGGCCTACCACACCGACGACCCCATCACCGACTCCCGGCTGTTCCTCCGGTCCCCGGCCTTCGGGGTGCGGGCGGGCATGTCGCGGGCGGCGGCGCTCGAATCGGTGACCCTGGCGGGGGCGCGCATGCTGGGGCTGGAGGACGAGGTGGGATCACTGGAGGAAGGCAAGGACGCCGACTTCATCGTTCTGTCCGGCGACCCACTCAGTGTGTACACCAAGATTGAACAGACCTGGGTGGAGGGCACGCCGGTCTTCGACCGGTCCGATCCCGACGACCGCGAGTTTGCCACCGGCGGGTACCGGGTCTACGACGGGGCGGCTCAGCACGTCCATGAGTAACGCCTGTCTCGCACCCTCCCTCTTGTCCGTCTGCTTCCGTCTCTCAACCGAGTGTTTTGCCATGTCGACGTCGCGTCTTCGCCCCCGCTGCCTATCCGTTCTGCTCGCCGCGCTCCTGCTGTGGGGCGGCCTGCCCACGGCCTCCGCCCAGCCGCAGCGGGCCGTGCGGGCGGACACCCTGTACACCATGACCGGCGACCCCATCGAAAATGGAGTGGTGCTCATCGAAAACGAAACGATCGCGGCCGTCGGGCCCGCCTCGGAGGTCGACGTGCCGGCGTCCGCCGAGGTGCACAAGGCGTCCGTCGTCACCCCGGGCCTGATCGACCCGCGGGGCACGGTGGGCCTGTCGGGCATCTACAACGTGCCTGCCGACCAGGACCAGCTCGACACCTCCGAGCCCATGCAGCCTGCGCTCCGGGCCCTCGACGCGTACAACCCACGGGAGCAGCTCGTGTCCTTCGTCCAGCAGCTGGGCTTCACCACCGTCCACACCGGCCACGCGCCGGGCGCCCTCATCAGCGGGCAGACGGCCACGTTCTCGACCGCCGGCACGACGGTCGAGGCCTCCCTGCGCGATTCGATCACCACGGTCGCCTTCACGCTAGGGCCCGACGCGCAGGCCCGCTTCGAGAGTCCGGGGACCCGGGCCAAGGGCGTCGCGATGCTCCGGCAGGCCCTGCACGACGCGCAGGCCGCGATGGACGGGGGCGAACCGGAGGGAGGGGATCTGGGGCAGGACGTCCTGCAGGATGTGCTGCGCGGCGAGGTGCCGGCCCTCATTACGGCCCACCGGGCCCACGACATCCAGACGGCCCTGCGCCTGCAGGAGGAGTTCGGGTTTGACCTGATTCTGGACGGGGCGGCGGAGGCGTACCTGATGACCGAGGAGATCGCGGAGGCCGACGTCCCCGTCATTCTGCACCCGACCATGGCCCGCCCCTCGGGCACCACGCAGAACGCCGCCTTCACCACGGCGGGCGTCCTGCACGACGCGGGCGTCCCCGTTGCCATCCAGACCGGCTGGGAGCCCTACGTGCCCAAGACCCGCATCGCGCTCTACGAGGCGGCCATCGCGATGGCCCACGGCCTGCCCCGTGAGGCGGCCCTGGCCAGCATCACCCGCGAGGCGGCCGAGATCCTCGGGTTGGAATCCGTTGGGACCGTGGCCCCGGGGCAGCGCGCCGACCTGGCGCTCTTCGACGGCGACCCGTTCGAGTACACCACGCACGTCTGCACCGTCCTGAGTGGGGGAGAGGTCGTGAGCGACGAGTGCAAGTAGGCGGGGGACAAGTGGGGGAACAGGGGCCTCATTCGGCCGACCGCGTCACGATGTCCGTCGCGTCGACCCAGGAGACCGGGGAGGGCATCGTGCCCTTCCGCACGATCGCCCCGAGGACGCCGTCCGTCGCCGAGAAGGGCCGAACCGACCACTCATCTGCGGGGGCGGAGGAGGGGGCGCTGGAACCGGGCGCGTCGCGGAGTGCCACGACCGTGGAGCCGTCGGCGATGCTCTCGACGGTCGTTGGCGCACGACGTAGGCCCTCGCCGGTCGCTTTGAGAAACGCCTCCTTGCACGTCCACAGGTGCAGGAGGGCCGCCTGTCGGCAAGAGGCGGGCCGGGACCGCCATCGGTCCCGCTCCGAAGCGGTAAGGACCCGTTCCGCGAGCGACGGGGCGTCGACCGATCGGGTGTGGGGCTCCACGTCGATTCCTACGGGCTGAGCCTCGCTGACGGCCGCGACGACCACGGGGCCGGTGTGGCCGATGTTGAAGTGGAGGCGGGGGCCATCGGCCGGCGGGTCCTGCAGTCTGGGCTTGCCGTGAGGGCCCTCCGCGATTGCGAGCGAGGCGGGCGTGCAGTTCTGCCAGCGGGACAGGACGAGGCGGACGAGGGCACGGCCGGCGAGGTGGCGGTGCCGGTCGGCCGCGAACGCGTAGCGACGGGCCCGGTCGTGCTCGGACGGAACGGTCAGCCGGCGCAGCACCGCCTCCGGATCGCCGCCGAGGGCATTCAGGCGAAGCCGCCAGACGCCCACCGGGCGCCCCGTCGGCCACGACGACGTCCATGTGGGGGCGGGCAGGTGCATGTCGGGGCGCCGTGCTAGCAGGTGGAATGAAAGAGGCCCGCGACGGCCTCGTCGGCGGCCTGCAGCTCGTTGTACCGGTCCACGGCCGAGTCGGTCGGAAGCACGTGGGTGTCCACGCCCGCGTCGTCGAGCCGATCGAGGGTCTTCGGCTGTACCTGGAGCCGCTCGTTCATGCCGCGGGACAAGACCACGACCGAGGCCCCATGCTCCAGCAGTTCCTCCACGTCGGCCGGTTGAATGCCCGGCGTGTGGGACGTGCCGGTCTCGTTCCAGTCCCATGTGCGCGCCCCGCCCGGATACAACTTGGCGTCCTTGAACGACCGGGTGCCGTCGTCAGATGCGCATTCGACCTCAAGGCGGCCCCACGACACGTGCGTGATGCGCGGCGACGAATCGAGCTCTGGCATGGCGACGAAAGGGCGCGTGACGGAAGCGACGTGTGACGTATCCCTCAATGAGGAGACCATTCCTAAAACGCCACTCTGGGGGGCAGGTTCACGCCCGACTACGTCACGATCGTGCAGGTGCCCGTCTCGTACGCCTCCCGCAGGGCCTCCGTGGCGGCGGTCCGGAGTGCCTCGGGGGTCTCGTCGGTCCACAGGGCCACGCCGACGCTCGCTCCGCCTTCGAGCTGTCCCTGCTCCTGCGCCATTGCCGCCTCGAAGTCTGCGATCCAGGGCTCGATGGTGTCGGGCCCGGCCCGGAAGAAAACGCCGTACGTGAGCTCACCGAAACGTTCGACCCGCTGGCTGGGGGCTTTCTGTTCCAGGCGGGCCTCAAACAGGCGCTCGGCAGAGGCGACGGCCTCCTCGCCCTGGCGGGCGATGGATTCGGCCCGGTTGAGGTGGACGAGGGCCAGAGCGAGCGGCTCCGACGATGAGCGGGCGGTTTCCATCTCCTCCGCGATGAGTTCGCGGCGGGGACGGGGCGACGCCTCCGGGTCCTCGTCCGCCTCGAGGTCGGCCTCCGGTGTGCCGTTTGCATTCGGGGCCAGCAAATCGGCGTCCTCAACCTCGTGGGCGCCTTCGGGCGAGGAGGTTGGCTCCGGCCCGTCGGGCGACCGGTCCGTGTCGAGCAGGAGGGCCACCGTGTCGGCGAAGTGGGACAGCACAGTGCGCGCCCGAGACGCCCCGAGGTCGACGTCCGAGGAAGCGTCCGCCACGAGAAACGTCGTGGAGGACGAATCCGGCTGGGCGACGGGGGCGAGGGCCAGGTGGTCTACCGTCGGCGGATCGTCGTAGTAGCCCAGGTCTTCGACCGCCACCTCAGCCCCGGTGAGGGACCGGTAGGCCACCGATTCCCGCGACATTGTGGCGGTCAGAAGGGGCGTCTGGGTGTCGAACGAGCCGCTTTTCCGAACCGACGGGTGGCGGCTGGCGAGGGCCTCAATCCGGTAGGTCAGCGCCACGTCTTCCTGGACGAGAAGACCGACCGTTCGGGCGTCCAGGGCTGCGCGCGCGGCCTCAAGCAGAGGCGCGAACACGGAATCCTCCTCTCCGTCCGTATCCTCCTGTGCCGGTGGGTCCGTGGCGGACGAGGGCTGAGGCGTGTCGACGGATGTCGGAGGGGGCCCGGAGGATGCGTCCGATTCAGCGGGGGCGGCCGTGTTTGGGGGCGTCCGGGGGCCGCTGTGCTCGGCCGCCTCGTCCGAGGGGGGCTCCGACGCGTCGGGCCCTGCCTCCTTCGGCTGGATGTCCATGATTCCGAGGTCGTCGAGCGACGGGTCCTCGGTGTCGGGCGCAGGGCTGGGGGGCTCTGGGGCCGCCTGGTCCTGCCCGAACGCGGTCCAAAGCCACCAGCCAAACCCCCCGAGGCCGCCGACGAGGATCAGACCCGTCGCGACGTAGAGCCACGGACGGCCGAACAGAACGGCAAGTCCGACGACGAGGACGGCCAAAAGCACGAGCAGGAAACGGACCATTCGGGGCGGGACGGAACTCCCTGTGCGAGTGAAAAGTGACGGGGAATAGAAGGTATCTCGACCCACCGGTAATGTCAACAGAATGAATCCCGATTCGCACTACGCGCTGGCAGGGCGTGCCTCCAGCGAGCCGTTCGTCGGAATGGTGTCGACGTCGGGGGGCAGGTCGACCGGCGGGAGCCGGAACGGGAGATCGCGGCCCTCGGGCACCGGATTCGGCTCGGCCCAGAGCGTCCCGTCGTAGCTCTCCATGAGCACGTGGTCGCCGGCTCGGCCCTTCACGTAGCTGCGGTTGAGGGGCACTTTGCCGTGGGGCGTGTCGAGGACGTAGTCTGGAATCGCAAACCCGGACGTTCGTCCCCGGAGCTGTCGCATGATGTGCATGCCCACCTCGATGGGTGTACGCAGGTGGCCGGTGCCGCCGATAATTTGTGCCTGGTAGAGGTAGTAGGGGCGCACCCGCATGCGGACGAGCCCTTCGTTGAGGGCTTTCATCGTGTCGGGGTCGTCGTTCACGCCCCGCAGGAGCACCGTCTGGTTGCCCACGGGGATGCCGGCGTCCTTGAGGCGGCCGATGGCCGCGGCGGCATCGTCGGTACACTCCTTCGGATGGTTGAAGTGGGTGTTGATCCAGAGCGGGTGGTACTGGGCCAGAAGGTCGCAGAGATCGTCGGTAATCCGGTACGGAAGCTTCACCGGCATGCGGGAGCCAAAGCGGATGAGCTCTACGTGGTCGATCGCCCGCAGCCTGCTGAGAAGCCACTCCAGGTTGGCCTCGTTGAAGGTAAGCGGGTCGCCGCCCGTGAGTAGCACGTCGCGAATCTCGTCGTGGGCGGCGATGTAGTCGATCGCCGCCTGGTGCTCATCGGTGCGCATGAAGTACTCGGCGTCCCCCACCATCCGCTTGCGCAGGCAGTAGCGGCAATAGATGGCGCACTCGGCGGTGACGCAGAAGGCCACCCGGTCCTCGTAGTTGTGAATCAGGTTTTTGACCGGCTCGTGCCCGGTCTCGTCGAGGGGGTCGAGCTCGTCGACGATGTCGGGCCCGAACTCGTCCATCGTGGGCACGGCCTGGCGCCGCACCGGGCACGACGGGTCGTCGGGGGCCATCAGGTGGGCGTAGTACGGGGTCACGTTCCACCGAAACGCGTCCCCGGCCCGCTCGATGGCCGCGCGCTCGTCGTCCGTCGGGTGAATCCACTTCCGAAGCGCCTCGGCACTGTGGATGCGGTTTTGCATCTGCCAGCGCCAGTCGGTCCACTTGTGCCGAGGAACAGACCCCGAGCGGGATGGGGAAGAAGACATACGGCGCGATCATTTCGTGAATGAATCCGCGAAGCGTTCCCTAAACGCCGTCAATTCAGGCATCGACGCCGTCCCGATAATGCACACGTAGCTCAGTCGGTTGATTCACCTTCCCCGAGGCAGAAGTCCACAGCGGGAGGCGAGAGGGAACCAGTGGGGTCTACGGTGATGTACACAGCTCGCGGTGCTCAACAAACCCTTTTCTTCTGGAGAGATAGTGTCATGGTAAATGACTTTATTGAGGTAACTCCTGAGAAGCTAGGGGGAACACCCGTGTTCCGGGGGACGCGGATTCCCGTGCGGGTTCTTTTCGATTATCTTGAGGAGGGCTACACGGTCGATGCGTTCCTCGAACAATATGAGATTGACCCCAATCTGGTGCATGGGTTCATCGAAGCACTTCGGGACTCATTTACGACAGACAGAAAGGCTGAAGTGTGAGGGTTCTGCTTGACCACAACATTCCGCATGAGCTTCGTCGACTGTTCCCAAAAGACCACGATGTCTACACTGCCCAGTTTCTCGGCTGGGAAGACTACGAAGACGATGAGCTTCTGAATGCGGCCATGGACAACAATTTCGCAGTTTTGGTAACGATGGATACAAGCCTCCCCTACCAACGGAATATCGATTCCTTTTCCCTCGGAGTGGTTGTTTTGGATGTCCATCCCGCAACCCCCGATGTCCTGACGTCTCGGATGGACCGCTTGGTTGAGGCCTGTTCACGGGCAGGGTCGGCCCGAGAGGTGGTCACGCTGAACTGACGCCGACTTCTCGCCGACCCCGCGAGCACAACCATTCCGCTGTGGCTTACGAGAGTCCCAGTCGCCGCAGCCCCCGCCCGAAGACCTCGGCGAGGTAGTCGACGTAGTCGCGGCCCATGAGCTCGGCGACGATCGCGAAGGTATCGTCGGGTTTGAACGTCGGCAGCGGGTTGATTTCGAGAAACCAGGGGGTTCCGTCGCCGTCCACCCGGAAATCTGCGCGGGCAAAGTCGCGGCAGTCGAGCGTGTCGAAGGCCCTGCGGCTGAGGGCCTGCAGGCGGTCTTCGAGGGCGGGGGCGAGCGTGCCCCGCAATTCGTATTCCCAGTCCTGATCGGCGGTGGGGGCGCCGCGGTGCTCCAGGGCGTGCAGGCCGAGGCCTGTCGTCGGCTCCACCCCGCGCTGGAGAACGGGCAGCGCCTCGGGCGGGTCGTGCCCCACGACGGCCACCGTAAACTCGCCGCCGCCCGCCACGAAGGGCTCCGCCACGGCGTCCTGGTCGTACGTCGTCGTGATGCGGTCCACCGCGCCCCGCAGGGCCGCAACGTCCTCGACCTTGCTGTCGGGCGTGATGCCCTTCGACGTCCCTTCGTAGCGCGGCTTCACGAACAGGGGAAAAGCGCCCGGAAGGTCGTCTGCGTCGACGGCTTCGGGCGCGCTGTAAACCCGATGCGGCGGGGTGGGGATGTCGGCGGCCGCGACGAGGTCTTTCGTCCAGGCCTTGTCCAGCGTCACCGAGAGGGTGAGCGCGTCGGAGCCGAGGCAGGGGACGCCGGCCATCTCCAGCAGAATCGGGACGTAGGCCTCCCGGTTGCGGCTGTGGGCCCCCTCCGTGATGTTGATCGCGGCGTCGAGCGACAGTCCCTCCCCGAGCCGGTCGCGCAGGTCGGCCGCGGTCCCGATGCGGACGGGGGTGTGCCCGAGGTGCTCCACGGCGGCCGCGAGGGTGTCGACCGTCTCTTCGGGCTCGTACTCGGCGTCGGCGTCCGGCGGGTCGTCGTCGGCCCACGAATAGGCGTCGAAGGTGTCGTAGAGGAGGCCGATGCGCATGGGAGAGGTTGAGGGAGACGGTCGGGTCTGTTCGCGCGGGATCGTTCGTCGGGCTCCTGCTAGGGCGGGCGTCGTGAAACGTGAAGCGTGATGCGTGAGGAATCGTCCCCGTCACGCGTCACGAGTCACGGCTCACCCGAATAGCCTGAAGCGACTTCTAAGGTCGGGGTCCGATGTGCTCATACAGCGGACAGATCCGTCCAACAAATCCCGCCCAGCGTCGTTCACTCCGCGTCTCGACTCTGCGGGAGCAAAACTCCAAACCGATGACCCAGAAGGCGCTGATTGTACGCACGGGGCCCGACGGCCACGAGGGGCTTAAGCAGCTAAATCGTCACCTCGAAAAGGGATGGCGGGTGGCGACCGTCCGTCCGATGGGCGGGGCGGGAGAGGCGGGCGGCGCCCCGTGCCACGCGGCGCTCGTGGTCCTGGAGCAACGGGGCGAGGGACCCACGGTGGCGGTGGAAGCCCTGGAGCGTGCCGAGTCCGAGGCCCAGTCGGTCGTCGAGGAGATCATGCGGGACGTTGGGGGACTGATTGACGGCAACGGGGCCGAGCCCCCCGACGAGCCGCTCCGTTGAGTGGGCCCGCGCGGCCCCCGCCCCCACTGTGCTGCGCCGTTGATGTGCTGCGCAGTTGGCGTCCGTGTCCGTCGATGCCTTAGTTGGGGGCTGCGATGCGCCGCCAATAACCTGTTTTTCGTTCATGCCCGACGCCGCCGAGCCCGACGCCTCGATCACTGACGTGCAGGAATCCGGATCTGTTGCTCCCGAGTCCGACGAGGACCCTGATGGAGGGACGCCGTGGTGGCGGCGCTGGCTGGTGGCGGCGCTGGTGCTGGGGGGGCTCGGGGCGGCGGTCTACGTGGCCGGCGACATTCCCAAGACCAACGGCCACTACGGCTTCTGGTCGGTCCTGCCGCCGCTCATCGCCATCGTGCTGGCCTTCTGGCTGCAGGAGGTGGTGAGCGCCCTCTTCATTGGCATCGCGGCGGGCGGCATCATTGCGGGGCAGGTCAACATCATCGACGCGTTTCTGCTGCCGGCCATCGGGACGGAGGACTTTGCGCTGATCCTGCTGGTCTACCTGTGGGCGTTGGGCGGGCTCATCGGGCTCTGGACCCGGACGGGCGGGGCGATTCGGTTTGCGGAATGGGCGGGGGAGAAAATGGTGACCGGGCCCAAGACCGCCAAGTTTTTTACCTGGCTGATGGGGCTTCTCTTCCACCAGGGCGGCACCATTTCGACGGTCCTCACCGGGGCGACGGCCCGCCCGATCGGGGATCAGCACGACGTGTCGCACGAGGAGCTGTCGTACGTGGTCGACTCGACGGCGTCCCCCGCCGCCACCCTTATTCCGTTCAACGTGTGGCCGATCTACGTCGGCGGGCTGGTGGCGGGCACCATTCCGCTCATCGAGACGTCACAGGAGGGCATCGCGTTTTTCTTCTCGTCGATCTGGGCCAACTTCTACGCGCTCTTTGCGGTCGCCCTGACGCTTCTCTTCGCCTGGGAGGTGCTGCCGTGGGTCCCGAGCAAAAAGATGCGCGACGCCACCGAGCGGGCCCGCACGACCGGCAAGCTCGACCGGGACGAGGCCACGCCCCTCACCTCGCGGGAGCTGACGGAGATGAACGTGCCGGACGACTACACGCCCGGTCTCGTCGACTTCGTTGGGCCCATCGGGACGTTGCTGGCGGTCGCCATCCTGCCGTACCTGTACACCTACTTCTACCTCGGCAATACCGAGGACCCCACCCTCCTCATCGCCGAGGCGTTCGTGCTGGCGGTGCTGGCGGGGCTGGGCCTGGCGCTGTTCAAGGGAATGGAGTTTCAGGAGGCAATCGACGGGTTCATCGACGGCTGCAAGGGGGTCACCATCGGCGCCATCATCCTCGCGCTGGCGGTGTCGCTGAAGGAGGTGGCCGACGCCATGGGCACCGCCGAGTACGTGGTGGCCAGCGTCGGCGAGGCGATCCCGCCCGCCGTGCTCCCGGGCCTGCTGGTGGTCCTTTGTCTCATCATCGCCTTCTCCACCGGCACGTCGTGGGGCACCTACGCGGTCGTCTTCCCGGTGGCCCTGCCGCTGGCGTGGAGCGTCTCGCAGGACCCGCTCTTCATCACGCTCTGCTTCGGGGCGGTCGTGGGGGGGAGCGTCTACGGGGACCAGTGCTCGCCCATCTCGGACACCACGGTCCTCTCGTCGCTGGCGACGGGGGCGGACCTGATGGACCACGTGAACACGCAGCTTCCCCTCGCGTCGGTCGCCGGCGGGCTGGCCATCGTCCTCTACACGGTCTTGGTTGTGCTCCTCGTGTAGGCGACGCGGACGCGAGGGGCAGCCGGCTACGCGGCGCGGGCCTCCGCCTGCGCGACGTGCCGGAGGACGTTGGGGACACTGTCGGGGGTGACGGAGATGGAGTCGATGCCGGCCTCGACCAGGAACTCCGCAAACTCGGGATAGTCGCTGGGGGCCTGCCCGCAGATGCCCACCGGGCGCCCGGCGGCGTGGGCCTCCTCGATCAGCTCCGCAATCCGCCGTTTCACCGCCGCGTTGCGCTCGTCGAACAGGTGGGTGAGGCGCTCCGCGTCCCGGCCCACGCCCAGCGTGAGCTGGGTCAGGTCGTTCGTGCCGATGGAGAAGCCGTCGAACCGCTCCGCAAA
>ERZ1034519.201-NODE-201-length-11135-cov-13.120578_pt1 | contig 11135 bp, 8 predicted proteins | sample MGYA00520655_ERZ1034519 | MGnify/ENA primary metagenome ERZ1034519 (study PRJEB33760, sample SAMEA4777702) | hypersaline lake metagenome | biome: hypersaline environment; feature: brines | place: Spain | collected 2012-08 | depth 0 m ...
GAGGCGGAGGGGGAAGAGGAAAAGGAAGAAGCGGAAAAGAAAGAAGCGGAGGAAGAAGACAGCGGGACCCTAAAAGCCACGCGCTACCGCTTGAAGGGTCCGAACGTGGTCGGGAAAATGGACAGCGACCAACTGAAGCGTCCGCAACGCAAGCGCAAGCGGAAGAAAAAAGACAAGAGCAAAAAGGACGACCAGAAGAGCAAGCAGGCAAAGAAGTCGCAGAAGAAGAAAAAGAAGAAGCAGAAGAAGCGCGGTGGAGGGCCCGACGAAGAAGACATCGAACAGACCATTCAGGAGACGCTGCAAGAGCTGGAGCAAGGCGCCAGCCGCGAACGGCAGCGCCGTCGCCGTCGCCGCCGCAAGCGCCACGAAAAAGAGCGTCAGCGCCGCCTGGAGCGCGAGCGCGAGCAAGAAAACGTCCTGGAAGTGACGGAATTCGTCACCACCGGAGAGCTTGCGAACCTCATCGGGGAGCCGGTGAGTGATGTGATTGATGCGCTGTTCGACGCCGGCATGATGGTCTCGATCAACCAGCGCCTGGAGCGGGAGACCATCGAGTTTGTCGCGGACGAATACGGCTACGAGGTTGAGTTTGTGGCCGAGCGCGATGCTGGGGTGCTGGAGGTGGAGGCGGATGCGCCCGAAGACCTGGAGCCGCGTGCGCCGGTCGTGACGGTGATGGGGCACGTCGATCATGGAAAGACCTCACTCTTGGACTACATTCGCAATGCCAACGTAGTCGCGGGGGAGGAGGGCGGCATCACGCAGCACGTGGGGGCGCACTACGTGGAGCTGACCGACCAAGACGACGAAGCCATCACATTCCTCGACACTCCGGGCCACGAGGCCTTTACCGCCATGCGTGCTCGCGGCGCGAAGGCGACGGACATCGTGATTTTGGTCGTGGCCGCCGACGACTCGGTCATGCCACAGACCCGGGAGGCTATCAACCACGCGCAGGCAGCTGACGTGCCGATCGTCGTTGCGATCAACAAGATGGACAAGCGCGAAGCCGACGCGGAGAAGGTACGCGCCGGGCTTGCGGAGCACAACGTGCTGGTGGAGGAGTACGGCGGAGACGTGCAGTCCGCCGAGGTGTCTGCCGAAACGGGCCAGGGCATCAGCGATCTTCTCGACAAGGTGGTCCTTCAGTCCGAGATTATGGAACTGCAGGCGAACCCCAATCGCGAGGCGTCGGGCGTCATCATTGAAAGTCGCCTGGAGAAGGGGCGTGGCAACGTCATCACCGTCCTCGTTCAGAACGGCACCCTCGAAACTGGCGACCCCTTCCTCGCAGGAATGCACAGCGGCAGCGTGCGCGCCATGTTCGACGAGCGTGACAACCGCGTGGAGGCCGTGGGCCCGTCCCAGCCCGCCCTGGTGCTCGGGTGCGACGGCTCGCCCGAAGTGGGCGACCAGTTTGTGGTGATGGAAGACGAAAGCGAAGCGCGCGATGTGGCCGAAGACCGACAGCGGATTCACCGCGAGCAAGAACTGCGCCGCCAGAGCCAGGTGTCGCTCGATCAGGTCAGTCGCCGCATGGCCGAGGGCGAGTTCCACGAACTCAACCTGATTCTGAAGGCCGACGTGGGCGGCTCCGTCGAGGCCCTCTCCGATGCCCTCCTCAAGTTGAAGACCGACGAGGTGGCCGTCAACGTCATTCACAGCGGCGTCGGCGCTATCACCGAAAGCGATGTGATGCTGGCCCGCGCCTCCGACGCCATCATTATCGGCTTTCAGGTGCGGCCCACCGGGGGCGCGCGTGACACGGCGCACCGCGAAGAGGTGGACATCCGCAGCTACTCGGTGATCTACTCCGCCATTGAGGACGTCCGCGACGCCCTCGAAGGGCTGCTCTCTCCGGAGCGCCGCGAGGAGACGAAGGGCCGCGCCGAAGTGCGCGATATCTTCAGCGTGCCCAACGTGGGCACCGTCGCCGGCTGCTACGTCAACGAGGGCACTGTCCACCGCAACCATAAGATCCGCGTCGTGCGCGACGGGGTTGTGCAGTACGAGGGCGACATCAGCTCGCTCAAGCGCTTCGAGGACGACGTGAAAGAGGTGCAGAGCGGCTACGAGTGCGGCCTCTCGGTGGAAAAATACGATGATGTGAAGGTAGGTGACGAGTTTGAGACCTACATTGTTGTTGAGGAGAAGCGGGAGCTCGAGGTCTGAGTGCAGGCCCCGGTGTTTCGCCCTCGTCCGCCCTGCCCCACAGGCCCCTTCCTCCCTGGCGATGAGTATCCATACCGAACGTGTTGCTGAACTCGTGCAGCGCGAGGTGGCCCGCATCTTACAGCGAGACTACTCCGACCAGCTGCAGCCGATGGTCACCATCACCCGGGCCCGCGTGACCGGAGACCTGTCCATTGCCTACCTGTATGCCAGCGTCATGGGCGATACCTCCGCGCAGCGGGAGGCAACGTTTCGGCAACTCAAGGCGCTCACCGATGAGATTCGCGAAAAGCTGGCCTCCCGCATTCGCCACCAAGTGCGCGAGATCCCAGAGTTGAAATTCTTCCACGACGAGTCCCTGGAAGAAGCCAAGCGCATGGAGACCCTCTTCGATCGGATCCGCGAAGAGCGTGAGCGTCGGCTCAGCGACAACCCCGAGCCCCCCCCTGAAGATGCTTCGTAGGCCCCGTTGCTCTCATCCTTCCGCCCCGCCCCGTGCCCCCCGCCGCGGCCCAGCGCGACATACCGCCGGAGATGGTGTATGCGCCTCCCACCCTCCCCGAGGACTGGGAGACGGGCGCTATTGTCCCCATCGACAAACCCACCGGCCGCACCTCGTTCGATGTGGTCTCCACCCTGCGGAAGGCCACGGGCGTGCAAAAAGTCGGACACGCCGGTACGCTCGATCCCCTGGCCACTGGGCTGCTCCTCGTCCTCGTGGCGCGTCCCGCCACGCGCCTCCAGGCCGCCTGTATGCACCTGCCCAAAACCTACGAGGCCACCCTGCGCCTCGGCGAAACCACACCGTCCCACGACGCCGAAACGGAGGTCACCGACCGGACCGACCCGTCCGGCCTCTCCCGCGAGGACGTGACCGAGGCTTGCGCTGCGTTTACGGGGCGCCTCCACCAGGTGCCGCCCATGTACTCTGCGGTGAAGGTAGAGGGAGAGCGCCTGTATAAAAAAGCGCGCCGCGGTGAAACGGTGGAGCGCGTGCCCCGACAGGTGCGCATCGATCGCCTCGATGTCCTCGAGTGGGCGCGGCCCACCCTTGCCCTCCGCGTAGACTGTTCAAAAGGAACGTATATTCGTGCTCTTGCCCGGGACCTCGGCGCCAAACTCGGCGTAGGCGCGCATCTTGTCGCCCTCCGCCGCACCGCCATTGGGCCCTTCTCCGTGGACGATAGTTGGGCCCTCTCCGCACTGACGGATGCACTGCCGGTACGACCAACGGACTTCCCCCATGAAGCGTGAAATTGGCTGGGACAACATCACCCACAACGACGCATCGGTCCTTACTGTAGGGACCTTTGACGGCGTCCATCGTGGGCATCAGGCCATCCTGTCATACCTCCGCGCCCGGGCGAAGGAGAAGGGCGGGCCCAGCACCCTCGTCTCCTTCGATCCCCACCCCCGCGCCGTCGTCCATGGCGCCGACGTGCCCCTTCTGACCACCATCCCCGAAAGGGCCCAAATTCTGGAAGACCTTGGGCTTGATCGGTTCGTGGTCATCCCCTTTTCTCAAAAGTTCGCGCACCGCAGCCCCCGCGACTATGTCGAGGCTGTACTGGCGGACCGCATCGGCCTTCAAGAAATTACCGTCGGGTACGACCACCGCTTCGGCAAAGACCGAGCCGGCGATGTGGAGCTTCTTCGCGAGTTGGGCGCCGAGCACGGCTTCGCCGTGGACGTGATCCCGCCGCAAGAAGTGGACCACGACGTCGTATCCTCGAGCTCCATCCGCACGCTGCTAGCGGACGAAGGCGCTGTGGAGAAAGCAGGAGAGCGGCTGGGGCGTCCCTACCAGCTGCAGGGCACCGTGGCACGGGGCGAAGGGCGGGGCCGCACACTCGGCTTCCCGACCGCCAACCTGGTCCTCCGCGACGCCCGAAAACTCGTCCCCCGGCACGGCGTCTACGCCACACAGGTGCACGTCCCCAACGGCCAAGTGTACGGTGGCATGATGAACATCGGGCAGCGGCCCACCTTCGACGAGATGGACGTCACTGTAGAGGTCCATTTGCTCAACTTCGATGGCAATTTATACGGCCAGCGCCTCTCTGTTCAGTTCCTGCAAAGATTGCGGGACGAACAGAAGTTTGACTCGGCGGACGCCCTGGCAGCGCAACTTTCGGAAGATGAGCAGCGTTGTACCGCCGTTGTTGAGGCAATGGCCTAACTTTCCCTTAGGTTGCACCCCTCACGAAACTGCAGAGCACCGCGGTTTCTTCTTTAGCATGGCATAATCTAAAGAGGTCCCCCACCGCACGATGATCACAAAAGAAGAGAAGCAACACATCATAGATCGGTTTGGCAACAGCCCAAACGATACCGGGACGCCCGAAGTCCAAATCGCCATCTTTACAAAGCGCATTGAGCGCCTCACCGAGCATCTGAAAGAGCACCCCAACGACAACTCCACCCGTCATGGGCTGCTCGATCTCGTCGGAAAGCGGCGGCGCCTGCTCAATTACCTCAAGGACAACGAGATTGAGCGGTACCGTGCCATTCGAGATGAGCTTGAGCTCCGGAAGTAGCCTCTTGCTCCGCGGCGTCCCGATTCGGGGCGCCGTTTTCTGTGTAGGATGCCCGGAGCCCTCGAACAGCCCGGAGCCTCCCTCGAAAGTTCCCAGCGGAAGTTCCCAGCGGAAGTCCCCAGCGGGAGCCTCGAGCTCCTTTCACCATTTGTTGATCTTGAGCGTATCAGACAGCGATTTATGAAGCCTGAAGCCAGCATCCAAGACATTGAGTTCGTCCCCGAGCGAACGCTGTCCCTCGAAACCGGCCGCATTGCCAAGCAGGCAGACGGCGCTGTGGTGGCCCGCCTGGGCGACACCATGGTGTTGTCGACGGCTACCCTCAGCGACTCCGTGAACGAGTCAAACTTCTTCCCGCTGACCGTCGACTACCGCGAAAAATTTGCCGCGGGCGGCAAGGTGCCCGGCGGCTTCATCAAGCGCGAAGGCCGTCCTACTGACAAAGAGACGCTGACGGCACGGCTTATCGACCGCGCCGTACGCCCGCTGTTTCCCGACGGGTTTTACCACGACGTCCACCTTGTCAACTTTGTCATCTCCGCCGGCAACGACTACGACGCCGACGTTGTAGCGGGCGTGGGGGCCTCTGCCGCGCTAATGCTCTCGGGCGCCCCGTTCGGCGGCCCCATTGCGGAGGTGCGCGTGGGCCGCGTGCAGGGGGAATACATTGTCAATCCGACGATGGCACAGACCGCCAACAGCGACATCGACCTTGTGGTGGCGGGGAAAGAAGACGCGCTCGTGATGGTGGAGGGCGAAGCGCACGAGATCAGCGAAGAGAGCATGATCGAAGCCCTCGATACGGCGCACCGTTCCATCCAGCGCCTGTGCCGCGGCCAACAGCGGCTTGTGGAGGCGGTCGGCGCCCCGGAGCCTTTTGCGTGGGAGGCGGACCTTGTGCCGGAGGCCCTCGTGGAGCGCATGCGCGATCAGTACGGCTCTGCCGTGGCCGACCACATTCACGGCCCCTACAGCAAAGAGCACTTCCACGGCGGCATTGGAGATATTAAGGACCAAGCCGTGGAGGAGACGCTGGGGGACGCGCCCGAGACTGCGGACGGCTACACGGCGTCTGACATCCGCGACGCGATTGGGGAGGTGGAAAAAGAAGCCATGCGCAGCATGATCGTGGAAGAAGGACAGCGCATCGACGGCCGTGCCCAAACGGACGTTCGCGACCTGTGGACGGAGGTCAGTTACTTGCCGCGCGTCCACGGCTCCGCCATCTTCACGCGCGGGGAGACGCAGGTGCTTGGCTCCGTCACGCTCGGCACCTCCGAGGACGTACAGCCGGTGGACGAGGTCTTCGCCGATACGGACAAGTCCTTCTATCTTCACTATCGCTTCCCGCCCTTCTCCGTAGGTGAGGCCAGCTTCCTGCGCGGCCCCAAGCGCCGCGAGATTGGGCACGGCATCCTCGCCGAGCGTGCCCTGCGCCCGGTCATCCCGGAGCAAGACACCTTCCCGTACACCATTCGCATCAACGCCGATGTGATGGAGTCGAACGGCTCCTCGTCCATGGCCAGTGTCTGTGCCGGCAGCCTGGCACTGATGGATGCAGGCGTGCCCATCGACAAGCCGGTGGCGGGCATCGCCATGGGCCTCGTGCAAGAGGAGGGCGAGACCAGCGTGCTGACCGACATCCTCGGCCAGGAGGACCACCTGGGCGATATGGACTTTAAGCTGACGGGCACCAAAGACGGCATCACGGCCTGCCAGATGGACATGAAAATCAGCGGCCTCTCCCGTGATGTGATGCTGAAGGCCCTGCGACAGGCCCGCGACGCCCGGCACCACATCCTCGAGCACATGGAGGCAACCATCGCGGAGCCGCGCACGGAACTATCCGAACACGCCCCGCGCCTCACCAAGCTCACCATCGACCCCGACCGCATTGGGGCCGTGATTGGGCCGGGCGGCAAGGTGGTGAAGAGTGTGCAGGAAGAAACCAACACCGAAATCACGATCGAAGAGGAGGAGGGCGTCGGAATCGTGACGATTGCGGCCACCAACCAAGACGATGCGGAGGCGGCCATCGAGCGCGTGAAGCAAATCGTGGCGGTGCCCGAGGAGGGCGAAGACTACGTGGGAACGGTAAAAGGCATCCGCGACTTCGGGGCCTTTGTCGAGATCATGCCCGAAAAGACCGGCCTTCTCCACGTGTCTGAGATCGACTACGATTACGTCGAAAACGTCGAGGACTACCTCGAGGTGGGGGACAAGGTGAAGGTGCATCTGCTCGAAATTCACGACGACGGCAAGATGCGTCTTACGCGCAAGCCGTTTCTCGATAAGAATGGGGAGCAAGACGCGTAGCTGCGTTCCTGGGTGGCGCCCATGTGCCCCGCCCATTCCCGCCCGTACACGCAGAGGCGAGGGCCGTCGGGCTCTCGCCTTTTGTGTAGGGCGGTGTGGCACGGGCTTGCAGGAGCCGTGCCGTCCGCTCGTCCCGAGTCTGTCTGTGCCCCAACTCCTTTTTCCGTGATGCGCGTACTTGTGACCGGCGGCGCTGGATATATCGGTAGCACCGTAGCCCGCCGACTCGTAGACGTCGGCCACGAGGTCATCGTGCTGGACAACCTGTCGCAGGGTCATCGTGCCGCCGTGCCCGAGCCCGCCACCTTTGTGGAGGCGGATCTTCTTGCACGAGATCGGGTGGCAGCCCTCCTCGCCGACCATCGTCCGGCAGCCATCATGCACTTCGCCTCCCACACCCTCGTGGGCGAATCGATGGAGGCTCCGCTCCGCTACCTCGACGACAACGTGCGCTGCGGCCTCAACCTCATGCGCGCCGCCGTGGAGACGGGCGTGGAGCGATTCATTCTGTCCTCCACGGCCAACCTCTTCGGCCTCCCGGAGCGCATCCCGATCGACGAGGACGTGACCGTCGATCCGGGAAGCCCGTACGGCGAGTCGAAGTTCATTCTTGAGCGCATGCTCCATTGGCTCGACGAGCGTCACGGGCTTCGCTTCGCGGCGCTCCGCTACTTCAACGCGGCTGGGGCAGCGGGGCCGGACCAGGGAGAAGACCACGACCCCGAAACGCACCTGATCCCATTGGTGCTGGAGGTGGCGCTGGGGCAGCGCGATCAGATTGTGATCTTTGGCGACGACTACGACACCCCTGATGGCACCTGCGTGCGAGATTACGTCCACGTCCTCGACCTGGCGCAGGCCCACATTCTTGCTCTGGAAGCCCTGGGCAAGGGCAGTCGTGTGTACAACCTGGGCAACGGGGACGGATACAGCGTGCGGGAAGTCATTGAGACTGCGCGCCGCGTCACCGGGCGTCCCATCCCCGCCGAGATGGGCGATCCGCGTCCCGGCGACCCGGCGACCCTCATCGCCGCCAGCGACAAGATTCGTCGTGAACTGGGCTGGACGCCCCGGTACGGCGCTCTGGAGGACATCATCGGGAGCGCCTGGGAATGGCACCGCCGCCACCCCCACGGCTACGCCGCTGCATGATGCCAGGCACCCTGCCGCATGCCAGGCACCCTGCCGCTGTGCGGCCCCAGGCCCCGCCGCGCCACCCCTCACGTCGCCTCCTCATCACTGCACAACCCGCCATGTACCGCGTGGAGCTGGAGCAGTTTGAGGGGCCGATGGACCTGCTCCTATTTTTTATCCGGCGGGACGAGATCGACATCTACGACATCCCCATTGCCCGGATTGCGGACGAGTATCTCGCCTACGTGCGTGTCATGGAGGACATCGACCTCGATGGTGTCGGGGATTTTATCTACATGGCGGCCCTTCTCATTAACCTCAAGGCGCGCATGCTGCTCCCGTCTTCAGACGCGGGGGACGGCGGTGAGACCGTAGACCCAAGGCGAGAGCTTGTGGAGCGGCTCTTGGAGTACGTGCGGTTTAAGGAAGCCGCGGACCAGCTCACAACCCGACGCGAGCAGCGCCGTGAACATTTTGTGCGGGGCGATGCGGCAGCCGCACGGGCGCGAGTGACGGAGCGTCACGAGGTGGACGTTGATGCATCGGTCTACCAGCTCGTAGAGGCGCTCGGGCGGGTCTTGGAAGCCGATGAGGAGGACCCGCAGGCGTCCCCTGTGCACGAGGTCGAGTCGCTCGAGCACACCATCGAGGACCAGCAGCGATACGTTGTGGGGCGCTTGAGCAACGCGTCGCCCCTGTCCTTTCGCGCCCTTGTCCGCGGACAGTCTCGGGGATTTGTCATCGCCACTTTTCTGGCGCTGCTCGAGCTTACCCGTCAGCAGTATCTCCGCATCGAGGTGGGAACGGCGGCGGCCGACTTTCGGGTGGAGGCTCGGGAGGAGGCAGGGCTGGGGGCCAATGCCAGGCCGCTCCACGATCTTTCGTCGCCCCAGGGCAATGGCTCCGTCGACCCAGCAGGCGGAGCAGAGGCGACCGACGGGCCGCCCAGGGGATGAGAGACCACAACCGTGGACGGCAGCGCGGACTGCGAAGCCCGTCGCACGCTCGACGGCTCGTCAGCGAGGCAACTGCACCGGCGCAATTTCCAACAGCTCCGCCGTGATGCGCCCCACGTCCCCCTCCGTTAGGGCGATGCAGCGCAATTCGGGATTGGTGGGGCGTTGGTGGCCCTCTCCATCCTTCGAGGTGCCCGTGTCAATCAGCGGCTCGACGCCGGCACGCTGCATAGCCTCGAGCAACTCGTCGCTGGTCGTCTCCAGCGCATCGGCCCAGTCGGCCAGGCGTCCGGTAATGATCCCGGATTGCGAGGTGAGCTCTCCACTGCGCGTATGAGGTTGAACTTTCTGGCTTCGTGCGGAACGAGACCTCATGAATGAGTGGATTCATCAAGAAAAAGACGAAGAAGCGGGGACCTCTGGCGGGTCGGCACGTCTCTAAACAACACCGTTGCGCCATTCAAAAGTATCGGATGTGGGGCTGAGTAGTTTCTCACGCCTGGACAGGCTCAGACCCAAGACCTCCATAAAGCGGTGCGCTTGTAGCGCGTTGGGACCGAGTTGGAAAGTGGGTGAAGTTGCAGCCCGGAGAGGAACCCTCCATTTTCATGAAGGTTACTTCGGACTGCATAATGTGCGCCGAAAGCGAAGTGCCGATTGTGTCGCCCAGGAGCGCGACTGCTACTCACTGCCGACTGGCAAGAGAGCGGTGCTCTCCTACGACTCGGCCCACCGATGCTGCAACCGATGCTGCAACGGTGCGCTGCTTGCCGGGGCCTCCCGGTACCATTGCTCGTCCAATTCAGACTCGACACTTGTAGATCTACCATGGCCAAAGAGGAGTTTGACCGGAAAAAGCCGCACGTAAACGTAGGGACGATCGGGCACGTGGACCACGGGAAGACGACGCTCACGGCAGCGATCACGAAGGTGCTGGCTGAGCGTGTGGGCGGGGCGGCGGCCCAGACGTTTGAGGCGATCGACAACGCGCCGGAGGAGCGGGAGCGGGGGATTACGATTGCGACGTCTCACGTCGAGTACGAGACGGAGAACCGCCACTACGCCCACGTCGACTGTCCGGGGCACGCCGACTACGTGAAGAACATGGTGACGGGGGCGGCGCAGATGGACGGGGCGATTTTGGTGGTGGGGTCCGACGACGGGCCGATGCCGCAGACGCGGGAGCACATTTTGCTGGCGCGGCAGGTGGGGGTGCCCTACCTGGTGGTGTTTATGAACAAGGTCGACCTGGTCGACGACGCGGAGCTGTTGGAGCTGGTGGAGATGGAGGTTCGGGAGCTTTTGACCGAGTACGAGTTTCCGGGCGAGGAGGTGCCGGTGGTGCGGGGCTCGGCCCTGAAGGCCCTGGAGAGCGAGGAGGCCCACGAGGAGAAGGTCATGGAGTTGATGGCGGCGGTCGACGAGTACATTCCGACGCCGGAGCGGGACATTGAGAAGCCGTTTTTGATGCCGGTGGAGGACATTTTCACGATTACGGGTCGGGGGACGGTAGTGACCGGTCGGATTGAGCGGGGGAAGGTTCATCTCAACGACGAGGTTGACATTGTGGGGATGCAGGAGGAGAAGATGGAGTCGGTGGTGACCGGCATTGAGATGTTCAACAAGACCTTGGATGAGGGGGAGGCGGGGGACAACGCGGGGATACTCCTCAGAGGCATTGAGAAGGAGGAGGTGAGCCGAGGGATGGTGCTGGCCGCGCCGGGGACGGTGACGCCGCACCGGGAGTTTGAGTGCGAGGTGTACGTGCTGTCGAAGGACGAGGGGGGGCGTCACACGCCGTTTTTCGACGGGTACCAGCCGCAGTTTTACTTTCGGACGACGGACGTGACGGGGAGCATTGACCTGCAGGAGGGGGTAGAGATGGTGATGCCGGGGGACAACGCGACGTTTGAGGCGGAGTTGATCGAGCCGGTGGCGCTGGAGGAGGGCCTGCGGTTTGCGATCCGGGAGGGCGGAGCGACGGTGGGGGCCGGGGTCGTGACGGCAATCCTGGACT
>ERZ1034519.203-NODE-203-length-10988-cov-4.251349_pt1 | contig 10988 bp, 7 predicted proteins | sample MGYA00520655_ERZ1034519 | MGnify/ENA primary metagenome ERZ1034519 (study PRJEB33760, sample SAMEA4777702) | hypersaline lake metagenome | biome: hypersaline environment; feature: brines | place: Spain | collected 2012-08 | depth 0 m ...
ACGCGAACACAATGTGGTTCTGGCTGACGGTGGGCTGGCGGAGGAGACGCGTGGGGGCGTCGTCCTGGGCCGTCGCGGGGCGCACCAGGGCAGCGACGAGAAGGAGCAGCGCGCAGCGGCGGAGGAGGCGGAGCCCAGACATGGAGGTCGGGAGATTCAGTGGGAAAGCACGGACGAGGTTCCCAGGGCAGGCCGGGGATCGGCTGCTTTCAAGGTCTACGATCATCACCGGGAATGCAACAGGGCGGCGCGACACATCGAACTCTTGGAAACGACAGGGCTCCCCTGCGTTTAGTGGACGGTTGTACCCCTCTTAACACTGCTCAAATCGATTTGACGTCCATGGACAACCACAGCGACATCGTCAGCTTTCTCTGGGGAACCGCGGACCTCATCCGCGACTCCTTCAAGCGGGGTAAGTACCAGGACGTGATTCTCCCCTTTACGGTGCTCCGCCGTATCGACAGCGTCCTGGAGCCGACCAAGAACGATGTCGTAGACGCGTACGAACAGTACGAGGACGAGCTTGACAACCTCGATCCGCTTCTGCAGCAAAAGGCGGGCTATGCCTTCTACAACACGTCGAAGTTCACCTTCCCGGAGCTGGCCGACAGCAAGCCCGACGAGCTCCGCGAGAACTTTGAGCAGTACATCGGTGCGTTCTCCGACAACATGGAGGATGTGCTCCGAAAGTTCGATTTCCGAAACACGCTCGACAAGCTCGAACGGGCCGACCTCCTTCATTCCGTCGCGAAGCAGTTTGCGGAAGTCGACCTGCACCCGGACACCATCTCGAACGAGGAAATGGGGGTCATTTTTGAGGAGTTGATCCGGAAGTTCAACGAAGCCCTCGACGAAAACCCCGGCGAGCACTTCACCCCGCGTGAGGTCGTCCAACTCATGACGGAACTCGTCCTGAGCCCCGACCGGGACGAACTCGAGCAGTCCGGAAAGGTGTTCACGGTCTATGATCCCTGTTGCGGCACCGGGGGCATGCTCACCACCGCCCGGGACCGAATCAACGGAATCAACGAGAACACCGAGGTCTACCTGTTCGGGCAGGAGGTGAACCCCGAGACCTACGCCATCTGCAAGTCCGACCTCTACCTGAAGACGGAGGAGGGAAAAGACGCCGAGCGCATTGCGTTCGGTTCCACCCTGTCCGACGACGCCCACCGCGGCACGCACTTCGACTATCAGCTTGCCAACCCGCCCTACGGCAAGGACTGGCGTCGCGATAAGAAAGCGGTCAAGGACGAGTCCAAGCGAGGCACACGCGGACGGTTCGCGGCAGGCACGCCCCGCATCTCGGACGGCCAGCTGCTGTTCCTCCAGCACATGGTGGATCACCTCAAGCCCGAGGCGGAGGGCGGCGGTCGCGCATCCATTATCATGAACGGCTCGCCGCTGTTTACCGGCGACGCGGGAAGCGGCGAGAGTAATATTCGACGCTGGCTCCTGGAGGAGGACTACGTGGAGGCGATTATCGCCCTGCCCGAGCAGCTCTTCTACAATACCGGCATCGCGACCTACGTGTGGGTCGTCTCCAACGCGAAAGCGCCGGAGCGTGCCGGCAAGGTGCAACTCATCGACGCCTCCGGGGAGGCCTTCTGGACGCCAATGCGCAAGAGCCTGGGCGACAAACGCCGCGAGATTGCCGACGAGCAGATCGAGACGATTACGCGCCTCTTCCAGGCCTTCGACGAGGACGCAACCGTCACGTACACGACTGAGGAGGGCGACGAAGAGACTGTTGAACCGGTCAAGATCTACCCGACTGAGCACTTCGGCTACCGGAAGATTCGCGTCGAGCGGCCGCTTCGCCTCAACCTGAAACCCAGTGCGGAACGAATCGAGCGGCTCTGGGACCAGAAAGACTTCCAGAAGCTGGCGGAGTCCAACAAAAACGACCCAGACGCCCGGGCAACGGCTATCGAGGAGGGACAACAGATTCAGCGGCGGATTATCGAAATGCTGACCGACATGCCCGGCGAAGTGCACACGGATTACGCCGCCTTCCGCGACCACCTCAAGCAGGAGCTAACGGCCCACGGCCTCAACGTCAACAAGCCGGTGCGAACGGCGATTCTCGACGCCCTCTCTGAAAAGGATCCCGACGCCGAACCGGTGCGCGACACGAAGAACCGCATCGAGTCCGATACCGATCTGCGCGATTACGAAAACGTCCCCCTCACCGAAGACGTGTTCGACTATTTCGAGCGGGAAGTGGAGCCGCACGTGCCGGATGCGTACGTCGACGAGGACTACACCGACGACGATGAGTTTCTCGGCGATGGGGACGTGGGGCGCGTCGGGTACGAGATCAACTTCAACCGCTACTTCTACGAGTATACCCCGCCGCGCGACCTCGACGAGATTGAGGAGGACCTCCGCGAGGTGCAGCGCGACATTGTCGACATGATGGAGGAGGTCACGGCGTAACGATGGACATCCCAGCCCTCATCAAGGAACTGAACCGGACCGACGAGCACCAGCACATCGAAGCCAAACGCGGGACGGAGGCGGGGAAGGCGGTAATGAAAACCGTCAGTGCCTTCTCGAATGAGCCCGACCTGGGGGGTGGGTACATCCTGTTTGGACTCAAGCGGGATGAAACGACGCTCTTTCCCTCCTACGACATCGTCGGCGTCGATGACCCCGACCAGCTGTCGGCCGACCTGTCGACGCAGTGCAGAGACATGCTGAACCGTCCGGTTCGTCCCCAGATCGAAACGCAAATTGTAGAGGGGGGGCCGATTGTCGGTGTGGAAGTCCCGGAGGCGGGCGCCAGCGATAAACCAGTCTATCTGAAGGGAGAGGGGCTTCCCGGCGGGGCATACCGACGCATTAGCTCGACGGATCAGAGTTGTACGGACGATGACCTCTTCGCCCTCTTCCAGGAGCGACAGAACGAAAGTTACGATCAGTCGATCGTCTCGGATGCGTCGTTGAGGGATATCGATCCGGAGGCCCTTCAGCAGTACCGCGAGGCTCGGGCGGAGATGAAGCCGGAAGCTGAGGAGCTGAATTGGTCCGACGACGAACTGGTTCACGCCATCAATGCCGCTCGGAGACAAGAGGGCATGCTCCGCCCCACTGTCGCCGGCATCCTGCTGTTCGGGAGCAAAAAGGCGCTGTTTCCCGCCGTGCGCGTCGACTACATTCGCGTTCCGGGACGCGAGTGGATCGGACATGCGGACGAGCGCTACACGAGCACCGTCGAGATGCGGGGCCCCATCATTGAGGTCATTCGGCGGGCTCAGGCCGCGGTGATGGACGATCTCCCTCGGGGCTTCTCCCTCGGCGACGATGACATGCATCGACAGGAGCCGACGGCGCTTCCGCGTCGCGCCCTGCGGGAGGCCATCGTCAACGCGGTCATGCACCGCGACTATCGGGTCCACCAGCCCACCCAGATCATCCGGTACTCGAACCGAGTCGAAGTCGTCAATGCCGGCTACTCCCTCAAGGCCGAAGACGACCTCGGGGAGGTCGGATCGCTGCAGCGCAATCCGATCATCGCGACGGCCCTCCACGAAACCGGCATCGCCGAAACGAAAGGCAGCGGCATTCGGGTCATGCGCCGCGAGATGGAGGAGGCGGATCTTGCCCCTCCGACCTTCGAGTCGGACCGGAACGCCAACAAGTTTACCGCCCGCCTCCTGATGCACCATTTCCTCGGGGCCGACGACCGGGCGTGGCTAAAACACTTCGAAAGCCTGTCGGCCGAGCAGATGAAAGCTCTGGTATTCGTCCGGGAAGTGGGCGCCATCGACAACCCCACGTTCCGGCAGCTCAGTGGGGCGGACACGTTGGATGCGAGCACCGCGCTCCGGGACCTTCGCGAAAAGGATCTCCTGGAAAAGCGGGGCGGCGGAAAAGCGACGTACTATCTTCCCACCGAAACGCTCCTGGATCCCTGGGAGGAAATGCAAGGCACAAAGGAGTCTACGTACGACGACCCGAAAACCGGATTATCACAGGAGGGAAGCTCCCCAGATAAGGCCGGAAGCTCCTTGGATAAGAAAAAAAGCTCCCCAGATAAGGCGAAAATCTCCCTAGATAAGGAGGTGCCTGCTGAGATAAGGACGGAATTGGAGGACCTGGGACAGCGAACGAATCCGCAACAATTCCGCCGGGTGTTGAAGCAGCTTTGTGACTGGCAATCGTTGCGGGCCGGGGAAATTGCCGAACTCACGGGCCGCGACGTGAAGTACCTCGTCCAGCAGTACCTGAGTCCCATGATCGAGGACGACGAGTTGGAATACACGATTCCGGAGATGCCGAATCATCCGAAACAGGCCTACCGCACGCCGGACGACTGATCCGTCCCGGTCCGTACGCACATCCCTCCCCTCTGCCGCCCATCTCTCGATTTCGACGCCCCGCATGTCTTCCGATTCGGACGCCCGCACGCCCCTCGCCGACCGCCCCGCCACGACTGCCGGCTACGACACCTATACTGACAGCGGTGTCGACTGGCTCGGCGAAATCCCGGCACACTGGGAGTTGCGCGCTCTGAAGTACTCAGCAGACTTCGTCCAGGAAAAGCTTGACTCAAAGCCGACTGATCTACCATACATTGGACTTGAGCACATCGAGTCCGAAACTGGTAATCTCGCAAAGTATGAAACCGTCGACGATGTAAGTAGCAAGGTGGTGCACTTCAAGGAAGGTGACGTACTTTTTGGCAAACTCCGCCCTTACTTGGCTAAGGTGCTGCTTGCCAATGAGCGCGGGGTGGGCACGACGGAGCTAGTGCCGATGCGCCCTGTGAACGATGTGGACGAAAGATTTTTGAGGTATCAACTTCTCTCGAAGGGGTTCATTGACGTCGTGGACGCACAAACGTATGGAGCGAGAATGCCCAGAGTATCTCCGGATCAGCTTGCCGAACAGAAAATTGCGCTCCCCCCGCCCGGTGAGCAACGCGCCATCGCGGAGTTCCTCGACCGCGCCACCGCCCGCATCGACACGCTCATCGAGAAGAAGGAGCGGCTCGTGGAACTGCTGGAAGAGAAGCGATCCGCGCTCGTCAGCCACGTCGTCACGAAGGGCCTGGACGCCGAGGCCGAGATGCACGACAGTGGGGTGAAATGGCTGGGCGAGATTCCGGCGGGGTGGGACGTGGTTCGGTTGAAGTTTCTGACTTCCCTCGTGACCAGTGGGCCGCGGGGCTGGGCCGAGTATTACAGCGAGGAGGGACCTATCTTTCTGCAGGTGGGAAACCTCTCTCGCGGATCGCTCGACCTCGATCTATCTGAAGTTGAACACGTCAATCCGCCGGAAGACGCGGAAGGGACGCGAACTCGCCTTGAGGGCAACGACTTGCTCCTTTCAATTACAGCCTATATCGGTTCGATTGGGGTCATCCCCCCCGATTTGGGCGAGGCCTACGTGAATCAGCACATTGCACTGGTGCGTCCCCTTTTGGATGAGCGTGCTCACTCGCGGTGGCTTGGATATTGTCTTCTCTCGCGTGTCGGAAAATCCCAGTTCGGAGAGCTCCTGTACGGAGGGACGAAGGACGGTCTCAGTCTTCAGGACGTAAAAGACTTGCAGGTTCTTCTACCACCGCTCGACGAACAACGCACCATCGTCAATCACCTCGACGAGAAGACCGCGCAGATCGACGCACTCATCGAACGGGTGGAGGACGGCATCGAGCGGCTCCGGGAGTACCGCACGGCCCTCATCTCGACGGCGGTGACGGGGGAGATTGACGTGCGGGACGCGGTGTATGCATAGCATTCAATCTTGTACTAAAGACGAAAACTGGCCCCTCTTTCGGCGTTTTTGTGGCTTATCTTGACATATAGCCGAAACGCCGCTTGATTTTCGACGTAGAACCGCCTAGACTAGGAAGCGCTCATGAGCTTTGGATTCTGCCTCGTCAAACATGCGGAAGGGCCGTGGGGAACAGTATACTCCTTTCGCAAAGAGGGAGACGACAAGAGCGAGGTCCAGAAATTCTGGGAGAAGTCTTCCGTACAAGGCGCACATGATTCTGAGGCGCTGTACGACCGGTTGTACGATAGGGAGGAAGGCCTTCTTCACAGCGAATGGTGGGCCCATGATTTTCCACTGCGGCCCAGTCCGCGCCGCGGGTCCAACCCGAACACATGGGCCTGGCTCCGCGACGAAGGCGACGACGTTCGTGACCCCGACCACCCCAACTATCATGCAGATGCGCTCTGGGCACCCATCCCCGTCAAAGACCGGAAGGACCTGGAGGAACCGTATCCGTCCCTTCGCCTCTTCCTCTTCCAGGTGCCGGACGAGCGCTGGAGACCGCCGTACTCCTCGGTCTTTATCATCGGCAACGGAGACGTGAAAGACGTGGACCGGCCGCACCAGAAGCCGGAACTGAAGTCCGCCCTCGGCGATCTTCGGTACGTTCTGAATCGCGTACACGAGCGGATCGAGTGGGAACAGAATTTGCAGATCGTCAAGGACGGGTATCTCCTGAGCGGGGACACATGCTTCGAACCGAAATGACCGCTATGAACGCAACTCCGACTCTTTCCTTTGAGGACCGCGTGGACGCCCGTACCCGCACCCTGTCCGAGGCCGTCGCCTCGCGCATCCGGGCGGTAAAGGGCGACCGGACCCAGGCGGCGCTGGCCGACGAGCTTGGGAAAAGCAGCTCGTCCGTCAGCCGCGATCTCTCCGGCGATGCGAACCTGTCGCTGAGGATCGTGGCCGCATACGAGACCGCCCTGGACGAGACCGTCGTGTCCATTCCGTCCGTCGAGCGTTCGGAAAATCGCGGTCGCCGTCGGCGTCGCCGTCCGGACGGTGGGTGGGCGACACCCGACGTGCAGGCGGACCGCGACGTGGATCCGGTAGAACGTCGGCTCCGGCGCCTGCTCACCCGCTTTTCTCGTCGCCTCCTCCACGTGCTCAACCGCCGGGACGGCATGACGCAGGCAGAACTGGCGAAACAGGTTGGGAAAGACCCGTCGTACGTCAGCCGCGTGCTAGGCGGCGGGGTCAACCTCACCCTGAAGACCATCGCACAATTCGAGGTGGCGTTGAACGCGTGTCTCCTCAAGGTGGAGGGACTCCAGTCGAAGGGCGCATTCACCGGCCGAGGAGAAAAATCGGAATACGTCGACCCCTTCCGTGCGACCAGCGACGGATGCACACTGCGGAATTCGGGGAGACCCACACCGGACGGCTTCCAACGGTGGTTGCAAGGACAAAATCAGGAATGCGTGTCTGACGAACCCGAGATGATGGCCGCATGATTGCCTCCCCGCTTCAACTAGCCGATTTTGAGGCTGCGACGCTCGCCTACAAGCGCTTGGAGGCCGACCCGCCGCCCGACGACGCCGAAATGGGCGTTGGCCTCTCGATCGAAATGGACGCTGAGTTTGATGAGGAGCGGGACGTTCAGCGCCTTCAGCTGGATGTCCGGTACAACAACGAAGAGGATGTCCCCGAAGAAGCAGCTACCTACATTGCCCATCGAGGGCACGTGCGCGTGACGGGGTGGCTGCACTGGGCGAGCGAGGAGGTTGCGGCCCGCGACGACGCAGAGCGCCTCTTGCTCACGAACGGCCTCTCGATGCTCTATGGAATCCCCCGCGTCCGCGTCGCCGACTTGACCGCAGACGGAAGGGATCAACGACTGGTACTCCCAAGCGTCAACTTTCGACCCGCTGTACAGCAGTGGCTTGAAGAGAACGACGACAAACACTCGGAGGCGTAATTTCTCGCAATGACCGGGCGAGCCTCATGTCCATCGACTGGTCCGAGCAAGGCCTGGAAGACCTCGTCACGGACATTCTCACCGGCGAGACGGCGGCCGAACCGCGTGTGGACTACGGCCTGGGCGACGTGACGCCCGGCGGCTACCGGAAGCGCAGCTCGGAGGCCTACGACCGCGACCGCTGCCTCCTCCCCAAGGACGTGTACGACTTCGTGGTGGCCACCCAGCCGGAGACGTGGCGCCGCCTGCGACAGCACTATGCGGACCGCACCCGCGAGCGGTTCGCCCAACGCCTCAGCAGCGAGGTCGAGAAGCGCGGCGCGGTGGACGTGCTCCGCAACGGCGTCACCGACCGCGGCTGCGACTTCGAGATGGTCTTCTTCAAGCCGGAGACGAGCAAGAATCCAGCGCTGCGGGACAAGTACAAGGCCAACGTCTTCACCGTCGTCCCCCAGCTCCGCTACGAGCGCGACGGCGGCACGAAGGCGCTCGACCTCGCCCTCTTCCTCAACGGCCTGCCCCTCTTCACCGCCGAACTCAAAAATCCCACGACGCGGCAGAACTACCGCGACGCGATCCGGCAGTACAAGGAGGACCGCGACCCGCACGAGCCGCTCTTTCAGTTCGGGCGCTGCGTGGCCCACTTTGCCGTGGGCACCGAAGAGGTGTACATGACCACGCACCTGGAGGGCGGGGACACCACGTTTCTGCCCTTCAACCGGGGCTACGACCACGGTAGCGGCAACCCGCCCAGCGCCCACGGCCCGCGTACGAGCTACCTCTGGGAACGGGTGTGGGCGCCGGACAGCGTGCTCAACCTGCTGCAGGACTTCATCGCCGAAATCGAGGAGCGCGACGACCGGGGCCGCCGCACGGGCGAGACCACCCTCATCTTTCCCCGCTACCACCAGCTCCGGGCCGTGCGGCGTCTCGTGCGCGACGCCCGGCAGGCCGGCCCGGGCGAGCGCTACCTCGTGCAGCACTCCGCCGGCAGCGGCAAGAGTATCTCCATCGCCGTGCTGGCCCACCAGCTCGCCTTCCTCCGCGACGCCGAGGACGACGCGGTCTTCGACACCGTCATCGTGGTCACCGACCGCCGCGTGCTCGACAAGCAGATCGCCGACGTCATTCTCCAGTTCGAGCGCACGCGCAACGTGGTGGCCAACGTGCAGACCGGCGCGAGCGGGCTCGCCGAGGCGCTGGAGGCAGGCAAGAAGATCATCGTCGTCACGCTGCAGACGTTTCCGTACGTGTCGGAGGCCATTCGGCAGCAAACGGGCCGCCGCTTTGCCGTGGTGGTGGACGAGGCCCACAGTTCGCAGAGCGGCGAGTATCGGAAGCACCTGCACGACACCCTCTCGGTCAACTCCCTCGACGAGGCGACCGCGCAGGAGGGCGACGTGGACCCGACGGAGCAGGTGGACGAGCTATTGCTGGACGAGGTGCAACTGCGAGGCTCGCAGCCTAACGTAAGCACGTTCGCATTCACCGCCACGCCCAAGGCCCGCACGCTGGAGCTCTTCGGCGAGCCCCAGCCGGACGGATCCTACAAGCCCTTCGACATCTACCCCATGCGGCAGGCCATCGAGGAGGACTTTATCCTCGACGTGCTCAAAAACTACACGACTCGGTCCGAGTACTGGCGCCTGCTGAAGAAGGTGAAGGACGACCCGCGCTACGACCAGACCGAGGCCTCACGCATGCTCAAGCGCTTCGTGCGCGAGCACGAGGAGACGGTGCGCCACAAGGCCGAGATGATGCTCGACCACTTCGACAGCCGGGTGGCGCACCGCATCGGCGGGCAGGCCAAGGCGATGGTCGTCACCCGCTCCCGGCTGCACGCCGTCCGCTACAAGCGCCTCTTCGACCGCCTGCTGGACGAGTACAGCATGCCGTACCGGGCACTCGTTGCTTTCTCGGGCACCGTCGAAGATCAGGGGAAAGAGTACACCGAGGCCGGAATGAACGGCTTTTCCGACAGCCAGACCCGCCATGCCTTTGAGGACGAGGACTGTCGCTTCCTCATCGTAGCAAACAAGTTCCAAACCGGGTTTGACCAGCCGCTCCTCCACACGATGTACGTGGACAAGAAGCTCGGCGGCGTGAACGCGGTGCAGACGTTGTCCCGTCTGAACCGGATCCACCCGCAGAAGGAGGAAACGATGGTGCTCGACTTCGTCAATGAGTCCGACGCCATTCGCGATGCGTTCGAGCCGTACTACGAAACGACGACGCTGTCGGAGGGCACCGATCCGAACGTGCTGCACGACCTGGAGCGGCGCATCCTGGCCCACGGCATCGTCACGGAACCCGACCTCGACCGCTACGCCGAGATCGACGTAGACGCCTCCCTTTCCGAGTCCGAAAAGCGGAAGCGGGCCGAGGACGTGGTCAACGACTGCGTGGACCGCTACGACGCAGCCCCCGAGGACGAACAGGACGACTTCCGGGAGGCGCTCGGCAAGTTCATCCGGCTCTATGCCTTCCTTGCTCAGGTCCTCCCGTACGACGACTTAGATCTCGAAAAGCTCTACCGGATCGGGCGGCCGCTGCTCTCGCAGATCCTGGCGCACATGGAGCCGTCGGAGGTCCCCCGCGAACTGCTCCAGTACGTCGACCTCGAATCCTACCGTACCGTCGAGACCCACACCGGCGACGTGTCTCTATCCTCCGGCAGTGAGTCGCTCCCGGCCCAGAAGGAGCACGGGGGCGACGGTCGCAAGACGCCGAGCCCGGAGGAGCCCCTCTCCGAAATTCTCCGCCTGCTCAACGAGCGCTTCGCCTACGACTTCACGGAGGGGGATCGGGACTTCATCAAGCGCCTGCAGTCGAACATCTTCGAGCACGACGTGGTGCGGACCAGCATTCGGGTCAACGGCCCGCGTGAGGCCCGGCTCACTTTCAACGAGGTCGCCGAAGATGAACTTCAGGACCTGATCGACGACAATTTTACGCTCTACAAGAAAATCGTCGACAACGACGCCTTCTCACGGCTGCTGTTCGACTACCTTTTCGACCGCTGCGTGGAGGCGACTGAGAAGAGGAGCGAGTGAGCTCCGCCAGGCCTTCCACAATCTGAGCCCATAAGGGATCGCTGTGGGTATTCTTCCAATGGTGTCGGGTTGCCTTCATGCCCCGCGACCGACATTTTGGAGGTGCCCAGTGTTCTTTCCTCCCTCGTGACCCGGAGCTGCCGCGATGCAGGTCGAGACCCATCATACCGACGGCACCCTGATCGTGCGGCCCACGGGCGACTGGACGCTCGACCGCCCCC
>ERZ1034519.207-NODE-207-length-10832-cov-3.764313_pt1 | contig 10832 bp, 16 predicted proteins | sample MGYA00520655_ERZ1034519 | MGnify/ENA primary metagenome ERZ1034519 (study PRJEB33760, sample SAMEA4777702) | hypersaline lake metagenome | biome: hypersaline environment; feature: brines | place: Spain | collected 2012-08 | depth 0 m ...
AGCCTAACGCGGACTCTCCTACCGAACTCATTATCAAGGAGTCTGAGGTGTCTGGTGGTTCGGACTATGCTCTAACTGTAAGCGGAGACGCCACAAACTTCGGCATTTCTCTGTCTGGAGCTTGGCTTTTGTCGGACGCAAACCTTTCGGTCAAAGACGACACGGACGCAGCTTCCGGAGGGGGTTCCACAAATCTCGAAATCAAGGCTTACAAAAACTCTTTCGCAAACAAAGAGATTGAAAACTTTGAAGACGCTCTACACGAAGAGATTAACAACGTCATATGGACAGAAGACGTAGAATCAATTCGTTAACCTCTATTTATAGTAGAGAGTGAAAAGGTTTTATCTAAATAGCTAACACAACTTTATGGCAAACGGACTCCGTGACGCTTTAAGTACACTTTTTTCTTCAAACGTAGTCGTTCACAACGTTGGCGGCGATGACATTAAGGTGGTTGACACCTCAAATATCCAGTCTGTCGCTCAAGCCAACTCCGGGGCAGCTACCCCTCCACGTTCTGGAGGACTTGGTAGTGGCGGCGCGCCTTCCATCGGAGGAATGAGCGGAATTGGCCAAGGCCAGTCCGCATACGCAGACAGCCTTCCAAGGCGCCGCCGATATCACGACTACGAGCTTATGGAAAACGACGCCATTATTCACTCTGCCTTGGACTTCTACGCAGACGAGGCGGTTCAAGAAGACGAGCACGGCGACGTTTTGACGATTGAAACAGAGCACCCGGAGATTCACAAAATTCTCGATAACCTCTACAATGACGTAATCAACGTCGACTTCAATCTCCGGAGCTGGATTCGGGACATGGCAAAATACGGAGACAGTTTCATCCGGCTTTACATCGACTATGAGAGCGGAAACAATATGGGGATTTACAACTGCGACGTGCTTTCTCCATATCACGTAGATCGGGTTGAAGGAGACGATCCATCGAACCCGTTTGAAGTCAAGTTTCAATACGACGGGCCGAAAGGCGAGGGGGAGCTTGGATACTGGGAAGTCGGACACTTTTCTATGCGAGACTCTTCTTACGCCCCGTACGGCAGAAGTTGCCTTGAGGGCGCTCGAAAAGTGTTCAAGCGGCTTGTAATGATGGAAGACGCTATGCTTATTCACCGCATTATGCGTGCTCCAGAGCGCCGTGTGTTCAAGGTTGACGTTGGAAACGTCAAGTCCGGAAAAATCGACTCGTATATGGAGCAAATCATGAACGAGTTGAAAGGGCAGCCCCTCATTGACCCTGAAACTGGCGAGTACGACTTGGAGTTTAACCTGATGAACATGATGGACGACTACTACATGCCAGTGAGGGGCAAAAACGACGCCACCGAAGTAAGCACGCTCAACTCTCTAAGCTGGAACGGCATCGAAGACATTGAGTACTTGCGGAAGAAAATGATGTCTGCGCTTCGTGTTCCAAACGCATTTCTCGGTTATGAGCAAGATATTGAGGGCAAGGCGACCTTGGCGCAAGAATCAATCAAGTTTGCCAACCTTGTAAGCCAAATCCAAAAAGTCGTCGCCAACGAGCTTACCAAAATCGGAATCGTCCACCTCTTTTCTCAGGGAATCCGTGACGAGCGGCTTGTTGACTTTTCTCTCGGGCTTACTCACCCTTCTCACTTCGTCGAGCAGCAGAAGCTCGATCTACTTGAAAGCAAATACAACCTTGCGCGAACTGCTTCCGAAGAAAACATTCACTCGACGAAGTGGATGATGCGCAATTTGTTCAACATGGACGAAGAAGAGATTCAAAGAGAGCGTCGCCGGAAGATCAAGGACTGGAAGCGAGAGTTCGTCAAAGAACAGCTTACAAGAGAGGGAAACAACCCAATCGAAACCGGAATGTCTTACGGAACGCCCGGAGACTTGGCTATGTCTGGGGCTTCGGAACTCAAAAACTTCAATGATGGAGAAGATATCGAAGAAGATCCGGATGACAACGAAGGATATTCTCTCGATCCGGGAGATCCATTTGACGACGCCGACCAGTCGAGCGCAGACTACAAGACCACTTCCGGCGACGTTACCCACAACTACCAAGGCGGCTCGCCGCTTGCGGCGGCCGTGCGAAAAGCGCAGAACAACACCGAGCTTCTTCAAGAAAGCGTGCGGCAGCACGGAGAGCTTATCCGTGAAAGCTTTGAAGAAGAGAAAGAAACCCAAGAGCCGCAAGCAGATGGCGACCTATCGGACATCAAGTGGATGCAAGAAGAACAAGTTATTAAAGATGACTTTTAATCCGATATATAACTACTGAAGCGAAGATTGTGTTAACAAAAAAATCAGTATAATAACACTATGCAATCATTGAAGCGTGGAAAACTTATTGATAAAGATACGCTTTCATTTAAATCTACGAAGAAGGATTCATAAAACAAGATTGGTAACTATGCAAAAAATCAATCATAAGAAGTATCGAAATACCGGATTGATCTGGGAAATGCTTACCCGGCAAGTGACTTCCGACATACTTGAAGGGCTAGACGAGTCGGATGCTACGAAGATTTTGAAAGAGTATTTTGGGCGAGATACCGAAATCGCCAAAGAGCTTGAGCTTTACCAGCTCTTGATCAACGAGAACTTTGAGAAAGAGCAGCAAGCCAAAGACTTTCTTCAAGAAGTCGTCAAGACTCGAAAAAAGCTTGACACCGAAAAGCTTCAAGAAGAGAAGTACCAAATTATCGGTGATATCAAAGACAAATACCCGCTTAAAGAGTTTTTCAAGAGCCGGGTCGATAACTACAGGGAGCTTGCGAGCGTATACAAGGTGTTTAAGGGGCTTACGGAAGACGTTGAGTACGACCCCTCTGATCTTGTGGAATCGAAATACACGATTCTAGAGCATGTTACAAACGGCAGCACCGACGGCGAAGAAGAGAAAAGCGAGCTTAAGCAGAAGTTCAAAGAAGAAAGCCGTGATCTTCGCCTTCTAGCCCAAAAGGTGATGATCGACAAGTTCAATAAGAAGTATGGCGAACTTCTTCCCGAGCAAAAAGAAGTACTTCGCAAATACATCAACAACATCTCCAACACAAACAATCTTCGCGAAGACATAAACGAAAGAGTCGAAACGCTCAAGTCTGATCTCCGGAAGCTCCGAAAGAAAATTGACGAAGAAGTCGTCGATATCAAAGTCAAAGAAGCAACCAATCTCATTGACGAAATCAAAGCGGAGGGCGGGCAAGTCCGTGACGACGAGATCAGCAATATCTTGATGTACTACCAGCTTCGAGAAGATATCAAGAGCGCACTCAAAAAGAAACAAGCTGCATAAATGAAACTCACAGAAGACAGGCTTCGCCAAATCATTCGAGAAGAGTTTAACGAGATGGGGGGAGGCTCTAAGTACGCGATTTATGAAATTCGCGCTGAAGAGCTTCCACAGATAAAAAATGGAGAGCGGGTAGCCGATTTCGGCATCAAAATAAAAGATGGAAGCATTCCGGTTCTCCAAAATTGGGCACAACGCCAAAACTGGATGTTCCGGCCCGACAGGGAAGTCCCATACGGAGAAGGGTACTTCGTTGAGCAAGGAAGAGTTGAAGAGAAGTATTACCTAATTGGCAAAAACAAATAAACAGCTATGAGTCTCAAAAGTCTCATTTTGGAAGACGAAGAGCTTTCCGACGTCGACGTTGAAGAGGGCAAGATGTCCGATATTTTGGGCGTGCCCGAAGATGAAAGCATTGCCGACGCTTACGACGGAAGCCCTGAAGACGCCGCACGAGAGGTGGTCGATGCAGTTGGAGAGGATGAAGCGGCTTCGATGATCAATTATGCCGCCAACATTTCCGGAGACGAGTTCCTTGAAGGAATGCAGGACGCTCTAAAGGACATTAACGAGCACAGGCAGTTTCGGGAAGCGGTGAGAAGCTTGATCAAACAAGAGCTTTCCGAAATGACGACCACGGCAGCGGGGGGAGGATACCAAACTCCGTTTGCCTTTGGCGATGAAGACGACGAGAAAAAAGAAGACGATCTCGAAGAGTTCCTTGACACGTACGGTTGGGAAATGGCAGAGCTTGCCAAAAAAGCCCGTGAAAACGAGCTAAGTGAAGAAGAGCGGAAGAAAGTAAAAAGCTACATTCGCCGGGTCCGCTCGATGCGAGACGGCGAAGTTTCCAGATACCGGAAAAAATCAAATTACCTTCCACAAAATGAAAATTAAAGAATCCGACTTGCGGAAGATCATTCGCCGTGAAGCCCGTGCTATGAAGGGCGACGGCAAAAGTCTTCTGAGTGAAGACGAATTTACAGATTCAGAGTATCAAGAAATTGTTGAGATCATTCGAGCTGAACTTGCACGAGTATTTCACACGTTTTACCGAAAAAGAAACTTTTGGACCTAATTTAATACAAACTTATGGCAGACAACAGGCAACTACTTATCGATTGGAGGCCATTTAACCCCTCCAAAAATATGATTACCGAAGCCACAGGTGGAGAGCCGATGAAGGTGAAAGGCGTTCTCCAACGGGCAGAGGCCAAAAACCAAAACGGCCGTGTGTATCCAAAAGACGTTTTGAAAGAAGAGTCTGAGCGGTACAAGAAAGACCGTGTGAAAGAAAATCGGGCCTTGGGAGAACTCGATCATCCGGACTGCTTCACCGAATCGGCGGAAATTCTTACCGATAGTGGTTGGATGTCCTTTGAAGAGTTGAATGGGGAGCGCGTATGCACGCTCAACCCGGAAACTCGCGAAGTCGAATACCAAAAGCCGACGAAAATTGTCAATGAAGAATATGAAGGAAAAATGATCGAAATTGATCACAGAAACCTTTCAACGAAGGTGACGCCAAATCACCGTTTTTACCTCATTGACAGGTACGGTGAGAGCTATTATGCGACCGCCCAAGAGCTTTTCGAGAACCCCAAAGAGCACTCTCATTCGAGAATTCCGAAAACCGCTGAAAACGGATTCTCAAGCGATGTGAGCGGACCATTCAATCCATTTGGGATTGAAGATGAAGTGTTCTTCAAGTTTCTCGGAATTTGGCTTGCTGACGGATCTACCACGGCGGCTGACTACAAGAAGGATTTGGTTCAGATTACTCAAGTCAAAGAAGAATTTTCAGAAGAGATTCGGCAGCTTCTCGGATCTTTTCCGAATGAATTGAATTGGAAGGAATATAATCGAGAAAACGGCGCTGGAAATAATAAATCAGCATTCCGACTGAAAAACAAAGAGTTTCGAGATTATCTTCGAACCAATTTTGGTGAAGATTGTTACTCGAAAAGCATTCCGTCATTCATCAAAAATGCACCCAGCCGCTTGCTTGAAAATCTGATTGAGTGGTTCCAGAAAGGAGATGGTCGAGATATTGATACTGTTGTTGACGGTCGAGAATACAACCGAAAAGAAGTGTTTTCGACTTCAAAAGATCTAATCAACGATCTTCAAGAAATAGTTATAAAGACTGGCGGTAGTGGGAATATCACCGAACATAATACAACAGAAGATTATGAGTACGGCGGTCACACTGTAAAAGCTAAAAATAAGTCGACGCTTTATCAACTTCATCGTTCGACAACGAAAAGCGTATACACGGACCCCCGACACTTTGACGTAAGTGAAACGTGGTATGACGGAAATATTCACTGTGTTTCCGTTCCAAACAGCACGATTTATGTTCGGGATAATGGAAAGGCGTTTTGGAGCGGAAACAGTGAAGTTGTAAATCTTCAAAACGCCAGCCACCGGATTACTTCGATGGAGTGGCAAGGAAACGATCTCGTTGGAGAGGTTCAGGTTCTTACGACGCCTTCCGGCAACATTCTTCAAGAACTGTTTCGCAATAACGTCAACGTGGGAATCTCCAGCCGCGGGCTCGGGTCTGTCAAAGAGTCTGCAGACGGGACGCTGATCGTCGGAGACGACTTCGAGCTTATCGCTTTTGACTTTGTTTCAAATCCATCGACGCACGGGGCATTTATGGAACCGGAGCGGATAACAGAAAACTCCGATCTGAAGCTTATCAAAGAAGCGAAACAAGCTCAAGAAAGGCAAAACGTATGGAATCCCGTTGAAAATAGAGTTTCTGAAATTATTTCTGAGATGAATTGCAAATTTAAGGGAAAATGCGATATTAACTAATTTATGATTAATCATGATGGTTCGAATCCAGATGAACACTTTTCAAAACAAAATAAAACAACAATGAACGAATCAACACTTAGATCGATTATTCGAGAAGAAATCAAACAGGCAGTCAATGAAGTTGGAATGCAGCAAAGGCGAGTAAACCAGCCGAAGCAACTCCGAAAAGCGGTCTCCGGAAAAAAGGTTCAAAGCGCAACCGGAAATCTCGCCGGAGACACTTACCAATACGAGCTTGACTTTCCGAACGGCGAAAAGCTTTTGATTCAAAACCCAGACACTTTGCTTTTCAATGAAAGGTAACAAAAAGCTTATAGAGCGAGTTACACGTCGGGTTAAGCTTCGTCTTGTTGAAGACGCCGAGCAAGACCGCCTGTTCCGGCAGCAAGCGGTCGACGTGTATGAAAGCCTTGTTGATTATCTCAAAAGCGGTGGAGAGTTGATCGAGTTTGGCAGGGTGGTGACAATCGATATGTTCACCGACTTGGAAGAACAGGCGCCAAACCCTCTTCAAATCCGCTTTGATGAAGAGAGGAAAAGTTCAACCGACGCGGCGTATAGAAACACCGCAGACGGGCCGGAAATTGTTTTGTTCGTGCTTGAAAAAGACATATACGACAGCGTTGAAGAGGCTCGAAGAGAAATGGTTCGTGGGCTTCAAAACCACGCCAAAGTGTTTATGCACGAATACATCCACTACCTTGACGACCGCCGAACAGAGCTTGGAATTGAAGATTTGGCCGGTTACGAAACTGGTGGAGGAAAGAGGAAAATGAGTGTGTACTACTCCGATCCGATTGAAGTGAACGCTTATTTTCAATCCGGACTCGCCCAGCTCGAGTCTACGCTTGAGGTTCCCGGCGTTTTGGACACACATATGAAAAGAAACTGGAACGAAAGCTTTCGGGACTTCAAGGATTGGTTTTTCGACGAGCACATTCCTCCACGAATGCAGTTTAACATTGACGACGACCAAGAGAAGCGGCTGATCAATCGGCTATACGGCTTTTGGGAAGAAGTGATAATGCAAAAATATACATAAAACAAAATGAAGGACTTGCAAAAACTTTTTGAAAACTACTTGCGGTCTACTCCTGTACGTTCTCCGTTTTCGCAGACAAACTATTACAGCGGCGGGAACGTTGATGGAGGAAGCTTCCAAGACTTGACAGACCTGTACAACTCGACGTACCGCACGCACTACAAAGGCGTAAGCGAAGGCGAAGAAGAAGATCGACGCGGCTTCTCGCGAGTTATGTACAGCGAGCCGCTTAACGTTTTGGTCGCTTACCCAAGGGAAGGTGCAGAGCGGTTTGAAGAGCAGCTAAACCAAGGAGAGTGCCTTGTGAAGTTCGGCCTCAAAGCCGCTCGTGGGTTTCGGAAAGACTACCGCTTTCTTGATCACTCGATTCCGGGTGCAGGAAAGCTTGCGGTCGATGAAGAGACTGCAGACCGGATCATTGAAGAGCCGTTCAAGGCGATTCGAGAAGTCCGGCCGAAGTACACCCGAAACTTCGGAGAAACCCCCGTTGAGCGAATTGATGAATCCGTGCAGAGGCAGGTGAACGGACTCGTACGAGAAGAGCTTGACCAGATGCTTTCCGAAAGCATCGACGTAAACTTCGACAATCCGAAGCGGCTTTGCAAGCTTATTCGAAAGCGCCAGCTTGAAGAAGACTTGACACGGCTTGAAGACGCTGCCCTTGACCTTTGCGCCGACTCGATTCGCGAAGGCGATTCGCTTTCTTCGATTGAGGCGAACCTTTTGAAAGAAACGATCAAACGATATGAATAAGTCAACTTTCATTGACCGGACCATAAAGACGCTTTTCAACGAGCACATGCCGCCGGGAATGGAAAAGGCGAAAATGGCTCTTAAAGAGCGCCAGCGGCCCCCGGAAAAGCTTGAACAAGCGGCTTGGCAGCTCTACGAGTACAAATCAGAAGACGAAGCTGCGGTGAGAAAGAAAGTCCGCTCCGCAGCAAAACAAGTTGTAACCGAAGCGACACACGGCGCTGGAGATTTGGAGTTCGGGCTTTTGGCTCCGAGAAGCGAAGACGCAGAGATTGAGAAAACGTTTGAAGCAAGCAGCGAAACGCGCGTTTTGGAGCTTGCCCGCCGATATGCAGAAGAGCAAAACTATTCGATTGAAGAGCCGCCATCTGGATCCGAAAGTCTTTTGGATTGGCGTTTCGACGGCAGGCGTCTTACAAAACTTAACCGATAAAAACTGTTATGGAAGACAACTGGTTTGAAGACCACGACAAACTTACCGAAGACCAGAAGAAGATTCTGTACAACGAACTCAAGAAGTTCGACGAGTACGGAGAGTCTGTCTACCAAGAGGATGACCTGCGGAAAATTGCGGCGAAGTTTGAAGCTCTTACCGAATACGCCAAGCGGTACCTCAACGAAAAAGCAGATCAAACCTTCGATCAAGTGACGATTAACCGAAACATGAAAGAGCTTGAGAAGAAGGTCCGAAAGTTCAAGAAAGAGGCCAAAAAGACACAGAAGCACCAAAATCGGCTCACGGCTCTTTACGACGACATCGGAATCATCTTTGACCGCTACTTTGGAGTCGGAGAGAAAGAAGAAACCGAAACGATTAGCGAATCTGAAGAAAAGCTTCGGGGGCTTATTCGGGAGCAAATAAACAACGTTTTGAAAAATGAATGAGAAAACCAAAGACTTTTTGTGGGAACGCTTAACGTCACGAAAACTTCACGTGATGATAGTCGGATTCGTGACGGCCACAATTTTTGTGATAAACGGGATTATCACACCAGACATTTGGTCGAGTTTTGTAAAATACACGTTTGCCATCTACGTTGCAGGAAACTCTTTTGAACACTTTGCCAACCAAGGAATCAAGTTAGGAAAGCCAAAACCAATGACAAAATCGCAATATCATCAAAAAGAAGAACAACAAAAACAGCAATAAGTTATGCCAAAAAACTACAACAACGCTTACGGAGTAGAAGTCAAAAACGACAAAGTCGATAAAGCCCTTGAGGTGTTTGACCGGAGGGTTCGAAAGTGTAAGCGAATGCTCAAATGGAAAAACAAACAGTACTACACGAAACCTTCCAAAGAGAGAAGGCTTGAAAAGAAGCAGAAAGAACGCAATGCCCGGCTTTCCGCAGCCGAAGACCAGTGGTGGAAACGCGAAGAGCATCTGAAAAACCTTGATTAACGATATGAGCTTTCAAAGCACAACAGCAATTGTTCTTAAAAGGGGTGGAAATCTACTCAAACTAACCGACGTTCCATCCAGCCCGCCAGTATCATCCGGGTGGAGAGAGACTATGGATTATTCGTCTGTCAATGGAATACTGGGTTCGAATCCTAGGCAGGACGCAGAAATAGTGATTAAACAATCGATTGACGGACAAACCGTTGATAAGTCAGAAACTATTGTCGCTTCGAAGATTGGACAGGCAGAAGCATTTGAAGTTCGGATTATAGCAGACTATGTGAAAGTCGACTTGAACATTACGGGAGATCCGACGAACGTTCGAGCAATTACGTACATGAGCACAAGAGCATCAAGTCAACTCAAATAATTTATGAAACTTACAGAAAAGAAACTACGGTCTATTATCCAAAAAAGAGCTTCAGCAAATTCAAGAAGCAGAAGATGAAACTGCGACCTTAGATTAAATAACATTTAAGCGAGGAGTTGAAGGTTCTTCGTTTAATCAAATGATGGTTGAAAACCAGACGATAACGTTTCGTGAAGTAACGTCTGCAGTAACAACAGTATATGAAGTTAAAGCAAATAATATCAAAGAAGAAAAAGGCGAATTTCGCAACGTTGTTGTAAATAAAGTTTCTAAAAGAAAAGGAAAAGGCAAGTTTGCATCTCTTGATAACGTTTTGATTACCACAAAAAAGGGTCAAAAATTTCAAGCAACAAATCCAACTTACATAAGAAAGAAACGGTTTGCAAGTAGATACAAATAAATAATACATTATGAAACTCACTGAAACCAAACTACGATCTATAATTCGAGAAGAACTTCAAAACCTTTCAGAAACTTCACGTACCGGAGTTGGCGGTCGTGTAAGCGGAATGGAAGATCGACTTGAAGTTTATGCAATGCCAAATCCGGAAGCAGGCAGGTACGGCGGTCCTCGAAGCATTGAAGTGTTTGTCCGAAGGCGGGGGCCAAATCACGTAGAGTTTGTTGAAGCTATGGGACCGCCCGGAAATATGATTGAAGCTCCGGGCTTCAACGAACAATACGGAGACATCCTTGCTCGTGAAATCGAGGAAGGCAAAGGAGAAAATGTAACTGACCACTACACACAATCTGAAATTCAAGACCGACTTCGGTATTAGAAAAAATAAACAGATATGATATCATACGAAATTCGGACAGACGACAAAATCACGACCGCTTCATCTGATCGGCTTATCGATCCGCAAGAGGCGAGGGAGCTTCACAATTGGGAGCTTGTTCCGCAGTCTGGAGACCCGATTACAGTTGCGGTGATGGACAGCGGAATCGATGAAGAGGTTGCAAAAAGCCATCCTTGGTTCGCTGAAGCAACCTTAACGAAACAATACGACGCCACAGGGCAAGGCACCGGAGAAGACGCCGTTGGGCACGGTACAGGCTGCGCTTCGATTATCGCAAATGCGGTATCGGAGGTGGAGCTTTACGACGTCCGGATTTTCGGTGGGAGCGGAGCAAATCAAGGGTTCGG
>ERZ1034519.209-NODE-209-length-10791-cov-13.315481_pt1 | contig 10791 bp, 4 predicted proteins | sample MGYA00520655_ERZ1034519 | MGnify/ENA primary metagenome ERZ1034519 (study PRJEB33760, sample SAMEA4777702) | hypersaline lake metagenome | biome: hypersaline environment; feature: brines | place: Spain | collected 2012-08 | depth 0 m ...
TGAACGCCCTGCTCGGCTACTGCGAGGCGCCGGACTGCCGCCGCAAGGTGCTCCTGAACTACTTCGGCGAGGACATGGGGGGCGACACGTGCGGCAACTGCGACAACTGCCTGCGCCCGCCCGACACCTGGGAGGGCACCACGGCCGCCCAGAAGGCGCTCTCCTGCATCGCCCGCACCGGCCAGCGCTTCGGCAGCGGCCACGTGACCGACGTGCTGCTGGGCAAGGACACCGAGAAAATCCAGCGCCACGACCACGACACCGTCTCCACCTACGGCATCGGCGCCGACCGGTCGAAGGCCGAGTGGCGGTCCGTCCTCCGGCAGCTGGTGGCGAAGGGCATGGTGGAGGTGGACGTGATGGGGTACGGCGCGCTCACGCTCACCGAAGACTGCCGCCCGGTGCTGAAGGGCCGCGAGACGGTCGCCTTCCGCGACGGGGCCGCGGCGTCGGCCTCGCCCAACACCACGAAAACCGCGACCGACGATCCCCTCCCGGCCGACGGCCCGGAACGGGAGCTGTTTGAGGCCCTCCGGGAGCGCCGCACGCAGATCGCCACGGACCAAGAAGTGCCGCCCTACGTCATCTTCAACGACAAAACGCTCCGTGCCATGGTGGAGCACCGGCCGCAGTCCAAAAGCGACTTCCGCGCCCTCCACGGCGTGGGGGACGTAAAGCTGGAACGGTACGGCCGGCAGTTCCTCGACACGATCCGCGAGCACACGTGAACGCACGAAGCACATGGACGCACAGAAATAGCTCAGTGTCGTCTGCTCTCCGAAAAGGAGCCTGAGGGAGAGGGCAGTGTGACGAACTCGGGGCTCTGTGCGGCCATACGGATTCCAGAGCCGTTTCTCCCATTTGGACATCAAAGGCCCATGCACCGAACCGTGTCTGCCGGGCTCCGGCTTGTGCTGCTCGTTGGCGTGCTGTTGATCACCGGAGTGAGTTCGGGACAGGCGCAGGCCCCCCGCGGGACGGGCGACGGGACGGCGGCCCTCGAAGGCTGGCCCCGCTCGCTGCCCACCCTCCTCGACGAGATGGGACAGGACGCGCCGTACCTGTTGCCCCGCATCGACTCGATGGCGCTCGACTACCGGTACGCCGCGACCGACACCACGTCGCGGTGGTCGTTCGTTGTCAACTGGCGCCCCGCCGAGCGGGTGCTCTACGAAGGCGAAGTCTTGCCCTGGCGCGAGCGGCCGGCGGGCGTCCGCATGACGAACGTCGAGCTCCGGGCCAACGTGCGGGTGGACGGCGAGAAGCGCGCCGAGATGATCATCGGTGTCGACAGCATGGCGCTCCGCCCCGTCCCCGACCGGTTCGCGTTCAACGTGACCGTGCCTCACGAACGGGTTTTCCTCGACGTCTCCCCGACCGAGGCGCGTCGGATCCTCGCGGAGGGGGCGACGCTCGAAGGCCTCGTCGTGGAGCGGATGGGCTTCACGTCGGACGCGGCCGAGCGCACCCCCCGCACCGGAGACGGGGAGGCCCGCGAGCGCCGGCCGGAGCCGTCCCGATCGCCGAGCATCTACAGGCCCCGGTCGCGCATCTACATTGGCTGGCGGGTGGCGCCGCGCCCGTACTACGTCGGGGGGCAGGACGAGGATGATGACCGCACCCGACGCCCCCGGGGCGAAACGGTAGGCCGCTCGGCGGCGGACACGGAGCGGTCGGAGAAGACGGGCCGAGACGAACGAACGGAGGGGCGACGGGGCGCCAGGGATGATTCCGGGAAGGAGGGCGAGGACGATGAGGCAGACACGGAGGGCCGCTCTCGCGTTGAGGAGATTCTCTCGGACGAGGACGACGAGGAAGACGAGGACGAAGAGGAGACCGACCTTGGCATTCCTGCGCTCGGGGCGGCGGCCGCCGTGGGCATTGTCGCCTTCGCGGGGGGCACGGCCGGCCTCTACGGGCGGGGCGACACCCCCATCGGACTGGCCTCCGGCTACACGCATCCACGGGGCGGCGTCCAGCTCCAGGCGGCCGTCAACAGTGCCGTCCTGGAGGACGGCCCCGATCAGGAGCTCAGCGTCCGCGCCCTCGGCTTCTACGACGTGTTCGAATCGCGCGTCCAGCCGGCCCTGGGGCTCGGTGCGCACATCGATCCCCAGGCGGGGCGTGACTGGGATCCCGTCGTCTCGGCCGGGGTCGTGGGCAACCTCGGACGGGTCGTGCTCTACGGCGGGCTCGACGTGGTGCACGGGACGCCCGAGGTTGGCATCTCGTACAACTTCCGCTACGACGGCGGGGACGAGTGAGCGCCCGGGGCGGGACCAAGGAGACGCCCCTGTCTGCTAGGAGGGAGCTGGGCCAAAAACCGCGGTACGGCCCCCGTCCGTCCTGTCCACGCCGACCGGCGCCAAAAAGGAATCCCCGGCGTGATCAATAACAGTAATAGAAAGCGGTCGCCTGGTGCGAGGGCTCTGACGTCGGTCCGTGGCCGAAAACCGTCCCGACCGCCCCGGACGAGTCGGAGCCCAGACCACAGCGGGTTGGCGGAGGGCGTCCGGCAACGACTGCGTAGCCTGAGACGGCCCGGTGGAAAAGCAGCAGCCGAAGGCCTCTCGATTCGGACCACCACGGGAGAATTGTCGCTCCCGTATCCCCTGTGTTCGGGCACACGGTTGGGGAGGCATCGTCCCCACCCGCGTGAACGTCCGGTCGCCGGCCGCTGCAGACGAGAATTTTTCGTATGTGGAGCCCGTTCGAAGAGGAGACTCAGGCTCCGTGAGATTCCACGGCACCACAGACGAGGCGCACACGAATCGAGGAATTCACAAAGCCACGTTCCCGCACGACCTCCACGCATCGGCGCTGAGGAAGGGTTTTCGCGGTGAAACAATAACAGTAATAAACAGCGGTCATTTGATACTTTGGCGCCAGAAACCTACCGTACAAGACACGCTTAGTGAGCACGTGCTCTCCGGGGTCGTGCTGTCGTGGCATGGCGGCAGGAACGCGCCGATGGGTGCTCCTGCGTCACGGGGAAAGTCCGGTGGAAGGCCGGCGCTGCCGCGCAACGGTTCCAGCCCGAATGCCCGCTCGGAGAGCGATCACGTCCCCTTGGGCCGCCGTGCCGGAGGGGGAGCCCTGCGCGTCTCAAGGGCATGTGGTCCGTGGCGTACGAGTTGATTGACGGCATTGGCCGGACCGTTCCGGGCAGTTCGCTCCTGCTGCCGGGGGCCGTCCTGTATTGCATCGCCTCTCTCAGCGCGCCCTGACCTTCGCGACGCGCGCCAACCGTCCGAGGTCCTTTTTCTACTAACCGAGCGCTCAGTTATGTCCCAGAACCCCTCCTCTACAGACTCTTCGGCGGCCGACGTGGCCGCCCCGGCCGAATCGACCAACGGGCACGCCTCCAACGGCCACCGCGTCAACACCCGGTCGGGACGAAACGGGTCGCACCAGTACCAGCTGTCCGAAAGCGACCTCATCACGGACGACCGGACGAACGACGACATCTTCGAGACCGAGATCTCCGAAGAGGTCTACGGGCAAAACTACCAGTACGGCACCGACGACCGGGTGCCGGACACCTGGTACCGCAACGCGCGGGCCATGGCCCAGGTCGAAGACGACACCGACATGTGGACCCAGCGCTTCTATCAGCTTCTGAGCGGGAAAGGCCTGGGCACCGGTCCCTTCCCCTTCACGCCCGGCGGACGCATCTTCGCCAACGCGGGCACCGGCCTCGGCAAGGCCACGCTCATCAACTGTTTCGTGTCGGGCTTTCAGGGCCACGACCAGGACTCGATGGACGAGATCCAGGCGGAGCTGACCCGCCAGGCCAAGATCCTGGCCTCGGAGGGCGGCTACGGGTTCTGCGCCCACATCATGCGGCCCCGCGGGGCCCGCATCGGCGGCGTCGGCTCCATGACGCCCGGCGCGGTGCAGATGCTCGACGTCTGGAATAAGCAGGCCGCCACCATCGTCGCCGGCTCCGGCATGAAGTCCGACCGCGACGACGTGAAGGACAAGATCCGCAAGGGCGCCCAGATGGTGACCATGGGCATCTGGCACCCCGACATCATCGAGTTCATCGAGGCGAAGCAGGAGCCCGGGCGCCTCCACAAGTTCAACATGTCGGTCCTCATCACCGACGAGTTCATGGAGGCGGTCAAGAACGACGACACGTGGGCGCTTCGCTTCCCCGACTACGAGAACGAGAAGGAGTTTTACAAGCAGCACTGGGACGGCAACCTGAAGGCCTACCAGGAGAAGGGCGGCACGGTGAAGACGTGGACAGACCCGGCCACCGGCGAGCCCGCCGTCTACGAGGCGCGGGAGATCTGGAATCGGATCATGGATTCCACCTACAACCGCAACGAGCCCGGTGTCATCTTCGTCGACACCATCAACAAGGAGAACAACTTGGGCTACGTCGAGCACATCAACGCCACGAATCCGTGTGGCGAGCAGGTGCTGCCGGTCGGCGGCGTCTGCCTGCTGGGCAACCTGAACGTCACGCAGCTCGTGGACCGGGAGGCGGGCACGATCGACTACGATCTCGTCGACGACCTCGTCCCGCTCGCGGTGCGCTTCCTCGACAACGTCAACGACCTCAGCTACGTCCCGCTGGAGGAGCAGCAGCGCAACCTGCAGGAGAAGCGCCGCATCGGCCTCGGCCACTACGGCGACGGCTCGGCCCTCATGATGATGAAGACCCGCTACGGCTCCGAGGAGGGCGCCCGCGTGATGCGCGAGTTCCAGGAGCACCTCGCCAACCAGGCCTACCAGGCCAGCGCGCGCCTCGCCGAGGAGAAGGGCGCGTTCCCGCTCTTCGACAAGGACGAGTACCTGTCGAGTCCCTTCGTCCAGCGCCTCTCGGACAAGACGAAGGAGATGATCGGCGACCTGGGGCTCCGCAACAGCCACCTGCTTAGCATCCAGCCGACGGGCAACACGTCCACGTTGGGCAACGCCCCGTCGAGCGGCATCGAGCCGGTGTTCATGCACAGCTACATCCGCACCTCCGAGCAGCCGGCCCTGCCGGAGGGCATCAACCGGCCGTCCATGTCGCCCGACGCCTACGAAGTGGGGCAGGACATCGACGCCGACGGGACGGCCTGGACCGCCGAGGAACAGGGCGACGAGACGGTGCTTCGCTGCCAGGAAGAGGGCTACACCCACTGGCAGATTCACCCCACGCGCGACATCTGCAAGGACCAGGAGGTGAAGGACTACGCCGTGCGCCATATGGAGACGGACGGCACCTGGGACCCGGACGCCGACTGGGCCGTGACGACGCGCGACCTGGACGTGGACGATCACTTGACGCAGATGAAGGCCCTGGCGCCGTTTGTGGACAGCTCGATGTCCAAGACGGTAAACGTCCCGAACGACTACCCCTTCGAGGACTTCAAGGAGCTCTACAAGAAGGCCCACGACACGGGCGTCATCAAGGGCGTGACCACGTACCGGGCCGGCACCATGAGTGCCGTGCTTTCCGGCGACGACGACGGGGACGACGACCGGACCGTGCCCCGCACCGAGGCGCCCGACCGCCCGGAGACCCTGCCGTGCGCCATCCACCGCGTGCGGTACCAGGGCGACCACTGGACCATCCTGGTCGGCTTCCTGGAGGACCACCCCTACGAGGTCTTCGCGTTCAAGTCGGAGGGCGAGGCCCCGCTCTTTGGCGATGACAGCGAGCGCGTCGACGAGGGCTACATCCGGAAGAACGAGAGCCGCCACTACTCGCTTCTGGGCCCGAACGGCACGGTCGTGATTGGCGACATCACCAGCCACATGCCGTCCGACGACGTGCGCGTGGAGACGCGGCTCGTGTCCACGGCGCTGCGCCACGGCTCCAAGATTGACTTCCTCGTGGAGCAGCTCGAGAAGGCGGAGGGCTCGATTGCCTCCTTCGGCCAGTCGATGGCGAAGGCCCTGCGCGCCCATGCCACCGACCACGAGGTCACCTGCGACAAGTGTGGCTCCGCGAACGTGCGGCACGTCGAAGGCTGCATGGAGTGCGCAGACTGCGGACACTCACGGTGCAGTTGATGCGACGCCCCACGGGCCCTGTGCCCCTCCATTCGAGTCACCCAAACAGAAGTGGGCCCGGCCGTCTTAGGTCGGGCCCTTTCTGTATCGGCGCGCTGCATTGGGCAGTCAAAAAACAAAGCTCCACGGCCGCTAACGGGACACGTCGTCCGGTCTTCCCGTAGGACGTTGCCGAAACCCCCAGGAATCCTGGGAAGAACTGTACACACCAGGCCCAAAAACATAGGCAGCGGGCACTGCTCGCCCCTCTCAACCCCGGCACAGCCCTGTGAAAGGGGCTTTTCGAGAAGGGCTGGCACAAACTTTGTGCATGTTTGTACCGTAGAAGTGCGATGCACAGACACGCGTGCATCTTTCCCCACCACGCCCCTACAGAAGGTCCCCAGATCGACGCTCCCTGGAGCGCCGGGCATGTTCACCTTCCGGTGAATCTGCTCCCCGGTCTGAAACGACCCGCTCCCGAGGCATGATCGGGCCAGGCATGGTTTTGCCAGACATTCTGTATGAGGTTTTTTGTTTCCCTAATTTCTAAAAGTAGTGCTTTTGTTCTTAGGGCGCAATAGACTGATGGGAAGTTGCACCAAAATACGATCAATCTGCAACTCTTTTCGCAGTTTAACATCTAACCAACACCCCACCGTTCGCCAGCTTCCAGCTGGCTTTCTTTATCAACACTCTCAGCAGAACCTATGAGCAACTCGAAAGCACCGTCTCCGGTCGAAAAAGAGCTGATTGAAGAGTTCGGAAACATCTACGAGTCCTACGGCCTCCGGCGGCTGCAGGGGCTCATCGTTGGGCTGCTGCTCACCAAGAGCGAGCCGGTTTCTCTCGACGACATGGTCGAGATCTTGGATCGCTCGAAAGGGCCCATCTCCATTTCTGTGCGGCGACTCGACGACATGGATCTCGTCCGCAAGGTGGAGGGGCCCAACAACCGGCGGAACTACTACGCCTCTCACCCGGACATCTTCTTCAACAACTTCAAGTCGGACATGGCGACGGTCCGCGAGAACCGATCGCTCGCCAAGCGCTTTCTTGCCCGCATCGAGGCGGAAGGCAAGGGCACGGAGAAGACCCGGGAAAGCCTCAAGCACATGGAGGTGTTCTACGATCTTCTGGAGTCCTTCTTCGAGGCGTTCGCCGAGCGCTGGCCGCAAATAAAGCAGAAGCATCTTGAGGGGGATTGGGCTGGAGACGTAGAGTCCAACTCCGACGAGCCCCTGGTGCCGGAGTTGTAGGCCTGATCCTTGCGCCGTGGCCGAACGGTTCGCTCAGGGCATTTCCCATGGACCTTGTGGACTGGAGCCCCGTCCTCAACATGAAAGAGGGCGGGGTTGGGGTGGCCGTGGGGCAAATTCAGGAAAATGGCATGCGCGCTGACCGGCGCACACCTCCGGGCCTTAAAGAGGTGCACGGTCCTGCGCGCTTTTTTTGTGCTCCTTCTGCACAATCCCTGCGTGCCGTCTCCGGTCCCGCGGACTGCTTCCGGTGTGCCGCGCCGCTACGTCCCACAGGCCCTACATCGGAGAGGTTTTTTCGTTTTTGCTCACTGTCTTTCGCAGACACACCGGAGTTCTATGTCGAGACCGGATGCATCGTGGGTTGTGTGTAAGTTTGGAGGGTCCAGTGTATCGAGCCGAGACCGCTGGGACACGATTGCCAAGGTGGCGCGCCAGCATCGGCGCGACGGCCACAACCCATTTCTCGTGTGCTCGGCCCTGCAGGGCGTGTCGGATCAGTTGGAAGCGCTGTGTCATCGGGCTTCGGGGGAGGGCGCAGAAGCGACCGGCTCTGTGCTTGAGACGATCCGAGAGCGTCACTGGGCCCTGGCGGAGGACCTGGGCGTAGACGCCGGGGATGTGCTGGGGGAGGCGTTTGCGCAGTTAAAGCGGCGGGCTGAAGAGGCGGCCCTGGACGGCGGGCCCACTCCGGCGCAGCGGGCGGCCATCATGGCGTCGGGGGAGCTGCTTTCTACCCGTCTCGGGGCCGCGCACCTTTCGGCGCAGGGGCTTCCGGTGCAGTGGCTCGATGCGCGCGAGTTTCTGCGGGCGACCGACGAGCCGCACGCCCCGCCTCGGCGGCAGTACCTGTCGGCCACCTGCACGGCTCCCCCCGATCCGGTGCTGCAGGCGCACCTGGCCGACGCTCCGGACACGGTGTACCTCACGCAGGGCTTCATCGCAAGCAATGCCCTTGGCGAAACGGTGCTGCTGGGCCGAGGCGGATCGGACACCTCCGCGGCCCACTTCGCCGCGAAGCTCCAGGCCGAGCAGCTCAGCATTTGGACGGACGTACCGGGCCTCTTTACGGCCAACCCCCACGAGGTGGCCTCCGCCCGCCTCCTGCGCCGCCTCGGCTACGACGAGGCGCAGGAACTGGCCACGATGGGCGGGCGCGTGCTGCATCCGCGCTGCCTCGATCCAGTGCGCGATTACCAGATTCCCCTGCACGTCCACAGCACCGAAGATCCGTCGCTAGACGGAACGACCGTGGCCGCCGAGGGTCCTGAAGCCGGCCCACAGGTGAAGGCCATCTCGGCCAAAACCGACATTACGGCCGTGAGCATGGATACGCTCGGCATGTGGCAGGAGGTGGGCTTCCTGGCCGATGTCTTCCAGGTCTTTCGGCACCACGGCCTGTCGGTGGACCTGGTGGCGACGTCGGAGGCGAACGTGACCGTGACGCTCGACCCCGTGGCCAATGCCCTCGACCCGGAGGTGCTGGACCGGCTGTTGCACGACCTGAACCGCTACTGCAACGCTGAGCTCATCCGCCCATGCGCGATTGTGAGCCTGGTGGGGCACCGCATTCGATCCCTCCTGAGTGATCTGGGACCGGCGTTCGAGGTGTTCGACGAGCACAAGGTGCACCTCGTCACCCAGGCGGCCAGCGACCTCAACATGAGCTTCGTGGTGGACGAGGCGCAGGCGCCCCGGCTCGTGCGCGAGCTACACGCTCAGTTCTTTGGCGGGCAGGCGTCGAACGGTGTCTTTGGGCCCCGCTGGGAGGAACTGGTGGGAGCTGAGGCCCGGGAAGCAGACCGGGCGGCGGCATGGTGGCACGACCGCCGGGAGGAGTTGCGCCGCCTGGCCGACGAGTCGGCCCCCCGGTACGTCTACGACGCGCCGACGATTCGGGAGCGAAGCCGCGAGGTACGGGCCCTCGGTCCCATCGATCGGTCATTCTACGCCGTCAAGGCCAACCCACACCCCGAGGTGCTACGGGTGCTGGAGGCGGAGGGACTGGGCTTTGAATGCGTCTCGCCCGGCGAGGTGGAGCGCGTGTTCGAGGCGCTTCCTGCCCTCGACCCCGGTCGCATTCTCTTCCAGCCCAACTTCGCGGCTCCCCACGAGTACGCCCAAGCCTTCGAGCGTGGCGTGCACGTCACCGTCGACAACGTGCAGCCCCTAGCCGAGCACCCCGACGTCTTTGCTGGCGAGGAGATTTTTGTGCGCGTGGACCCGGGCGAGGGACAGGGGCACCACCGCAAGGTGCGCACGGCGGGGGCGCAGTCCAAGTTCGGCGTTGTGCCCGAGGCGCTGGGAGAGCTGCGCACGGCGGCCGCGCAGGCCGGTGCCACCGTCGTGGGGCTGCACGCCCACGTGGGCAGCGGCATCACAGACGAAACTACGTGGGCGAGACTGGTGGATGTTCTCGCCACGCTTGCGGGTGACTTTCCGGCCGTGCGTGTTTTAAACGTGGGCGGGGGCCTCGGGGTGTCCGGGCGAACGGGGCCGCAATCGCTCGACTGTGCCACCCTGGCGGACGCGCTCGACGACGCCACCGGCCGGCACCCGCAGTACGACCTCTGGATGGAGCCGGGCCGCTACCTTGTGGCCGAGGCCGGGGTGCTCCTGGCCCAGGTTACGCAGACGAAAATGAAGAGCGGGATGCGGTACGTGGGCCTTAACACCGGCATGAACAGCCTCCTCCGCCCCGCCCTCTACGGCGCCCACCACGAAATCGTCAACCTGAGCCGCCTCGACGACGCGCCGACGATGACCGCCGACGTGGTGGGGCCCATCTGCGAAACCGGCGACGTGCTGGGCCACGACCGCCGCCTGCCGCCCACCGAGCCGGGCGACACGCTGCTCGTGGCCACGGTGGGGGCCTACGGGGCGAGCATGAGCAACCAGTACAACCTGCGTTCCCCCGCGGCCGAAGCCGTGCTTGCCGCCGAGTCGGCGTGATTCGTCCCTGGGCCCTGAGGCCGGAGAAGCGACGATGGCGTGCCCCTACAAGAATCCCAAAATGCTGTTGGTTGTGGTCCAGCCAACTGCCAGAAAGTAGGGCACCGAAATGCAGACGTGAACCCACCACCGATCGGTCACGAGGAGCGTCCCGATAAATGCGATCGCTACGCCGTTTGTGAAAAGCTCCTGCTCGTTCACCCCGAAGCCTTCGCTGAGTGCGCGGGCCGTCTGACTTCCGACCTGACTCATGACGATGAAGGCAATAAATACCCCGAAAAACCAACGCCGGTGCGAGGCCGAGAAGTAAAACGCCTCTAAGTCCAGCGGGGCCTGGGTGGCGGACGTCTTGACGGAGCCCTCCCCGACGGTTGTCGCCGTGCGGGACTTTTCCCACTCTGGATCCGGCAGTGCGAATGCGCAGGCCAGGTACAGGAGCAGAAACGTCAGGAGATACGCAATAAAAAACGCCGGGGGGCTCCCGTGAGAAACGAGAACGAGTTCCACCAAATCTGAACGGCAAGGAGAAACGCGGTGGCGGCCCAGAGGAGGGGAAGCCAGTGCCAGTTCACCCGTCGTCGGGGACGGA
>ERZ1034519.210-NODE-210-length-10758-cov-4.041390_pt1 | contig 10758 bp, 9 predicted proteins | sample MGYA00520655_ERZ1034519 | MGnify/ENA primary metagenome ERZ1034519 (study PRJEB33760, sample SAMEA4777702) | hypersaline lake metagenome | biome: hypersaline environment; feature: brines | place: Spain | collected 2012-08 | depth 0 m ...
GCTCTTGGATGCCCCCGCCCAGCCGCTGCGCCAGCTTCACCACGTTGGCCCGCTCGGTGGAGCGCCCCACGACCGCAACCGAGACGCCGCTCTGCGGGCTCCACTCGTCCACCGACAGCCCGCCGATCCGGTTGATCTCTCCGGTCACGGTGGCGAGCCCGTCGCTCCATTTGTTGCTGCCACGGAGCAGCCCCGCCATTACCGCGTTTGCGTCGGCGTACTGGGCCGCGGCGGACTGAAGGCTGTCGATGCGGGCCTGGAGGGCGTCTGGGTCGACCCGTTCCACCGCCTGCTCCAGCCGGCGCAACTCCGCACGGCGCTCGCTGATGGCACTCGCATTGGCGAAGTAGTACCACACGAAGCCAAGAGTGGTGAGGGCCAGAAGGGCCAGCAGGGCGGGCACCGACCACCCCACCGGCAGCCGGAAGCGGCTCGCGGTGTACTCCTTGGCCAGCAGATTGATAGGCTGGAAGAAGGGCGTGCGTGCCGGGTCGTCGAGGAGCCGGAGGGCCACCCCCGTGGCCGCCGCGTACGCCTCCGTGTCGGTGTCTTCCCCGCCGGGCAGGTGCTCGCGCAACAGCCGCAGGGTGGCCCCGGCAAAGTACGACTTGAACGCATCGGCAAGCACCTCCTCGTCGTCCTCCGCCAGAAGCAAGAGGTGCTGCACTTCTCCCATGCCGTACTCGTCCTGCAGCAAAAGCACACGGCTGCAGATGGTCTCGGCGGAGTCGGCGGACGTCAGCTCCGGGAGGTGTTCCGACTGGCGGAGCGTGTTGCCCTCGATGAAGGTTTTTTCGGGCGTGCCCGGCGGGAGCTGCAGCATCGACCGGGCCAGCCCCAGGTACAGCGAGACCTCGGCGTCGAGCAGCCGCGTGCGGGGGGAGCGGGCCAGCGTCTGGTCCTGCATGGCCGCCAGGGTGGACAAGACCGGCCCGCCGGGGCGGGCGATTAGGGCCAGCACGCGCTGGTGGCCGTCGCCGGTGCGGTGCATAGGGACAAAGCCCACGCGCCCTTCCTCTACCGTGCCCTCGTACTGCTCCGCGAGCATATCGAGCAGGGTCGACCGGTCTGCCGGCAGCGGGAGCCCTTGCTTTTCCTCTTCGGCGTCGTCCTCGGGGCTCTCGTCCGGAGGCAGCCGCAGCTCTACGTCGTCGATCTCTTCGGTGGTGCTGCAGAACGCGATTTCGGGGTCCTCGTAGCCGCGCTCCTCGCACGTTTTCAGCAGGTCGTCGAGTTCCGCCTGAAAGTTCCAACCGCCCGGCTCGCCCCCTTCCACGCCCCCGTCGCCTCCGTCGATGTCGCCAAACTCCGACGACATGAACATGTCGTTCCCGCCCTCCTCCCCAAACTGGATGGTCACGTCGTCCGCCTCCTCGTCCATTCCCTCCATGCCCGGCGGCGCCTCCCCGGGGTCCCCGAACGAAAGGTCGTCTCCCACCTCGTCCAGGTCGCCGGACGAGAGGCGCATCTCGGCGGTCGTCTCCCCGTCCGTGCGTTCCAGCAGCACGGCGTGGAGCGTGCCCGCCGAGACCATGATGCCAAGGGCGTGTGTGCTCATCGGTTCAGGGGAGCAAACATCGTGGAACAGAGCGGTCGGGGAGCAGCGGGGGCGGGCGGGGGATCAGAACAGGCGTCGCAGCCGCTTTTTGTTGTTGGCGTAGTCCATGGCGTGCTCCGGCTCAATTTTTCGTGCACGCGCGAGACGGTAGAGGTCCTGTTCGAGCGTCGTCTGGCCCTGCTGCCCGCCCTCCCACATCATCTGATACACCTCGCCCACGTTGTCATTTTTGATGGCCGCACGGGCCGAGGAGTCGACCCAGAGCACCTCCTTGGCCATTTGCCGCCCGCCCCCAATTTTGGGAAGCAACTGCTGCGAGATCACGCATCGCAGCACGTCGGCCAGGCGGTGGCGCACGCGCTCCTGCTCGGTGGGCGGCACCTCGGCCACGATGCGGTCGATGGTCTCCATGGCCGAGGAGGTGTGGAGCGTAGAGAAGACTTTGTGGCCTGAGTCGGTGATTTCGAGGGCCGCCTGGATGGTTTCAGGGTCGCGCATCTCCCCGATCACCACGATGTCGGGGTCTTGGCGCAGGGCCTGCGTGATGCCGGCCTTGAAGGTCTCCACGTCCTTGCCCACCTCGCGGTGGCGCACGATGCACTTCTTGGGCGTGTGCATGTACTCCACCGGCTGGGCAATCACAACGATGTGGCCCGGCACGTCCTGGTTGTTGGCGTCGATGATGGCGTCGAGCGTGGTGCTTTTCCCCGAGCCCGTAACGCCCGTGATGAGGGTAAGCCCGTCCCGCACGTGGCGAAACATCATGCCCTTCTGAATTTTCTCGTGGAAACCCAGGTCCTCGAGCGCGAACACCTCGTCGGTGATGGCGCGCATATTGAGCGCGGCGTGGTCGTAGTCCGAGTACGCCGTGGCGCGGAAGCGGCGGGGCCGGCCGTCGTTCTCCTCCACGTCGAGCCGGTACGAGAAGTCGGCCGCACCGTCCCGCAGAAGCTCCTGCGTCTGCTTCTCGTTGAGCAGGTTGAGGACGAGGATATCGGTTTCGAGGGGGTCGTAGGTGCCCAGCGCCTCCTCGCGTCGCTTGTCGCCGTCGACCCGGTACCACACGTTGCCGTCGCAGGCGCGCCCGCCCAGGTCCATGTCGCTGGCGTCGAGCTCCAGGGTGCGCTGTGCAAAGCGCTGGATGCGTTCTCGCAGGGCGGTCTCCTCCCGTACGGAGAGCTGGGCCGTCTCCTCCGCCAGGTAGCGGAGCCGGCGCTGGCCGCGGTAGGCCTCGGGGATCGAGTCGATCAGGTCGTCGCAGACATCGGGGAGGGGCGGGACCGATGCCTCCCCGGACGAACGGGGCGTGTCTTCGCCGGTGCGTGCAGGTGCGGAAATGTTTTCGGAAGACGGGTGCGACACGGGCCGTTGAGGGGAGGTTCGTTCTGAGCAGAAGCGAGTCGACCTTCCAACGAAGCAGTCTGCAAATTTCGATCCTACCGTCACGTGGCGTGTCCCTGACATCGGCACACACGCGTGCTCAGCTCCGCGTTCTTCTCCACGCGGCTCTTCACCAATTTCCCCACGGCCTACTGCCTGTCACTGAACAACCTTTGAGCGTCGATCAGTAACCGTCACCTCGGTGGTTTCGATCGAGGGAAGAAGGTCGACGTATTTACGGAGCTCCGCCGGGTTGTACTGAACCCGATTTCCCCCATTCATTTTGAACGTGGATCCCTTCTCCATCAGGAGCCCTCCGTTGATATTTGTTTTTCCTCCTCCGCCATTAATTCTAAGTTGCCCCCCTTCAGCCACATAGACGAGTCCATTCCACGTAGCCCCCCCATTGAAGCGTACGCTTTCTCCTGGTGGGACGTAGAGAATACCACTTCCTCCGCTGTTCCCGTTGAATTGACACCCGCCCGGAGGAGCGCCTCCTGACCTAGTTTCGACACGACTCATCCGAGCGAATTGAAACGGACCTTTGCCGTTGTTACGAGGTGGTCCCTTGTCTTTGGGGGGACCTGTGTTCTTGGGCGGCCCCCCTTCCTTCTCACAAACCTTAATTTCCGGCCGCCCCTGATTCGACTTAATTCGGGACTCAATCTGACTCAACTTTTTACTCACCCAATCGTCCGCCGCTTTGTCCCGAACCTGGACATCGCAGTCGCCTGCCCCCTCCCCTCCACTCCCCAGGATTTGCCCGGGCCCGAAGCCCCCCGGGCACCAGTCGTCTGCTTTTCCTGCTCCCATTTTACCTGGGAGGCTCATTCCGCGGCGGTTCTCTCCGTTGGGCGTCAACCCAGAGATGCAGGCGGCCCCACTGCAGCCCTTCCCCGACGAACCCTCAAACGAGATTGCCCCTCCGGCTGTCAGCCCACTGAAGAGCCCACTTGCCACCTTCCGCTGCTCCGCCACCCCCTCGATCAGATAACGCACCGCGTCGGGACTTCCTGCCGAGGGAAAAATGCCCACGGAAGCAATACTAATTTCCTTATTCGCCCCGGACTCGTCTTCGTCCTCTCCTGTGCTGGACACTGCAAAGGTCAGTTCGTACTGTCCCTGCTCGTACCTACCCTGCTCACCGGGGGGAACCGCGGGCCAGTTCCGTTTCACCTCGCTCACTCCCTTGTTGAAGGCCGAGCGCGCAATCTGCCGCGCAATCACGGTGCGCTGTCGTTCCGCCTGGTCTTCGCTGGTATCGAGGGCTGTCGATTGAGACTGCTGGGCAAGATACGACAGGCCAAGCACTCCGGCGAACGTGACGAGGAGGATATATTTGCCCATAAGAGCGTGGTAGACTGGTTATTTGTACCGGCCAGCAGGGTCACAGCGCAGGTGTATAGGGGACGACGACCATCCGGTGCACCTCGTGAAGAGGCGTCTCTGCATTCTGGAAGGGAGGAACGACAGAGAAGTGAACACGAATTGCTCGGATCTGGTCGGAGGCCTTCTTTGGATCGATTCTGTTCGCATTCGCCCCCACAAACTGGAGGTCGAAGTACCCGAGGGTGGGTGGACTCTGTCCATCTTCGTTTCCACTTCTCTGCCGCGTCAGCTGGTACAGTGTGCGCGCTGTTCCCCCCACGTCACGGGTTTCGGATGCAATGTCGTACGCAACCGATGTTTTTCCCGAGCTGGAGGGCGAGTTTTTGTAGTAGAAGGTAAATGCCGCGTCTTCGGTTGAGAGCGTGGTATCTGTGGCCGACGCGTCTGTGTCTTTGCGGGAGGGGGGCACAAAGACCTGGCCACCCGGCGGAATATTGCGCCCCATTCGCTGCAGATCTTGCTCAAGCCAAGTGGCGAACGTGCGGGCCTGGTTCAACGCAACATTTCTTCCCGTCTGCGCAACACTTGAGTTTGTGGCTCGCATCTGCACAGAAAACAGGATGAGGATCACCATTCCGGAGACAACCGACGCCGTTAAGTTGTCGTAGATAAACGCCATAAGGTTGGCTTCACTCTTCCAGAGAAAGGCCACGGAGGTAGCTGCCGGGGAAGAGGCATGCCTCCTCACGGGTACGTAATGACTTCCGAGTATCGGATGGGGGAGAGCCGTGGTGTCCGGTCGGGCGGTGCATCGCGAATCTTCAAGATCACCTCTTTCCGGTTCGTCGGGGCGGAGCACGTGGGGCTCATGGTTGCGGGCTCCAAGTCGTTGCAGACGTATCGGATGTCCACCTCCACATCAAACGGATAGGTTTTTCCACCGGGGAGGGGGTGTGACACCTGTGCCTCTGTCTCGTCGAAGCTTTCAATGAAGGCGCAGTCCGACCCGCTTCCCTCTGGGTGAAGCTTGCAGTCCCCTTCGATTCCGAACTCCCCCTGTCCAGGCTTCGAGAATGTTTTCGGGTCCGTGTATCCCTCGATGTCTGCCACATATTTGTCGAATTTCCGGGCGCGTATCACCTCCATTGTCTGCATCCCCACCCCCAGCGCCATCTGTGCCAGTTCGGACCGGATGGCCTGCTGCTGGCCCTGAATTCTGGCCTGCTGCTGGTTGAGGCTCAGCAGTGTAACGATGAGCAGGCTCAATAATGCAAGAAGCGTCTGCTGCACGGCACGGAAGCGGATCTGCGAAAAGAGCGACGCCTGTGGGGCTTATGTCGCCACCACGCGGATCATCTCCGCCACGGACGTTTCGCCGTTGAGGATGGCCTCGCGGGCCGAGGCCTGCAGCGAGCGCATGCCGTCCTCCTGCTCGGCGTGCTCGCGGATGGCCCCCTCGTCCACGACGCCCTCTGCCTCCACAATCATGTGGCGGATGGGCTGGGTCAGGTACAGCGCCTCGGCGATGGCACGGCGGCCGTCGTAGCCGGTGCCCCCACACTGGGGGCAGCCCGAGTCGCGGGCCGTGTAGAACGCTCCCGTGCGGATCTCTTCGTCGGAGAACCCAAGCTGCCTGAGCTTCACCGCGTCCGGGCTCCGGACCTTGCGTTTGCAGTTGGGGCAGAGCGTTCGGATCAGGCGCTGGGCCACCACCAGGTTGATGGCATACGCAATGAGGAAGGGCTCGATGTCCATCTTGTAGAGGCGGCTCACGGCGCTCGGCGCGTCGTTGGTGTGGAGCGTGGAGAACGTGAGGTGGCCCGTGTTGGCGAGCTTGATGGCCAGCTCGGCGGTCTCCTTGTCGCGCATCTCCCCCACCATCACGGTATCGGGGTCGTGGCGCAGGATGGAGCGCAGGGCGTCTTTGAGCCGCAGCTTGTCGCTGAGCTTGACCTGCCGCGCGCCCTCGATGATGTACTCGACCGGGTCCTCGATCGTGAGCACGTTCTCCTCGGGCCCGATGACGCGGTGCAGCGCCGCCACGAGCGTCGTGCTCTTCCCGGACCCGGTGGGCCCGGTGAGGATGACCATGCCGTTGGGCTGGTTGATGGCGTGCTCGAAGCGGTCGAGCGCCCGCGGGCCCAGGCCCAGCTTGTCGAGGTCGGTAATGACCTTCCGGTCGTCTAGGACGCGGATGACGACGCTCTCCGAGTCGATGTCCTGGTTTGAACTCGCAATCGGCATAATCGAGACCGTCCACGTCGCGCTGGATAAATCCATCTTGGGCCGCATCGCTCTCGAAGCGGTCCACGTTCATCGAGTTGTCTTTGATCACCGACAGGAGGGCCTCCGGGTGCACCCGGTCCTCCGTGTGCCAGTGGTTGAGGCGCCCGTCCATGCGGAAGTGGATTTCCACCTCTTTCTCCGCGTTCGGGTAGATGTGGATGTCGGACGCCCCCTCCCGCACCGCCTCCACGAGCGTGGCCTCGAACAGGTTGATGAGCGTGGAGCGGTTGATCTCCTCCTCCAGCTTTTCGTCGTCGACCAGGTCGTCCTCTTCTTCAAAGTTCTGCCCCAGGTCGAGGGCCGACTCCTGGTCGAGGCGCTCCAGGTACTTGTTGTCTTTCGGAAAGGCCTGCGAGAGCAGCTCGTTGACGGCCGACTTGGGGGCGTAGCGCAGCTCGAACTGGTCCAGGTCGAGCGAGCGGGCCAGCCGGTGCACCTCCGGCCGCATGGGGTCGTAGGTGATGAGGATCACCTTGCGGGTGCGGCCGGACATCTCGCGGTGGTGGGGCACCACGCCCAGGTCGAGCAACTGCTCCTGCTGCTCGTCGGGGAAGGCCTCCACGGTCGACTGCACGAAGTCGAGGTTCCGGTCCGCCTCGTCGAGGTCGGCCACGGAGAAGGCGTAGATGCGGGCGGCCCGCTCGTAGACCACCTCTTCGTCGACGCTTTCCTCCTCGGCCAAAACACGCCAGAGGGCCACGTCGGGCTTCTCGGTGTCGCGCCGCGCCTGGGCCGCCTCCACCTCCTCGGGGGCCACCACGCCCCGGCGCAGCAGCATCTCCACCACCCGGTCGTTTGTGCCGACCGACGCGCCCGACGACATGCGCGAGGCAAACTCGTCGACGAGTTCGGCGTCGATCTGGCCCTCCAGTTCGTCGATGGCGCTCTCTAGCGTGGACGGCGGGGCGGGGGCCTCTCGGTGGGCCTCGTCGGAGCCGGGCGTGCCGTGCGTGCTGCTCTTGCGCCGCCCGTTCTGCACGTGGGGGCGTGCCGCGGCACCTCCCGCGTCCTCCCGCATCGCATCGTCGGGGCGTTCCGTCCCCGAGGCCCCGGTGGGCGCGTCCGCCTCGCCCGCCCGTGGCATAAACAGCTTTTGGCTCTGCGAGAAGGGAGGCATGGAGAAGCGGGGCGAGTCCACCGGGCCCAGCCCAAGGGACTCCGGGCGGAGCGCCTCGGGAGGGGCCTCCTCCGGGGCACTGCCGGAGCGCGCGCTGTCCGAATCTTCCGCCCCGGACGCCGCGGCGGGCAGATTCATGGTGGACGACTCATCCATCGTGGGAGGGCGTCGTGTCGGCGGGGGGTCGTGGAGGGTTCGTGTTCTGGGCCGGCCGTTTTCCCCTCGGGGCAGGACGGCGATCGGGCGCGCGGGGCAGCCCGAGAGCGGCGGCTACATGCCCATCATCGGCTACATGCCCATCATGTCGGCCTGCGAGGGCTGAATGAAGGCCATCTCGGCCGAGAGAATGGTTAGAAACAGCACCCCGATGGCGATGACGATGGACACCCCCGTCTGGATGCCCTCCACCGCGGCGTCGAGGCTCAGCTCGGTTTCTTGCTCGTAGTAGTCGGCCATCTGCCGGGCGCTCTCGCGCACGCTCCCGGTCTCGGCCCCGCTCTTAAAGCGCGTAATGGCCATCGACGTAAACACGCCGCTTGCCTTGAGGGCGTCGACCAGGCTGGCGCCCTGGGCCGTCATCATGGGAATGGTGACGTTCCGGATGCGGTACTCCATGTACTTGTTGCCGCACGCCTCGGCGGCCACGCGCAGAACGCGCAGGTTGTCCCCGGCGCCGGAGTAGAGAATGGCGAAGACGCGACAGAAAATCTCGATGTTGATCTTGTGCAGGAGCTTCCCGATCACCGGAACCTTGATCATGTACTTGTGCAGGTAGAACTTGCCCTGCGCCGTGCGGGCCCACGCCGCGAAGCCCACAAGGGGCGTTACCGTGCCCAGGAGCACCCACAGCCAGTTGGCGTCGAGCCACTTGGAGAAGGCCAGCGAGTAGCGGGTGAGCGGGGGCAGGGTAATGTCCATGCCCATATTCGTAAACAACCCCGCGGTGGCGGGCACGATGTACCAGACGTACCAGATCATCGCCCCAATCATGCCCACGGTGGTTACGGCCGGCATCACCATGGAGCTGCGGACCCGCGACTTAAACTCGTCTTTGCGCTCCAGAAAGCGGGCCGTGGCCTCGTAGATCTCGGCCATGTTTCCGCTCTTCGACGCGATGCCCAGCATGTACGCGGTAAACTTGCCCAACTTGTCGCGGTGCTTGTTAAACGCCTTCTCGGCGTTCATCCCGCCCTTGAGGTCGGAGTTGAGGTCCCGAATGACCTGCTGAAGGCTGTTGGACGACACGTCGTTGACGAGCATCTCCAGCACCTCGTCGAACGGCAGGTTCTCGCGGAGCAGGTTTGCCGCCAGCCGCACGAACATGATGAGGTCCTGCTGCGGGGGCTTAAACTCGAAGTCAAACCATTTCTGCTGGACCTTGACGACCTCCAGGCCCATGTTCTGGAGCGCCTCTTCCACCTCGTCGGCCGCGAAGGCCTTCTGCTCCCCTTTCTTCACCTCCCCGTTCGGGTGGCGCACCTTGTAGAGGAAGGTGCGGCGCTTTTTGAGGTCCGACGGCGTAAAGCCGTGCTCCTCGGAGAGGTCCTCAACCTTTTCTTTCGCCTTGCTCCGCGACGAGGCCATGACGGTGCCCTGCACGGGCTGGCCGCCGGGGGCAACGCCTTGAAACTTGTACTCGCGCGTAGCCATGGGAGGCGTGTTTTTCGTTCAAACGAGTCGCCAGAGATGAGGACGGGGGATGGCGCCCAATGGTTGCCCCCGCCGACCATCTTCTGGCACACAAACCATGCCTAATTGTGGACCAAAAGACGCGCCTCCCGCTGCGAGAGCCCGTTTGGCGGCCAACGACGGGGGCCAGGCGGCTCAGAGTGGGCACGAAAGAGGGGAGTTGGAGAACAGGGACGGCACCGGCGCTGCCCCCTGCCCCGCGACCGACGGCACCGGGAGTGGTTACATATTGTAACCAATGCACGGATTGCAACCGGTCCCTCCAGGAACGGCCTGGGATGTGGCGCAAGACGCGGGCGGATTCTGCACCGCAGGCCTGCTCCTAACCTCCGTGGCTCGCCCCGCAACGCGGATCCCCGCAGGTCCGTCGCGTTACCGCGCCACCCCCACCTTCAGGTCGTCGGCCGACGTGCCGGTGATGCTCACACAGACGCTCACGTCGTGCGCTTTGCTGTAGGCCTCGACGGTGTTGAGGGGATTGTTCTCGGGGCAGGCCGCGGGGGCGTACGCCTCGGGAAGGGTGTCGTGGCCGTTGAGGCTGTAGGTGGCGTAGGGGTCCACGTGGTCGCCGTCGCCCGGGGCCTCGTTCGTTTTGTAGTGGGACAGCTCCCCAAAGTCGACGACCAGCTCGGTGCCGCCGGGGGCAGTGTCGGAGCGGTACGTTGCCGGCTGCCGCGCGTAGATCTGCACGTCCGCTGCAATCTCGATGGCCTTCTGCGTGATGTGGTCGATGGCGGACTGCTTTCTCGACTCCTGGTACGCGTTGACCCCCGCGAGCGTGGCGAGGCCGACGATGATCGTCGCCAGCACGAGAAGAAGAAGCTGTTGCTGGGCCATAAGGTACTGAGGTTTTTCTTATTACAGATACTCAAGTTTACTGCCCATCTCTTCTCTGATAAAAAAGAAAAGGACGGCCCTCGTGGAGAGAGCCGCCCTCAATTTCACTTAGGTCAACCGATTTAGGCTCGCAGTCTGATCGCTACAGAGACTCATTGATGGAGGTTGCTTCGACCTTTGGATTCCCATCCGGGTCAACCGTGACCTGCACGAACTGATTTGAGGTAGAGTTAGCGCCAGTTCCATCACTGCTACATGTCACTGTTGCCGTTGCATCAGTACCAGTTGAGGCACTAATGCTACAGTCTGCATTGTCTCCTGCACCGTCGGCTTCTATCCCACTGGCGGTGCTGTAACCAGCCGCTTCCGCGACGGTACTGTTGTCAGGTGCATTACTAGTAGCATTCAAGTTGACTCCACCAAACTGTGTAGGCTCGTTGTGCGCGGCGAGCACGTCATTGCCTATGTTGATTGCCCTCTGCACGAGCGCGTCCTGTGTGGCCTGTGCTTGGTTTTCACTGAAAGCCTGAATTCCAGCTACTGTCGCGAGCCCCACAATCAC